>Ga0164294_10001426_pt1 | contig 22254 bp, 17 predicted proteins | sample GEODES005metaG_FD_111479 | JGI IMG/M metagenome (GOLD analysis project Ga0164294, IMG submission 111479) | Oligotrophic lake water microbial communities from Sparkling Lake, Wisconsin, USA - GEODES005 metaG | ecosystem: Environmental > Aquatic > Freshwater > Lake | place: USA: Sparkling Lake...
CCACGATCACGCTCATCGCGTAATCGAGGTAGCTCGTCTTCATCTCGTCGACGATCGAGATCGGCGTAATGTCGGAGGGGTCTTCGGCGAGGATGGTCTCGTCGGTCAAAGTGTTCACCGCTTTCGGGTTCTTGAGTGTGTCTTACGGCTCTAACGATGCCGATGCATCCTGCCAACCCTGCGCCCGCGCGTGAGCAGGAGCGCGCGGGTGCGCGCGGGCGCGTACGCGAGGGAAAGCTGGGGATAAGTAGCGATAAGCGTCAGCCGGGGAGCTTCTTGCAGCTCAGGAACAGGGCCTCGAGGTTGCCCCGGTCGAGCGCGGCGCGCATCGAGTCCGAGATCGCCCTGGCCATCGCTTCCTTGCCTTCGCCGATCTTGCGGACTTTGCGGGCGGCTTCGAAGCGCTGCACGAACGGCGCGAGAAGGGGCATTGCCTCGTCCCGAAGCGCGGTGTCGCCGTCCTTGGCGATCCGCTGGGAGGCGCCGGCGACCATCGAGACCACGCCCGTGCAGAGGATGTCGCGATCGGCCGCGTCTTCGGGGAGCTTTGCCGGCGTGGTCGAGCGGGCAAGCGGGAAGCGCGCGTCGCAGGCCGCGACGGTGGGCGACCCCTCGGACGCCGGGCCCATCGCCTCCGCCATCGCCATGACCGAGTTGGTGAGGAAATCGTCGCCGGCGCCTTTCGCGCGCACCGCCGTCATGCCCAGATAGAGCTGCTGGGCGAAGCCGCTGAAATCCTTGCTGGGGGTGTTCGCCATGTAGACGCGCGCGCATTGCGGCGCGGCCTTGGCCGTATCGGCGTCCACCGGGACGTCCTGGGCAAGCAAGGCGAGCGATATGAAGAACATGGCCATCCCTCTTGAGAGTTTGGGGACAACCTAGCCGCGGCGCGCGGGGGAAGGAAGGTTGCCGGTGGCCGGGCGGGGGGAGGACGCCCGCGGCCGGCACTTTGGGGATAAATCAGGGCTTCTGGCGCGGGCCGGCCGTCGTGCGCAGCGCGGCGAAGCAGGCTTCGGACACGACGTACGGATTCGCCTTCTCGCTCCAGATGCGGACGAAGCCCGGCAGCGGGGCGTCGAAAAAGGCCTGCCAGCTGTCATATCCGTTCGCCAGCAGGCCGTTGTTCACGCCCGGCTCGTAGTTGCGGACGCCGGTGGCATAGCGCTCCACGGGCTTGCGATCGCCGGTCCGCTCGCTCTCGCTCTCGGCTTCGCCGCGCATCACGGTGAGCGACAGGGTGCACAGCATGTCGCGCTGGAAACCCGGCTGCGGAAGCGTGAAGGGGCCGGGCTTGCGGGCGGCAGGGAAGCGGGCGTCGCACTGGGCGAGCAGGCTATGGGCTGTGGCCGCGGGCATCCGCACGCGATTGCGCTCGCGGACCAGCGCCTCGACGTGCGGCATGCGCTGGCTCAATCCGCCGCCCTGGGGATCCTCCGCCATCGCCCGCATCAGATAGTAGTTGAACACCGCCGCGCCCTCGAGGCTGGTGCCGGGCACGATGCCGGTATTGGCGACGCGGGCGCAGGTGATGGCGGCGGCGAAGGGCTCGGCTTCGAGCGTGACGGGCTGCGCGACCAGCGCGAGCGACAGGAACAACATACTCCACCCCCTTGGATTCGCGGCGGAACCTAGCGGGGCTGCAGCGGGGAAGGAAGGTGGCCGGTGGCTGGGCGGGAGGAGGGCGCCCCGCCACCGGCACTTTGGGGAACCGCGCGGGGTATGGCGCGGCGCCCTGAAACTCAGTGTGTCGTGCCGGTGTGCGGCAGGCGGATCACATATTGGCCGTTGGTCTCGATGCCGGCGGTGTCGTCCTCGGCCTCGCCCTTGACCAGCTTGCCCAGGTTGGCGAGCGCGCCGACCATGCCGAAGCCGGCGCTGAACGGGCGACCGCGCGGATCGCGGCGCGAGGCGGGACGGGCGTTACGCGGTGCGCGGCGGCGGGGCGGGGGCGCCATGCGGGCCATGCGGTTTGCGACCGAGGCTGCGTCGCCCGTGCGGCCGAACTCGCGCCAAACGACCTGGAAACCCTCCGGCACTTCGCTCCACTCGCCGCCCTCGGGACGGACGAGGTCGCAGCCGCAATGGTGGCAGACCGCGAAGTCGAGACCCTGGTTGTGGTGATGGCGGGTGCCGGCGGCATGGCCCATCACGTTGCAACGGATACTCATCTCAATGCACTCCCTTGGTCGTCTTGGTGCCGCGCATGCGCAGCCGGAATTCGGCCAGGGCGCGGAAATGCTCGTCGTCGCTTTCGAGGGCGAGCTTGGGGTTCCAGATTTCGAAGCTGTCGCCGGTGCCGACGAACAGAGCGAGGTCGTCGATGCCGCCCAGGTGGCGCATCGCGGCGGGGATGCGCAGGCCCTTGCCTTCGCGCTTCATCCGTTCGGACAGGCCGAAGGTGCTGCGCATGCGGCGATAATGGCCACGGGCTTCCTCGCCGCGGTCTTCCTCGGCGAGGCGGCGGCGCTCGGCGCGATCGGCGAGGGTGGAAAGATGGTCGCGGCCATAGCCGATCAGGCAGCTGTCGGCCTGGTGCTTGGCGACGACGATTTCGGGGCTGGTTTCGGGGGCGAGGGCGGCTTCGAGAAAGGCCGGCATCGCGACGTTTCCGTCCGCGTCGACCTCGCAAAGTTCGCTGCCATGGTAAAGGTTGGTCATTGGCTTCGACTCGTCAGAAAAGGGGGGGGGCTGTTCTGGTAAGTCACTGAAACCTTATGGGGTTTCGCTGCTTGCCTTATGTTTGCCATAATAACGCCCAATTCTGATCCGCCGATGAACCGTTCCGTTACAGCGACGAAATGTTTACTCCGATTAACCATGATCTGAACGATCCGGCGCGCGGCTGCTATTCCGGAGAGCACCCGTCCGAGTCCGTGCGTAGGGACAAATCCTGAGCCCAAACGCTTGAAAATTGTGGACAACGCTCCCCACGGGTGGCGCTACGGAGAGCGGCTCCCTACAATCGCCAGATGCATTCCGGCTTCGTTCCACTTCGGGTCTTTTCATCCTTCACGATGCTGGAGGGGGCGATCGAGCCGAAGGCGATCCCCAAGCGGGCGAAGGAACTGGGTTTTCCGGCCATTGCGGTCGCCGATCGCAACGGCCTCTATGCCTCGATGAGCTTCGGCGATGCCGCGATGAAGGCGGGCATCCAGCCGGTCATCGGCACGCTGCTCGCGGTCAAGCGCCCGGACATGCCCGATGGGGTCGCGGCGCCGATCGACTGGCTTGCGCTCTATGCGCAGGACGAGGCCGGCTATCTCAACCTGTGCGACCTCGTCTCGATGGCGCATCTCGATCGTCCGCTCGAGGAGGATGCGCACATCCCCTTCGACGCGCTCGAAGGCCGGACCGACGGGCTGCTCTGCCTGACCGCCGGGCGCGAGGGCGCATTGGCGCGACTCTATGCGGACCAGCAGGATTCGGCGGCGGCATCCTATGCCCGCCGGCTCGAGTCGCTGTTCCCCGAGCGGCTCTATATCGAGATCGTCCGGCGCCTCGACGAGATCGAGGGCAGGGCCGAGCCCCGGCTGCTCGACCTGGCCTATGATCGCAACCTGCCGCTGGTCGCCACCAATCCGAGCTGCTTCGCCGAGCCGACCTTCCACGAGGCGCACGACGCAATGCTGTGCATCGCCAACAGCTCGTACATCGCCTCCGACGACCGCCCGCGTTCCTCGCCCGATGCGTGGATCAAGCCGGCGAACGAGATGAAGAGCCTGTTCGCGGACCTGCCCGAGGCCATCGCGAACACGCTCGTCGTCGCCCAGCGCTGCGCCTATACCGCGCCCAAGCGCAAGCCGATCCTGCCCAGCCTCGCCGGCGACCGCGAAGGCGAGGCGAAGATGCTGCGCGAGCTGAGCTGGCAGGGCCTCGATGCCCGGCTCGAAAAGGCCGGCATCACGTCGCCCGAAGCGCGCAAGCCCTATGAGGACCGGCTCGAGTTCGAGCTGGGCGTCATCATCCAGATGGGCTTCCCCGGCTACTTCCTGATCGTGGCCGACTTCATCCAGTGGGCGAAGGCGCACGACATCCCGGTCGGCCCGGGCCGCGGCTCGGGCGCGGGCTCGGTGGTCGCCTGGGTGCTGACCATCACCGATCTCGATCCGCTCAAGCTCGGCCTGCTCTTCGAACGCTTCCTCAACCCGGAACGCGTCTCGATGCCCGATTTCGACATCGACTTCTGCGAAACCCGGCGTGGCGAAGTGATCCGCTACGTGCAGCAGAAATACGGCACCGACCACGTCGCGCAGATCATCACCTTCGGTACGATGAAGGCGCGCGCGGTGGTCAAGAACGTCGGCCGCGTGCTGCAGATGAGCTATGGCCAGATCGATCGTCTCGCCAAGCAGATCCCGAACCACCCGACCGATCCCTGGACGCTCGAGCGCACGCTGAACGGCGTTGGCGAGTTCCTGGCCGAGTATAACAACCACAAGGAAATCAAGTACCTCGTCGACCTGTCGATGCGGCTTGAGGGCCTGCCGAGCCACTCGTCGACGCACGCCGCCGGCGTGGTGATCGGGGATCGCCCGCTGTCGCAGCTGGTCCCGCTCTACCGCGATCCGCGCTCGGACATGCCGGTCACCCAGTTCGACATGAAATATGTCGAAGGCGCCGGGCTGGTGAAGTTCGACTTTCTCGGCCTGAAGACGCTGTCGGTGCTCAAGAAGGCAGTCGAGCTGCTCGCCGACCGCGGCCTCGACATCGATCTCGACACGCTCGCCTGGGACGACACCGAAGTCTATGACCTGCTCCAGCGCGGCGACACGGTGGGCGTGTTCCAGCTGGAATCGGAAGGCATGCGGCGCACGCTGACCGCGGTGCGTCCGACGAATTTCGGCGACATCATCGCGCTCGTGTCGCTCTATCGTCCGGGCCCGATGGACAACATTCCGAGCTTCGGCCACCGCAAGGCCGGGCGCGAGGAGATCGTCTATCCGCACGACCTGCTCGAGCCGATCCTGAACGAGACCTACGGGATCTTCGTCTATCAGGAGCAGGTGATGCAGGCCGCCCAGATCCTGGCCGGCTATTCGCTCGGCGGCGCTGACATGCTTCGCCGCGCCATGGGCAAGAAGATCAAGGCGGAGATGGACGCCCAGCGCGAGACCTTCGTGAAGGGCTGCGCCGAGCATAACGGCATCAAGCCGGCCAAGGCGAACGAGCTGTTCGACTTGATCGACAAGTTCGCCGGCTACGGCTTCAACAAGTCGCACGCCGCCGCCTATGCGCTGCTCGCCTACCAGACGGCCTGGCTCAAGGCGCACCACCCGCATGAGTTCTTCGCCGCCTCGATGGCGTATGACATCCACCAGACCGACAAGCTGGCGATCTTCGCGGACGACATGAAGCGCCTCGGCATCGCGTGCCTGGGCCCGGAGATCAATTGCAGCGAAGCGGACTTCTTCGTCGAGAAGACCGACGAGGGGCTCGCGGTCCGCTATGCGCTCGGCGCGCTCAAGGGCGTGGGCGAGCGCGCGATGGAACTGCTGGTTGAGGAGCGCCAGGAGCGCGGCTCGTTCAAGTCGCTCGACGATTTCGCCAAGCGCGTCGATCCGCGGCTGCTCAACAAGCGCCAGGTCGAGACGTTGGCGGGCGCCGGTGCGTTCGACGCGCTCGATGACAATCGCGCCGGGGTCTATGCCGCGGCCGAGACGATCCTCGCCGTCGCCCAGCGCACCTGGCAGAACAAGACCAGCGGGCAGGGCGGCCTGTTCGGCGATGCCGAACCGAGCGGCGGCGCGATCCAGCTGCCGCAGAGCGCGCACTGGTCGCTGGCCGACCGGATCGGCGCCGAGCGCGATGCCTTTGGCTATTATTTCTCCGCGCACCCGCTCGACCGGTTCCAGCACCTCGCCAGGACCTTCGGCGCGCGCGAGATCGCGACGCTCGGCGAGATCGACGTTCCGCCCGGCACGCGCATCGGTGCGACGATCGCGGCGCTGATCGAGGACTGCCGCCCGCGCACCTCGGCGCGCGGCAACAAATACATGATGGCGACGATCTCGGACAAATCGGCCCAGACCATCGCCACCTGTTTCGAGGACAGCGCCGTCCCCGATCTCGAGCGTTGCGCCCGTGAAGGCGGCTGCGCGGTGCTGACCGTCGAGCTCGACAAGCGCGCCGGCGAGGATACGCCGCGCGTTTCGATCAAGCGCGTCCAGAGCTTCGAGAGCCTGGCCAACACCGCACGGCTGGTGCTCGACGTCGCGATCGACGATGTCCGCGCTATCCCGGTGCTCGCCGAGATCATCGGCGAGCAGCGCGGCGGCCGCGGCGAGGTGCTGGTCCATGTCGGCATCCCGGGCGGCGAGGCGGAGCTGGTGCTCGGCCGCGACTTCCGGCTCGATGGCGAGCTGCGCCAGAAGATCGAGAATGTCCCGGGCATCCGCTGGGCGTCGCTGAAGTCCGCGGCGGCGAAGCTGGCCGAGGCGGCTTAGCCATCAGGAAACGAACGCAGCGTCATCCCCGCGAAAGCGGGGATCCGTCTCGTGCGCGCGCAGCAAATACGCCGGGCGCGTTCGTTGACGGTGCGGGAGATGGGCCCCCGCTTTCGCGGGGGTGACGGTAACGGGGCTCCCGAAATCCTTCGTTACACAGCCCGCCCTCGACACTCGCGCACTCTCCGGTTTACGCTATCGAAAAATCGGTATGGAGAGCGCGATGCTGGGCGGGATGCAGGAATTCGAACTCCGCGTGACGACGTTGCTCGATCATGCGGCGCGCGAGCATTGGGGGCGGGAGATCGTCACCCGCTGGGCGGACGGCAGCGAGACCCGCACGACCTGGGCCGGAATTGCCCGCGATGCCCGCAAGCTCGCACAAGCTCTGGAAAGGCTCGGCCTGAAGAAGGGCGACCGCGTCGCCACGCTGGCGATGAACCATGGCCGCCACCTCGTCACCTGGTATGGCGCGGCGGGGATGGGCGGGCTGATCCACACGATCAACCCGCGCCTGTTCGACGACCAGCTCGCCTTCATCGCCAACGATGCCGAGGACAAGGTGCTGTTCTACGACCGCGCCTTCGCGCCGCTGGTCGAGCGGATGAAGCCGCACTGGAAGACGATCGAGCATTATTACTGCTTCGATAGCGACGGCCCGGACGGGTTCGAGGCGCTGCTCGCCGCCGAGGACGGCAATTACGAGTGGGTGCAGGGCGACGAGCGCGAGCCCTGCATGATCTGCTACACCAGCGGCACCACCGGCAATCCCAAGGGCGTGGTCTACACCCACCGCTCCACCGTGATCCACGCGATCACCGAGCTGCAGCCCGCCGAGTTCGACCTGTCGCCGCAATCGGTGGCGATGCCGATCGTGCCGATGTTCCACGCGGTCGGCTGGGGCCTGCCCTGGGCCGGCGCCGCAGTGGGGCTCAAATTCGTGTTCAGCGCGGTCAATGAGCCCAAGGTCCTGTGCGAGCTGATGAACCGCGAGAAGGTAACGCATTCCGCCGGGGTGCCCACCGTGTGGTTCGGCATGTTCCAGCATATGGATGCGACCGGCGACGAGCCCAGGCACCTCAAGATCGTCACGATCGGCGGCTCGGCCGCGCCGCGCGCGATGATCGAGCGGCTGATGAAGATGGGCATCCGTGTCAACCATGCCTGGGGCATGACCGAGACCAGCCCGATCGGCACGATGGGCGCGCCTTCGTGGGACTGGGACGATCTCAGCTTCGAACAGAAGGTCGATCAGGTCTCCAAGCAGGGCAAGGTGCCGTACGGCGTCGAGCTGCGCGTGGTCGATGACGAAGGCGTCGTCCAGCCGCGTGACGGCAAGAGCTCGGGCCGACTCCAGGTGCGCGGCCCCTGGGTGGTGCGGCAATATTTCAAGGCGCCCGAGCCGGCGGTCGACAAGGACAACTGGTTCGACACCGGCGACGTCGCGCTGCTCCATCCCGACGGCACGATGCAGATCACCGATCGCGCCAAGGACGTGATCAAGTCGGGCGGCGAGTGGATCAGCTCGGTCGACCTGGAGAATGCCGCGGTCGGCTGCGCCGGCGTGGGTGAGGCGGCGGCGATCGGCGTCCATCATCCCAAGTGGGACGAGCGGCCGATCCTGCTCGTCGTCCGCAAGCCGGGCAGCGAGGTCACCGCCGAGGAAGTGCAGGCGCATCTGGCGCAGCACGTCGCGAAATGGTGGCTGCCCGACGAGATCCACTTCGTCGAAAGCCTGCCGCACACCGCCACCGGCAAGCTGCTCAAGACCGCGATCCGCGAGCAGTACAAGGACTTCAAGCTGGCGGCGGCCTGAGGAGGGGTGACTTACTCCATCAGGTGTGATGTAATCCTAACACACTCGGGTGGAGGGATCTGGTGAAGCGCAGCATGTTCTGGGGTGCCCTGTTGGCGGGCGCCATCCTGCCCGGTGCCGTCACCGCGGCGCCGGCGCCCCGGCCCGCTGCGCGCGCGGCTGCCGATTTCGATGCGACGCTCACCCGCCAGAAGGACGGCACCTGGCTGCTCGACTATCGCTTCCGCCGCAAGGCGCCGGCCTGGTTCTTCCTGCGCTCCTTCCCGAAGCTCGACGGCGCCTCGTGGCGGCTCGACAGCTGGACGGTGGAGACACCCGGCGTGAAGCTGGAGCGCCAGGGCAATTACGACGTGCTCTCGGGCGATAGCCATGCGCTCAGGCAGGTGCGCATCCGGATCAAGCCCTATGGCCTGTCGCTCAAGGCCGACTACACCCCGTTCCTGATCTTCTCGGACGGCGGCGTTGCCGTTTACGACGCGCATTATGGGCTGGTGCCGCTCAAGGCCGCGGCGGATGCGGCCACGCTGCCGTCCGATCTCAACGGGATGAAGGTCGAGGAGCCGCGGGGCACGCTGGCGATCGTCAATCCGGGCGGGACCCTGCTCTACAAGGGCATGACGACCGCCGATCGGGCACGCGGGAATTTCGAAGGCTCGGGCGCCTATGCCTATTCGGGGCCGGCCCGCCCGATCGAGACCGCGGCATTCGCCGGCATCCTCGATCCCGGCCTGCCGGCCTGGATCCACACCGAGCTCAACGACTTCACCCCGAAGCTGTTCGCGCTCTACCGCGACCGGCTTGGCCCCAGCGCCTCCGGCCGGCCGATGGCGCTGGTCGCCTGGGGCGGGGCGGACATGCCCGGCCAGTCCTTTGGCGGCAGCGTGCTCGAAGGCACGGTGGTGATGCGGATCAGCGGCACCAAGACGGTGGACAGCTCACCCGCCGGCCTGTCGCGGCTGCGCTGGTTCATCGGCCATGAAAGCGCGCATTTCTGGATGGGCCAGACGGTCCGCTACGAGCGCCGCGCCGATGCCTGGATCACCGAGGGCACGGCGGACCTGCTGGCGATCCGAGCGCTCCAAAAGCTGGTGCCGGGCTATGATGCCGGCGCCGAGCTGCAGCGCGAAGTCGACGAGTGCCTCAAGGTGAACGGCCCCGGCAAGCCGCTGTCCGGCGCCTCGGAGCGCGGCGACATGCGCGCCAACTATGCCTGCGGCGCCACGCTGCTGCTGATCGCCGAGGCCGCCGCCCGCAAGCGCGATCCCCAGGCGGATGCCTTTAGCTGGGTCCGCGGGCTGATCGACGCCAACCGGGCGGACGGCAAGGTCACCCAGGCCGACTGGCTGGCGGCGTTCGAGGCGGCAAGCGGCGATCCGGCGCTCACCGCGAAGCTGCGCGACTATCTCGACAAGGGGGTGGAGCACCCCGGCGATTTCTTCGCCTCGCTCTTCGAGACGACGGGCATTCCCTATTCCCGCTTCCTGGAGCGGATCATCCTGCTCTGAACGCCTCCCCCGGCGGAACCGGGGGAGGGATCCGTTTCCTCACATCCCGGCAAAGGCAGCCGTCACTTCACCCGCCTTGGCGTCCTTGAAGCGGGCGCAGTTGCGGATGCCTTCCACCGCGCGATCGAGCGACAGCGTGCTGCCACCCTCGGCGCGCAGCTTGGCGTCGACGGTGTCGGCCGCCGCGAGCGTGCACTGCGAGCCGAACATCTGCGCCGCACGGCCCGAGAAGATGCCGCCGCCGCCGGTGAGCTTCGAGAACTCGTCGAAATGGGCGAGCATATATTCGAGCGCGGCGTCGCGGGTGTTGGCGTTGTTCATGAACAGCGCCGCCGCGAACAGCCGCTCGCGCGGGCTGTAGCGGGCGTCGTTGAACTCGGTGAAATACCAGTTGGCGACTTCGGCATTGCCCGACGAGGCGATTGCGCGGAACGCCTGCTGGCGCAGCCCCGGCGTCTTGCCGGCCAGCGCCAGGTCGGCGAGCGTCTTGGCGAAGGGCACGCCGCGATCCTGCACGGTCACCGCCAGCGCGAGCGGCGCGAAGCCATCGTCCAGCGCCTTGGCGTCGCCGGCGAAGCGGGCATCGACCGCCGCGCTCAGCTTGGCACGCAGCGCCGCATCATGGCCATTGTCCGCCACGAAGCCGACCAGCTGCTCGCGCAGCTCGACGGTGTCGGCATTGTCGCCGTCATGCGCGCCGGCCTTGGGATCGAAGCCGATCTTGGCGAGCATCGGGCCATAGATGTCGACGAACAGCTTGCGATAGGCCGGCTGCGCCGCCGGGCCGATCAGCCCGCGCGTCTCCAGCCCGGCGAGGCGGTCGCCATTGGCCAGCTGCATCTTGGTCTTGGGATGGCCGGCCATCGAGCGCGCAAGCGCGACGATCTGCGCGGTCTTGGCCTTGCCGGCATAGAAGCTGGCCCAGAGGCTGTCGTCGAGCGCCAGCGCCTCGCCGGTCGGCAGCGTCGGTGCCGCGGTGATCAGCGCGTCCCAGTCGGCCGGATCGAGCTCGAAGCGATAATAGCCCCAGCCGCCGGCATTGGGAACGAGCGTGCCCGTGCCGTTGGCGACGATCGGCGCGCTCGGCTTGTCGAGCAGCGTGCAATTCTTGGTCTCGCCCTGGCGGACGCAGACCGGGACGATCCACTGCTCGGCGGCGGCATTGGTGCCGAAATAGGCGAAGCGCTGCTGGCTGGCGGTCGTGATGCCGTTCTGGCGGTGGAAGGTGACCACCGGCACACCCTGCTGGTCGATGAAGCTCTTCAGCGCAGTGAGCACGCGCGGATCATGCGCGGCATCGGCAAGCGAGCCGAAGAACTGCTCGGTGCTGGCATTGCCGTAATTGTAGCGCTTCATGTGCAGGCGCACGCCGGCCTTGAACTTGTCGTCGCCCATATAGGCGGCGATCATGCCGACGACCTGGCCGCCCTTGCCATAGGTGATCTGGTCGAACGCCGCGTCGATATCGGCGTCGTTGGTGATCTTCTGGTGGATCGGCCGGCCGGCGACGAGCGAGTCGAGGTCCATCGCCTCGAAGCCTTCGGAGATCGCGTCCACGCCGATGTCGAGATCGGGGCGCCACTCATTGCCGATGCGGTAGCCCATCCAGTTGGCGAAGCTCTCGTTCAGCCAGATATCGTCCCACCAGGCCGGGGTAACGAGATCGCCGAACCACTGGTGCGACAGCTCGTGCGCCACGACCATGCCGAAGGTCTGCTTGCTCGACGTCGCGTCGCTCTCATCGACGAACAGGATGCCGTCGCCATAGATGTCGGCGCCCGCATTCTCCATCGCGCCCGGCATCACCGGCGAGCCGATCTGGTCGAGCTTGGGGAAGGGGAAGGGCTGGCCGAAATACTTTTCGAGCAGCGCGACGATCGGGCCCGAATTGTCGAGCGCGAACTGCATCTGCTCCTTGTAGGGCTGGGTGCCGACGATGCGCAGCGGCAGCGGCGTCCTGCGCTCGGCAGTCGCGGGCACCTTGGTCTGCACCGTGGCGAAGGGGCCGACGACGAAGGCGACCAGATAGGTCGGCAGCGGCTTGGTGGCGATGAAGCGGTGCTTGACCAGCTCGCCCACCTTGGTCGGTTTGCCGGTCTCGGGCGCATTGGTCAGCGCGACGAAGCCCGGCTTGGTGGTCAGCGAGACGGTGAAGGGCGTCTTGTAGCCCGGCTCGTCGAAGCCCGGGAAGGCGGCGCGGGCGTCGATCGATTCGAACTGGGTCCAGCTGTACCAGCTACCCGCGACGTTGATCCGGTAGGGGCCGGAGGCGCCGGTGCCGAAGGGCGCGTCATAGTCGAACTTGAGCGTGAGCTTGCCCGGCTGCACCGTCTTGCCGAAGGCGAGCTGGGCAAGGCCGTACGGGCTCTTCTGGGTGAAGGTGACGGGCACTTCCTTGCCGCCGATTACCGCCACCGCCTTGGTGACGTTGAGCCCGCGACCGTGCATCCACACCGCTTCCGCCGGCTTGTTGAGCTGCACGTCGATCTCGGCATGGCCGCTGAAGCGCGGCTTTTCCGGGACGATGGTCAGGTCGAGGCGATAGGCGAGGGGCTTCACCGTCTCGGGCAGCTTGCCGGTCGGCTGGGCATCCTGGGCGATAGCGGTGGCGGGAATCGTTAGGGCGAGAGCAAAGGCAAGCGCGCGCATGGAAGTTCCTTGATCGTGTGCGCGGAGACCTAGGCCTGGGCCGCGGGGCACGCAATCCGCGAACTATGTCCTTACCCTTACTGTATGTTTCCGGATTGTGTCAGTGGAAACATCGGCTATGGTTGCAACAGGTCGCGGGTGGGCAACGCTCAAGACCACCGGGCGGCGTCTTGGATCCCTCTTTCCGCCGCCCGGACCAACAAGTGCTCTCAGGCCACCAGCTTCCCGCGCGGTGGCCACTTTTTTGTCTGCCGTACATCGCCCGAAACATCGCCATTGCGCCGCGCGACGCGGTAGCTATGGTAGCGCTATCATAATGATAAGCGACGATGGGAGAGGGATATGGGGCTGATCGCGCGCATGGCTGTGCTCGTCCTGCTGCTGGGCGCCGCCGCGCCGCCGCCGGGCGAGCGCTGGGTGACGGCCTGGGCGACCTCGCAGATGATCCCGGGAAACAATGCGCTGCCGGCCGAGGACCTGAAGGACGCGACGCTGCGCCAGGTCGTCCGCATCCAGATCGCCGGCGCCAAGCTGCGGGTGCGGCTCACCAACGCCTATGGCACCCAGCCGCTGCGGATCGGCGCGGCGACGCTTGCCCGCGCGGCCGACCCCGCCTCGGCGCGAATCGATGCCGCCAGCCTGACTGCGCTGACCTTTGGCGGCGCGAAGAGCGTCACCATCCCGGCGGGCGCGGATTACTGGTCCGATCCGATCACGCTGCCCGTGCAGGCCGGCGCCGACCTGGCGATCACCCTCTATCTGCCCGACGCCCCCGCGCAGCAGACCAGCCATCCGGGTTCGCGCGCGACCAGCTATTATGTCCATGGCAACCGCAGCGCCGATGCCGACCTGGCCGGCGCCAAGACCGCCGAGCGCTGGTACCAGATCGGCGCGATCGAAGTGGCCTCGCCCAGGGCCTCCGCCGTCGTGATCCTCGGCGACTCGATCACCGATGGCTACGGCGTCCCGGTGAACAGCAACACGCGCTGGACCGATGCGCTCCAGCTTCGCCTGCGCGCCACTCCGGCGCTGGCCGACATGGCGGTGCTCAACGCCGGCATCGGCGGCAACCGCCTGCTCAACGACGGGCTCGGCCCCAATGCGATGGCGCGCTTCGACCGCGAGGTGCTGAGCTATCCCGGCGTCACCCACCTGGTGATCTTCGAGGGCGTCAACGATCTCGGCACGCTCACCCGCGACGCCCCGGCGACGCCCGAGGCGCATGCCGCGCTCGTCGAGAACATGATCGGCGCCTATCGCCAGATGGTCGCCCGCGCCCGCGCGCACGGGATCAAGGTGATCGGCGCGACGATCACGCCCTATGGCGGCTCGGGCTATTATCATCCCGATGCGGCGAACGAGGCGGACCGTGCCGCGGTCAACGCCTGGATCCGCGCGCCCGGCAATTTCGACGGCGTGATCGACTTCGACGCCGCGATGCGCGACCCCGCTGCGCCGACGAAGCTGCTCAAGGCCTATGACAATGACGGGCTCCACCCTTCGGTCGCCGGCTATCAGGCGATGGCCGAGGCGGTGCCGCTCTCGCTCTTCTCGGCAAAGGTGACGGACAAGGGCAGGGTGGCCGCCGCCCCGGCCGGGCCCGCGCCGATGATCGCCTTCACCTTCGACGACCTCACCGCGCATGCGCCCTTGCCCGCGGGCTACACCCGAGTCGGCATCGCCGAGCAGATCATCGCGGCACTCAAGTCGGGCGGCGCGCCGGCGATGGGCTTCATCAACGGTATCCAGCTCACCAACGAGCCCGCCTCGGCCCCGGTGCTCGACACGTGGCGCGCGGCGGGGCTGACGCTCGGCAACCATGGCTGGAGCCACGCCAATCTCGACCAGCTGACCGACGAACAGTTCCTGGCCGAGCTCGAGAAGAACGAACCGATCCTCAAGGCGAAGATGGGCGCCGCCGACTGGCGCTGGTTCCGCTACCCGTTCCTTTCAGAGGCCACCGCCAATCCCGAGCGCCGCGCCCGAATCCGCAAGCTGCTGGCGGGCAGGGGCTACAAGGTCGCCACGGTGACGATGGATTTCTCGGACTGGGCCTATAACAACGCCTATGCCCGCTGCGTCGCCAAGGGCGACAGCGATGCGATCCTCAGGATGGAACATGCCTGGCTCGGCACCGCCTCGGTCCAGGCTGACCGTGCCCGCGAGATGGCGCATGCGCTCTACGGCCGCGACATTCCCTATGTGCTGCTCCTCCACCTCGGCGCCTTCGATGCGCACATGATGCCCAGGCTCGTCGCGCTCTACCGCGAGAAGGGCTACCGGTTCGGCACGGTCGAGGAGGCGGGGAAGGACCCCTATTACGCCCCCGAAGTGAACCCCGCACTGACCCCGCAGCCCCAGGGCCTCAACGGCGCAATGGCGGCCAAGGGGCTGAAGGAACCGCAAGCCCCCGTGCTGCTCCCGCTCGATACGATGTGCACCTAATTCTCCCTCTCCCCTTCAGGGGAGAGGGCCGGGGAGAGGGGGAGTGCGGGCAATACCGATATGCCCCTCTCCCCAACCCTCTCCCCGCAAGCGGGGAGAGGGAGAACTAGAACAGCTCCCCCTGTGCGCCCGTCGGCGGCCGGAACAGATCGGTCCGCAGCCGCAGCACCTCCTGGTCGAGCCCGTAGCGCTTCGCCGCCATCCGGAAGCGGGTGCGCAGCAGTTCCGCCCAGGGGCCGTGCCCGCGGAAGCGCGTATGGAAATTGGGGTCGTTGTCCTTGCCGCCACGGATCGACTGGATCGTCGCCATCACCTTGCCGGCGCGATCGGGGAAATGCGTGTCGAGCCAGGCGCGGAACAGCGGCGCGACTTCATGCGGCAGCCGCACCGGCAGGAAGAACGCCGTCCGCGCGCCCGCTTCGGCCGCACGCTGGAGGATATGCTCGAGCTCGTGATCGGTGACGTGCGGGATCACCGGCGACAGCGAGACGAATACCGGCACGCCGGCATCGGCGAGTTGCCTGACTGCCTGCAGCCTTTTCTCGGGATGCGGCGCGCGCGGCTCCACCGTCATCGCGATCTTCGGGTCGAGCGAGGTGACCGAGACCATCACCGCCGCCAGTCCCTTGCGCGCCATCGGGGCCAGGATGTCGAGGTCGCGCGTCACCCGGTTGGACTTGGTGGTGATCGTCAGCGGGTGGTCGTGCTCGGCCAGTACTTCGATGCACTGCCGGGTGATCCGCCACTCGGCCTCGATCGGTTGATAGGGATCGGTGTTGGTCCCGAAGGCGATCGGCCGGCAGAGATAGCCGCGCTTGCCCAGCTCGGCGCGCAGCAACTCGGGCGCATCGGGCTTGGCGAACAGCCGGCTCTCGAAATCGAGCCCCGGCGACAGGTCGAGATAGGCGTGGGTCGGCCGGGCGAAGCAATAGATGCAGCCATGCTCGCAGCCGCGATAGGGATTGATCGAGCGATCGAAGGCGATGTCGGGCGACTGGTTGCGGGTGATGATCGTCCGCGCCCGCTCGACCGTGACCGTGGTGCGCAAGGGAGGCGGGGCGTCGTCCAGCGCTTCGCGCGCGTCGAGCCATTCCCCGTCCGCTTCGCGCGCGGGCAGGTTGAAGCGGCTGCTCTCCTGGTTCAGCGTGGCGCCGCGGACGGGACGATTCTTCGCCATTGCCAAAGCCTAGGCGCGGATATAGAACATAGCAAGAACATTGGAGGACTGCATATGGCACGTATCAGCTATCTCGAACTGCCCGCGAAGGACGTGGCCGGCACGCGCGATTTCTACGCGCAGGTGTTCGGCTGGGCCTTCACCGACTATGCGCCGCACTATGCCGCCACCACGACGGGCGACACCGATCTCGGGATCAACGGGCATGAGGAGCTGGGCATCGAACTGCTCCTGCCGCTGGTCGAGGTGCAGGATCTCGAGGCAGCGTTCGCGAGCGTGACGGCTTCGGGCGGCGAGATCACCGTGCCGATCTTCGCCTTCCCGGGCGGCCGCCGCTTCCACTTCCGCGACCCGGCGGGCAATGTGCTCGGCGTTTTCGTCAACGAACCGGAATGAATTGCCGCGCCGTCACAGCATGATACCATGGGCGCAAAGGGGGAATCCGATGCGCCTGATCGTCATGTCTGTGGCGGCCGTGATGCTCGGTGGCCGGGCATTGCCCGCCGCCGCGCAGGACCGCGTGCCCTGCGGCAAGGACCTGGTCTGCGCCAACGCCCCCGATACCGTGGTCCAGGCGATGATCGCCGCCAGGCTCCAGGCGAAGCTCGCCAAGGACGAGAGTGGCGATCCGATGGTGGAAGTGACGGGCGAGCCCTACCGGTTCGACGTCTATTTCTACGGCTGCGAGAAGAGCCGGAACTGCGATTCGCTGCGCTTCGAAGTCTCGTTCGCCCGGGAAGACGGGGCGACGATGGCGCTCGCCAACAAATGGAATGCCGGCCACCGGTTCCTCACCGCCGCGGTGAAGGACAACGGCAATTTCGTCCTCTCCTATGACATCGGCATGATCGGCGGCACGACGAAGCGCAACTTCGCCGACACGCTCGACTGGTGGAGCTCGATGCTCGGCGAGGCGGCGGATTTCTTTGCCAAGGAACTGAAGGGGAAATGATGCGCAGTTCGATGATGGCGGTCGCGCTTGCGGCGGCGATTTGGACGGTGCCGGCGGCGGCGCAACAGAAGGGCGATCCGGCCCGGATGGTCGATCTGTCGCGGCCCGAGAATGTGGCGAAGCTGCTCCAGGAAGCCGGTTACAAGGCCGAGCTCAAGAAGCATGACAATACCGGCGATCCGTTCATCGCCAGCGCCGCCAACGGCTCGCCCTTCACGATCGAGTTCTACGATTGCTCCCCGGCCAAGGGCTGCACCTCGCTGCAGTTCTTCTCCTGGTATTCGAAGAAGCCCTATTATTCGATCCCGATGACCAATCGCTGGAATGCGCAGAAGCGCTTCCTGCGCATCGTGATCGACAAGGATGGCGATCTGTCGACCTGGATGGACATCTCCACGATTGGCAAGGTCAGCTTCTCCAATTTCGCGGACACGATCGACTGGTGGCAGTCGATGAGCGGTGACCTGTTCACCTTCCTCGCGGAGGAAGAAAAGGCCGCCGGCGGCAAGAAGTAAGAAGAGGGGGAATGATGCGTATCATGTTGTTGGCGGCCGCGATGACGGCCGCATTTGCCGCCGTGCCCGCGGCGCAGGCCCAGGCCCAGGCCCAGCCGGCGGCGACGCCGGCCAAGGAGCCCTGCGCCAAGGAGCTGGTCTGCGCCAGCGACCCGCAATCGGTGTTCGCGGCGATGGAGAAGGCGGAGTTCAAGCCCAAGCTCACCACCGATGGCCAGGGCGATCCGATGATCGAGAGCGACGAGGCCTCGTATCATTTCGACGTCTATTTCTATGGCTGCGACAAGCAGCACAAGAATTGCGACTCGCTGCGCTTCGAGGCGCTGTTCGAGAAGGCGCCGGAGAACACGCCGGAATTCGCCAACAAGTGGAACGCCAGCAAGCGCTTCATGCAGGCCTATATCCGCGACGACGGCCAGATGGGCCTGTCGTATGACGTTGCGATGATCGGCGGGCTCAACCAGCGCAACTTCTCGGACGTGCTCGACTGGTGGGCCTCGCAGCTCAGCGAACTGGCGACCTTCTTCAAGACCGAGCTCAACCTGCCCGATCCGCCGGAGAAGACCGAGAAGAAGTAAGCGCTCAGCGCTCTTCGAGGCGCGGCAGCAGCTCGACGAAGTTGCAGGGCTTGTGACGGATGTCGAGCTGCGTCGCCAATATGCCGTCCCAGGCATCGGTGACCGCGCCGGTCGAGCCGGGCAGCGCGAAGATATAGGTGCCGCGCGCCACGCCCGCAGTGGCGCGGGACTGGATCGTCGAGGTGCCGATGCTCTGGTAGCTCAGCCAGCGGAACAACTCGCCGAAGCCGGGGATTTCCTTTTCCCATACCCGCGCCAGCGCTTCGGGCGTCACGTCGCGGCCGGTCACGCCGGTGCCGCCGGTGGTCAGCACCACTTCGACCTGCGGGTCGTCGATCCAGGCGTGAAGCTGGGCGACGATCGCATCGGCGTCGTCGGTCACGATCTGCCGCGCGGCCAGCACATGGCCTGCCGCGGTCAGCCGCTCGACCAGCCGGTCGCCCGAACGGTCGTCGGTCAGCGTCCGCGTGTCGGATACCGTCATCACCGCGATCCGCACCGGGCGGAACGCGATCGCATTATCGATTGGCATTGCTGTCCTGGTGGAAGGCGAGCTTGCGCGCGCTCATCCGGACCGCCGGCGGGCCCTGCATGCCCGGGAATTTCGGCCACATGCCCTGCGCCAGCGCCTCGCGGCTGGTCGACTTGCGGCCTTCCTGGTTCTCGTACATCCAGTAGTTGCGCAGCACGGTCATCACGTATCCGCGCGTCTCCCAGTACGGGATGCTCTCGATATAGAGCAGCGGATCGCCGCCATCCTTGATCATCGCGTTCCAGTTGGCGACCGGGGTGGGGCCGGCATTGTAGGAGGCGATCACCTTGGGCAGCAGACCCTGGGTGAAGGGCTGGTCGCGAAGCTGCTCGAGATAGGACTGGCCGATCTCCATGTTGACCGACGGCTTAGTCAGGTCGCTGGCGGCATAGTTGACGCCGTTGCGGCGGCCGATGTCGATCGCCGCGCCGGTCTTCACCTGCATCAGCCCCATCGCGCCGGCGGCGCTGCGGATGTCCGAATTGAAGCGCGATTCCTGCAGCGTGTGGGCGAACACCAGCGCCTTGTCGACGCGCCAGCCGCCAGCCGGCGTCCAGTTCGGTGCCGGATAGCGCGCCGCGGTCAGCGGCTGGGTGCCCTGCGGGCAGTTATGGGTCAGCCAGAGCTGGGTCGAAGGCAGGCTCAGCCGGCCGGCGAGGCGGGTGAGCGCGACATGCTCGGACGGGCTGCCGATCTTGGCCTGGTAGCGCAGCACCTCGTCGGCGAGGCTGTCCTCGTCGATCTCGACCAGCGCGGCGGCGACGCGGACGTTCGGGCGGCGCTCCAGCGCGCGCCAGTCCTCGGCGACGAACTTCTCGCCCTTGCCGGGCTTTTCCTCGATGCCCAGCGCCGCCTTGGCGAGCAGGCCGTAGAAGGTCTCGCCATATTGGGTGGCGGCGCGCAGCTTCACCGCGACCTTGTCGGGGCGGCCGCATGCCATCTCGGCGCGCGACCCCCAATAGAGGCCGGCGGAGCGGAGCTCGGTGTCGGCGGCGCGAGTGGCGACCCGGTCGAAGGCTGCGGTGGCGCCCGCGCAATCCTGCTCGCGCCAGGCGGCGAGCCCGGCGACCCAGTCGGCCTGCGGGGCCCAGTCGCCCACGCCGTCCTGCGCCTTGGCGGCGACGCGGCGGGCATTGTTGTCATCGCCCGCGACATAATAGATCCAGGCGACCTTCTGCTGCCACTCGGTCTTCGCCTCTGGCGTCAGGTCGGCTTCGAACTTGCTGACTACGCCCTCCGCCTCGAGGCCCTGGTCGGCCTTCACATAGGGCTGGATGGCGAGCGCGATCTCGGTGGCGGCGGTGTCGCTCTTGATCGAGCGCGCACGCTGGCGGACCGGCGCGCCGTCATACCAGATCAGGCGTGCGGAGGCGGGGATCGCAGGCGTGGTGAGCGCACCGCGGGTCTTCGCCATGCGGCTGAGCTGGTCGGCCTGCGGCAGCTCGGGCGCGTCGCCGATCAGCTGGAGGATCGGCGCCAGCTCGACCTTGGGCGAGTTCTTGGCGGTGTAGAGCTCGGCGCGGGCGATCGAGTGGAGCGGGCCCGGCTTCATCGAATCGAGCTGGAGCTGCGCGTCCTGCCAGCGGCCGGTGCGGATCGCGGCGAACACCTTGCGGTATCCGGCCTTCTGATCGGCATCGAGCTGTTCGGGAATGCCGTCGCCCTCGCGCGGAGCGGGGGCGGCTGCGGGAGTGTCGTCGCCGGTCAGCGCATCTGCTGCATGGGCGGTAGAGGCAAGCGCCGTCGACGCGAGCAGCGTGGCGGCCAACAAGATACGCATGGTCACAGGCTCCCCCGGGTCAACAGCAACATATGCTTCCAGGCTTCGCTTTTGGCGGCAGGGCGCTCCAGCAGGAAACGCGGGTGCAGGCTCGCCACCGCCTGGGTTTTTCCGCCAAAATGGTTAACATCGACTAAACCATTCGCCGGCGAGCCGTCATTCGTCTCAGGCACGACACGGCTCGCCGTTTGTCCTAGAATCAACAGCTTAGCCGGCTGCAGCAGCTTCAGATGATGGGTGGCGATCTCGATCAGCCGGCCTTCCTGATCGGGCGAGATCCGCCCGGCCAGCGGACGCGCCGTGGCGAGCGACAGGAAATAGACCGAATCGCGCGCGACTCCGGCGGCGGTCAGCATCCGGGAAAACAGCTTTCCGGCCGCGCCATCGCCCAGAAGCTCGTTCTGGTCGTCGCTTTCCGGCATGTCGGTCAGCACGACGAGCGCGGCATCCGCCGGGCCGCTCGGGGCGATCCGCGGGGTCAGCCAGGCCGCTTCGGGAACGGTCTCGCCGGTGCGCCAGGCCGTGAAGGCGGCAAGCGTATCCGGCAGGCTCTCGGGCTGCGGCGACGTTACGGCAGCCTGCGCCGCCTGCACGGGCGCGGGCCGCGCGAGCCAGTCGCGAGCCTCATCCTCCTGTAGGGTCTCGACCCCCGCATCGCGCCACCATTCGAGTGCGCTCGCAAGGGTACGCCCCCAATCCGCTGTGTATTCGCCTCCCACCTAACCACAGAGTCATGCCTTGACGGGCGGGTCAATCTGCCTTCATCGACCAAGGGACAGGGCGTTGCCAGCTTGCGACGAGACAAGCAGCGCGTGTGCCAGACCAAGACTATGAAGGATGCGATGATGAGCGAACGGGAGTCGATGCCCTATGACGTCGTGATCGTCGGGGCAGGGCCGGCGGGCCTGTCTGCGGCGATCCGGCTGAAGCAGCTGGCCACGGAAGCCGGCAGCGAGCTTTCGGTGTGCATCCTCGAAAAGGGCTCCGAAGTCGGCGCGCATATCCTTTCCGGCGCGGTGATCGATCCCAAGGCGCTCGACGAGCTGCTGCCGAGCTGGCGCGACGATGGCTGCCCGCTCGCCGCAACGCCGGTGACCGAGAACCACCACTGGGTGCTGAGCGAGACCGGCAAGTCGGGCTATCCCGAGTTCATTACCCCACCGTTCCTCCACAACAAGGGCACCTATACCGGCTCGCTCGGCAATCTCTGCCGCTGGCTGGCGGGCAAGGCCGAGGAGCTGGGCGTCGAGATCTTCCCGGGCTTTGCCGCGGCCGAGATCCTCTATCACGACAATGGCAGCGTGAAGGGCGTCGCCACCGGCGACATGGGGGTGGCGCGCGACGGCGAGCACAAGGGCGACTATCAGCCCGGGCTCGAGCTCCACGCGAAGTATACCTTCTTCGCCGAAGGCTGCCGGGGTCACCTGACCAAGCAGGTCATCCGCAACTTCGAGCTCGACAAGGACAGCCAGCCGCAGATCTACGGCATCGGCATCAAGGAGCTGTGGGACATCGATCCCGCGCTGCACGTGCCGGGCCGCGTGATCCATACCCAGGGCTGGCCGCTCACCAAGGGCGCGAACGGCGGCGGCTTCCTCTATCACCAAGCCGACGGGCAGGTCGCGCTCGGCTTCGTCACCTGGCTCAACTACAAGAACCCCTGGCTGTCGCCCTTCCAGGAAATGCAGCGCTGGAAGACCCATCCGGAGATCGCCGCGATCCTCAAGGGCGCCAAGCGCGTCTCCTATGGCGCCCGCGCGATCTCGGACGGCGGCTTCCAGTCGGTCCCGAAGCTCGTCGCTCCCGGCGCCGCGCTGATCGGCGATGCGGCGGGCTTCCTCAACGTGCCGCGCATCAAGGGC
>Ga0164294_10001427_pt1 | contig 22248 bp, 22 predicted proteins | sample GEODES005metaG_FD_111479 | JGI IMG/M metagenome (GOLD analysis project Ga0164294, IMG submission 111479) | Oligotrophic lake water microbial communities from Sparkling Lake, Wisconsin, USA - GEODES005 metaG | ecosystem: Environmental > Aquatic > Freshwater > Lake | place: USA: Sparkling Lake...
CTCTTTCAGCTGAAGTAACTAAGCTAATGGCTGCTTTGACAGCAAAGGTAACAACCTTGAGCACACTAGTTGCCAAGATTGCTAAGAAGGTAAAGGCTTAATTAGCCCAAGCTTCATGGGGGTCCATTAAAAGACTCCAAAACCGAAGCCCGGTTCCTTTACAGGAACCGGGCTTCGGCCTTTTATATGAGCAATTCTTCTCTTATTAACTAGATATTTAGAGAGCTTCGGTACCCTTAACTTATGAAATTAGCTAGAGCACTTAGCGATGTTGAAGCCAGAAAAGTTCAGACCTTTGTTCTCTTAGGTGGTGTATTCACCACTTTAACAATCTGGACAAAGCTTGAAGACCCAATCAACCTACCTAAGATGTTTGTGTTGGTTCTATTTGCCGCAATCACTCTAGGGCTCGTAATCCCTGCCTTACTGAGTGCACCTAAACTTTCTTCGAGAAATCAAAAAATTGGCCTTGGCTTAATTGGTGTATTCACTATCGGGCTATTAATTTCTACTTTTGCTACCGATGTTAAGTACACAGCCATTTTTGGAGAGTTTCATCGAAACAATGGTTTTCTCACTTACTTTGCCATGATCATTTTGATGGTTTCTAGCTCACTTGTATTTAACTTAAAGTCAGTAAACAGATACTTCACATTTTTTGGTATCGCAGGGTTGCTTCTAACTTTCTATGGCATTCTTCAAGGGTTAGGCGCAGACCCAGTTGGCTGGAAGATTGATTACAACCCATTTATTACAACTCTCGGTAACCCTAACTTCACTTCAGGATTTCTTGGTCTATCAGGAATCGCAATTCTTTACTTGGTACTCGATGCTAAAGACCGCAAGTATCAAGTTATCTACGCAGTTGGTTTACTCTCAGACCTCTATATACTTTGGCGCTCAGGTTCGATTCAAGGTGTGTTTGGCTTTTTAATTGGCGCATCAATAATAATTTTGGTCAAACTTTGGCTGATAAATAAAAGCCTTGGCCTAATTGGCTTAGCTACCGCAGCCTTAGCAGGTGCGCCAGTAGCACTAGCAGTTCTAAACATAGGCCCGCTTGCTAGCAAGCTCTATCAGAGCACGCTTCAAAACCGTCTTGATTATTGGAATGCTGCAATTGGAATGTTCAAAAACCATCCAATCTTGGGTGTTGGCATAGATCGTTTTGGTGAGTATTACCGCGAGTACGCAGTTCAGAATCAAGTCGTGCAGGGCCAGATTACCGATAATGCCCACAGCATCTATCTGCAGTTGCTAGCAACTGGAGGGCTAGCGCTTTTCATTCCATACCTACTGCTGGTTCTGTTCATAACATTTATTGGCTTAAAGTCTCTAATCAAGTTTCAGGGCGAAGATAAATTTAAGGTTGGCGCGCTGTTTGGAATTTGGCTAGGAACAATCGTACTAAACATCGTAACGGTAGACAGCCTCGGCGTTGGTGTTTGGTTCTGGATTACTGGTGGTGTATTAGTTGCTGCTTCATTTAGCCAAGGACAAAGTGAGAGTAATGGTCAGGAACAAAAAGAGAAGTTACCTAAAGGAAAATCTGCGAAGCCAGTTAATGCCGAAAGCATATTCCCAGTCACTTATGTAACAAGCTTCGTCCTTGTAGTTTTAGTGTTGGTGGCGCTAGTACCCGCACTAGGCAAGTCCTCGGCACTTTATAATTTTAAGAACAACGCAGCTTCTTTCACAACACAGACTTATATTCCGGCTCTAGTTTCTGAATCCAAAGCCGCAGGAAATGATCCTCAATACTTAATCCAATTGGCAAATCTGGCATTTACCCAAAATGCCATAAATGAAGCATTTGTGATGATCAATCAAATCAACCAAGTTGATTCGCGCTCGTTTTATGGTAATTATTTCGCAGCTTATGCGTTTGAATCTTTGAATAAGCGTTCAGAAGCGATTAAGTACCGCGAGCGACTCAAAGAACTCGACCCCTGGAACAGCGCAAGCCTCATTGAGTTGATGAAGAATTACTTATCGGTTGGCGACAAAGCTTCAGCGCAAGAGATTGCCACAGTGATCAAGCAAAATTACCCTGGAAGTCAATCAGATATAGATGCTTCAGTTCTTTTGGTAGAGTAACGAAACTACGTATTACAGAATCTATTTTTTCCTTACTACGAATGTCCAAAATGGCTCACTTTCTGAAAAAGTCAGGGTATCAATATCAAAGTCGGCTGTAATCAACATATCTGCAATTTCTCCTTTATTAAATCTTTGCTCAAGACGAGTTCCAAACCGATCTAGAGCATCATTTTCTAACATCACAAAAGGCATGTTGGCGTAATGATGTAGTGGAATATTAGTTATGTCTTTGCCTCTGCTCAACTTAAATCGGGAATACTTTGCGAGAGGAAGATACAGAAAAAATGCAATTAACTTTGATATAAACATTCGCATTGTGTGAGGCATTCTGCTGATTAAGTATCTCAAGATATTAACAATACTGAATATAGCTCGATATTGAAGAGGTTTATCTTCAACTCGATAGTACAAGTAGCAAAGAAAAACTCCACCTGACTTTATCTTTCTGCTGACATCTAGAATTGCCTGGTTAGTGTCTGGTATGTGGTGTAGGACGCCCAAGGAAATTGCCAAATCAAGTGAATTTTCAGAAATTGAATTTTTTTCAATATCTTCATTCAATACCTGGACTTTTGAATTCATGAAGAATTTTTCACGCATCACCTGAACTGCCGCTAAACTTGGATCTAATGCGTAAACTTTAAGAAAAAAAGGTGCGAGGCGTTCGGCCCATCGTCCACTGCCTGCTCCAAAATCGGCGGCTACAGAAGAGAGTTTGTCGAATTCCTCAAGGTCAATTGGGCTGGTATAAGCCATGAATTGCCGATCCAGAGCTTCAGAGGCAACGCCATTCAAGTAGTTGTACTTGGTCCATTCTTTTCCAAAGTGATCTACTACTTCATCGTCTATATTAAGGGGCTTCTTACGGTTTTTCATTGGTCTCCCATAGATATCTTTAAACTTAGCAGCAGTTGGTGCCCAATTAATTGATTACAGAAAGATAGAGTACCCTTGTGCGCGAGAAAACATTAGCAATTATTGGGCAAGGGTATGTAGGCCTACCACTTGCTATGGCCGCCGTTGATGCTGGATGGTCAGTTATCGGCATTGAGAAGTCTGTGTCTCGTGTTGATCAACTTAATTCGGGATCTAGCCCAGTTGAAGATATTTCCGACACAATACTAGCTGGGGCGCTTGCAGCGAAAAGATATAAAGTATCAAGCAATCCTGCCGAAGTTTCAAGAGCTTCGGTAGTAACAATCTGTGTGCCAACCCCACTTGATGCTCAGCGGAAACCAGACCTCGAATTACTTGAGAACGCCACGAGAGATGTGGCTCCATTCTTAGAGGATGGCACATTGCTAGTAAGTGAATCAACTTCTTACCCAGGCACGTTACGTGAAATCATTATTCCGATTGTTGACTCATTAAAGAGCGCTAGCTCAAAAAATCTTTTTTTCGCATCCGCTCCGGAGCGCGTTAACCCTGGCGACCCAGTGTGGGATCAAAAGAATACGCCTCGGCTAGTTGGTGGCATTAATGAAGAGTCCCTGAAGCGCGCACTCGCTTTTTACAATTCTATTTGTGATTCAGTTGTGTCCACTTCAACGCCTGAAATTGCGGAAGCAGCAAAGATTCTTGAAAATACTTTTCGTCTAGTCAACATCGCAATGATCAATGAGTTCACACAGTTATGTAGCGCACAAGGGATCAATGTTCATGAAGTTATTAATGCTGCAGCCACCAAGCCTTATGGCTTTATGCCGTTTAGACCAGGTGTAGGTATTGGTGGCCACTGCATTCCTGTAGATCCTCTATATCTAACGTGGTGGGCTCGGAAGGGAGGGCAAGTAGCTAGCTTGGTTGAACGTTCTGACGAGATTGCCAATCAAATGCCCATCTACGTCGCAGACCGGGCCCTATCTCTTGCCAAGAGTTCATTAATTACGCCAAAGGTCCTGATTATGGGTGTGGCATACAAACCGGGCGTCGGAGACGTTCGTGAAACACCGGCCAGCGCCCTGCGAGCCGCTCTTTTGACTAGAGGTGCTGAAGTCAGCTGGGTTGATCCACTTGTCCCAATTTGGGAGGGAGATAAACCAGTGACAGAAGCATGGGACTGCGATGTTGCGATAATCGCAACTAATCAGCCGGGATTAGATGTAAAATCTTTGTTGGCTCGAGGAACTCCAGTTTTGGATTGCACCAACAGTTATGGCGAATTAACCGGGGTTGAACTTCTTTAGGCTAGACCCCGCAATTAAGAATTTTATCTTCTAAAAACTTCTAACCATTTCCTAGCAACTAATTCAGCATTGCGATTGCTTAACACCAAATCCGAAATCTCTCTACTAACGATAAATTTCCTCAAGTTGTGCCGGCAAGATTTAATTGTGTCTGCCAATTCCGCAGGGTTTTTGAAGAAGTTTGTATCAAGTAATCCAAATCTAGCTAGGTCAGGAATAGCTCTAACCACAATAGGGACGTTCCTTTGAATCGCTTCCACGACAACCAAACCATCACCTTCATTATTTGAAGGAACAATCAATAGATCGCCGGGCTGTGTTTTAGTCCAAGGGTCTTTAACAAAGCCAGTAAATTCCGCACTAACGCCATTTACTTCACACATTTCTCTAACTAATTCAGATTGCTCACCTGAACCAATAAACACTATTGGCAAATTGGTTTCCTTTGCTGCCGAAACTAACATAGTTGGATTCTTCTCAGGACTTAGCCTTCCTACGAAAACTAAGCGGCGTATTTCATCGACGTCCTGATTTCCTTCAGGAATAGCTGAAGACAATGAACTAATCGGATTATTAATCACAAAATCTGGCAAAACATCTAATGCCCATACATTTAGGTGATCAGAAACTGCCACCCATTTAGTTTTTCTAAATCTAAGGAGATTACGTACAAATTTACCCAATGGTTGTCTTTGAGGCCAAGGCTGACTGGCATGTTCAACGGCGATTAACTCATGTTTGCCACTTGTTATGGACCCTAGAAGTTCAGGCATGTCACAGTTTAAAACAAGATAATCGGGCTTCCATCGCCAAATTACTTTTTGTATTTCAACATAGGCCTTAAAAACGCTAACTAATCCTCCTTTCCACTCGCGATGTAATTCAAAAACCTCACATCTTGGTGAAATTAAATCTTCAGACCCTTGATTAACTGCGATTAGAGAGACCTTAGCTTCGAGGTCATAGAGCGCGTTAACTAAAATATTCGTCGCTCGTTCAGCTCCGCCGCCGGACAGCGAATTAGTTACAAACATAACTCGGTTGGCCGTATTGTTCATCTTCTTACTTTAAAAAATCGGAAATATCTGTAATCATGGTTGAAAGATCACGCTGAGGTTCCCAGCCGACTAAAGTCTTGATGAGCTCGATATTTGGAACTCTACGTTCCATATCTTCGAAACCATCACCGTAGGCTTCTTCGTAGGGCACATAAACGATTTCACTCTTTGAATTAGTTTGCGCAACGACCTTCTTTGCTAAATCATTGATTGAGATCTCAAAATCATTACCAATATTGATAACTTTGCCAATAGTGTTTTCGGCAAATGCAATTCTAACGACTGCGTCAACTGCATCTAGAACGTGACCAAAACATCTCGTTTGTTCACCATTGCCATAAATTGTGATTGGCTCATTCTTGAGTGCGAACTGCACAAAGCGGGGCACAACCATTCCGTAAGCCCCTAATTGACGCGGTCCTACAGTATTAAAGAATCTAACAATTCTGGTTTCAAGTTTTTTCTCAACCCAATAGGCATAGGCAAGAGATTCATCAATTGCTTTAGCTTCGCTGTAAGACCAGCGAAGTGTTACCGGCGCACCAAGAATTCGATCATCTGATTCTTTTAATGAATCAGAATCATTCTTTCCGTAAACTTCACTACTACTTGTTACAAAAACTGGCTTTGAATATTTATGAGCAAATTCGAGCACATTCTCGGTGCCTCGAATATTGGTCATTAAGCTATCTAGCGGGTGATTTACGATGTTAAACACACCAACGGCAGCAGCTAGGTGGAAAACGTATTCAGTTTCTTTAATTAGAACATCCAATAGGGGTAGATCCAAGATCGATCCCTCAATGAAAGAGACACTTGTACCGCCCAAATGTGTTGAAAGGTTTTCCTTTCGGCCCGTGGTCAGGTTGTCCAAGATGGTGATTTGGTGGCCATCAGCCACAAGCTGATCAGTCAGGTGAGAGCCAATAAAGCCGGCTCCGCCCGTGATCAAAATTCGCATTGCAGAATTCTACTCGTTTTTTCTGATTCTTTCAGAAAATCGACGAGGCTGACTCATCACCTCGGACGCCAAATTCAGGCAAGATATGCCCATGGTCGCTGTGAGCATAGTTACTGTTGTCAAGAACAACGCCGAAGGGCTTAGGAGAACGATTAAGAGTGCAGAGTCGCAAGACCTTACTGATTGGGAACTAATCATCGTCTACGGTCGATCAAATGACACCACTTATGAATTCGCATTGGAGTCAATGAGTGAGGATTCAAGGATTTCTCTTGTTGAGCAGTTGGATGAAGGAATTTATGAAGCAATGAATTTAGGCACTAGCAATGCGAGGGCTGAATTTCTTTGGTTTATGAATAGCGGGGACCAGTTTTACTCGCCCACGTCCCTTAGATCTGGTCTTGATGCGATCAAGAATTCGGAATTAGGTTTCGTTGTTGGTGGGTATAAAATTGAGAACGATCACCGACTATTTCAGCAATCCCCTGGCAGCTTGACACAGATCAAATTTTCTCTTTCGCGAAGGGGAGCTTGTCATCAAGCGATGGTTTTCCGGAAAGATGCGGTTATGCAGAACTACAACTTTGATACAAATTTTAGACTTGCTGCGGACTACAAACTTTGCTTAAAACTAATAAAGAATTCTGGGGCCAACAAACTTTCCGAAATTCTTGCTATCATGGAGCCAAACGGCTTATCGGATCAGAACCTGCACATGATGCACCTGGAAAAAGCGGCAATACGGCGAGAAATTTTTGCCCAAAAACCTATAGCAAGGGTAGCGGGGTGGGGATGGATGAGAGCAGCCCGCACCAAAGCCATTCTGCGGGGCTTGGGAAATGGTAAAAAGCACCCCTTCGGATAGGGCAAGATTTGCTCATGCGCCTAGACCATGTCTCCTATGTAACTTCTCATGACCAGCTAGCAGATACCGTCCAAAGACTAGGTTCTCGTTTAGGAACCACCTTTGTTGATGGTGGAGTGCACCCAAGATTCGGTACTCGTAACTTCACAGCTCCTCTCCTGAACGGTCAATACATTGAAGTTGTTTGCCCACTAGATCACCCAGCATCTGATTCATCACCATTCGGTAAGGCTGTATCAAAGCGCGCCGCAGAGGGTGGCGGGTGGCTTACTTGGGTTGTAGCTGTTGAAGATCTCTCAGCCGTTGAAACTCGTTTAGGCCGACCAGCAGTCGATGGTCATCGCACAAAGCCAGATGGAACGGACTTATCTTGGAAGCAGATTGGAGTTCTTGGCACTTTAGAAGATCGCCAGATGCCCTTCTTCGTTCAGTGGATAAAGAATCATCATCCATCAACAGATGGCAAAGCAGTTGCAAAGATCGTGAAAATAGAAATAGCCGGAAATGAATCAGCAATTTCAGAATGGCTTGGCTCAGAGGTTAAAGCGGCAATCGGAAACGGGATTGAAGTCGAGTGGGTCTCTGAAGATGCAAATGATGGCGATACTGGCATTGTTGCCGTTGAAGTCGAGACAAGTTCTGGGAAAGTCAGACTTGATTAAGTCTTTCTGCAACTGACTTCCTAAGCTCTAGTATTAAACTGGTGCCTAAGAAAATATCCAGATCTTCTGGAGTGCCTAGACCGAAAACAGAATCAGACACTCTTCCAATATGAAATGGTTTAATTTTCATTTTATTTTTGATTAAATAATTATATGTTGGCGCAACATAAAATTCGCCATTCACGCGATCATCGGAATTAATCATTTCACTCAGACTTTGAGCAAAATCACAAGGCCTACTCCATGCGTAAATTCCAACTGTAGCTTCATTTGAAATCTCAACTTTCTCCTTAACTTCATTTATAAATCCATTCGCATTTCGTGTCACATACGACCATTTATTGCCAATTGCTTCCATTGTGAGAATTACGCCATCAAATTCCTGTTTGCGCACTAAGTTCACAAAATCGTCTAGGCCGCTAGAAATGTATTGGTCCGAGTTTGCAACTATAAAAGGCATATTGGGGTCAAGATGTTTATAAGCAAGCTGAACAGTCGATGCAGGGCCACTAGTCAACACGTCAACTTCAATGAATTTAACATCGAGACCTGGATAAGAACCAGACAGATTTGATTCAAGATCATCGCCTGCTTTCCCAACGACAACGACCCTATCGCCAGGTTCTAGAATAAAATTCCCAATTACCCAACTGATCATGGGAAGTCCAAGGACATCAATAAGTGGCTTTGGTCTTTGAAATCCAGCATTTCTAAATCTGCTGCCTAGTCCAGCTGCTGGAATTACCAGTTGAATATTTCTATTCATTTTCCAAAACCTTATCACTGGGAATACTCGGATATTTCAGACAAACCAAAGAGCAATCTGTCAATGCTTCGAAGTCAGCGAATTCACCCGGTGGGATTGTTACTATTTGACCTTCACTAAGAATCAAATCTTTCATTCTGATTTTGCCCGAAATAACAACGGTAATTTCAGTCGCAATTAGTTGCTTATGTGAAGGCTCTATGTCCCCAGATCTAAAATACTTTACTGAAACCTCAACGTTTTTATTTACGAACAAAGACGGACTAAAGTCACCGATTATCCAGCCTTTCGGAAAGTCGGCAATATTGCTAATTATCAAGACTCAGTCTCCTTTTCGAATCAGTTGCTTCGATTAAAGTTGAAAATCTAAAATACTCTGCACTTTCGATATGGAAAGTAGAAATTCTCTTGCCACTCGAAATTAAGTAGTTAAGAGCTGGAGCCACGTAGTAAAGCCCATTTGTAGTAGCAGCGTTAACAAACGACCAGTTTATTAGTTCTAGCAGCAAATCCAAGTTTTTAAGATATAAAATTCCTGTAGTTGCTTCACTACTTATTACTCTCTTCTCAGCGATCTCAATGACTTCGCCCTCTAAGGTCCTTACATAGGAAAAATTTGGGTTTTCTGAGGTAAAAGTTAGTAAACCTGCGTCACAATCCTTCTCTTTAAAGTGTTTCAAGAAAACTTCATGGTCTAAAGAAGTCAAGCTATCTACGGGTAATATCAAGATATCTATATCGTTTGAAATATCATCTACCAACATAGCTAAGGTAGCCAACGCGCCAAGTAAATTCGGGCTTAATTTACATATCTTTATAGATCCCGAATACTTTGTTAAATTCTCAAGCTCATAATCTTTAGGAATTGCTAAAATATTGTTGGACTGCCCATCCAGAATTCTGCTAACTGCAAATTCTACTAACGTTTTTCCTTCTATATCAAAGTCTAGTTTTGCAAAATAGCCTGATTCATTGTTTTGTTTCATAAATTTACCATTTGCTAAAATAATTTTATAAGTCATCTGTTGGATCAAATCAAGTTCGGTATGTGCGTAGAAAGTAAAGATAAACAAACGTCGTCTGGAGACTTAACTCGCAAAACTTCACATCCAGCTGCTTTTGCGGCCTGCGTGCCATAATCTCCATCTTCAACTACAAGGACTTCTCTTGAAGATAGGTTTAAGTTTTTACACGCTAGCAAGTACCCATCCGGTGCTGGCTTTGGATTCACAACATCCTGGTTAGTTACCAAAGTGTCGAGCAAACCGTACACATTTGCATATTTCAACATGAATTCAGAAGAATCTCTTATGCTGTTTGTGACTACTCCAATTTTCAAGCCAGCCTTCTTCAGCCTAGACAGGAGTATTTGATGTGCAATATTTGGAAAACACTTTTCGGCAGCAATACGTAATGTTCTATCTTGCTTTATTTCTTCTATAGTTTTAACTAATTTTTTAGGCAGCTTGCCAGCTAAAACAAGTTTTTCCAGTTTAACCTTCGTCGATAGACCATCAAACTCATTCTCATGGTCATATCTTGAAATCTCTAAATCAAATGGCTTTAGTGCTTGGTTAAGCGCTTCGTAATGCCAATCTCTGGCATCAATTAACACGCCATCCATATCAAAGAGCACCGCACCATATTTCATTAGTTCACATACTCAAAAAATTCAAGAGGTGAGTCAGTACAAATCGATACACTTTCATGCTCTTTCTGAGACAAATTTGCCAGATACTCCCAAACATTGCGTGCGTCTCGCCCATGTAATTCGGGAGATACAATTATAACTCTTACCTGTGTATCTTTAATTAATTTTTCAATTTCTAAATTGTTCAGCCACCAATCAGAATTAAATGAATCCAGCCAAATCAAGTCGGGATTCCAAGGTAGTGAATTCTCAAATTCACTCAAGCGTAGAGCATGCCTGAATCCTAAACTCCTAATTTTGATCATTTCAGGAATGGATCCATCAAACAAAAATGAATTCGTTTGCTCTATCCAACTCCGTGAAAATGCTAGAAGTGATCCCAAACCATCTTGTTTGATATTTAATGCGAACTGGCACTTGAAATCGTAGAGGGAATCTAGTAAAAGTAACTCGTCAGAATCCGAAGCATCGTGAGAAATGTATATCTCTTTTTTCGAGGATCGAATATCTGTTTCTATCGAAAAATTATTCTCGTGCGCTGCTCTAAAAGCTTTCAGGGTGTTTGGGTCTCTGGATTTGTTCCACATTCCCCGATGTGCGAAAACTTGCTCAGCTCTGAATCCATTGGCCACTTGCCAATAATATGGGAGGCGCCTAACTAGGAACTAATTTCATGGGCAATGTCTTAAGATTTGTTTGAACAGCCGATATCATGGCGGTTCATAGGTAATCTTGAGATTGGATTTTCGTGCGCCTGCTGACCAAGTTAGTCGATAAATGCTTGGAAAATTTGACTTACAGATCGGGAGCATTCATAACTTACACAATAAAGAGAATAAATCTGGACGGTAATATCTCAGTAGGTCAAAATCAGAATCCTTTTAATGGGAATTTAGCGATAGTCCTTCAAGGGCCAGTTTCTAAATTTACTCAAATGGCCTGCAAATATTATCTCCATAATTATAAGGATTTAAATGTAATTCTGAGCACTTGGGAGCAAGAAGATACCAGCAAGTTCTCTGAATTATTGTCAAACACGAGGTTTCATTTAATTAAGAGCGAAAAACCCAATTTCGAAGGAATCAGTAATATCAACCTTCAAATCACATCTTCTCTGAAAGGTTTAGAGAGAGCAAAAGATTTAAAGTGTGAGTACGTTATAAAGTCAAGAACTGATCAGATCCTGCTATCGAAAAGTTTATTGACAAATCTCCATTTTATTTTTCAAAGCTATGGCATAAACAATTATCATAGAAACAGGATTGTGATTTCAGAACGAAATACCTTTGTTTCTCGTATTTACGGCATGTCAGACATGTTTCAATTTGGGAAAACAGCAGATGTGTTTAACTATTGGAATTGTGAACTAGATGACAGAAATTGGAAAGATATAGATTCTCATGAAAGTGCATTAGATGACGAAGAGGGATTTGCTAGACTAAGATTAGCTGAAGTTTACGTTGCGACCAGCTACCTAGAGAGAATCAATCATGAGATTAACTTCACCATTCAAGATAGTTTGAATTGTTTTTGGCAATACTTCGTTGTAATTGATAACGCAAAATCCGGTTTGGTTTGGAATAAGTATGGGCGAAACACCACAAGACTTCAAAATCAAGATACAAAGTTTAGAGAATTAGATTTTCTTACTTGGTTAAGTTTAAAAGGGAACATTGATAAAATAGAAGATCTGCCTTAAATAGATTTACGTAAGAATTACCAGGTAATCAGCACGTTATTCTTATGAGTTAAAGGTATCTCTGGTCCCATAACTGCATTTGGGACAATCTTGCAAAAATCTTCAGCAGATAGTGAATCGTATGAGTCTGGGCTAATGTGGTTATAAATCAAATATCCATGTTTGGATTTCAAAACAACTTCATTTATATAGTGCATTTGGACATTTCTCGTTAATTCCGAAAATGCGTAGTTACTGATAACTAAATCATATTCTGCAACAGAACTTGTATATTCGTATCTTGGATTTATGTTGCCTTTAATTTCTCCTCGTGAAATGCATTTAGACGACAAACGCAGTACATCAGGCAAGTCAAACAAATCGTACTGATTAACATCAAAATTACTTACAATTTGCTCGCACAGACCACCTGTTCCAACGCCTATCTCCGCAATGTTGAAGTTAGAAATGTTTCCAAATAGTGCATAAATCTCACCTGTAACTTTTATGTATCTAAGTAAAGTAGGGCTTAATTTCCCATACTTCTTGTATGTATATTTGAAAGGTTTTCCATCTTCGAAGTAAGATAATGCCCGAAGTAGCTTTAATGAAAAAGGATCGCTCTCAATAATTTGGAGGTACGCCAAGCCTTGCTCATAAGTTACATGTTCCAATATTTGTCTATATTCACGGTTAGATTTGAATTTATCAAATATCTGCTCGTTCTCACATGCCAACTTACAAACCGACAAATATGCAGGAGTATCACTCATGCTCGATTGGGTGTCGTTAGTCTGAGATTTAATCAATTCATTTGAGAGCGACCACACACTTTTTCTATTGATCAGTTCTTCTAGGGTTATTTTCAGGCCATTTCTTTTAAGGAAGCCAATAGAAGCCCTAACTCTGTTAATAATCATTTAGGTTAGACTCCCATGTTCGTTATTTACCAATTAATTACCTTCCAATCTGAAGGGTAGTTAAAGTCGGCAGCTTGCTTGCCTTCGGCGTTCTTGAACCAAGGCGAAGGAACGAACTTGTTTGAGCCTTGAGATAAAATACATGACCATAGAGAAAAAGTAGAGTTTGCTGCGATAATTGAATGAGTAAGAGACATCAAAATAAGTGTTTCACAATCATTCAGTGCCTTTTCCTCATGATAAGTAATAGGGATGCCCAAAACCTTCTCATTTATTAAAACTCCCGCAGAGGCAATATCGTCAGAAAAGATCCAAATTTGATCGTAATTATTGTCTTGTGTCGCCCGGCTAATTGCATCTAAATAATATCTGTGAGTTAATTGACTAGAGTCTTCAAGAGAGACATAGTCTCTCAAGCGAATGTGAATTGACAAAACTTTATTTTTTAACAGAAAATCTTTGTACTGTTCAAATAGATCTGATGGCTCACTTATGAGATCAGCTGGCGAAGGGTATTTTTTACTCAATGAAAGTGCTAGATCGAGATATTGCATATTTCCGCGGATAATTATTTTCTCCGATTTAGATTCTTGAATCTTAGCCACGCTGAAATCGGTACCAATTCCTGTTTCCCCATTGGGGCTGAAATCAATAAACTCATGATTGACCAAAACTGGAAATTTTCTATAGATTGAATTGAGGGAAACATGACTTGCAACAAAACTTCTATTCGTAATTCGCCCTTCCTTCAAGGACAAGCCCAAAAGCCCTAATTGGAGAAGCCCTAATTTGCTTCGTTGTCGTACAGTTCGGTCCCTAGATACTCTTGAAATGTCTATCTCTAACTTTCGCTCGGTCAACTCAGCTATGTAAAGCCCTGTGGCGAATTGAAAAAGTTGATTTCCCAGGCCTCCGCTTAGCTGCGTGGATAGTGTTTTTGGCACTTAATTACTTTACTATAGAGAAATGAGGGTTATTGTGATATCAAGCAGAGTTTTTACTATCAAATCGAGGATTAGTGACTTTGACACTATTTTATTAGGCAATGCGTAACATGAGTAAATCAAATAGATCAAATTCTGCTTCTAGTCTTAAGTCAAGCGAATCTATTTTCACATCTGTCATTTTGAGCATGAGAATGATTTCTCGTATTGACAAAATAAAAGTAGTCCTTCTTGCCTTCCTGAATATTCTTCTAAGCATTATCGATTTAATGGGAGTAATTCTTATTGGGTTAACTATTTCACTTGCTATAAATGGCCCAAGTAAGATTGGTGATTCAGGGCGAATCGGTAGTTTGCTAGAAATTTTACATATGCAGGATATGTTGTTTAATTCGATCATTCGCACCCTCGGTCTGTCTGCAATATTTCTTCTTGTATTTAGGTCTTTGATCTCCATTTTTATTGGGCGGCGATCTTTAATTTTTCTTTCTAACATAGGTGCGAAGATATCAAAAAACTTATTTGGGAAAATATTGAAGAAAAAAGTAGACTTTCTGCAATCAAAGACTTCCCAAGAACTAATGTTCGCATTAACTACCGGTGTAGAAAATGCAACTTCTGGGGTTTTAGGAAATTCGCTTTCTTTAATTTCTGACTCTTCGACTCTTGTTATGCTGTCTTTGGCACTGTTTGTTTATGATCCACTTTTGGCATTTTCCACATTATGTATATTTTGCGTTACAGGCGTGGTGCTACATATGTCACTTCACCGGCGAGCTAGTAAAATTTCAATAAAAAGTACATCAATGGTCATCAGATCTCAAGAATTAATTATTGAGGCGATTAGGTCTTTTCGGGAAATGGCAACAAGAGGAACAGCTAGTAACTATGACCGCAAATTTTTTGAAGCTAGGTCAAGTCTTGCTAGAAATCAGGCTGAGTTACTTTTTATGCCACAAATCAGTAAGTATGTTTTTGATGTTGTTCTCGTTATAGGCGTATTTGTTATCAGCATTACTCAATTCTATTTTAACGACTCGGTAAGGGCTGTTTCAAACATAGCCGTCTTCTTTGCAGCCGCAACAAGAATTTCGCCGTCAGTTCTTCGAGTTCAACAGGGCTTTGTTCAATTGAAAACACAATGCAGTCTCGCAGGCTATGCTCATGAGCTTGCAACACTTTTGGATCAAAAAGTATCTGAGGATTCAAATAAATCAAGCTTTGAAAGCGGCCGTGTGTTAGGAGATCCTGCGATAACGATAAAAGGTCTGTCATTCAAGTATGAGAACTCTGAAACCTTTGTGATTAAAGATGCTAGTCTATCAATTCCTTTTGGATCAGTTGTGGCGATAACAGGAAAATCCGGCGCAGGAAAATCCACATTTGCTGATTTAATTATGGGATTACTCAATCCAACCGAAGGCGAAGTAAAAATTGGAGAACTTTCCCCCAATGAGTTGATTGATAATTTCCCGGGAATGCTTGCGTATGTTCCCCAAGAAGTTTATGTTGCCAATACAACAATTAGAGAGAACCTCTTCTTAGGCGAGAGTGAAAACAAATATTCCGAGAAAGAGATGAATGAAGCTTTAGTCTTTAGTAAACTTGATGCCTTAATACTAAGTTTAGAAAACGGAATAGACTCGAGAACAGGTGAAAACGGATCCAGATTCAGCGGGGGCCAAAGGCAGCGATTCGGAATCGCAAGAGCCATTATGACAAATCCTAAGATTATTATTTTTGATGAAGCGACAAGTGCGCTAGATAGTGAAACGGAGAAAGCGATCACCGACTCCATTAATGCGTTGAGACACCATGCAACTGTATTGATTATTGCCCACCGACCAACTTCGATAAAAATAGCAGATTTTCAAATTGGGATTGTTGACGGCAATGTAGACATCTACGAAATACAAAAGAATTCATGACTAACTTGAATAGCAAGTTTGCTAAACTAGTTCTCAAGATCCTCCAAGATTTATATCAGCTCGCTCTACTATATGACAGAAAGTTTCTCGCCCAACCCTTAGTCCCATCTTGCGCGACTATTAAGCCAAGAGAAAAACCAGCACAATCCTCAAAAGTTGAAAGCGTAAACTTAGAAATTGTTGAACTAAAAAATTGCCTTGTGGATCTAAAATCAGGACTGCACTATTACGATAGAAGTAATCCAATATTTGAATCTTCCTCCTGGCCAGAATCACATTTAGCAGAAAGTAGAAACCCTCTTCCACTTTTTGCTACCCATATTGAAGAACCAATAGACGCAAAATTGATGGTAATTCCTTCAACAGGTTATTATCATTGGCTACTTGAAGACATACCGCCAATTATTTATGCTTTGAGCGTGGAGGAGGAACTTAAACTTGTTTGTTTTGAAAAAGCTCCAAGTTATGTTCGCCATTTTGCAGAGCATTTCAATCTTGAATTAATCGAATCACCAAGATTCGTTAAATTAAGCAAAGCTCTTCTAGCCGTTCCTAGACCAATTACAGGACTGCCTTCATCTATAAACATAACTCTTCTGGGCGAGATTTCTAGAGAAGTATCAGGAAAAGTTGAACTTAGCGAAAAAATATATATTTCACGTGAGAATTCACGTAGAAGCCCACTGTTCGAAAAAAAATTAGTCAGTGATCTTGTCAAGCATAATTGGAAGATTCTTTACCTTGAAAATCTAGATTTGATTGAACAGATTAGATACTTTAAGAACGCGGAAGTAGTCGCTGGAGTTCATGGAGCCGGATTAGCGGGAATAGTTTGGGCGAATTCAAATACTAAAATTTTCGAAATTTGTCCTGAAGATCGTGACATAGAGTGCTTTTTGGAAATTGCTGGAATAAAAAGGCAGGAGATCTTTCGAATTATGGTGAACACAAGCGATGAAGAGGTACCTAATGAAATAATTGAACTTCTTGAGATTTCTACGTGCTAATGAGTTACAATTTCAAACGGTCCTGGTAAAAATTGAAAGTGAGGTAGATAATGTCTAATTGGCTTCCAATTGCACAACCAGATTTAACGGGATTAGAGAGAAAAAATCTCATTGAAGCATTTGATAGTGGTTGGATCTCCTCAAGCGGGAAGTTTATTGACGAATTTGAGAATCAATGGTCAGAAATATGCCAAACAAAATATACGCTAGCGGTATCAAACGGGACTGTTGCTCTGCATTTAATTTTGAAAGCTTTGGAAATTGGACCGGGAGATGAGGTAATTCTCCCTTCTATGACTTTTATTTCGTGTGCAAATGCAATCACCTACGTGGGCGCAAAGCCAGTATTTGCAGATGTTGAAATAAGTAGCTGGGGCTTAGATCCTGTAAAAGTTAATTCACTTATAACAAGTAAAACAAAAGCAATTATGGCAGTCCATTTGTATGGTTTCCCCGCAGATATGCGATCTTTGCGTACAATCTGCGACGAAAATAATTTATTTCTAATTGAAGACTCAGCTGAGGCACCGTTTGCTGAAGTGTCTGGGAAAAGAACTGGATCACTAGGTAACGTTGCCTCATTTTCATTCTACGGGAATAAGATAATTACTTCTGGTGAAGGTGGCGCAGTAACCACTTCAGATTTTGAGCTTTATAAGAAAATGAAGCAACTGCGTGGACAAGGACTTGATCCAGAAAGACGCTATTTTTTTCCAGTTATTGGGTTCAACTTCAGACTAACTAATCTGCAATGCGCGATACTTGTGGGACAAATCGCAAATTCTACAAGAATGATTGAAAGACGGCGAGAAATTTACAGCAAGTACGATCGATTTTTTAGAGATGATTCCCGGTTTGTCGTACAAGAATTAGAAAATGACATCACAATAAGTCCATGGCTCTACACTTTTGTTGTCAAAAATTTTGATCTAGCTGAGCGAGATAAACTCATGCAGGATCTCAACTCGAAAGGAATTGAAACTAGACCTATATTTATCCCAATTCACACACTTCCGCCTTACGTTAATTCAGACTTGAAAGCTTCAAATCTTGATATTACTGAATTCTTGGGAGAAAGAGGGTTGAGTATTCCCACATTTAGTGGGATGCATGACAATGATATTGATAGAGTTTTAGATGAAATTGGAAAACTTCTAAATTAAATGATTAAAGTCCTAGTTGACTGCCGGCTGGAATCTGGGAAAAGCGGTGGCGTTGAACAGGCAATAATTGGCATAGCCCGGTCCATGAAAGAATCATTCATTTCAGATATAAAATTTTACTGGCTAGTGTTTGAATCAAATGAGAATTGGCTCATGGAACACATTCCAGATAACTCTGAAGTTATTTATGCACCAACGAATTCACCATCAGCAAAGATAACGGGAAGAATGATTCGAAAATTACGCAAAGTAAGAGTTTTTACAAAAATATTAGCTCTATTAAGGATGTATGGACCTTTTAAATTTAGCATAGAAAGAGAACCGGATATTGTAAAAAAAATTAAACCAGATTTGATTCATTTTCCATTTCAATTTGGATTTCATACTGATTTGCCATCAATTTATCAGCCTCACGATTTACAACACATTCACCTTAGGGAGAATTTCACCTCTGAGGAGATGTATCTAAGAGACGTAGTTTTTACGCGCATGATTGAACAGTCAAATATTGTGATACTTGGAAATGAGTGGACTAAAGACGATTTCACAAGTAATTTCCCAGAACACAACTTTAAATTTGCAAATGTAGCTTTGTATCCTCAACTTCTAAAGGAGGAACCCGATGATAGAATTTTTGAAAATCGTTACCTTCTTTACCCGGCCGCAGGCTGGAAGCACAAAAATCATGTGAGGTTATTGAATGCTTTCAAGTTATTAGCAGAAGAGTTTCCAGACGTAAATCTTGTGTTGACTGGTGCAATGGTAAGAGATAATCCGATTATTTCAAGGGAAATAAATAGGTTGGGAATAACTGGATCGATAATTAGATTGGGATTTGTAAGCCCATCGGATTTAGCAAATCTCTACAGAAATGCAGTCGGAGTAATTATTCCCACCTTGTTCGAATCGGCAAGTTTTCCAGTTTGGGAAGCTTTTCAATTTGGTACACCAGTAGCTGTTTCAAATGTTACTTCGATTGCAAGCCAGGTTGGCGGTGGCGCTTTACTTTTTGATCCCCATTCTGAATTTGAAATTTATCAATCTTTACAACAACTGATTTGTGATAAGTCCGGAAATGCAATTAGAAGTGAAATAGGTAAAGAGAGAGTTAGTCTACTTACTGCAGAAAATACAGCTAATGGCTACAGATATTTTTATAGAGCAGCATTAGGAATAGAACCCGATGATCTAGATCAACACTGGGCAGATACAAAGTTTATTTTCTGACTAAATATTCTCTAAATCATGCTTGACCATTAGTCTCGCGAGTTCATCCCAATGCGTTGAAGCTTTCCAGCCCAGTTTTGATTCAGCCTTACTTGGATCTGCGATTAGTGCATCAACTTCCGTAGGACGTAAGTAGCGATCTTCAGTTACTACATAATCCATATAGTTCAAATCCACAGATTCAAACGCTACTTTGCAAAAATCTTCAACCGTCGCTCCAACGCCTGTGCCTACAACATAGTCGTCAGGATTATCTTGTTGAAGCATTAACCACATGCTTTCTACGTACTCTTTGGCATAACCCCAATCTCTAACGGCTGCTAAGTTACCTAGGTAGACTTTGTCTTGCAGGCCGCTTTTTATTCTGGCTGCGGCCTTTGTAATCTTACGCGTAACAAATGTTTCACCTCTGCGAGGTGACTCATGATTAAAAAGAATGCCATTTGTTGTGTGCATTCCGTAAGCTTCACGATAATTTCTTGTTACCCAGTATGAATATAACTTAGCGGCAGCATAAGGACTCTGAGGTGCAAAACTAGAGATCTCGCTTTGCGGCGGTGGAGTGCTGCCGAATAATTCAGATGTGGACGCTTGATAATATCTCGCAGGAATTTCAGAAGCACGAAGAGCTTCTAAGATTCGAATTGTTCCAACTGCGTCAACTTGTGCTGTAAAATCTGGCATCTCAAAGGAAACTTTAACGTGACTTTGTGCTGCTAAATTGTAAATCTCATCAGGGATAACTTTATGAATGATATTTGTTATTCCCACACCATCCGTGATATCACCATAATGAAGGTGGAAATTATTGTTTACTTCATGAGGGTCCTTATAAAGGTGGTCAATTCGTGAAGTATTAAAAGACGATGATCTCCTAATAATCCCGTGAACTTCATAGCCTTTCGACAATAGAAACTCAGCAAGATAGGATCCGTCTTGACCGGTTATTCCTGTTATCAGTGCTTTCTTCATAATAATTTTCCTTTTGCTTCATTTGATAGAAACCACTCATATGTCTTACGGATGCCTACTTCTAAATCTATCATTGGTAACCATCCTAAGCCGAGCATCTTTGAAGAATCTAGTAGTTTTCTGGGCGTTCCATTGGGTTTTGATTTATCAAATACGATTGAGCCGTTAAAACCAATAATTTTCGATATCAAAGTCGCAAGAGTATCAATTGATACTTCACTCCCACTTCCTATATTGATTGGCATGTCATCGTTGTATAGATCAATCGCAACGAAACAAGCTTTTGCGAGGTCACTCGTAAAGAGAAATTCCCTTAAAGGTGTTCCATCTCCCCAAATTGTAACTTCACCCTCATTATGTATTTTCGCTTTATGAATTCGATTTATAAGCGCCGGCAACACATGAGCACTTTCAGAATCAAAATTATCTTTCACACCATAAAGGTTTGTGGGCATTGCAGAGATCCATCTATATTCATATTGATTCCTGTATGCTTCGATAAGCTTCAAACCAGCTATCTTTGCAACTGCATAAGCTTCATTGGTTTTTTCAAGTTCACCAGTCAGCAATTGATCTTCTCTTATTGGTTGAGTTGCTATGCGAGGATATATACATGATGAACCTAAGAAGAGAACCGTCTTGATTTTTGCTTTATGAGCTGCATCAATTAAGTTAGTCTGGATTTGAAGGTTATCTGATAGGAAATCGACTGGAAATTTAGAGTTAGCCTGTATGCCACCGACCCTTGCAGCGGCAATTATTAAGGTATCAACGCTTAGAGATGAAAATTCACTAAATACTTCAGCTCTATTTCTGAAATCAAGTTCTTTGGAACTTTTTCCGAGAACCACATAGTTTCTTTTGCGCGCTTCTTCGGCTAAAGCGGAACCGACCATTCCATTTATACCGGCAATATAAACACGCATTTAGAGAGGATATACCTATTGAGGCTCTAATCCCAAGAAGTAATAATCTATTAAGTACTTTATCTTTGGATTTTTCTCGCAGGATTACCTACCACTGTCGTATTTGGTGCCACATCTTGCAGGACTACTGCACCCATACCAATTACCGATCCTGATCCTATAACTCTGGGCTTTCCAGCACTTCCCGGTTTTATAACTGCATTTGTGCCGATATAAACATTGTCTTCTATTACGACATTTCCATTACATTTAACACCTGGGGCAAAAGTAACAAAGTTTCCTATTTTGCAGTCGTGAGCAACGTAGCTATAAATATTTGCATGAAAAAAAATTCCAATTTCTACATTTGCCGTAATGTTCGCAAAATCGGCTATTATCGCACCCTCACCTAGCTTCGCAGTCCCATGGACAATCGCTTTTGAAGAGATAATGTTAATTGGCCTAACTCCGGACAGCAGTGCTTTCCTGCTTAAATCTTTTCGAATTTGATAATCAGAAATTGCAATATTGAAAAATGAATTGGAATTCTTTTTTTGAAAAAATTCCTCTTGACTCATAACAGGTATTTCATTAATTACTTGCGACGAGGGATCTAATTCAACAAAACAATATTCAACTGGTTTCATAATATTTCGTAAAGTAAACTTATTTGTATTCATCAGAGTTGGCATAATTTCTCTACCAAACCCGCCTGCCCCAAAAAGGCCGATGAGAGACCTGCTATTGCTAGGTAATAGAAACTTCATGATTAATCGTAACAACAGAAAATCACACAAAAGTCCAATTAGACAATTCTGAAGCCTCTCAGCCAACGAGAGAAGTTAGAGCAATCCACTAGTGATGAGTTGACCTGAGGTTGTATTCCCGGAGTGGACAATGACCGGTTCCCCATGATTTCAGCAAAACAAAACACCCACCGATAATCCACGGTGGGTGTTTTGTATCCCTAGAGGAGGATTTAAAACTAGGTTGCGCAGTTAAGCGCTCTTGTGTTGCGTTATGAGCCTGGAGTTACCGCAGGCTTTGGCTTTACCAAGATGGCTGGCTTTGTTGGCTTAACTGGCTTTGTAGGCACAGTTGCCTTGGCTGCGGCTTTGGCAGCTTCGAAGGCAGCTTTGGCAGCAGCTTTTTGATCAGCTGTGGTTGCTGCGGCTTTGGCAGCCTTAGCGGTGGCGCGAGCAGCATCGATGGTTGCGTGTGCGGCATCAGCTGCGGTGTGGCGGGCTGCTGCTGC
>Ga0164294_10001428_pt1 | contig 22244 bp, 22 predicted proteins | sample GEODES005metaG_FD_111479 | JGI IMG/M metagenome (GOLD analysis project Ga0164294, IMG submission 111479) | Oligotrophic lake water microbial communities from Sparkling Lake, Wisconsin, USA - GEODES005 metaG | ecosystem: Environmental > Aquatic > Freshwater > Lake | place: USA: Sparkling Lake...
GAGTTCCAGCGCGACCGGGACCGCATCGTGCATTGCACCGCGTTTAGACGCCTGGTCTACAAAACCCAGGTTTTTTTGAACCATGAGGGCGATTTGTTTCGCACGCGGTTGACACATTCGCTGGAGGTCGCGCAGCTGGGGCGCTCCATGGCGCGCTCGATGCACCTCAACGAAGACCTGGTCGAAGCCATCGCCCTGGCCCACGACCTGGGCCACACGCCCTTCGGCCACGCCGGGCAAGATGCCCTGAATACCTGTATGGCCGACTTTGGCGGTTTCGAGCACAACCTGCAAAGTCTGCGCGTGGTGGACCAATTGGAGGAGCGCTACCCGGACTTTGACGGCCTGAACCTGTGCTTTGAGACCCGCGAAGGCATTTTGAAACACTGCTCGCGCACCAAGGCCGCCGGGATTGAGCAGAGCGAACCCGTCTATGCCGACGGCCAGGGCGGTGTGGGCGCGCGGTTTTTGCAGCGCCTGCGCCCCAGCCTGGAGGCGCAGCTGTGCAACCTGGCCGATGAGATTGCTTACAACGCCCACGACATTGATGATGGCGTGCGCTCTGGGCTGATCACGTTTGCGCAGGCGCAGTCCGTGCCCTTGTTTGGCGAATTTGCCGCCCAGGCGCTGGCCGCGCACCCGGCGCTGGGCGAGGCGCACAAGGCGCGGCGCTGGTTATACGAAACCATCCGCCTGATGCTCAGCCAGCAGGTGTATGACCTGATTGCCGCGACCACGGCGGCTTTGGCGGCGCACCAACCGGGCAGCGTGGACGCTGTGCGCCACTGCCCCGAGCTGGTAGTTTTCAGCCCCGGCATGCGCGCTGGCAGCCAGGCCCTGAAGGCGTTTTTGATGGCCGCGCTGTACCGCCATCCCCAGGTGATGGACACCATGGATCGCGCCAAGCAAGTGGTGCGCGACTTGTTTGCCGCGTACCTGAATGACCCGAAAGCCATACAAGCCGGCGGAGCGTTACATGCGATTAGTGATGCCGCACCGGATATTCCGCGCGCGGTGGCCGACTACATCGCTGGCATGACCGACCGCTTTGCAGCACGCGAGCACGAGCGCTTGACTGGTAAGCGCTTGTTGGCATGACCCAAGCATCCGCATCCTCCGAGGCAGTGATCGCCGCAACCCAGCGCTGGGTGGAGCGCGCCGTCATCGGCCTGAACCTGTGCCCCTTTGCCAAGGGTGTGCAAGCCAAGGGGCAAGTGTTTTACGCGGTGAGCCAAGCCAATAATCCGCAAGTGCTGCTGGCAGACCTGAAGCAGGCCTTGCTGGACCTGCAAGCCTGCGCGCCCGATCAGCGCGACACCACCTTGCTAATCGCGCCCTTGGCCTTGCCTGACTTTTTGGATTTCAACGATTTTCTAGACCGCGCCGACCGCTTGCTCTGCAAAATGTACTTGGAGGGGATCTTTCAGATCGCCAGTTTCCATCCGCAGTTTCAATTTGCCGACGCGGCGCCAGACGACATCAGCCATTTCACCAACCGCGCGCCTTATCCCATACTGCACCTGCTGCGCGAGGAGAGCATTGACCGCGCAGTGGCGGCCTTCCCGGACGCGGCGCTGATTTACGAACACAACATGCAAACCCTGCGCGCCTTGGGCCACGCTGGATGGCAAGCGCTTAATGTGGCTCCGGCACCCGACGTGCCTGCGCCGGGCGCTGGCCGCAATACTGCACCATGACCGAACGAGCACCCGCCAAGCCCAGCAAGCGCCACGCCGCTGCAGCACTCGTTGCGGCCGGTCTGAGCAAAGCGGCACATAGTTTGCGCCCGGACGCAGGCCCCCAACACCCGCACCCGCTCAGTGAAGAGGTACGCCAAGCCATTCGCCCCGGCCAGTCGGTCGCGCTTTTGCAAGAGCTGTACATCCTGACCCGCGAGGGCAGGCTCAACCAAGACTCCCGACGCAAACTCAAGCAGGTCTACCACCTCTACCAATTCATTGAAAAGCTGCTGCTGGAGTTGCCTGAGCGCGCCGACGGCGAGGGCTTGGCAGATGCGGGCCTGACGGTAGCCGACCACGGCGCGGGCAAGTCCTACCTCGGCTTTATTCTGTACGACTTGTTCTTCAAGGCGCGGTCCGCGGGCCACATCTACGGCATTGAAACCCGGGCCGAATTGGTGCAAAAGTCCCAGGAGCTCGCCCAGCGCCTGGGCTTTTCGCGCATGGCGTTTTTGAATTTGAGCGTGGCCCAGTCCACCGCGTCGGCGGATTTGCCAGTGCAAATCGATCTAGTCACCGCGCTGCATGCCTGCGACACCGCCACGGACGACGCCATCGCCTTTGGCCTGGCCAAGCGCGCGCGCGCCTTTGCGTTGGTGCCGTGTTGCCAGGCCGAGGTGGCCCGGCATTTGGGTGGCAGCCGGGCGCTCATGCTGGCGCGTACGCCCTTGGCCGAACTGTGGCGCCACCCCTTGCACGCCCGCGAACTGGGCAGCCAGCTCACCAACGTACTGCGCTGCCTGTACCTGGAGGCCATGGGCTACCAGGTGACGGTGACCGAGCTGGTGGGCTGGGAACACAGCATGAAAAACGAGCTGATTTTGGCGCGCTACACCGGCCACAAAAAACGCGCCGCAGCCGAGCGCCTGGAGGCCGTGCTAAAAGAATTTGGCCTGGAGGCACTTCTTGACACACGGTTTACAGGGCTAGCAGACAATACAAAAAGTGTGCAAAGAGACAACCAAATCTGAAGTTCGCGCGTTAAAGCGCGGAGTTCACGCTCCAGACCTCCTGCGTCTTGTACCGTATTTTTTATCTACATTGAAGGAAGCCCCCCTATGAAATCCATTTTTTCTCTGGCGATTGTCGTCGCCGCTGTTGCCACTCTTGCCGCCTGCGCCAACAGCAGCCCCGACGTGATTCGCCGCGGTGATACGCAAACCATGTCCCAAGTCCAAGATGGAGTGGTCTTGTCGGTGCGCACCGTCACTGTGGACGGCAGCCAAAGCGGCGTCGGTGGAGCGGTGGGTGGCGTGGTGGGAGCCATCGCCGGGTCGGCCAGCAGCGGTGTGCAGCGCGAGCAAAACGTGCTCGGTTTGCTCGGGGCGGTAGCAGGGGCTGCCGCCGGTAACGCCATTGAGCGCATGGGCACCAAGGAGGAAGCCGTCGAAATCATCGTGCAACTGCCCAACGGTGACCGTCGCGCCATCGTGCAAGCCAAAGGTGGTGAGACCTTGCTGGCCGGCGACAAGGTGGTCATTGTCACCAGCGGTGGCAAGGTGCGTGTTTCGAGAGCACCTAAGTAATTGGGGTCAGATTCCAATTAAACTGGCGGGCTAAGCTTCATAAGTAGCAATGGCCCGCCTCCCTAGACTCACCGTTCCCGGATACGCCCACCACCTGATCCAGCGCGGCAACAACCGGCAAGCGGTAGTCGCCACCGACGCCGACCGCCAACTCTTGCTGGACTTGCTCGCTGAACACGCCAAAGCCTGCGATGTGGCGGTGCATGCCTATGTGCTGATGGACAACCACTTTCACTTGCTGGCCACGCCCGCCACCAGCCAGGGACTGGCGCAAATGATGCAAGCCGTGGGTCGCCGCTACGTGCGCTACTTCAACGACCAGCAAAAGCGAACCGGCACCTTGTGGGAAGGGCGCTTTAAATCCAGCCTGATCGAGAGCGAGCGCTATTTGCTTGCCTGCATGGCCTATATCGACCTCAACCCGGTGCGTGCGGGCATGGTGCAGCAGCCCGGCAACTACCATTGGTCGGGTTACGCCCACCACACGGGGCAGCGCGCTGAGCCTTGGCTCACCCCGCATCCGCTGTATTGGGAGTTGGGCAACACCCCGTTCGCCCGGGAGATAGCGTATGCCAATTTGGTGCAATCTGGCATTGCTTCGGTGCAACAAGCCGCCTTGACGGAAGCCACCCTGCGCGGCTGGGCTTTGGGCGAGCCTGAGTTCGTTGCAAATTTGCAAAAACAAACGCTCAGGCGCGTCAGTAAAGCCACCGCCGGACGCCCCCCACTGGCCGCGAAATAGTGCGGATGCGGCCGATCTCCTTCGGCACGCCCCAGCGAAGCCTGCCTGGTTTAACCTGTCCCTATTTATTTTGAAGAATTCAAAGCGCTGAATTAATTGGAATCTGACCCCAATTAAAGTGCTTGGCACTTTTGTTGCAGTGCGGTATGCTTTTTGACCTTTGTTAATTTTCAGGAGTGCGCTATGGCGACCGTTGCCGAAATCAAGCACCTTCAAGACCACGGTTTGTATGCATCCGGCCAGGAGCACGACGCTTGCGGTGTGGGTTTTGTTGCCCATATCCGGGGTGAGAAGAGCCACAGCATTGTGGCCAACGCGCTCAAAATTCTTGAAAACCTGGACCACCGGGGCGCGGTAGGCGCCGACAAGCTGATGGGTGACGGCGCGGGCATCCTGATTCAATTGCCTGACGCGCTCTACCGTGAAGAGATGAAAACCCAGGGCGTGCAATTGCCAGCCGCCGGTGAGTATGGCGTGGGCATGATCTTTTTGCCCAAAGAGCACGCTTCCCGCCTGGCCTGCGAACAGGAGATGGAACGCGCCATCAAGGCCGAAGGCCAGGTCTTGTTGGGCTGGCGCGATGTGCCCGTGAACCTGGACATGCCCATGTCGCCCACGGTGCGGGAAAAAGAACCCATCATCCGCCAGGTTTTCATTGGCCGCGGCAACGACGTGATCGTGCAAGACGCGCTGGAGCGCAAGCTGTACGTCATCCGCAAGACCGCCAGCGCCGCGATTCAGCACCTTAACCTCAAGCACAGCAAGGAATACTACGTTCCCAGCATGTCCAGCCGCACGGTGATTTACAAGGGCCTGCTGCTGGCCGACCAGGTGGGCACCTACTTTTATGACCTGCAAGACCCGCGCTGCGTGTCCGCCCTGGGCCTGGTGCACCAGCGCTTCTCGACCAACACTTTCCCCGAGTGGCCGCTGGCCCACCCCTACCGCTACGTGGCGCACAACGGCGAGATCAACACCGTCAAGGGCAACTACAACTGGATGAAGGCACGCGAAGGCGTGATGTCTTCCCCCGTACTAGCTGCCGACCTGCAAAAGCTCTACCCCATCAGCTTTGCCGACCAGTCGGACACCGCCACGTTTGACAATTGCCTAGAACTGCTAACGATGGCGGGCTACCCTATCAGCCAGGCCATGATGATGATGATTCCCGAGCCCTGGGAAAACCACAGCACCATGGACGAGCGCCGCCGCGCTTTTTACGAATACCACGCTGCCATGCTGGAACCCTGGGACGGCCCGGCCAGCATCGTGTTCACCGACGGCCGCCAGATTGGCGCCACGCTGGACCGCAACGGCCTGCGCCCCTCGCGCTACTGCATTACCGACGACGACCTGGTGATCATGGGCTCGGAATCCGGCGTGCTGCCCGTGCCCGAGAACAAAATTGTGCGCAAATGGCGCCTTCAGCCCGGCAAGATGTTCCTGATCGACCTGGAGCAAGGTCGCATGATCGACGACGAAGAGCTGAAGTCGGGCCTGGCCAACAGCAAGCCCTACAAGCAGTGGATTGAGAACCTGCGCATCAAGCTCGACAACGTGGTGGGCGCGGCAAGTGACGCCGACGCAGTAATTCCGGGTGACGGTTCAGCCACACTAAGCCTGCTGGACCGTCAGCAAGCCTTTGGTTTCACCCAAGAAGATTTGAAGTTCCTGATCGCGCCGATGGCCGCCAATGGCGAGGAAGCCCTGGGCTCCATGGGCAACGACAGCCCGTTGGCCGTGTTGTCGGACAAGAACAAGCCGCTGTACAACTATTTCAAGCAGCTGTTTGCCCAGGTGACGAACCCGCCGATCGACCCGATCCGCGAGGCGATTGTCATGAGCCTGGTGTCCTTTGTCGGCCCCAAGCCCAATTTGCTCGACATCAACCAGGTCAACCCGCCCATGCGCCTGGAAGTGGCGCAGCCGGTGCTGGACTTTGCCGACATGGCCAAGCTGCGCCACATCGAGCGCCACACCCACGGCAAATTCCGTAGCTACACGCTGGACATCACCTACCCGCTGGCCTGGGGCCACGAGGGCGTGGAGGCCAAGTTGGCGTCGCTGTGCGCTGAAGCGGTGGACGCCATCAAAGGCGGCAACAACATCCTGATCATCAGCGACCGCGCCATGAATGCCACCCAGGTCGCCATTCCGGCGCTGTTGGCCTTGTCCGCCATCCACCAGCACCTGGTGCTGGGCGGCTTGCGCACCACCGCAGGCTTGGTGGTCGAAACCGGCACCGCGCGCGAAGTCCACCACTTTGCGGTGCTGGCGGGTTACGGCGCAGAAGCCGTGCACCCTTACTTGGCGATGGAAACCCTGGCGCAGATGAGCCAGGGCCTGCCCGGCGCCTTGAGCGCTGAGAAAGCCATTTACAACTACGTCAAGGCGGTGGGCAAGGGCCTGTCCAAGATCATGTCCAAGATGGGCGTGAGCACGTACATGAGCTACTGCGGCGCGCAGCTCTTTGAGGCCATTGGCCTGTCCAGCGAGACCGTGGCCAAGTACTTCACCGGCACCCCCAGCCGGGTGGAGGGCATTGGCGTCTTTGAGATTGCCGAAGAAGCCATCCGCACCCACAGGGCCGCTTTTGGCGCCGACCCGGTGCTGGCCAACGCGCTGGACGCCGGCGGGGAATATGCTTGGCGCGCACGGGGCGAAGAGCACATGTGGACGCCCGACGCGATTGCCAAGCTGCAGCACAGCACCCGCGCTAACAACTGGAGCACCTACAAGGAATACGCTGAGCTGATCAACGACCAGAGCCGCCGCCACCTGACCTTGCGCGGCCTGTTCGAATTCAAGATCGACCCCGCCAAGGCCATTTCGGTGGACGAGGTCGAGCCCGCCAAAGAAATCGTCAAGCGCTTTGCCACCGGAGCTATGTCGCTGGGCTCGATTTCCACCGAGGCGCACGCCACGCTGGCCATTGCCATGAACCGCATCGGCGGCAAAAGCAACACCGGCGAGGGCGGTGAAGACCCGCTGCGCTACCGCAACGAGCTCAAAGGCATCCCGATCCAGCAAGGCCAGACCATGTCTGATCTCTTGGGCAAGGAGATTTTTGAGGTGGACTACGCCCTGAACGCCGGTGACTCTATGCGTTCCAAGATCAAGCAAGTCGCCTCCGGTCGTTTTGGCGTAACCGCCGAATACCTGAGCAGCGCCGACCAGATCCAGATCAAGATGGCGCAGGGCGCTAAACCGGGTGAGGGCGGCCAGTTGCCTGGCAGCAAGGTGTCGGACTACATCGGTCGCCTGCGCCATTCGGTGCCCGGCGTGGGCCTGATTTCGCCACCGCCGCACCACGACATCTATTCGATCGAAGATTTGGCGCAGCTGATTCACGACCTGAAGAACGTGGCGCCGCACTCCGGCATCAGCGTGAAGCTCGTGTCCGAGATTGGCGTCGGCACTGTTGCCGCAGGTGTTGCCAAGTGCAAGGCCGACCATGTGGTCATCGCCGGGCACGACGGCGGCACGGGCGCCTCCCCTTGGTCGTCCATCAAGCACGCGGGCAGTCCTTGGGAAATCGGCCTGGCCGAAACCCAGCAAACCCTGGTCTTGAACCGCCTGCGCAGCCGCATCCGCGTGCAAGCCGACGGCCAGATGAAGACCGGCCGCGACGTGGTCATTGGCGCGCTGCTGGGCGCTGACGAATTTGGCTTTGCCACCGCGCCGCTGGTGGTGGAAGGCTGCATCATGATGCGCAAATGCCACCTCAACACCTGCCCGGTGGGCGTGGCCACACAAGACCCGACCCTGCGCAAAAAGTTCTCCGGCAAGTCCGAGCACGTGGTGAACTACTTCTTCTTCATTGCCGAAGAGGTGCGCCACATCATGGCGCAACTGGGCATCCGCAAGTTTGACGACCTGATTGGCCGCGCCGATCTGCTCGATATGCGCAAAGGCATCGAGCACTGGAAAGCCAGCGGCCTGGATTTCAGTCGCCTGTTTGCCCAGCCCCAGGTGCCCGCCGACGTGCCACGCTTTCAGACCGAAGAGCAGGAACACGGCCTGGAAAAAGCCCTGGACAACGTGCTGATCGCCAAGAGCCGCTCGGCAATAGACAAGGGTGAACGCGTGCAGTTCATGGAAATGGCGCGCAACGTCAACCGCTCGGTGGGCGCGATGCTCTCGGGCGCGGTAACCAAGGTTCACCCGGAAGGCCTGCCGGACGACTCCATCCGCATCCAGCTAGAGGGCACGGGCGGCCAGTCCTTTGGCGCTTTCTTGTGCAAGGGCGTCACCTTGTACTTGATTGGCGACGCCAACGACTACACCGGCAAGGGCCTCTCCGGCGGTCGCGTGGTGGTGCGCCCCAGCATCGACTTCCGGGGTGAGGCGGTTCGCAATACCATTGTGGGCAACACCGTGATGTACGGTGCCACCACGGGCGAGGCGTTTTTCAGCGGCGTGGGCGGCGAGCGCTTTGCAGTGCGCCTGTCGGGCGCAACTGCCGTGGTCGAAGGCACTGGCGACCATGGCTGCGAATACATGACCGGCGGCACCGTGGCCGTGCTGGGCAAAACCGGGCGTAATTTTGCGGCGGGTATGAGCGGCGGCATTGCCTATGTTTTTGATGAAGACGGCCAGTTCGCCAGCCGCTGCAATACCAGCATGGTGAGCCTGGAGAAAGTGCTGACTGCCAAGGAGCAAGAGGCGCAGATCGACAAAGCCGTCTGGCACCGGGGCGAAACCGACGAGGCGCAGCTCAAAAAGCTGCTCGAAGACCACAACCGCTGGACCGGCAGCAAGCGCGCGCGCGAACTGTTAGACAGCTGGGACACCGCCCGCGCCAAGTTCGTCAAGGTATTCCCCACCGAATACAAGCGCGCCCTGGCCGAGATTTATGCCAAAAAGCAGGCGATTGCCGCCAAAACCCTGGCCCCCGCTGCGCACTAAGCGCGCGTTCAACACCGTTCAAGGAACACGATCATGGGAAAAATCACCGGCTTCATGGAGTTCGAGCGCGTCGAGGAGGGCTACAAGCCCGTTCCTGAGCGCTTGAAAAACTACAAAGAATTCGTCATCGGTCTGGACGACGCGCACGCCAAAGTGCAAAGCGCACGCTGTATGGACTGCGGCACACCGTTTTGCAACAGCGGCTGCCCGGTCAACAACATCATTCCCGATTTCAACGAACTGGTGTTCCAGGGCGACTGGAAGAACGCGATTGACGTGCTTCACAGCACCAACAATTTCCCCGAGTTCACCGGCCGCATTTGCCCCGCGCCCTGCGAAGCGGCGTGCACGCTCAATGTCAACGACGACGCGGTGGGCATCAAGTCCATTGAGCACGCCATCATCGACCGCGCCTGGTCCGAGGGTTGGGTCACACCCCAGCCACCCAAAGTCAAGACCGGCAAAAAAGTTGCCGTGGTCGGCTCCGGCCCAGCCGGCATGGCGGCGGCGCAACAGTTGGCCCGCGTAGGCCACGACGTGACCCTGTTCGAGAAAAACGACCGCATTGGCGGCCTGCTGCGCTACGGCATTCCCGATTTCAAAATGGAAAAGTCGCACATCGACCGGCGCGTGGAGCAGCTCCAGGCTGAAGGCGTGACTATTCGCACCAGCGTGCTGGTGGGCGACATGCCGAAATCTGGTTCGGGCTCCAAAGTCACCAACTGGGCCAAAGAAACCATCTCTGCCGCCCAGTTGCAAGCCGACTTTGATGCAGTGCTGCTCACCGGCGGGTCTGAGCAGTCGCGCGATTTGCCGGTGCCGGGGCGCGAGTTGGAAGGCATCCACTTCGCCATGGAATTTTTGCCCCAGCAAAACAAAGTCAACGCCGGTGACGAGCTCAAGAGCCAGTTGCGTGCGGACGGCAAACACGTCATCGTCATCGGTGGCGGCGACACGGGCAGCGACTGCGTGGGCACCAGCAACCGCCACGGCGCGGCCAGCGTCACCCAGTTTGAGGTGATGCCCCAGCCGCCGCTGGAGGAAAACCGGCCCATGACCTGGCCCTACTGGCCCATGAAGCTGCGCACCAGTTCCAGCCACGAAGAAGGTTGCGTGCGCGAATTTGCCGTGTCCACCAAAGCCTTTACTGGCGACAACGGAAAAGTCACCGGCCTGACCACGGTGCATGTGGAGTCCAAAGGCGGAAAGTTGGTCGAAATTGAGGGAACTGAAAAACACCACCAGGCCGATCTAGTCTTGCTGGCGATGGGTTTTGTTAACCCCGTGGCCACCGTGCTGGACGCTTTTGGCGTGGACAAAGATGCCCGCGCCAACGCCAAAGCCAGCACCGACGAGCGCGGCGGCTATGCCACAAACGTGAAAAAAGTGTTCGCCGCAGGCGATATGCGCCGTGGCCAGTCACTGGTGGTGTGGGCGATTCGCGAGGGGCGACAAGCCGCTCGCGCCGTTGATACCTACTTGATGGGCGCCAGCGACCTGCCGCGCTAAAAAATTCGGGTAATCCCGTATGATCTCGGGCTCAACTCAAATCCGCCATGCCCTTTGCCACAGAACCCCTTGTTGAACTCAAAAACCTGACCTTTGGCTACGGTGAACGGGTGATTCTTGAAGGGGTTTCGTTGGTGGTTCCGCGGGGCAAGGTCACGGCCCTGATGGGAGCCTCAGGCGGGGGCAAAACCACGATATTGCGCCTCATCGGCGGCCAAAACCGGGCCCAATCGGGTCAACTGTTGTTCGATGGTGATGACGTGACGCCCATGAACCAGACCCAAATGTATGCCGCGCGCCGCCGCATGGGAATGCTTTTTCAGTTTGGTGCGCTGTTTGCCGACCTGTCTGTTTTTGACAATGTCGCGTTCCCTCTGCGCGAACATACTGATTTGCCCGAGGCCTTGGTGCGCGACATTGTGCTGATGAAGCTCAATGCCGTTGGGCTGCGCGGTGCGCGCGACCTGATGCCTAGCGAGGTTTCTGGCGGAATGGCCCGGCGCATTGCCCTGGCCCGTGCCATTGCACTGGACCCAGACCTGGTGATGTACGACGAACCGTTTTCAGGTCTGGACCCGATCTCTTTGGGAACAGCGGCCCGGTTGATCCGCCAACTGAACGACACCATGGGACTCACCAGTATTTTTGTGTCCCATGAGTTGGAACAAACTTTTGCCATTGCCGACCACGTGATTATTTTGGCGAACGGAAAAATTGCCGCCCAGGGAACGCCCGACCACGTGCGCCACAGTACCGACCCCTTGGTGTACCAATACGTCAATGCCTTGTCCGATGGACCGGTGCGGTTTCATTACCCGGCGGTCAGCGTGGAACACGATTTTGGTTTGGAGGCGGCGCTATGAGTTGGCTCAAGCCCAGCGACCTGGGCTTTGCCGTGCGCTGCCAATTGGCCAACCTGGGCCGTGGAGCGCACCTGTTTTTCAAGCTGTTGACGACGCTGCCCGAAAGCCTGAGACGCTTTGGCCTGATTCGGGATCAGATCCATTTTTTGGGCAATTACTCGCTGGCGATTATTGCGGTGTCGGGTTTGTTCGTCGGGTTTGTGTTTGGCCTGCAGGGCTATTACACCTTGCAGCGCTACGGGTCGTCTGAGGCGCTGGGTCTTTTGGTGGCCTTGAGCCTGGTCCGTGAGCTCGGGCCGGTGGTGACGGCCTTGCTTTTCGCCGGACGTGCGGGCACCTCGCTCACGGCTGAGATTGGCTTGATGAAAGCCGGTGAGCAAATCAGCGTGATGGAAATGATGGCGGTGGACCCGGTTTTGCGGGTGCTGGCGCCCCGGTTTTGGGCTGGAGTGATCACCATGCCCCTGCTGGCGGCGGTGTTCAGCGCCATGGGCATTATTGGCGGCTGGATCGTCGGGGTGGTGATGATTGGGGTGGACTCGGGCTCGTTTTGGAGCCAGATCCAAGGCGGCGTGGATGTCTGGCGCGACGTTGGTAACGGCATTATTAAAAGTGTCGTGTTCGGTTTCGCCGTCACGTTTTTGGCCCTGTTGCAAGGGTTTGAGGCCCAGGCTACGCCCGAGGGTGTGGCCAGTGCTACCACGCGCACCGTGGTGGTCGCTTCTTTGTCGGTTTTGGCCCTGGATTTCATCCTGACGGCCATGATGTTTACGATTTAACGCTAGCAAAGAAAGGTGTTGCATGCAACGCTCTAAAAACGATGTCTGGGTGGGTTTGTTTGTGTTGATCGGCGCTGTGGCCATCCTTTTTCTGGCGCTGCAATCTGCCAATTTGCTGACTTTGAGCTTTCAGTCGACCTATGTGGTTACCGCGAAATTTGACAACGTCGGTGGACTCAAACCCAAGGCCGCCGTACGCAGCGCAGGGGTGGTGGTGGGCCGGGTGGAAAAGATTGTGTTTGACGACAAGTCGTTCCAAGCCCGCGTGGTCCTGGCCATGGAGAAGCGCTACACCTTCCCCAAGGATAGTTCCTTAAAAATTCTCACCAGTGGTCTGCTCGGCGAGCAATACCTGGGTATTGAGGCTGGAGCCGACGACCAGGTGTTGGCGAGTGGTGACAGCATCAGCAGCACCCAGTCGGCCGTGGTGTTGGAGAGCTTGATTAGCCAGTTTTTGTATAGCAAAGCGGCTGCGGCCGTTGGCCCAAAACAAGGAGATTGAGGGTGAAAATCGCGCGGCTCATGGACCTAGCGCGCCAGTGCGGTGTGTCCTGCTGCGTCGTCCTGTTTTGCGCCTGGAGCACAGCGAACGCGGGTACTACCCCACCCGTTCCACACGACCCGCTGGAGTCGTTGAACCGCGTGGTGTTTTCCTTCAATGACATGCTGGACCGCGCAGTGGTTAAGCCCGTAGCATTGGCGTACACCAGTGTGGCGCCGCGCTGGGTGCGAAAAGGTGTGAACAATTTCTTTGGTAATTTAGACGACGTCTGGTCATTTGCGAACAATGCCATCACCTTGCGGCCCGCAGCGACCGCGGACAGTCTGGGGCGTGTGATGGTCAACAGCACCGTCGGACTGTTGGGTTTGGTCGATGTGGCGACCAGCTTGGACATTGAAAAGCACACGACGGACTTTGGAACCACTCTGGGGCGCTGGGGTGTTGCCCCGGGGCCGTACGTAGTGTTACCGTTTATGGGCCCGCGCACCTTGCGTGAAGTGGTGGCCTTGCCCCTGGACCGACAAGGTAATCTGATTAACCACTTGCAAGACGTCAACACCCGCGATGGACTAACAGTGTTGAGTTTTCTTGACCTTCGCGCCAGTTACCTCAAGGCCGGGGACGTGATTGACGGCGCCTCCCTGGACCCCTATTCATTTGTTCGAGACTCTTATTTGCAGCGCCAACGCTACCGGCAATACGATGGCGAAGTGCCCGAGACCACCGAGGCGGAACCCTGAAAATGCCCTTCACCTTGGCTGATGCGCCATGTCGGCAACAATAGCGCGTGGCGCGTTGTACAGAAACAGACAAACATTGTGAAAATTCAGGGAGAATTTGAATGAACAGCCGTAGCTTTCACCACCTGTTGATGGCGTGTGCGATCACGCTGGGTTTGGCATGGGGCACGCAAGCCCGCGCTCAGGATGAAGCGGCAGACGCCTTTGTAAAACGGATTTCGACCGATGTGCTCGAAACCATAAAGAGCGACAAGGGCATGCGTTCCGGCGATATCGCTCGGGTGATTACATTGGTCGATACCCGCATCATGCCGAACGTGGACTTTCAGCGCATGACTGCGTCTGCGGTGGGACCGGCTTGGCGCCAAGCCACGCCTGACCAACAAAAGCGCTTGCAAGATGAGTTCAAGATTTTGCTGGTGCGCACTTACGCCGGTGCACTGTCGCAGGTCAGTGACCAAAATGTATTCATGAAGCCCCTGCGGGCCGGGGCCGAGGACAAGGAGCTCGTGGTACGTAGCGAGCTACGCGGCGGTGGCGATCCTATCCAGTTAGACTACCGGCTTGAGAAAACGCCAGGCCAGGGTGCGGGCTGGCGCATTTTTAACCTCAACGTGTTGGGTGTGTGGCTGGTAGAAACCTACAAAAGCCAGTTTTCCCAGGAAATCAACGCCAGAGGTATTGACGGTTTAATTGAATCCTTGACCTTGCGCAACAAGTCCAATACCAAAAAGGGTTGACGTGCTTCAGCTGCCCTCTACGCTTACCCACCCCCAGGCCACGGCATGCCTCAATACACTAGTGCAAGCGCTTTCGTCCCAACCGAGCGAAGCAGTGTTGGATGCATCTGCATTGCGCCAATTTGACTCCTCCGCGCTGGCCGTCGTAATCGAGCTGCGCCGGGTCTGCAAGCGCACGGGCAAGTCCCTGGTGGTGCAAGGTTTGCCTCCTAGCATGGTCGAACTTGCCACTTTGTACGGGGTGGAGTCCCTGGTCGGTCAGCGCCTGTAATTGTCGGGTTCGGCCTCTTTTTACGCCGCGCGTAAAATTGCGCGCTTCCATGCCTGCTATCTCCTTCAAGTCCATCTCCAAAGCCTATTCGTCCCCCAAAGGACCCCCAGGTGCCACGTTCCTCGCTGTTGACCATGTCAGCCTCGCCATCGAGGAGGGCGAGTTCTTTGGCCTGTTAGGTCCTAATGGCGCGGGCAAAACCACCATGATTAGCATGCTCGCGGGCTTGACGCGCCCGAGTTCGGGATCGGCCAGCGTGCTGGGGCACGATGTGCAAAAAGACTTCGCAGCCGCGCGACGCCAGCTCGGCGTTGTGCCGCAAGAGCTGGTGTTTGATCCGTTTTTTAACGTCCGGGAGGCCTTGCGCATCCAGTCTGGCTATTTTGGGGTCAAAGATAATGAGGCCTGGATCGACGAACTGCTTGAGAGCCTGGGCCTGGCGGACAAGGCGCATGCCAATATGCGCCAACTTTCCGGCGGCATGAAGCGCCGGGTGCTGGTGGCCCAAGCATTGGTGCACAAGCCGCCGGTCATCGTGCTGGATGAGCCCACGGCCGGCGTGGACGTGGAGTTGCGCCAGACGCTGTGGCAGTTCGTCGCCAAGCTCAACAAACAAGGCCACACCGTCTTGCTGACCACCCACTATCTGGAAGAGGCCGAGGCCCTTTGCGGGCGCATTGCCATGCTCAAGTCGGGTCGCATCGTGGCGCTGGACCACACGAGTACCTTGCTCAAGGCGGCGTCAAGCAACGTGCTGCGCTTCAAGGTCGATAGAGAATTGCCACCTGCGCTGGCCGCACAGGCGCGCATCACTGGGCGCATCGTGCAGTTTCCGGCGCACGACGCGTTGGAGATCGAACACTTTTTGTCCGCGGTGCGCGAGTCGGGTCTCGTCGCGCAGGACGTCGAAATTCGCAAGGCCGATCTGGAAGACGTGTTTTTGGATGTCATGGCGCAAAACCAAGGTTCTGTGCATGGTGTGGGAGTGGTGGCATGAGCGCCGCCGGGCCGTCCCAAGGCGCGAAGGCCCCCTCGGGGGGGCAGCGCACGACGCGCAGCGCGAAGCGTGGGGGTTTTGTCAAGAGCCCCGCCGGGCCGTCCCAAGGCGTGGCGGCTCTATGAGCGGCTTGCAAACCCTGCTCTACAAAGAGGTGCTGCGCTTTTGGAAGGTGGCTTTTCAGACGATTGCCGGGCCGGTGCTCACCGCCATGCTGTATTTGCTGATCTTCGGCCACGCGCTCGAAGACCACGTCAAGGTCTACGACCAGGTCAGCTACACCGCGTTTTTGGTGCCCGGCCTGGCGATGATGAGCCTGCTGCAAAACGCGTTTGCCAACAGCTCGTCTTCGCTCATCATGAGCAAGGTGATGGGCAATCTGGTTTTCATCTTGCTCACGCCTTTGTCTTACTGGCACTGGTATGTGGCCTATGTGGGCGCGGCGGTGTTGCGAGGATTGGTGGTCGGGGCTGGGGTGTTTGTCATTGCCACTTTTTTCACTCCGATTGGTTTTGCGCAGCCCTTTTTCATCATGGCCTTTGCGGTCATGGGCGCGGCCTTGATGGGCACCTTGGGTCTGATTGCCGGCCTTTGGGCAGAAAAGTTCGACCAGCTCGCTGCCTTCCAAAACTTTGTGGTCATGCCCATGACCTTTTTGAGCGGCGTGTTCTATTCCATCCATTCCCTGCCCGCTTTCTGGCAGGGTGTGAGCCACTTCAATCCCTTTTTCTACATGATTGACGGGTTTCGCTACGGCTTTTTTGGCGTGAGCGATGTTTCGCCCTGGCTTAGCCTGAGCGTGGTGGGCGCATCCCTCCTCGTGGTCAGCTGCGTTGCGCTGCAACTGCTGCGCAGTGGCTACAAGATCCGCAGCTGATTTATTTACTGATTGCCACCCATGACCGCTGACCAACTCCAAGCCCTGATTACCGCCGGCCTGCCCTGTGACCACTGCACGCTCGACGGTGATGGCCGCCACTGGTACGCCACCATCGTCTCCAGTGCTTTTGAGGGCAAGCGTCTGATCGCGCGCCACCAGCAGGTCTATGCGACCCTGGGCACGCGCATGCAGACCGATGAAGTACATGCGCTGTCGATGAAAACCTACACCCCGGCGGAATGGGCGCAGCAGCCAAGGTAGAGCGAGCGCGAGAAAACCATGGACAAATTACTCATTCGTGGCGGACGCAGTCTGTACGGAACGGTGCCGATCTCCGGCGCCAAGAACGCTGCCTTGCCGGAACTCTGCGCAACGCTGCTCACTACCGATCCGGTGACGCTGCGCAACGTGCCGCGCCTGCAAGACGTATCCACCATGCTCAAACTGATCCGCCACATGGGCGTGCAGATCGAGCAGCACGCCGACGGCAGCATCAGCGCCAACGCGGGCACGCTTACCTTGCCAGAAGCACCCTACGAGCTGGTGAAAACCATGCGCGCGTCGGTGCTGGCGCTGGGGCCGTTGCTGGCGCGCTTTGGCCAGGCTAAGGTGTCGCTGCCTGGTGGATGCGCCATTGGGTCGCGCCCGGTGGACCAGCACCTCAAGGGACTTACGGCCATGGGCGCCGACATTGTGGTGGAGCACGGTTACATGCTGGCGCGCGTAGGCGCTGGGCGCACGCGCCTCAAGGGTGCGCGCATCACCACTGACATGGTTACAGTCACCGGCACCGAGAACTTCCTCATGGCCGCAGCGCTGGCCGAGGGCGAAACCATCTTGGAAAACGCCGCGCAAGAGCCCGAAATCCCAGATCTGGCCGAGATGCTGATCGCCATGGGTGCGCGCATTGAGGGGCATGGCACCAGCCGCATCCGCATCCAGGGCGTAGACGCCTTGCACGGCTGCGACCACCAAGTGGTGGCGGACCGCATCGAGGCCGGCACTTTTTTGTGCGCCGTGGCCGCCACGGGGGGCGATGTAGTCTTGCAGCACGGGCGCGCAGATCACCTGGACGCGGTGATCGACAAGCTGATTGCCGCCGGGGCCACGGTCACGGCAGTAGAAGGCGGCATTCGCGTGCAGTCCAGCGGGCGCTTGCAAGCCCAGGGCTTTCGCACCACCGAATACCCCGGTTTCCCGACCGACATGCAGGCGCAATTCATGGCGCTCAACTGCATCTCGCACGGCGCTTCCAAGGCCACCGAGACGATTTTTGAGAACCGGTTCATGCACGTCAACGAGCTGGTGCGCCTGGGGGCCAACATCCAAATCGAGGGCAAAGTGGCACTGGTCCAAGGCGTGGCGGCGCTCTCGGGCGCCACCGTGATGGCCACCGATTTGCGCGCCTCGGCCTCGCTGGTGATTGCCGGTCTGGTGGCAAAGGGCGAGACGGTGGTAGAACGGATTTACCATCTCGACCGTGGCTACGACCAGATGGAGTCCAAGCTGCGCGGTATTGGCGCGGACATTGAGCGCGTCAAATGAAACCGGTTTTTCTACCGCAACCGAACTGAAAACGAGCCCCACATGATCACGATCGCCTTGTCCAAAGGCCGTATTTTTGAAGAAACTCTGCCGCTTTTGCGCGCCGCCGGCATCGAGGTGCTTGACGACCCTGAAAAGTCGCGCAAGCTGATTCTGGACACCAACCAGGCGGACGTGCGGGTGCTGGTGGTACGTGCCACCGACGTGCCTACCTACGTGCAGTTTGGCGGCGCCGATTTGGGCATCACCGGCAAAGACACTTTGCTTGAACACGGCGGCGACTGGGGCAGCGCCACCAGCGGCGCCGGGCTATTCCAGCCGCTAGACTTGCAAATTTCCAAATGCCGGATCAGCGTGGCGGTGCGCGCCGACTTTGACTATGGCCACGCCGTGCGCCAGGGCGCGCGTTTGCAGGTAGCCACCAAGTACGTAGCCATTGCCCGCGATTTTTTCGCCACCAAAGGCGTGCACGTAGATCTGATCAAGCTCTACGGCAGCATGGAGCTCGCCCCTTTGGTGGGCATGGCTGACGCGATTGTGGATCTGGTGTCGACCGGCAACACGCTCAAGGCCAATAACCTGGTCGAGGTCGAGCACATCATGGACATCAGCGCGCGCCTGGTGGTCAACCAGGCGGCGCTCAAGCTCCAACGAGAGCCGATTCGCCGCATCATCAAAGCCTTTGCCAGCGCGATTGACAAGAACTGACTCTGACCATGTCCCTTGCCGCCACGCCCTTGCGCCTGTCCACCACGGATGCAGACTTCGAAGCCCAATTCAAGGTCCGCCTGCATTGGTCGGCCGACACCGATGCCGCCATTGAGCAGCGCGTGGTAGGCATCCTGGCCGACGTGCAAACCCGTGGCGATGCCGCCGTGCTGGATTACACCGCGCGCTTTGATGGCTTGAGCGCCGACAGCGTAGCAGCGCTGGAACTGACCCAGGCCGAACTGAAGGCTGCGTTTGACACCATTCCCGAATCGCAGCGCGCCGCCTTGGAGTTTGCGTCGGGTAGGGTGCGCAGCTACCACGAGGCGCAAAAACAGGCCTGTGGCCAAAGCTGGAGCTACCGCGATGCCGACGGCACGCTCTTGGGCCAAAAAGTCACGCCACTGGACCGCGTGGGCATTTATGTGCCCGGCGGCAAGGCGGCTTATCCATCGAGCGTGCTGATGAACGCCATACCCGCCCACGTAGCCGGTGTGGGCGAGATCATCATGGTCGTACCCACGCCGCAGGGCGTCAAAAACCCGCTGGTGCTCGCTGCGGCCTATGTGGCCGGTGTGAGCCGCGCGTTTACCGTGGGCGGCGCGCAGGCCGTGGCCGCGCTGGCTTACGGTACGGCCACCATTCCTGCGGTCAACAAAATCACCGGCCCGGGCAACGCCTATGTGGCTGCCGCAAAGCGGCGGGTGTTTGGCACCGTGGGAATTGACATGATTGCCGGGCCGAGCGAAATTTTGGTGCTGGCAGACGGCAGCACGCCGCCGGACTGGGTGGCCATGGACTTGTTCAGCCAAGCCGAGCATGACGAGCTGGCGCAGAGCATTTTGCTGTGCCCGGATGCCGCCTACATCGAGCGGGTGCAAGCTGCGATTGACCGCCTGCTGCCCCAGATGCCGCGCGCCGAGATCATCGCCAAGTCACTGAGCGGCCGTGGCGCATTGGTGCATACCCGAAGCATGGAAGAAGCCTGTGCCTTGAGCAACCGCATTGCGCCCGAGCACCTGGAAGTCTCTAGCGCCGACCCGCACCGCTGGGAGCCACTGCTGCTGCACGCCGGAGCCATCTTTTTGGGCGCCTACACCAGCGAGTCGCTGGGCGACTACTGTGCTGGCCCGAACCATGTGCTGCCCACCAGTGGCACCGCGCGCTTTTCTAGCCCGCTGGGCGTGTACGACTTCCAAAAGCGCAGCAGCTTGATTGAGGTAAGCGCCGCCGGTGCCCGTATGCTCGGGCCGGTGGCCGCCGTTTTGGCCTATGGCGAAGGCCTGCGAGCCCACGCTCGCGCGGCAGAAATGAGGATCGAATGATCGGCTCGCCCAGCTCTGACGCCCTAGTGGCGCGGCGCATCCGCGCCGACGTACGGGCTATGCACGCCTACGCGGTGCAAGACCCGCAAGGGATGGTCAAACTCGACGCCATGGAGAATCCGCACCGCCTAAGCTCAGAACTGCAAGCCGCCTTGGGTGCTCGCCTGGGTGCTGTAGCGCTCAATCGCTACCCCGGTGCGCGGGTGCAGGATTTGCGGCAGGCACTGGCGCAGTACGCGCAAATGCCTGCGGGCTACAACATCATTTTGGGCAATGGGTCGGACGAGCTCATTTCCCTGCTTGCGCTTGCCTGCGCGGTGGGGGCTGACCCGGCGACCGGTAAACGGCCCGTGGTGCTGGCGCCCGTGCCCGGTTTTGTGATGTACGCCATGAGCGCGCAACTCCAAGGCCTGGACTTTGCCGGCGTGCCCTTGACCGCCGACTTTGCGCTAGACGTGCCAGCCATGCTGGCAGCCATTGCAGACACCCAGCCCGCCATTGTCTATTTGGCTTACCCGAACAACCCCACGGCCAATCTGTGGAACGAGGCCGATATGGCCCAAGTCGTGGCCGCTGCTGCCCAGACCGGCAGTCTGGTGGTGCTGGACGAGGCCTACCAGCCGTTTTCCAGCCGCAGCTACCTTGCCATAATTCGCGCCCAGCCGCAGGCCCACACCCACGTATTGCTGATGCGCACCCTGAGCAAGTTTGGTCTGGCCGGTGTGCGGCTGGGCTATCTGATCGGCCCGAATGCCCTGATGGCCGAGCTGGACAAGGTGCGTCCCCCCTACAACATCAGCGTACTCAACTGCGAATGCGCTCTGTTTGCGTTGGAGCATGCCAACGCCTTTGCCGCCCAAGCCCGGGAAATTTGCGCCCAGCGCACTCGCCTGCTGCAGGCGCTGCACCAGTTGCCCCGCCTTAGCGCTTGGGACAGTGACGCCAATATGGTTCTGGTGCGCATTGCCTCACCCGCCGGGGTCGATGCAGCAGCCCATGTGTTTGAGGCCTTGCGCGCACGCGGAGTGCTGGTGAAGAACGTTTCTAAAATGCATCCGCTGTTGGCCGACTGCCTGCGCCTGACGGTGGGAACCGCCGATGAAAACACGCTGCTGCTCGCGGCATTAGAGGCTTCGCTATGACCCAAAACGCCCTGATTGAAGTGCCCGCCGCCCCCGCAGGCCAGCCGCGCGCCGCACGCACCGCCGAGGTGGCGCGCAATACCGCCGAAACGCGCATCCATGTCAAACTGAATCTCGACGGTAGCGGCCACTCGCGCCTGTCCACTGGAATCGGTTTCTTTGACCACATGCTCGACCAGATTGCCCGCCACGGGCTAATAGACCTCGACATCGAGGCCGAGGGCGACCTGCACATCGACGGCCACCACACGGTGGAAGACGTGGGCATCACTCTGGGCCAGGCCGTGTTGAAGGCCGTGGGCGACAAAAAAGGCATACGCCGCTACGGACACGCTTATGTGCCCTTGGACGAGGCCTTATCGCGTGTGGTGATTGACCTCTCTGGCCGCCCCGGCCTGACCATGAACATTCCCTTCACCAGCGGCAGCATAGGCGGCTTTGACACCCAGCTCACGCACGAGTTTTTCCAGGGTTTTGTCAACCATGCTGGCGTCACGCTGCACATTGACAACCTCAAGGGCGACAACGCCCACCACCAGGCCGAAACCGTGTTCAAAGCCTTTGCCCGTGCTCTGCGCAGCGCGCTGGAGTACGACCCGCGCGCGCTGGACGCCATTCCCTCCACCAAGGGCTCGCTCTAGCCCCTTGCCTGCCATCGTGCGTTTGCCATGAAAACCGTCGCCATCGTCGATTACGGCATGGGCAATTTGCGCTCCGTCACCCAGGCGGTGATGCACGCCGCCGAGCACGTGGGCGTGCAGGCGGTGTGGGCACGGACGCCGCAAGAGGTGATGGACGCCGACCGCGTGGTGCTGCCCGGCCAAGGCGGCATGCGCGACTGCATGCGCGAGTTGCATGATTCCGGCATGCTGCCCGCCGTCTTGCACGCCGCCGCCCACAAGCCGCTCATGGGCGTGTGCGTGGGCATGCAAATGTTGCTCGACCACAGCGAAGAGCTGGACACACCGTGCCTGGGCTTGCTGTCCGGCAATGTGGTGAAGTTTGACCTGCTTGGCCAGCTGCAGGCCGATGGCAGCCGGTACAAAGTCCCTCAAATGGGCTGGAACCAAGTGTGGCGCAACGACCATGGGCGTGCGCCGCACCCGGTTTGGGGCGAGGTGCCAGACGGCAGTTATTTCTATTTTGTCCACAGCTATTACGCGAAACCGTCAGATGCGCGCCACAGCGTCGGCGAAACCGACTACGGTTCGCGCTTTAGCTCGGCGATTGCGCGCGATAATATTTTTGCCACCCAGTTCCATCCCGAAAAAAGTGCCAAGCAAGGCTTGGCCTTGTATCGTAATTTTTTGCGATGGAACCCGTGACCC
>Ga0164294_10001431_pt1 | contig 22230 bp, 21 predicted proteins | sample GEODES005metaG_FD_111479 | JGI IMG/M metagenome (GOLD analysis project Ga0164294, IMG submission 111479) | Oligotrophic lake water microbial communities from Sparkling Lake, Wisconsin, USA - GEODES005 metaG | ecosystem: Environmental > Aquatic > Freshwater > Lake | place: USA: Sparkling Lake...
AGGTGATCTCGCCTTCGACCGAAGAAGCCTGCACCGAAATCACGCTGGGCACCAAGGCCGATGTAGACGCGGCTGTCGCAGCCGCCCGCGAAGCTTTCAAAACCTTCCGCAAGACCACACGCGAAGAGCGTCTCGCTCTGCTGACGCGGATCGTGGAAGAAATGCAGAAGCGCGCACCCGATCTGGCCCGCTCGATGGCCAACGAAATGGGCGCGCCGGTCAGCTTTGCACAAGCGGCGCAGGTCGGCGCTGGCATCAGCGGCTTCCTTGGCACGATTTCCGCGCTCAAGGACTTCTCGTTCAGCGAGAAAATGGGGCCGAACATGGTGGTCTATGAGCCAATGGGCGTGGTCGGCATGATCACCCCGTGGAATTGGCCGCTCAACCAGATCGCGCTCAAGGTAGCCCCCTCGATCGCCAGCGGCAACACGATGGTGCTGAAGCCGTCGGAAGAATGCCCGGGCAACGCAGCGATCTTCGCCGAAATCCTCGATGCAGCCGGCGTGCCCCCGGGCGTGTTCAATCTGGTCCAGGGTGACGGCGTCGGCGTGGGTACGGCCATCTCGTCGCACCCTGACATCGAAATGGTGAGCTTCACTGGCTCGACCCGCGCAGGTATCCTCGTCGCAAAAGCGGCGGCCGATACGGTCAAGCGCGTCCATCAGGAACTTGGCGGCAAATCGCCGAACATCGTTCTGCCTGATGCCCGCTTTGAAGAAGTCCTGCCGCCCACCGTGCAAGGCGTCCTGATCAACACCGGGCAAAGCTGCATCGCGCCGACCCGCATCCTCGTCCAGAAGGAGCGCACTACCGAAGCCGCCGGGTTCATCAAGGCGATGTTCGAGGGCACCAAGGTCGGCGATCCTATGCTCGAAGGCATGCACATCGGGCCTGTCGTCAACAAGGCGCAGTACGAGAAGATCCAGGGGCTGATCCAGTCCGCCATCGATGAAGGCGCAACGCTTGAAACCGGCGGCACCGATCGTCCGGCCGATCTCAACCGCGGCTTTTACATCAAGCCCACGGTGTTCTCGGGCGTGACGCCGAACATGCGCATCGCGCAAGAAGAAATCTTCGGCCCCGTTGCCACGATCATGTCGTATGACACGATCGAGGATGCGATCGATATCGCCAACGACACCGCGTACGGTCTTTCGGCAGTGATTTCCGGCGATCCGGCTCAGGCTGCCGAGATCGCGCCCGAGCTGCGCGCGGGCATGGTCGCGATTAACAACTGGGGCCCTTCGGCAGGAATGCCGTTCGGCGGCTACAAGCAATCGGGCAACGGCCGCGAAGGCGGCTTGTTCGGTCTGAAGGATTTCATGGAAATCAAGGCTGTCAGCGGCGCTCCTGCCTAAGCCTTGAAGGCTGCGCGGTCAGGGGGAAACTCCTTCTGACCGCCAGCACGTGCCTCATCATTCACAATAAAGACGATATACCTGAACATCTGCCAACTTGGCATTCAGGGTTCTGCCACCACGAATCGCGCAAACTTTGCTCATCGGCCTTTGCTGACCCGCACAGAGCCGACCAAACCCAGAGCAAAGGGCATGGCAATGACAACAAATCTCAAAGCAATCGCAAGCGCAATGGTGCTAGGTGCGACGCTCCTCATCGGCCCCGCGGCCAGCGCGCATGATTGGCGCGGATATAGCGGCGGCTTCGGCTTCAATGGATCTTTCGGCGACCCGCGCGATACATTTTTGGTGCAAAGCACGTGTTCGGGCGAGAGCGGCTATCGGGTTCAAAACCGCCTGAACCGCGCCATTCAGAATGGCAGTCTCGAACGCTGGACCGCTCGGCGCATTCAGCGCAACATCGATCGGTTGCGAGGCCGGGAAGCGCACGAATGCCGCGAAGGCGATTTCCGTTCGGCGCGCAAAATCGGTCAGGAATACATTCGAGTACGCGATTGGATCGATACCGAAAGCAGTTGGTACGGGCCTGGATGGCATCGCCGCTGAGGCGGCTTAGCCCCGTCCGCGATACGATGCGACGCCCTGCTCGGGAAGCCACAGGCCCTCGGGCGGGGCGCCGGATTGCCAGAACACATCGATCGGGATGCCGCCGCGCGGATACCAGTAACCGCCGATCCGCAACCAGCGCGGGTGCATTTCGGCAAAGAGCCGCTGGCCGATGCCCACCGTAACATCCTCATGAAACCCGGCGTGATTGCGAAACGCACCCAAAAACAGCTTGAGCGCTTTTGATTCGACGATCGTATCGCCTGGGGCATAATCGATCACAATGTGGGCAAAGTCGGGCTGGCCGGTAACCGGGCACAGCGAAGTAAACTCGGGCGCGGCAAAGCGCACCAGATAAAGCGCGCCAGCGCGCGGATTGGGCACATAATCGAGCACTGCCGCCTCGGGCGACCCCGGCATCGCGCTGGCTTTGCCAAGGTAAAGCGGACCGCCGGTCTCAGTCATCGAAGCATTACTCCTACGCAGGAGGGCGCCCATGCACCCACTGTGCTCGCAGGGCAATACGCTCGGTAGGACAGCATCCGGTGCCTCGACAGCGGCCACCCTGAATGCGTCCGATCAATTCTCCCCCTGAAAGGTGCATTTAGGGGTGACGCCCGCCCACGGGAGGGTTAATCAGAACCAACGGCGAGCCAAGCCAAGACGGGCCGCCCCAAAAGTCAGGAGCTTGATTGCATGGAATTGCTGGTTTCGACGAATTGGCTTGCGCAGGAAATGGGCGCGAGCGATTTGCGCATCATCGACGCGAGCGCCTTCCTTCCCGAACACGCCCGCGACGCCGCGCTTGAATACGAGGCTTGCCATATCCCAGGCGCCGTTTTCATGGACATCGCCAATCTGACCGATCCGGCGCTGCCGGGGATGAACATGCTCCCCTCGCCCGAAAAGTTTGCCAGCCGCATGCAAAGCCTTGGGCTCGGCGATGGCAGCCGGATCGTTGTCTATGATGATAGCCCGATCAAATCAGCCGCCCGCGGCTGGTTCATGTTGACCATGTTCGGCGCGACCAATGTGGCGTTGCTCGATGGCGGCATTGCCAAATGGAAAGCAGAAGGGCGTCCCTGCGCGCAAGGAAAGCACAGCTTGCGTCACCGCCACTTCACCGTGTGGAGCGACAATCGCAGCGTGCGCACCAAGGCGCAGATGTTGGCCAATCTGGCTTCGCGCGACGAGCAGGTGGTCGATGCGCGCGGGACTGGGCGGTTTACCGGCGATATCGCGGAAACCAAGCCCGGTCTTGCTAGCGGGCACATCCCCGGTGCGCGCAATGTGCCTTACGCAAGCTTGTTTGAGCCCGACGGCACCTGGAAAAAGCCCGAGGCGCTGCGCGCCGCCTTTATCGAGGCTGGTGTCGATCTTGAACAACCGCTCGTGACAAGTTGCGGATCGGGCATGACCGCCAACGTGTTGATTTTCGCGCTCCACCTCTTGGGCAAGGAGGACGTCGCGCTCTATGACGGCAGCTGGAGCGAATGGGGTGCCGATCCCGACGCGCCAAAGGAACTGGGCGCCGCGCGATAGACCAAGGGACTGAACAACGGCTTGCAGGAGGGCCGAAATCCTGCTTTCCCAACCTGCATGAGCGACACCGACGACAAGGCTTTGGGCATCGGCACGCGTCTTGTCAGTGTTGGGCGGCGCGCGGCATGGACCGGCACCGCCGATCATCAGGGCGCAGTGGTCAACCCGCCGGTTTATCGTGCAAGCACGCATCTCTATCCTGATATGGCGGCATTGCGGGCGCATCCGGCCAATACCGATGGCCTTTTTTACTATGGCCGGCGCGGCGCACCCACGCAGTGGGCTCTGGCCGAGGCACTGACCGCGCTGGAACCCGGCGCCGAGGGCACCGTACTCTATCCATCGGGGGTAGCGGCGATCATGGGCGCGCTGCTCACGGTCCTGCGGCCGGGCGATGTGCTGCTGATGACCGACAACGCTTACGAACCCAGCCGCGCAATGGGGCGCGGCCTGCTGCGCGATTTTGGGGTGGAGACGCGCTGGTTCGATCCGCTGGATCTCGCCGCCTTTGAGGCCACGATCTGCCCGCGCACCAAGGCGGTATTGCTCGAATCACCCGGCAGCCTGACGATGGAAGTCTGCGATATTCCAGCGCTTGCCGCCCTCGCCCATGCGCACGGATTGGCCGTGGTGCTCGACAACACCTGGGCTTCCCCGCTCGGCTTTCCTGCGCTGCAAATGGGCGCAGATATCGCGGTGATGAGCCTGACCAAGCATGTCGGCGGACATAGCGACGCCATGATGGGCAGCGCCAGCGCGGGCCCCGAATGGCATCGCAAGCTACGCCTGCGCGCGCAGGGGCTGGGTCAGGTTACCTCGCCCGACGACGCTTCACTGATGCTGCGCGGCCTGCGCACGATGGCGCTGCGGCTGGCGCAGGAAACTGCATCGGCGCTCGCCATTGCCGAATGGCTCAGCGGGCGGCCCGAAGTGGCGCGGGTGCTTTGCCCGATGCTGGCGGGATCGCCCGGGCATGACGTGTGGCGCCGCGATTTTAGCGGCGGCTGCGGCCTGTTCAGCATTGTGCTAAAGGGCGGGACATCAGCAGCGCGCGACGCGCTGATCGACGCGCTGGAGTTGTTCGGCATTGGCTTCAGCTGGGGCGGGTTCGAGAGCCTCGCCACCCCGGTCGATCCCGCACCGATCCGCACCGCAAGCGCATGGCCGCCGGCCGGCATGGACGCGAGCGACCGCTTCGGCGTGCGGCTATCGATCGGGCTCGAAGACACCGCCGATCTGATCGCGGACCTGTCGCGCGGGCTCGACTGCTGGAAAGTCGCGGCATGAGCAAGCGGTCGAGCGTTTGGGCGCAGCTGCGGCACCAGATCAGCGAATGGGCAACGTCGCTCGACGACGTCGGCTTCGATGTCGGCCGCACACACATTTCGCTGTTCAATGCGGTTTGGATGGTCGTCGTGGTCGTCGCCGTGTTCGTGCTGGCGCCTCTCATCAGCCGGATCGGACGGCGACTGGTGCGCAGCATGAGGGGCCTTGATCCCACGCAACGCGCGCTCAGCGAAAAGCTGATGACGGTGACAGTGTGGAGCTTTGCGATCCTGCTCGGCATCGACGCGGTGGGCATCAGCCTGACCACGCTGACGGTGTTTTCGGGCGCGTTTGGTCTGGCGGTGGGCTTTGGTCTGCAGAAAACCTTCGGCAACCTGATCGCGGGGGTCATCCTGCTGATGGACCGCTCGATCAAGCCCGGCGATGTGATCGCGCTGACCGATACCAAAGGCAGCACCTTCGGCGTTGTCCGAAGCATCGGGGTGCGCGCGGTTTCGGTCACGACAAGCGACAACCGCGAAATTCTGATCCCCAACGAGATCCTGATGACCACGCAAGTGGAAAATTGGTCCTACGCCTCGCGCATGGTGGGCATCACCGTTCCTATCAACATCTCCTATGGCAGCGATATCGCGCTGGCCGAGAGGCTGCTGGTGGAGGCCGCGCGCACCGCACCGCGCATACTGGCTGATCCCGAACCCTCCGTGCTGCTCCATGCCTTCGGGCCGAGCGGAATCGAGATGCTGATCTATGTCTCAATCGAAGACCCGGAGAACGGCGTCGCCAACGTGCGCTCAGAAGTGCTCAAGGCTGCGTGGCACAGCCTCAAAGCGCACGGGGTGGAAATACCCCTGCCCCAATCCGACGTGGCGCTGCGCGATTCGGACGGATTGCGACGGCTGGCGGAGGCGCTGGCGGGGCGCGAAGCGGCAGGACCGACCGCGCCGCGCTAAAGCTGATCTAACCCGGCCCCTAGCATTCCTCGCTGGCGATTGCGGAGTCGAACGACCATCTGCCAGCCATGAACGTTACGCCTCCAAAGATCGGAAAAGTTTTCCTCGTCGGCGCGGGTCCGGGCGATCCGGACCTGCTCACGCTGCGCGCGGCGCGGCTGGTAATGGGCGCGAAGCTCATCGTCCATGATGGTTTGGTCGATCCAGCGATCCTTGCCATGGCCCCCCCTACCGCCCGGTACATCTCGGTGGCCAAGAGCCGCGCGCGGCATACCTTGCAGCAAGACGATATCAACGCGTTGCTGGTGCGCGAAGCGCGCTTGGGCCGCGATGTCGTGCGCCTCAAGGGCGGCGATCCGTTTATTTTCGGGCGCGGCGGCGAAGAGGCCGAAGCCTGCCGCGCAGCGGGTGTTCCGGTGGAGGTCGTTCCCGGCGTCAGCGCCGCGCTGGGTGCTGCCGCTGCAGCGCAGATCCCCCTCACCCACCGCGACAGCGCCTCGATTGTCTCGTTCGTGGCTGGGCAATGCAAGGGCTTGGCCGAGCAGAACTGGGCCGGTTTGGCCGGGGTCGGCCGAACACTGGTGATTTATATGGGCGTGGCAACCGGTGATGCAATCGCCGAAAAGCTGATCGCCGATGGCCTTGCGCCCGAGATGCCGCTGGCGGTGATTGAAAACGCCTCGCGCCCGCAAATGCGGGTCCTGCGCGGCCCGCTGGCCGGGCTAGGCGCACTGATTGCGCGGGAACGGGTCAAGAGCCCGGCTTTGATCGTGATCGGTGAAGTGACAGCGCGGGAAAACGCCGCGGCGCTCCTCCATCTGGCGGAGAATGCAGCATGAAAATCCTCACCGGAAACGATCTCAAGTCGGGCGACGTAGTGTGGTGGGACGGCCATGGCTGGTCGCGCGATGTAAACGACGCAGTGGACGTGGGCGCCCAGGCCGAGGCCATTCTCGCGCGCGAAGACGCCGCCCTGCGGGTCAATGCAGGCTATGCGATCGAAGCTGCACGGACGGCTGAAGGCGTGCGTCCGTCTCATATCAAAGACCGCATCCGCGCGCTTGGCCCCACCGTCCGGCTGGATTTTTCTCTAAAGCCCGCTGAAACCGACATCAGCGGATGGGTGCTCTGACATGTATCAGTATGACCACTATGATCAGGCAATGGTTGATGCCCGCGTGGAGGAATTCCGCGGGCAAGTGGCGCGCCGCCTCTCGGGCGAGCTGACCGAGGACCAGTTCAAGCCGCTGCGGCTGAAGAACGGGCTCTATCTGCAATTGCATGCCTATATGCTGCGCGTAGCGATACCATACGGCACACTTAGCAGCCGCCAGATGCGCATGCTCGGCGATATCGCCGACAAGTACGACCGCGGCTATGGCCACTTTACCACACGGCAAAATCTCCAGTACAACTGGATCAAGCTGGAACAAACGCCTGATATCCTTGCCGATTTGGCGACAGTCGAGATGCACGCGATCCAGACCAGTGGCAATTGCATCCGCAATATCAGCTCTGACCAGTATGCCGGGGCCGCCGCCGACGAACTCGTCGATCCGCGTCCCTATGCCGAATTGCTGCGCCAATGGTCGAGTTTTCACCCGGAATTCGATTATTTGCCGCGCAAATTCAAATTTGCGGTGATCGCCAGCGATACCGACCGCGCGGCGATGCGGCTCCACGATATCGGCATCCAGATTGTCGCCAATAAAGCGGGTGAGATCGGCGCTAAATTTCATGTTGGCGGCGGCATGGGCCGCACCCCGATGATCGCGCCGGTGATCCGCGACTTCGTCCCCGCGCTCCAGATGATCAGTTACGCCGAGGCGTGCCTGCGCGTCTACAACCGCTATGGCCGCCGCGACAACAAGTACAAGGCGCGGATCAAGATCCTCGTCCACGAAATTGGCGCGGACGAATATCGCCGCCAAGTTGAGGAAGAATTCGCGCATATCCTCCCTCTCGGTCTCGAACCACCAGCGGCCGAACTCGCGCGGATCAAGAGCTTTTTTGCCGATCCCGGCTTCGAAACCGGGCTGCCGGAGACCATCGACCGCAGCGACCCCGATTTTGCCTTGTGGCTCGATCAGAACACGGTCGCGCACAAGCAGCCGGGCTATGCCGTGGTCACGATCAGCCTGAAACCTGCTGGCGGCATTCCAGGCGATGCGAGCGCCGACCAGATGCGGCTGATGGCCGATCTGGCGCACGATCTCAGCCTCGACGAACTGCGCGTCACCCACACGCAGAACATCGTGCTACCGCACGTGAAGAAGGCGGATCTTTATCCGTTGTGGCAAAAGCTCGATGCAGCGGGCCTCGGCACTGCCAACCTTGATTTAATCAGCGATATCATTGCCTGCCCGGGCCTTGATTATTGCAGCCTTGCCAATGCGCGCTCGATCCCGCTGGCGCAGAAGATTTCGGCCCGCTTTGCCGATATGGACCGCCAGCGCGATCTGGGCGAATTGAAGGTCAAGATTTCGGGCTGCATCAATGCTTGCGGGCATCATCATGCTGGCCACATCGGCATCCTTGGCGTCGATCGCAAAGGCACCGAGAACTATCAGCTGTCCTTCGGCGGCTCGGAAGCGGCCGACACGTCGCTCGCGCAGATCACCGGCCCCGGCTTCAGCGAAGATGGCGTAATCGACGCACTGGAAAAAGCCACCGAGATCTATCTCGCACAGCGCGGCGACGGCGAACGCTTCCTCGATACCTACCGCCGCATCGGCATGGCCCCATTCAAGGAGGCAATCTATGGGTGAGACCCTGCTGCGTTACCGCGACGATGAAGCCTCGACAGCTCCGGCCGTGAGCTTCGGCGCGTTTGCCGATGCGGGCAATGCTGCGGCAGTGCGGATGGAGCCCGGCGACGACGCGCGCGCGCTTTTGCCGCATCTGGCGCAACTGGCGCGCATCGACATTGCCTTCCCTTCGTTTGGCGACGGGCGCGGCTATTCGGCGGCGCGCATTTTGCGCGAGCATGGCTATGCGGGCGAGCTGCGCGCGGTGGGCGATGTGCTGATCGATCAATTGAGCCACATGCGCCGCTGCGGTTTCGATGCCTTCGCGCCCGACCGTCCGATCAGCGCCGACGCGGCCGCAAAAGCCTTCGCCACCTGGCCCGAGGTCTATCAAAAAACCGTCGACGGACGCGCGCCGATCTGGGCACTTCGTCACAGCGAGACCGACCATGACTGAAACCAAGGCCAGAAAGATCGACCGGATCGAGGCGTCCGCGCGCTTCACGGATAGCGACGCAATCCGGCTCAACAACATGTTTCGCGGCGCAGAAACGCTCGAAATGCTCCGCTCGGTGCTGAATGACAACCTCGCGGGCGAAGTTGCGGTGGTATCAAGCTTCGGCGCGGAAAGCGCAGTGCTGCTGCATCTCGTGGCCGCAATCAACCCGGCCACGCCGGTGATCTTCCTCGAAACACACAAGCACTTTGCCGAGACGATCGCCTATCGTGACGCGCTGGCGGCGCACCTTGGCCTCACCAATCTGATGATCATCGAGCCCGATGCCGAAATTCTGGCCCAGAAAGACGACAAAGGCCTGCGCTGGTCATGGGACCCCGATGGTTGCTGCGAGATTCGCAAGGTTATCCCTCTGGCCAAGACGCTGGCGCGCTTTGACGCATCGATCACCGGGCGCAAGGGCTTCCAGTCGGCCACCCGCTCGGGCCTGCCACGCTTCGAAATCGACCATTCCGATGCGCATGGGCGCCTCAAGATCAATCCGCTGGCCAGTTGGTCGAAGGACGATATCGAGGCTTATATGGTCCTGCACGATCTTCAGCGCCACCCGCTGGTGAAGGAAGGGTATCTCTCGATCGGCTGCGCGCCCTGCACCACCAAAGTCGCGCCCGGCGAAGACCCCCGTTCTGGCCGCTGGAAGGGCTGGGACAAAGTCGAATGCGGCATTCATGCTCCCGCCAGCGCCAGCGAGGATGGCTCCGGCGAGCTGCCACCGGGATACGATCCGGCCTTTTGACCGGTGCAGCGCTTGGCCCTGCGCCCCTAAAGCCAGCTTGCCTCGTGCAAAGCGAGGGTGAACGGGTGTACGATGCTTATTTGCAAGGGCTGCCTGTGACCGCAAATCTCACCGTCTGGTTCGATGGCGCGTGCCCGCTGTGCACGCGCGAGATCAAGCTGATGCGCAGGCTTGACAGGGCACAGCGCATCGATTTCATCGATGTGGGCGATCCGGCCGCGGCATGCCCGATCGATCGCACGGTGCTGCTGGCACGATTTCATGCGCGTGAGAACGGGCAGATGCTGTCGGGTGCGGCGGCCTTTGCCGCGATGTGGCGGGCGATACCCCTGTTGCGCCCGCTGGGCCTTGCAGCGCGTAACCGGTTCATACTGCGCCTGTTAGAAGCCGCTTACGTTCGCTTTCTGCGCATGCGGCCCAGTCTGCAAAGGCTCGTTCGATGAGCGATCGATATCGCAAGGTTCCCTCCGGCCGCCTCTCGCGGCTGGCGACCTTCGGGCAGCTTGCGGGCGGCGTGGCAGGCAATGTGCTGACAGAAGGAGCGCGGCGTCTGGCGCGCGGCGAGCGCCCGCAGATGTCTGAGCTATTGCTGACACCGGGCAATGCCTTGCGCGTCACGGAGCAGCTTTCGAAGCTGCGCGGCGCGGCGATGAAGATGGGGCAAATGATGTCTCTCGATGGCGGCGATCTGCTGCCCGCCGAATTGACTGCCATTCTGGCACGGCTGCGCGATTCCGCCCACTTCATGCCGCCGGCGCAATTGCAGAAAGTGCTGGCCGCACAATGGGGCAGCGATTGGCGCCGCCGGTTCGCACAGTTTGATCCGGTGCCGATTGCCGCGGCGTCGATCGGTCAGGTGCACCGGGCAAGATTGCCCGATGGCCGGTTGGTCGCGGTCAAGGTCCAATATCCCGGCATCGCCGCGAGCATCGATGCCGATGTCGACAATGTCGCGACGTTGCTGCGCGTTTCAGGCCTGCTCCCTGCCGAATTCGACATCTCGCCGCTGCTGGACGAGGCCAAACGCCAGCTTCACGAAGAAGCCGACTATGTGCGCGAAGCCGAGCAGATGCGCCGCTATGGCAAAATGCTGGCGGGCGAGGCGGCATTCCTGGTGCCCTCCCCCGTCGAGGAGCTGACCGGACCGCAAATACTCACCATGGACTTTATCGCTGCGCGGCCGATCGAGGAACTGGCGGGTGCCGCGCAGGAAGTACGCGACCAGACCATGGGTGCCTTGCTGGATCTGGTGCTACGCGAATTGTTCGTGTTCGGCTTCATGCAGACCGATCCCAACTTCGCAAACTATCGCTGGCAGCCCGAAACCGGAAAAATCGTTCTGCTCGATTTCGGCGCAGCGCGGCCCGTGCCCCCGGCTACCATCGCGGCCTATCGCACCTTGATGCTCGCAGGCCTGAAGCAAGACCGCGCCGCTATGCGGGCTGCGCTGGTGGAGGTTGGCTTCATTTCGCAAGGTCTGCTCGACAGTCACGGCGCAGCGTTCGACGGCATTATCGAAATCACCCTTGCGCATGGCAACAAGCCGGGACTGTTCAACTTTTCCGACCGCAGCTTTGTCGAGGGTATCCGCGAACTGACCGCGCCGATCGCCAAAGACCGCGGCAACTGGCATCTGCCGCCGATGGATACCTTGTTCGTGCAGCGCAAAGTCAGTGGCACCGCGCTTCTGGCGATCAAGATGCAGGCCAAACTGCCGCTGCTGGAGATGGTCGCCCAAAGCCTCAGCGCAGCGCCCGCTATTTGATCCAGCCAGCCTCGCGGTACCACGCCGCCGTTGCGTGAAGCCCGATGCTGGTTTGCACTTGCGCGCGCCACAACGCCGGCGGCGGCGCCATCCCCGCGCCGGCCATCCAATCGGGATGGCACATATACTCCACACGGTCCGGTGTGAGCTTGGCGCCGGCCCCGCGAAACGCCTTGTCGGCCCAGGCGATCCAGCGCAGCGCCCGCTGCGGCAGCGGCAGCGGCATCACGCGGCGGCCCACCGCAAGGCCGATAGCCTTGGCCAAAGTGACATGAGTCCAACCGCCTGGCTCGCCGTCATCGGGCTCGAAGATGCGGTGTGTCACCTCCTCTCCGCTGGGTATCAGCGCCAACAGCAGCCGCGCCAAATCGGCGACATGAATGACCGATAGCCTTCCGCGCGGCGGCAATGGCATCACCCCGCGCAGCGCCAGCTTGAAAAGCTCGAACATCTCGGTGTCGTGCGGGCCATAAACCGCAGGCGGCCGCACCACGGTCCAATCAAGGCTCGAAGCCTTGACGATCTGCTCGCCCTTGCGCTTCGAAGCCCCATAGAGCGACAGCTCGGGTTCACGCGCCGCGAGCGACGAGACATGGACAAAACGGCCCACGCCCAAAGCCAATGCGGCGTTGACCACATTGAGCGTGCCGCGCACATTGCCTTCGTCAAAGCCCGCCGCATCGGGTGCATTCACTACCCCGGCGATATGGATCACTACGCTGGCGCGCCCCACCAGCCGCTTCAGCGCCCGCTCATCGCCCAGTTCGCCGCGCACCCATTCCACGCCGGCACGGGCGCGCTGCGGCCGTCGGGCGAGCGCGCGCACTTCCATGCCGCGCCGCAGCGCCTCATCGAGCACCGCCCGCCCAACAAAGCCGGTCGCGCCGGTGATAGCCAGCAAATCGCCGCTGCCATTGCCGTCAAGCATCAAAGCAGAACCAGCTGGTCGCGGTGAATCAGCGCCGAACGAGGGGCATAGCCAAGCAACTCCTCGTGCGCGCGCGATGGGTGTCCCATCAGCCGCATGCACTCGCCTGCATCATATTCACAAAGGCCCCGTGCCAACACCGCGCCATCAGGCCCGAGCACCGCGATCGCATCGCCGCGCCCGAATGCGCCATCAACCTGCGTCACCCCGGCAGCCAGCAGGCTGGAACCCCGCGCCAAAGCCGCCGCCGCACCCGCATCGATGTGCACCGCGCCGCGCATGCGCATCCGCCCGCCCAGCCATGCTTTGCGCGCCGGCTTGCGCCCCCGCGGCAAGAACAGCGTGCCGCGATCCGCATCGAGCGCGAGGGCAATCGGCGCGCTGGGCCGGCCATCGATGATGCCAAGCGCCATCCCCGCCATTTCGGCGATTTCAGCCGCCTGCAATTTGGACGTCATACCGCCCGAACCAAGACCGGAGGACGAACCACCTGTCGCCATGGCGTGGATAGCCGGGGTCACGCCCCTGACCACGGGGATCCGCGCCGCGCCTGCTTCGCGGGGATCGCGGTCATAGAGCCCGTCGATGTCCGAAAGCAGCAAGACGCCGCTCGCGCCCGCAGCCTGACCCACCCGCGCAGCCAACCGGTCGTTGTCGCCAAAGCGGATTTCCTCGGTCGCTACAGTATCGTTCTCGTTGATCACCGGAACCGCGCCCGCAGTCAGCAAAGTGCGAAGCGTGGCGGCGGCATTAAGATAGCGCCGGCGATCTTCGAGGTCTTCGAGCGTCAGCAAGACTTGCGCAGCGGTAAGCCCATGTCCGCCCAGCAGTTCGGCCCAGACTCCGGCCAGCGCGATTTGACCGACCGCCGCCGCCGCCTGCGCATCGGCCAGACTGCCGCGTCCGCCTTTGGCGAGCCCCAGCTTACGCGCGCCCAGTGCGATAGCGCCGGAGGAAACCACGATGATGTCCTGCCCGCGCCCCCGCGCCGCTGCAATTTCGCCGACCAGCGCGGCCAGCCAATCGCGCCGGGGCGCGCCATCCTCGCCCACCAACAGCGCCGATCCAACCTTGATCACCAACCGGGCGCAGAGCGCAGGATCAGACAGGCTTGAAAGACGGGCAATGTTCATGACTCGCGCCGCTTAGGGGAAATACGCGCAGACGGAAAGGCCGCGCGAGACTCCCCACGCAAGGATGTGCCCAGCTATCGCCGCTCAGTAAGGCGACCAGGGCTTGTGGTCTTCGGCATCCTCCACCTCGCCGGTCGGGCGCTCGGTAATGGTGGCTGCGGGCAAATGATCGAGCACCGCATCAAGCAAAGCATCCATGCCCTTACCGGTGGCGCCCGAGATCGGAAAAACCCGCGTCGCGCCCGCTTCAAGCAGTTCGCGGCTGAACGCGCGAACCAGTTCGGCATCAACCAGATCGATCTTGTTGAGCGCGATCAGGCGGGGTTTGGCATCAAGCCCAGCGCCATAGGCGGCCAGCTCATCCTCCACGATCTCCATCGCTTCCACAGGATCGGTGCCATGAATATCGACCAGATGGATCAGCACCCGGCACCGCTCGATATGGCCCAGAAACCGGTCGCCCACGCCAGCGCCTTCGGCAGCGCCCGCGATAAGCCCCGGAATATCGGCCAGAACAAATTCGCGCATGCGGTGGCGAACCACGCCTAGCTGCGGGCGTAAGGTGGTGAAGGCATAGTCCCCCACTTTGGCCTTAGTATTGGTGATTTTATTGATGAACGTCGATTTTCCGGCGTTAGGCAAGCCGACGAGGCCCGCATCGGCCAAAAGCTTCAGCCGCAGCCAGACATACATTTCCTCGCCCGGCCAGCCTGGCCCTGATTGGCGCGGCGCGCGATTGGTCGACGATTTATACGACATGTTGCCGCGCCCGCCATCGCCGCCGCGCAGCAGCACCACCCGCTGCCCCGGCTCGGTCAGATCGAGCAGTACCGTTTCGCGATCATCGTCGAGCACCTGGGTGCCGATCGGCACTTTGATAACCAGTTCGTTGCCGCCAGCCCCTGTACGGTTCTTGCCCATGCCGCCGATGCCGCGCTGGGCCCGGAAATGCTGGGTATAGCGAAAATCGATCAGCGTGTTGAGCCTGGTCACCGCCTCGAACACGATGTCGCCGCCCTTACCTCCGTCGCCGCCATCGGGGCCGCCGTATTCCTCATACTTTTCGCGGCGAAAGCTGACCGCGCCCGGGCCGCCGGCGCCGGAGCGAATGAAGATTTTGGCCTGGTCGAGAAAATGCATGTCATAAGTCCGGCGGTAAGGAAGGCGTGCGCTTAGCTGCTATGTTCGCCAAGCGCGAGGATCGTCTCTGATCCTCGGCCGTCAGACGCTCGTTCCCAAGGATCGCTTATCTGGTGGAGCCGAGGGGGATCGAACCCCTGACCTCGTCATTGCGAACGACGCGCTCTCCCATCTGAGCTACGGCCCCGATCCCGATACGTTCCGATATACCGATAATCACGCACGCCGGTACTTATGCTATTAGCCTAGCGCCACCTCGGATGCAAAGCGCGAATTCAAATGACTCTATCCCGCCGGAACGAACTGCGCCCGCGCAGATTGTGGCAACGCTTCGCTCGGCTGGTACAGCGCCTGCCAAGCGGCCAATTCCGCCTGATAGTTGGCATAGCGGCGGTAGAAATCGTCAAACACCACCTCCACGCTGGGCAAACTGCGCACCGCGAAAGCCTCAAGCTCGGCAGACTTTACGCCGGACAAATCGCGCATAACCGCCATTGTGGCATCGCAAAAATGTGCCCGGGTCGGGGGCAGAGCAAAGTGATTGTAAACCGTGGTCATGTAGGCATCGCGCGGCGCGGCGTAGCGTGCGCCATGCTGGCGTTTGAATTCCGTATCGACCTGCTTGTTCGCTGCAGAGAGCTTTTTGCCGTAGGTCTTTAGGAACGAGCGGTAAGCGGGAATGATTCCGGCGTGTTTTGGCGCGTTGCAATTGAGTGCTGCGACATTGAACGCCGAGCGCAAGTTCCACACCATCTGATTGGGCGAGATATCGCGATTAACCGACCGCCGCAGGCCCGTGGCATCGGCAGACGGAATGACCAGACCGGCCGCTGCACCGTCAGGCGGCATAGGTTTAGGTGGGATCACGACGACTTTAGCCGGCGGTGGCGGAGGGGGCGGCGGCAATGGCTTCGAGGCGCAAGCGGCAATCGCCATGGCGAGCGCCGAAACCACAAGGCGGCGCGGGGCCAAACCCCAAAAACGATGCAACACTTTTACCCTCCCGAAAATGCCTCGGACCCAATAATGCCTAGAGCTGCGCGGGCTGCGCTTAGGTTCAGCATGGTGCAACCGATGTCAGATGACTTAGTTTCATCCACACTGCAATAAAATGCCCGGCGAGCCAGATGACCCGCCGGGCAGGATAGTGCGTTCAGGCGCCGCAATAAACGCCCAAAACTGACCGCAAGTTAGCGGCGATCGCCCATGAATTGCAGCAGGAACGTGAACATGTTGATGAAATCGAGGTACAACGTCAGCGCGCCAAGCACGACTGCTTTGCCCGCAAATTCAGTTCCCGCGACATAAGCATACTGCTCCTTGAGCTTCTGCGTATCATATGCGGTCAACCCGGCGAAGATCAGCACGCCCAAGAAGCTGATGCCCCATGCTAGGCCCGGCGACTGCAGGAACAAGTTGACCACCGACGCAATCAGAATGCCGACGAGGCCCATGATCAGGAAGGTGCCCATACCCGAGAGGCTCTTCTGCGTAGTATAGCCAAACAGGCTCAAGCCAGCAAAAGCGCCCGCCGTGGCAAAGAACGTCGCCGCGATCGAAGGGCCGGTATAGACGAAGAAAATCGACGAGAGCGACAAGCCCATCGCCGCGCTGAACGCCCAGAACAGCGCCTGCATCGTCGAGGTCGAGAGCCGGTTTGTACCAAAGCTCATGATCATAACGAATGCCAGCGGAGCCAGCGCGATAACCCAGCGAAGCGGGGTTCCAAACACCGCTTCGGCCATGCCGCTGCTGGCGAAGCCAAGCGCAATCAGGCCCGAGAGCAGTATGCCAGAGGCCATGTAGTTATAAATCGAGAGCATATACCGCCGCAGACCGGCGTCAAAAACTTCACCGCGGCTTGCATTTGCACCGCCAAGACCAAGTCCGACAGGGCGTGCAGAGCCACCGAAGCCCCGGTTGGTGGGCTGAGGGTCGTTCCAGTTTGCCATGACTTACCAAACTCCGCTTACGGCCCGGTATGGACCTAGTGTTGCCAATATTGCGTTTGTCAGGCGCAGTTTCAAGCAGGATCGCTATAACCGACCTGTCGCAAATTGTAACGCGCCGAATTTACGATTGGATTGCGCGCGCCTCGGCTGTCATTTGGACGCTGCGATCGCGTGCGCCGCGCAGCGTATCCGCCATCAGCCGCACCATCCGCGCGTCTGCATCGAGGACATCGATGCCCACCTGCGTGACCCCACCGGGGCTGGCCACGCGGCGCGCCAGCTCCCCGGGCGCATGCGCCGATGCCGCCGCCAGCGCAGCCGCACCCTCCACCATGCTCAGCGCCAGCCTGTCTGCCTGCGCGCGCGGCAAGCCAAGCCCTGCCGCCGCTTCGGCCAGCGCGTCGATAAACCGATAGACAAACGCAGGCCCAGACCCGGCGAGCGCCGTCACCAGATCCATGTCGGCTTCGTCGGCCAGCCACTCGGCCACGCCCAACGGTGCCATAAGCTGCTCGGTCAGCAGCCGGGCCTGCCCCGCTGCATCGCCGAACAGGGCGATGGGTGATTTGCCGAGCGCGACGGAAAGGTTGGGCATCACCCGCACAATCGCTTCTGCCTCGGAGAAATAGCTGCGCAGGGTGCCCAGATCGGCCCCGGCGAGAATAGACAAGAGCAAAGTCTCACGCCCGACATGCCGACGGATAACGGCGGCCGCGTCGGCCAATTGCTGCGGCTTGAAGCCGAGCACGACAACTCGCGCGGGCGCTTCGCCAGCGGGCCCCTCGCGCAGCAACCGCACACCCGGAGGGGCCGATGCGAGAAACGGATCAACCACCGTGAACGCCTCAGGCGCAAACCCGCCCGCGAGCCATCCGCTGAGCATCGCCCCGCCCATATTGCCGCAGCCAAACTGAAGAACGGACCCAATGCGGATCGCAGACTGGGTCATGCCTCGCCCGCTGCGTCCACCAGTGCGCTGGCCAGCGCCTCTGCCGGGCTTTTGTCGCCCCAAAGGATGAATTGGAACGCAGGATAGAACCGGTCACATTCATCGATCGCGGCCTCGATCGCAGCTTGCGCCTGAGCGAGGCTGAGCAAGCCATCGTCGCCCAGCATCATCCCGTGACGGTAGAGCAGCACCAGACCGTTTGACCAAACATCGAAATGGCCGATCCAGACCTGTTCGTTGATCAGCGCCATCAGTTCAAAGACGGCTGCCTTCTTGTCGTCGGTGATCCGCACGTCGGGCAGGCACAGAATCTGCAAAACATGATCTTCAGCGCGCCAGATGCAGCGCAGCTGGTAATTGGCCCAGCTTCCCTGAATCTCACCCTCGATCTCATCTTCTGACACAAATTCGCAGGGCCAACCCCGCGCCTCAAACAGCGAGGCGAGCATATCGACGGGCGCCGCATCATCGCGTTCGCCGTCGTCGTGACCGGTCCGCATCGCAGATCCCCTTAGCACGGTTAGATGATCCTTTCCGTATAGCTTGGCAGAGCCATCGCGGAGCAAGCGCCATCGGACAATCAAAGGAACGCGTGCCGCTGGGCAAAACTCGATAAGCCTGTGCAAAAGCTGTGGAAAGGTGCCCTGCCGCACAAGGCGCTTCGGCTCGAGCTTACTTCAACTGCAGTGTGTCGATCGCCTGCCCCGCAGGGCTTGTCCACTGGAACCCGCTCACGCCATCCTTGCGCAGCCCGTTGATGAATTCCTGCGCTGCCGCATCGCTCTCAAATGGTCCGGTCAAGAGCCTGAAGTTGCTTCGCCACGCCGTTGTGTAAGGCTTGCGTCCCTTAAGGCCCGCGGCCTCGCGCACCATGGTGCGCCATTCCTTGACCATGACATCGCGATTGGCCCCGGTCAGCACCTGCACCCAGATCCGACTGGGATGGCTCAATCCCGGCTTGGCATTCTTTCCACCCTTGGAATCTTTGGCATCCTTTGCTTCCTTGGCGTCTTTGCGTTCCTTCTCGCCCTTTGCGCCCTTGGTGACCTTGACCGTGCGGCCATCGCCCTGTTCCTTCTCCGCATCGCTGATGCGCCCGACCGACGTCGGACCATCGGGCCGCTCTCCGCGCGCGCCGCTTCTGGAATTGCTCTTGGAATCCGTTGCATCTTTTACGTTCTTGCCCGCTTTGCCGCTCGCGGTCTTAGCATCCTTGGCCGGCGCTTCGGCTGGGCTGGCAGGCGGCTGCGTCGACTTTGCCAAACGCGGCCGGGCGGGATTGATACTGGTAATATCAACGGCAGCCACTTGCGCCTGCTGCTCCTCGGCTGGCGGCCTGAAATCCGTGAACGCGCTACTGAAACCGTCGGCCTTGGCGGGCGCCGCAGGGGCTGGCACCGGCATCTGCGCTACAGGCAACGGAGGCGCTTCCTGCGGCGCGGCCTTGGGTAGTATCTGTTCTGGCATGGCCGCGCTTGGTGCAGGCTGCGGGGCTATGGGCGCAGGCGCAGCGACCACTTCGCGCAGCGATGGGGACTGCGGCACAGCCTTGGGCAATGCCTGCGCTGGCAAGGCAACGCTTGGCACGGGCAACGGGACAACCGGCGCGGGCAAAGCAGCGACACGCGTCTCGGGAAGCGGTGACTTGTCCAACGACGTTTTGGGCAAAGGCCGCTCAGAAATGCCAGCGCGCGGCGCAGGCGGCGGCAAGTCAAGCTTTGAGAGGACAGCAGGTCTCGCCGCTGGGCCAGCTTGCGGCACGCTTGGTATTGACGTTGCAGCCGGTGCTGGCGGCCGAGGCTGAAGGCCCCAAGGCGTGGTAACCATCAGCGGACTCGGCGGAGCAGGCAGGATGACCGCCGCAATCTGGGTTTCTGAGCCGCGTCGGCCTCGCCCCCGGTTGGAACGACTATCGCGATCATTCTGCCGCCCGCGACCGCCAAGCGCTTCGCCGGCCGGGATCAGCCCGCTATCCACCCGCGGTGCGCGCGGATGAAGCAACGCATACTGCGCAACGCGCGGCTCGTCGCGGCCGATATCGGCCGCTCGCGGAAATCTTCCCAGATTGGCCGCAGCGGCCTGTTGCGCCGGGGTGAGACGCGGCAGATAGCGCAAATAAGGCGTGATGCCCTGCGCCAATTCGCTCGGCATCGAGGCATTGGCAATCCCGACCGCCTCGTCGGTATCGCCCAGAATGGCCACGATGAAGGTGCGCACCCGCCACGCCGGGCGGTCTTGCCGCTGAATCTGCGGGGCGAGAACCGTTTCTGCGCCGCGCCGATCACCCGCAATGGCGAGGCTGAGCGCGTAACGCCGGGTTGCCTCCTCGTCGCCGCCCCTGCTGAGCGCGCGCTGGTATTGGCGCTGGGCGGCGGTGTTGTCGCCGATCAGGTCATAAGCGAGCCCGCGGTCGCTGGCCATCGTGACTGCATCTGCACCCGTCGCTTCGGCCTGATCGAACCAGCCGATCGCTTCAAATGGTTGGCCCGCTTGCAGCATGGCACGCGCGATTTGCGCCTTGACCAGGCCATTGCCCGGATTCACTTGGTCGGCGCGCGTAAAAAAGCCGACTGCGGCATCAGTGTCGCCCAATTGCAGAGCCGCATTCCCGGCATCGACCAACGCGGCCGCGTTTTGCGGATCGCGCGAAAGACGCGCCAGCGCAGCGTTCAGGTTTTGTCCTGGGCTCGGCCCGATTGGCTGAACCACGGCCTGCTGGGCCGAACCGCTGGATGAGGCGCCGACACTCGTAGGTAAGCCCTGCTGCGCGGCATTGGCAGCTGGAACGCCAAGCCCAAAAGCCGCCACAGTCTGCAACAGCGCAACGGCGAACGCGCGCGATTTGGGCAGCAAGCTGCTTCGGAGCATGGACCTTGGGGACTTCATCAAGCCGTCCCTATAGTGGCAACGTTCCTGCCCGTCGACAACCAGCGCAGCGGCCCGGCACGCATAAGGGGCCGGGCGACCCGAATTGTCGCTACTGGTTGTTCTGACGGCCCAGGAACCGAGGAATATTCAGCGCGCTGCCATCGTCGGCATCATCTCCCGGATCTCCATTGGGAGCGCCGCCACCGCGCGAAAGATTGGCCATGCGTTCAAACAGGGTGCTCCCGGTGGCGGGAGGAGGAGGTGTTGGCGCGGGCGGGTCGCCTGCGCCAGTCTGGATGCGGCCAAAGCGGGGCGGCGTCTGCGGCGCGGCCATGCTGGCCATGTCGTCGTCCTCGACAGAGGCCGCAGGTGCGCCTTCGGTTTCGCTCAGATCAAGCGTGAGATCGAGCGTGTCTTCCTCTGGCGGAGACTCAGCGCCAGCATACGATGCCCCGGCTGCAGTTTGCGTAATCTGCTCGCCCGCGGCCGGACCTGCAGCGTTTTCGCCCGCATTTGCGGTCAGAGCCGCCTCAGGCGCTGCGCTTGTTGCAAGCGGCGTGAACACGGGCGCTGACCGGGAATTGGCGGCGCCGGGAAACTGCGGACCGCGCGCCGAACCCATGCTGACTGGGCGCTGAAGCGTTTCAGCCTGCTCGCCGGTCTGCTCGATCCCGGTAGCGACCACGGAAACGCGGATCTTGCCGCCGAGATCGGGATTGAACGCCGAGCCCCAGATGATGTTGGCATTGGGATCAACCAATTCGCGAATATGATTGGCTGCTTCATCGACTTCGAGAAGCTTCATGTCGTCGCCGCCGATGATCGAAATGATCACGCCCTTGGCCCCCTGCATCGAAACGCCGTCGAGCAACGGGTTGGCGATGGCGCGCTCTGCCGCTTCGAGCGCGCGGTTCGGGCCTTCGCCCTCGCCGGTACCCATCATCGCCTTGCCCATCTCGCCCATCACCGAGCGCACATCGGCAAAGTCGAGATTGATCAGGCCCGGCATCACCATCAGGTCGGTGATCGAACGAACGCCTTGCTGCAGCACCTCGTCGGCCAGCTGGAAAGCTTCCTTGAAGGTGGTTTCGGCCTTGGCGACAAGGAACAGATTCTGGTTGGGAATCACGATCAGGGTATCGACATGCTTTTGCATCTCTTCGATGCCCGCGTCTGCCGCGCGCATGCGGCGTGTTCCTTCAAACAGGAAGGGTTTGGTCACCACGCCGACCGTGAGCACACCCTTGCGGCGCGCAGCCTCGGCGATAACCGGCGCAGCGCCGGTGCCGGTGCCACCGCCCATGCCCGCCGCGATAAAGCACATATGCACGCCCTCAAGCGCGCGCTCCAGCTCTGCAAGCGTTTCCTCGGCAGCAGCGCGGCCAACTTCCGGACGCGCTCCGGCACCAAGACCTTGCGTGATGTCAGGCCCAAGCTGGATACGGTTTTCCGCGATCGAATTGTTCAGCGCCTGCGCGTCAGTGTTAACGACGACGAATTCGACGCCCTCGATCTTGGCGTTGATCATGTTGCCGATGGCGTTGCCACCCGCTCCACCAACCCCGATGACAGTGATGCGCGGCCGCAACTCGTCAATTGCCGGCGGTCCGATGTTGATGCTCATGTCGCTCTCCCGTCAGGGTGTGTCTTGGGTGCGGACGCGTCCACCGCACAATAGCGATGCAATGGCACGGATCGTTTCAGCGAATCAAAGGCAAACTGCGCTTTTCCACAGGTTGAATCTTATAC
>Ga0164294_10001432_pt1 | contig 22225 bp, 17 predicted proteins | sample GEODES005metaG_FD_111479 | JGI IMG/M metagenome (GOLD analysis project Ga0164294, IMG submission 111479) | Oligotrophic lake water microbial communities from Sparkling Lake, Wisconsin, USA - GEODES005 metaG | ecosystem: Environmental > Aquatic > Freshwater > Lake | place: USA: Sparkling Lake...
GCGGCCTTCGCCTCCGCTGCCCCCGGTGCGGCGTGGGCCGCCTGTTCAGCGGCTTGTTTCGCATGAACGACGCCTGCGCGGCCTGCGGCGCGAGCTTCACGCGGGAGCAGGGTTTCTACCTGGGCTCGATCTACATCAACTACGCCGCCACCGTGATTCTCACTGGCGGCCTCTATGCCCTGCTGGTGCTGGCTCTCGGCTGGTCCCACGAGGCAACGCTCGCCGCCTGCCTCGCCGCGGCAGTCCTGTTTCCCGTCGCGTTCTTCCGCTGGGCCCGGAGCCTGCTGCTCGCCCTCGACGGCACCGTAAACCATCACCAGGCAGTGGACGGCGACCCCTCCGCCAGTGCGCAGGCCCTAGCCGGTGACGACGCCCGGGCGGGCTGCGCCATGGGCGTGGGGCTGGCGCTGATCCTGCTCTTCGGCCTGGGCATGGCGGTGGTGACGATCCTGTTTGCCGTCAACGCCGAGGCGGCGGAAACGATGCCCACGGTGGGCTCGATCGAACGGCTCGATCCACGATTTCTCGCCGCGGCTGCCCTCGCGCTCGGGGCTGTCCGCTCAGACGATCCCGCGGGATCCCAGCAGTGCGAGCACCGCGTCAACGCACTTCGCCACCGGCCACTCGTGCGTCGGTAGCACGAGATCGGGATTCGTCGGCTGCTCGTACTCCGCCGAGACTCCGGGAAAGTTGGCGATCGCCCCTGCATCGGCCTGGGCATAGTGACCGTCGGTGTCTCGCCCGCGGCAGACCTCGACCGGCGCCGAGAGGTGCACCACGAGAAATCGCTCCCGGCCGATCCGCTCGGCCGCCTTCCGCCGCACGTCTTCGTCGGGCGCCACGAAGGCCGCCAGGCAGATGATTCCAGCGCCGTTGAAGAGATGGGCCACCTCGACCGAGCGGCGGAGATTCTCGCTCCGCTCCCGGGCTGAGAAGCCGAGGTCCTTACTGATTCCCTGCCGCATCGCCGTGCCGTCGAGCACGACGACCGCCCTCCCCGAGTCGAACAGCCGCCGCTCGACCGCCCGGGCGATCGTCGTCTTGCCGGCTCCCGTCAGGCCCGTGAGCAGCACCGTGGCTGGCTGCTGGCCAAACCGTGCCTCCCGCTCGACCGAGGTCACGCCGCTCGCCTGATCGGCCGCGGTCTCGGCACCGCCCCACTCCACCTGTGACTCGTCGTCGGCCTCGCGGTCGAGGATCATCCCGGCCCCGACCGTGGCGTTGGTGACCCGGTCGATCATGATGAACCCGCCAGTCGCGCGGTTCTTGCGGTAGGCGTCGTAGGCGATGGGGCTCGTCAGCGTGATCCCGCAACGGCCGATCTCATTGAGGGCCAGCGTGGGGGCTGGCTGCCGGTGGAGCGTGTTGACGTCGACCCGGTAGCGGAGGCTCGTCACCGCTCCCGGCACCAGCTTGCTCGTCTGCTTGAAGAGATACTGCTTTCCGGGAACCAGGGCCTCCTCACTCATCCACACGATCGTGGCCTCGAACCTGTGATCGACCTTCGGCACGTTGCCGGGCCGCACGAGCATGTCACCACGACTGCAATCGATCTCGTCCTCGAGCGTGAGGGTGACCGACTGCGGCGCGAATGCCTCCTCCAGCTCACCGTCGAAGGTGACGATGCTCTTCACGCGGCTCTTCTTCCGCGACGGCAGCGAGAGAACCTCGTCTCCGGTGCGGATGATGCCGGAGGCGATCGTGCCGGCGAAGCCCCGGAAGTCGAGGTTCGGCCGAAGCACCAACTGCACCGGAAACCGGAAGTCCTCGAGGTTCCTGTCGGAACCGATGTAGACCGTTTCCAGCAGCGGCATCAGGGGCGAACCGGTGTACCACGGCATGGCGGGGCTGGGGGCCACGACGTTGTCTCCCTTGAGCGCGGAGATCGGCATGAAGTGGACGTCGGGCAGTTCGAGCCGGCTCGCGAAGTCGACATAGTCTCCCTTGATCCGCTCGAACACCGCCTGGTCATACCCCACGATGTCCATCTTGTTGATGGCGACCACGATATGCTTGATGCCGAGCAGCGACACGATGAAGGAGTGCCGCTTCGTCTGCGTGAGCACGCCGTGCCGGGCGTCGACGAGGATGATGGCGAGGTCGGCCGTCGAGGCTCCTGTGGCCATGTTCCGCGTGTACTGCTCATGGCCGGGGGTATCGGCGATGATGAACTTCCGCCGGTCGGTCGAGAAGTAGCGGTAGGCGACGTCGATCGTGATCCCCTGCTGCCGCTCGTCCTCGAGGCCATCGGTGAACAGCGCGAGATCGAACTCCTCGCCGGTCGTGCCGTAGCGGCCGGTGTCTTTCTTGATCGCGGCGAGCTGATCCTCGTAGATCATCTTCGACTCGTAGAACAGCCGACCGATGAGCGTGCTCTTCCCGTCGTCGACGCTCCCGCAGGTGATGAAGCGGAGCAGTTCCTTCCGCTCGTGCTGCGCAAGGTACTCATCGATGTTCGTGGCGATCAGTGCTGATTGGTGTGACATGCTTTTTTCAGGCCTCTTTCATGTGGGCTCGGGGCTGCCCGTGCCGTCTCGCTGGACGCTCGCTGCGGGCATCCTGCCCTCCGCTCGCTCGAAGGAAACCTCGCTTCGCCATCGTGGCTCCGCTCGGTTTCCTACGCCGCTCGATCGGCACGGGCAGCCCCTCGCGGCGTTCATGGTGGGCGGGGAGAATCATGTTGGTCTCGACCTTCACTTCAACGCCATCTGCACTTCCGCCGCAAGCAGCGTTCAGCGGCCGCGGGCTCGGCCGCGGTCCGCTGCAACGCGGGCTTGGCTCAGAAGTACCCCTCCTTCTTCTTCTTCTCCATGCTGCCCGCCTCGTCGGAATCGATCAGGCGGCCCTGCCGCTCGGAGAACGTAGTCAGCAGCATCTCCTGGATGATCTCGGGGAGGGTGGTGGCGTTGGAATTGACGGCCCCGGAGAGCGGGTAGCAGCCAAGCGTGCGAAACCGCACGCGGCGGAGTTCGGGGGTTTCGCCGGGCTTCAGCGGCAGCCGGTCGTCGTCGACCATGATCATCACGCCGTCCCGCCAGACGATCGGCCGCTCCTTCGCGAAGTAGAGCGGCACGATCGGGATGCTCTCCAGATGGATGTACTGCCAGACATCGAGTTCGGTCCAGTTGGAGAGCGGAAACACGCGGATGCTCTCTCCTTTCCTGACCTTCGTGTTGTAGAGGCTCCAGAGTTCCGGCCGCTGGTTCTTCGGATCCCAGCGATGAAACTCGTCGCGGAACGAAAACACCCGCTCCTTGGCCCTGGATTTCTCCTCGTCGCGACGGGCTCCGCCGAAGGCGGCATCGAACTTGTACTTGTCGAGCGCCTGCCGGAGGGCCTGCGTCTTCATCACGTCGGTGTGCACCTTGCTGCCGTGCGTGATCGGGTTGACTCCCTGGGCCCGGCCCTCCTCGTTGACGTGCACCAGCAGTCGGAAGCCGAGTTCCTTGGCGACGTACTCGTCGCGGAGCCGGTACATCTCCTGGAACTTCCAGGTCGTGTCGATGTGCATCAGCGGGAACGGGGGCTTCGCCGGAAAGAATGCCTTCTCGGCCAGGCGGACCATGACCGCCGAGTCCTTGCCAATCGAGTAGAGCATCACCGGATTCTCAAACTCGGCCGCCACCTCGCGGATGATGTGGATGCTTTCGGCTTCGAGCTGGCGGAGGTGGGTGAGGTTGTAGGAGGTCATTGACGTCCCGAACGGTTGCGGTTTGTCCCACACTTTAGGCACAATGCTCGCTCGGCGACAATGCGAGCCCCGACAGTCACTCCCGCCCTGCCATCCCTGCGAGGATCCCCACGATGAAGCTGGCTCTTCGGCCGGTTGTCTGGCTCGCCGTCGCGGTCAACCTGACGCTGTCCACAGAAATGATCTCGGCCCGCCCGCCGCGCTCCGAGCGACTCGCGGAGCGGATGGCCGAGCGGGCCTACGCTCGGCAGTCGATCGCCGAGGCCCGGGCCGCACGGGCCTCGGCCCGCGTGGCGGAGATCGCGCCGCTGGTGCCGGTGCCGCCGCCCCCGCGGCCGGCGACCGTGCGGCGGATGGCTCGCGCCGGTGTGCCGCTGACCGCCCCCGCCACGGGTTCACCGCTTGCGGGCCCTCCGCTGCCTCGTGCCTCGATGGCGGCGGCTGGGACGACTCGTGCCCCGGGGCCTTCCGCGGTGGTGGCTCCGCCCGCCACACCGCCGGCTGCCGCGGCGACCGCGGCACGGGCAGCGCGTGATGAATCACCCCTCATCGCCCCGTCAGCCGACGTCTCCCCGGACGGAACCCGCAGCGTGCTGGCTGCCGCCGAGGAACCGGCCGCGGCTGCCACCACCCGCAAACCCGCCGGCCCGCCCGTCACGCACCCACCGATCGAGTTGCTTCCCACGCCGCAGCCGCAGTGATCGCTGCCGGATCCTCGGCGTCGCGATCGGCAGGCCAGTGCTACGACACCTGCCCGCGGAACTCGTCGGCCTGACGGCGAATCGCCCGCAGGTCGGCGGCGGGCTTGCGGGAGACGTTCTTGAGCTGCATCGTCATCCGCTGATTGCGGGCCAGCAGTTTTTCATGCCGGGCGAGAAAATCCCAGTAGAGCGTGGTGAACGGGCAGGCCTCAGGGCCCGTGGCTTTCTTGGGATCGTAGCGGCAGCCCTTGCAGGCATTGCTCATCCGGTCGAGATAGGCACCCGTCGCGCAGTAGGGCTTGGATGCCATCACGCCGCCGTCGGCAAACTGGCTCATGCCGAGCGTGTTGGGCAGTTCCACCCACTCGACAGCGTCGACGTAGACAGCGAGGTACCACTCGTGAACCTGCCGGGGCTCCACGCCGAAGAGGAGCGCGAACAGGCCGGTCACCATCAGCCGCTGGATGTGATGGGCATAGCCATGCTTGAGCGTCTGGCCGACGGCGTCCCTGAGGCAGTTCATGTCGGTGTCGCCGGTCCAGTAGAGTCCGGGCAGGGGTCGGTCGGCCCCGAGGGCGTTTCGGTCGACATACTCCGGCATGAACTGCCAGTAGATGCCGCGGACGTACTCCCGCCAGCCGATCACCTGCCGGATAAAACCCTCCGTGGCCTCGAGCGGCGCCTTCCCTTTCCGCCAGGCCCGCTCGGCGCCGGCGACGACGTCATGGGGGTCGAGCAGCTTCATGTTGAGCGCCTGTGAGATCCGCGCGTGGTAGAGCCAGGGCTCACCGGTCCAGATTGCGTCCTGGTAGCGGCCAAACGAGGGGAGGCGGTGGGCGAGAAAGTCGTCCAGCGCCGAGCGGGCTTCGAGTGGCGTCACCGGCCAGTCGAACTCGGCAAGGCTGCCTGGATGGCCGGCGAACCGCGTGTTCACCAGGTCGATGACGCCGCGGGTGATCGCGTCGGGGGTGAAGCGAGCCGGCGCAGGCAGCACGCCCGGCCCCCCCTTTGGAAATGCGCCGCGGTTCTCGGCGTCGAAGTTCCACTGGCCCCCGGCGGGCTCGCCGTCGTCCATGAGCACGCCAAACTTCTCCCGCAGCGGCCGGTAGAAGTATTCGAGCCGCAGCTGCTTGCGGCCCTGGGCATGCTCGGCGAACTCCTCGCGGGTCGAGAAGAAGTGGCGATCGCTCCGGATGTCGAGCGGGATCCCCGCCGCCGTCGCCGCCCCACGCAGGGCCTCCTGCACCCGCCACTCCCCCGGCTCGACGACCACGAGCTGCTCCGGGCTCCAGCCAGCCTTCGCGAGCCGGCGGAGGCTGGCGGCGAGCGACGCGGCGAGTGTGGCCGGCTCGCGGGCCCGCGGGGCCGCGGCGAGTTCGGTGTAATCGATGCCAATCCCTTCAGCCACCAGCGCGTCGCGGAAATGCCGCATGCCCGAGAGAAAGACGGTGATCCGTGCCTTGTGCGTCCAGACGTGGGTGCTCTCCTCGGCCACTTCGGCCATCCAGACCCGGTCCCGAGAGCCGTCGAAGCCGTCGAAGGCGGCACTCCTGCGGTCGAGCTGGTCACCGAGCACGATCACGAGCGAGCGGGGCATGAGTGGCTTCCTGAACGAGCGGATTGATCAGTGACACACCACATCGCGAGCCGGCTCGCCCGTTGGCGGGTGCGCGACGGTTCCGACATCGCGGTCGTCACCCACCCGGTATGGTAGGAGCAGGAGTCTTTTCATGCAGTCCTGGAAATCCTCTGCCGAGTCGGCCGACGCCGTGGTGTCGCGAATCTCGAGCGGCATGAACGTGTTCATCCACGGAGCCGCGGCCACGCCCACGCCCTTGCTCGACGCCCTCGCCCGGCGAGCCGACCTCACGGGGGTGAAACTCTGGCACATCCACCTCGAGGGGCCGCTGGCCTTCACGGCCCCGGAGCATGCCGGCCGCTTCCGCTCGATCTCCCTGTTCACCGGCGCCGGCCTCCGCGAGCCGGTGGCCGAGGGCCGGGCCGACTTCGTGCCGATCTTCCTCTCCGACAACCCGCTGGTCGAGTTCCATCCCTGCGACCACACGAACGACACGAACCTGATCCGCAAGATCGACCAGGTGGTGGCGATCAACTCCGGACTCGAGATCGACCTCACGGGGCAGGTCTGTGCCGACTCGATCGGCCACCGGATCTATTCGGGCATCGGCGGCCAGATGGACTTCGTGCGGGGTGCCGCGATGAGCCGGGGAGGCAGGCCGATCATTGTCCTCCCCTCGACGGCCGCGGGGGGCGGCGTGTCGCGGATCACAGCCCAACTCAAGCCTGGCGCCGGCGTGGTGACGACGCGGGGCCACGTCCACTGGGTAGTGACCGAATACGGCGCCGTGGATCTCCACGGCCGCTCGCTCGCCGAGCGGGGAAAACTCCTCGCCTCGATCGCCCACCCCACTCACCGCGAGCTGCTGCTCGCCGCCCTTTGCGATCTCAAGCGGGGGTGAGACGGACCACGGCCCCCTGCCTCGCCCTCCTGCCTGGCGTTTCTAGAGCGCATTCGACTTACGTGTATCGCCGGCTCGGAGGCGGCAAAAGTCGCGTCGCCGGGCGAGGATACGCCCAAGGCTCCGCGAGCGTTCGCCGACCCCCTTCGCCTACCCGCTCTCGCTGACGTAGACGAAGCTCCACATAACTTGAATGCGTTTCTATCGTGATGTCGGCCCGAGCGTGGGCGACGTGGGGAGCGACATCGGCAAGGGTGGTACCACGGGCGTGGTCGGCGCCGGTCGCTCCGGGGTGGCCGCCGCCGGGCCGCCCGGGCCGCTGGGCATCGGCTTCTCACCAGTGGCCACGGCCAGGCTCTCACGGGCATCCTTGAGATTCGGGTTGATCGCCAAGGCCCGACGGAAGGACGTGATCGCCTCCTCCGTCTTGCCCTGCTTGAACTGTGCCACCCCGTAGTTGTTGATCAGCGCGGCGATGCTCGGATCGATGGGGAGGTTCGGGTTGCCCAACTGCCGGATCATCTCGGCATGATGGTTCTCGGTGCCCTGAATGAGTTCGAGATACTTTGCCTCGGCCTCCTCGAACCGGCCGCCGGCCGCGAGGGCATTGGCGAGGTTGACGCGGATTGCCGGCACGTGCGGCGTCACTCGGACCGCCTCCTTGAACTGCTCGATCGCCTCGTCCAGCCGGCCCTTTGCCGACAGGGCAGTGCCGAGGTTGTTGTGCGTCTCGCCCAGGTCGGGTCGCAACGCGGTCGACCGGGTGAAGTGATGGAGGGCCCCCTTCACCTTGACAGTCGTGGCCGGGTCGAGCCGACCGGGCGCGGGAATGTCATCGACATGGCCGCGAGCAAACTTCTTGGCCCCCAGCCGGTTGTGGGCCTGCCAGGCGTTCTCGTTGTGCTGCAGCGTGTGCGTCCAGAGTTCGTCCTCGTTGACCCAGGTCGTCGCCAGGCTGAACGAGATCCAGGTCAGTAGGGCCAGGGTGGCGGCCGTGCCCGCCAGCAGCACGGGCCGCTCGGATGAGGCCAGGTGGCGATACCAAGTGGCAACGCCGGCGGCAATCAGCCCGATCACGCCGATCATCGGCAGGTAGATGAAGTGGTCGGCCGCCCAGGTGATCCGCATGTACGAGATGGTGATGAACCCGAGCACGGGAGCCACCATCAGCAGAAAGAAGCCGAGGCCGAAGATCACGTGCCGGCCCCATGTGGAGCGGTTTTGCCAGGACCACCAGGCCGCTCCGAGGATCACGGGAATCGGCAGGAGTTGCCAGATCTTGGGCGGGTCGATCTCCCAGCGGGTGTAGATCGGCAGCAGGTTCACCGGCCAGATGATCAGCCGGAGATAGAACAGGGTGGACATCCCGGCGATCGACAGTCGCGACAGCAGACCCCTGATCGACGGCACACCGTTTTCGAAGTACGGCGGGACGATGATCGTCTCCTGCCCGATGGCCCGGCCGTGCTGGTAGTAAATGGTGATGAGGCCCAGCACGATGGAGATCAGGAAGAACGGCGCCGCCCGCACCAGATCCCGCACGCCCACCGAACCCCGCTTCCACCAGGCGTAGATGAGGAGCACCACCGGCAGCGCCACGACCGATGTCTTGGCGAGCATCGAGAGCAGGAAGAACACGATCGACAGCCCGTAGTGCCGCCATTTCGCCGGGTCGTCCTCGGCCGCATCGTCAAACTTCACGAAGATGATCGCCGAGAGCAGAAACAGCGGCATGGAGAGCGTGTTCTTCAGTTCCGACACCCAGGCCACGCTCTCGACGCACACCGGATGGACGGCGAACAGGACCGCGCCCAGCCAGGCTCCCGGCACCTTCATCACCGCGAACAGCCGCCACAGGAGCAGCGATCCGAGAATGTGCAGCACCACGCTCGTGGCGTGATAGCCGGTCGGCCAGGGAGCCGAAGGGCCACCGACCTGCGGGGGGCCGCCCGTGCGGGGGTCCATTTGGAAGAACGGCCACTGGGCCCACAGCGCCGTGTAGCTCAGCGGAAAGTAGTCGGCCCCGTCGGGATTGAACCAGAGTTTTTTCAGGGCCGCGGGGGTCGTGGACTGGACGGTCGCGTTGGCAGTCAGCAGCTGATCGTCGTCCCACAGCCAGTCGGCATAGTGCACGGGGTGGCAGACGGGTGAATAGACCCACAGGCACAGCATCACAATCAGCCCGGCCCGTAGGAGCAGTGCCTGCCAGCCTTGCTCGGACCCCGGATCGCGGCCGGTAAAACCAGCCGCGCTCGTCGGCTGAGGCGTCCGGTTTGGGGCTGTCCGGGGCTTGAACGTATCGCGTGAGGCGGCCATGCAAATCGTCCTGAGAGAGGTCGGCGGTCGGAGAGAAGGCCCCGCATCCACGGGTCACCCCGATCTCTCCGGCAGCCTAAACTCCCTCCAGAAGCGACACAATCGCCCCGAGTTTCCCCCTCGACCGGACCGGTTGCTTGCTTGACCCTCCGCCAATCCGCGTTTACAACCGGGACTCAGGTAGGGCCTTGGACGTCGGCATCGCTTTCCAGCCCCGTTCACCCGTCTCCTGCCGTTTCTCCCGTCTCCTGCCATTTCTCCAGGAATCGCTCGTGACCGTGTCCTGATCCGGGTGTGGTACGACGCATCGGGTGCTGACCCGTCGCGTTCTCCCCGGCCTTTGCGGGCCACCGGTTCGGCAAACTCGCGGCACCTGCTCGCTCCGTCTTGTTCACGGGGCGTTGCTCCGCTCTCTGCCGACCCCACCCGAGACTTGACGCATCACCGGACCGTGCTATAAACGCAAAAGAGTTGCATATGACATACGATTGCGGAAGTGAGAGACGCTGCCCTGGCCCGAGGTCGCCGGCGGCCTTCACGCTCGTGGAGCTGCTCGTCGTGATCGCGATCATTGCCGTTCTCATCGGACTCTTGCTCCCGGCCGTGCAGGCCTCGCGGGCCGCCGCCCGCCGCACGCAGTGCGCCAGCAACCTGCGGCAGGTGGGGCTCGCCATGGGCCAGTTCTGCGACGCCCACCGCGGCCGGTTTCCCGACACCTCACACAACGAAGCCAACGAGGCCGAACGCTCCTGGATCTTCACGGTGGCGCCGTTCATGGAGAGCGTCGATGCCATTCGCATCTGTCCCGACGACACGAAGGCCGCGGAGCGCGCGGCGGCGAAACTGACGAGCTATGCGATGAACGCCTACCTCACCGACGAACCGCGGACCCTCGCCGTCACCAACCGCGACAAACTGCGGGCCAGCTCGAAGACGTTGGTGGCCTTCGAGATCGCCGACCAGAAGGCCCCGATCATCGAAAACGACCACGTGCACAATCACGCCTGGTTCACGTCTCTGACCGTCGCCCGCAAGCAGGTACTCGGAAAGATCGAGGCCGACGCCGCCATCCACCGGCATGCCGGCGTTTCGCACTTCCTCTACGCCGATTGGCACGTCGAACCCGTGTCGGCGCTCACCGTCGCGGAATGGGCGAACACGCAATCACCGACCGACAACTTTTGCGTGCCCCAGTAACGACCACCAGTTCCCCTTCCTCTCCTTTCCAAAAGACCTCGCATGCATACGCCGTACGTCGCTCGATGCGTTGCCGCCTTTGCCATCCTTGCCCTCGCCACCGCAAGCCCGGCGCAAGAGACGCACTACGACGTGTTCGTGACGTCGAGCGGCAACACCCTCGTGATCGGTGGCTACGACGATTTGGCCACGACCGGAACGGTGCCGGCCGATCAGATGCGGGTGTTCGGCGGGGAGGTGGTGCCCACCGGCGCGACGTCGGCTCCCTACGAGAGCGCGAGTCCTGGTGAACCCGGCTTCCGAGCCGCCACGCAGTCGTTCCTGAACAATCCCTCGCTGACGACCCCCGCGGGCGTCTACACGGCGCTGCCCGGCGGCACGCCGCTGACGTTCTCGTTTCTGCCGATGTCGATCAATGCCGCCACCCGCAACCTCTACTACTGGAGCGGCACTGGCAGCGTCGCCTTCGCCCCGGCCGCCGCCGACGTGTCGCTCGGCCTGACCAAGCAGGGGGGCGGTGGCTGGACGGCAGGAATCACCGGCACCTCGGCCGGCGTGATCCCCGGCAACACGATCCAGGTCACCTCCACCGGAGTCTCCGTCGGAACCGTCCACACCCATCTCTTCACCTCGATCGGCCAGGCCGGCGGCACCCCCGACCAGGGCTTCTACCTCTATTCGCTGCAGCTCGGCATGACGGGCCTGCAGTCGTCGGAACCGCTGTATTTCGTTTACGGGGCGCTCGATCCGGACGCCCTCTCGCCCACGGAGCTCACTGACTTCGAAGTCGCCCACGGCCTCGCCGAAGTCTGGGTGGAGAACAACCTCGCTGCCGTGCCGGAACCGGCAGGCTGTGCTCTCCTCGGGCTCGGACTGGCGGCCGTGGCGGTGATCTCACGGCGGACGGCCTTTCGGCCCGCGGCCAGCTGAGTTTCGCCGTGGCCCTCCGACCCGTCCAAGAACCGGTGGGTTTGGGCCGGTTACGCGGCCGCTGCCCCTGCGGTTCCCATCTCGCCCACTTTCCTCACCGGGATGGTCCGAAGGAGAACTGCCGTGATCGCTCCTGCCAAAAAGGCATCAAAACTCCTCGCCCGCAACCGCGGCGCATGCACGCCCAAGCGCATCACCGCCGACGAAGTCGCGGTGGCGCGGCGGCGAGCCGAACTCGCCGCCCGCCGCGAGGCCTTTTTTGCCCGGGTGATCGACTACATCCCCTGCCGACAGTTTTCCAAAGCTGAAGCCGAAAAGCTGGCGACGATACCGCCGGCCGATGCTGCAGTGCCGCTTGGGCAGGGCGGCGGTCCGCCGGCAGATGCCAAAGGCCTGTCACCCTACCTCGCCAGCCTCTACCAAACGCGGCTGATTACGAAGGATGAAGAGCAGTTCTACTTTCGTCGAATGAACTGGCTGAAGTTTCGAGCTGCCAGCGTCCGTGGACGCCTCGATCGCAAACGGGCCACCCTTCGCCAGATCGAACAGGTCGAGGGCTGGCTCACCGAAGCTGAAACTGTCAAGGCGATCCTGATCACGTCGAACCTGCGGCTGGTGGTTTCGATCGCCAAGAAGTTCATCGACGCATCGTGGACGTTCGACGAACTGGTGAGCGAGGGCAACGTGGCCCTGATGCGGGCGGTGGAGAAGTTCAACTTCGCACTCGGCAACCGGTTCAGCACCTATGCGACCTACGCGATCCAGCGGCACTTCTTCCGGCTTTCCCATCGGGGCCGGCAGTTCCGCAAGCGATTTGTCAACGACGACGAATCGCTCCGCGATCGGGCCGAAGTGGAATCCACCGCGGAGTATTGCTCGACTGAGCAGATCAACGTGCTCAAGGGGCTCTTCGGCGGCTTTCTTGGCGAACTCGAACCGCGGGAGCGGAAGATCGTGATCGCCCGGTTTGGGTTCGACGGCAAGCCGCCTCGCACGTTCCGCGAACTGGGGAGCCAGATGGGCGTGTGCAAGGAACGGATCCGGCAGATTCAGACCCGGGCCATGGAAAAGCTCCGGTTGATGGCCGCCGAGGCCCGGCTCGAACAGACCGTCGGCGACTGGCTCTGAGCCCATAGCTGTCGCAGGGGCCGTCGAGGCGGAGCCCCGAAAACGCCTGCCTTGCGGCCAGAGCGTGCCTTGCGGCCAGAGCACGCGGTCCCTATCCTCCGCCTCCCGTGCCCCGACCGAAGGTGGCACATGAGGAGGATCGCGAATGCCGACCACGCTTGGAGATCTCGCCGCCCTCGTCGGTGGCAGCCTTGTGAGTGGCTCCGCCGAGTGTTTGATGGCCTCGGCCGCCACGCTGGAAACAGCCGGTGCTGACGATCTCAGCCTCCTTGACGCCGCTGACAAACTCCATCTGCTTGCGAAAAGCCGGGCCGGCGCGGTGATCGTGCCGGTGGGAATCGGCCCGCTCGACCGGCCCTCCATCGAGGTCGCCGACGTGCATGCCGCGTTCACCGCCGTGATCGAGGCGTTCCGCCCGAAGCGGCACCCGCAGCGCATCGGGGTGAGCCCACAGGCGGTGGTCGACGCGACGGCCCGAATCGCCTCGGGAACCGACATCCACCCCTTCGTGACGGTAGCGGCCGATGTCGAGATCGGCCCTGACGTCACGATTCATCCGGGGGTTCACCTCATGGCCGGATGCCGGATCGGTGCCGGCAGCGTGATCTTCCCCAACGCCGTGCTCTACGAGAACACGGTCGTGGGCGAGCGGTGCATCATCCATGCCGGCGCCGTGCTCGGCGGCCATGGCTTCGGCTACAAGGCGGGGCCCACCGGCTACACGATTTCGGCCCAGCTCGGCTGGGTGGAACTCGCCGCCGACGTCGAGATCGGAGCCAACACGACGATCGACCGCGGCACGTATGGCGCCACCGTCATCGGCACGGGCACCAAGATCGACAACCTCGTGATGATCGCCCACAACTGCCGGCTGGGACGGCACAACATGATCTGCTCGCAGGTGGGCGTGGCGGGCAGCACCACGACCGGCGACTGGGTGGTGATGGCCGGGCAGGTCGGCGTCCGCGACCACGTGCACATCGGCGACAAAGCAATCCTCGGCGCCCGGTCAGGCGTCTCGAACGATATCGAAGCCGGCAAGATCGTCCTGGGCGAGCCGGCCATCGATCTCCGCGACCGGAAGCTGCAGCTCGCAGCCCTCAGCAAACTGCCCGACATGCGGCGCGACGTCAAGCAGCTCACCGCCCGCGTGGCGCAGCTCGAAGGGGCTCCCGCCCGTCCCGCCGCCGACGCCGCCTGACGCCGCCATGACCGCTCCGGCACTTCCAGCTCGGCACGACCCGCTTCAGGGCGAGACTATCGGCATCCTCGCCGGCTGGGGCCGCTATCCCGTCGCCGTCGCGGAGGCGGTCCGCCGCCGCGGGGGCCGGACGGCGATCCTCGCGATCCGCGACCACGCCGACGCCGCGCTCGAGCCGCTCGCCGACGCCCATGGCCAGGTGGGGGTCGCAGAAATCGGCGCTGCTGTCGAGTTTTTCCTGCGGCATGGTGTGCGACGGGCGACGATGGCCGGCAAAATCCACAAGGCGAAGATCTTCGCCAGGCGGGCCTGGTTTCGGCATCGTCCCGACTGGGCGGGCCTGAGAACGTTCTGGCCGCACTTCATCAGCGGACGCCGCGACAACCGCGACGATTCGCTCCTGGGGGCGATCGCCGCCACGTTCGATGCCGCTGGCGTGGCCATCTGCCCGGCCACTGACTTCGCCCCCGAGTTGCTGGCGGGCGACGGCTTGCTCGCAGGGCCGCCGCTCTCGCCGCCGCAGCTCGCCGACGTCGTCTTTGGCTGGAAGCTCGCGAAGGAGCTCGGCCGGCTCGACATCGGCCAGACCGTCGTGGTGAAAAATCGCGCGCCGCTCGCGCTCGAGGCGATCGAGGGCACCGACGAGTGCATTCGTCGTGCCGGGCGGCTGTGCCCGACCGGGGGCATGACCGTCGTGAAGGTGGCCAAGCCCCGGCAGGATCTGCGATTCGACATGCCCACCATCGGCGTGGGCACGCTCGGCTCGCTCGCGGCGACCGGCGCCACCGTGCTGGTAATCGAGGCGGGGAGGACGATTCTCGTCGATGAACCCGAACTGGTGGCCGCGGCCACCCGCCATGGAATCACGCTGGTGGCCTGCCACGACGCCGGCGGACTGCCGCTCGTCGAGGGCTGTCGCCCGGTGGCCTGATCCGCTCGAGCCACAGTGCCCGCCGGGGATCGGCGTATACTTCGCGGTCATGTTCGCGATCGTCACGTCTCTCCGCGTTCGGTTGTTTGTCATCCTCTGCTTGATCGGCGTATCGTCAGCCGCGTCAGCAGCCGACGAGCCAACCGGCCGGCCGCTACCCGTCGACACGGCGATCGACCGGTCGATCCCGATCCCGCCTGCGGCCACCCATCATCGCGGCCGTGAGATCGCCCGCACGATGCACTTCACCGGCGCTCCCTGGCTCGTCCGCGACAGTCGCCAGCGGGAGGAAGACTGCCGCCTGCTGCTGGAGGCGCTCGCCATCGAGCCCGGCCAGAGCATCTGCGACATGGGCTGCGGCAATGGCTTCTACACGCTCGAACTCGCCCGCCGTGTCGGCCCGCAGGGCCGCGTCTACGCGGTCGACATCCAGCCGCAGATGCTGCACATGCTCGCGGAGCACGCTGGACGCGAAGGCCTCACGAACATCGTGCCCGTGCTCGGCACCGAGATTGATCCGCGGCTCCCCGAGTCGTCGATCGACCTCTGCCTGTGCGTCGATGTGTATCACGAGTTCTCCCATCCGGAGCAGATGCTCGCGAAGATCCGCGGAAGCCTCTCGGCAGAGGGAACGATCGCGCTGGTGGAGTTCCGCGGCGAGGATCCGGCGGTGCCCATCAAACCGCTCCACAAGATGACCAAGCCGCAGATCCACGATGAACTCGGGGCGGCTGGCTTCATGGTGGTCCGCGAGTTCGATCGGCTGCCCTGGCAGCACCTGGTTTTTCTGGCAGCGACCGCCGGGCCCACGGCCGAGAAAAAACCTTGAATTCGAGGGTTTCCGGCCGCGTTGAAGGGCATTTCGCCCCCGCCAAAACCGCCGTATTGCATTCCGGTTTCGGGACGGCGATACTTTGGGCATCGTCCGTCGGCGGCCTCGGGGGCCTTCCTGGCCTCGCTTGAAGTGACACCATGACCATGCGACCTTCCAGTTTTGCGTCGGCAGAACGTGCGGTTCGCGACCCACGCGGTGGTTCGCTGGACCCGGCGGTGGTGGTCGATTCGACCGGGGCCACAAGAATCGCCGGGGCGACTGACTCCAGCAACTGGGTGCTCGGCACCAGCGCCGCGATGCGGCGGATCGCCAAGTCGATCGAACGTGCTGCGGAAGTCGAGTGCACCGTACTGGTGTGCGGCGAGACCGGTACCGGCAAGGAACTCTGGGCGCGGCTCCTGCACCGCAGCGGCCCGCGGCGGAATCAGGCGTTCGTCCCCGTGAACTGCGCGGCCCTCACGCCGTCGCTCGCCGAGAGCCAACTCTTCGGTCACGAGAAGGGTGCCTTCACCGGAGCCAACGGCCGGTCGCTGGGCATCTTTCGCGCCGCCGAAGGCGGCATGGTCTTCCTCGACGAGATCGGGGAGATGCCGATGGAACTCCAGGCCAAACTCCTGCGGGTTCTGCAGCAGCGCGAGGTCCTGTCCGTCGGAGCCACCGAACCGGTGCCGATCGACGTTCAAATCGTTGCGGCGACCAATCGCGACCTCGAAAAGGAGGTTGAGAAGGGCACGTTCCGAGAAGACCTCTACTACCGACTCAACATGATCGAACTCCGCGTTCCTCCCCTCCGGGAACGGACGGAGGACATCCCGGCCTACATCGACTTCTTCTCGGAGCGGTTCGCAGAACGCTACCGGCTGCCCAAGTGGATTCCGTCCGGTGAGGCGGTCGCGGAGTTCTGCTCGTTCAACTGGCCCGGCAACGTCCGTCAACTGGAACACGTGATCGAGCAGGCCTATGTGCTCCAGATGGAGCCCAAACTGCCGACCAAGAAGGGTGACGCCGTCGCGGTAGCAGCCTCCGGCCGCCTGCCGTGCCTCGATCTTGCGAAACTCCGAGAACAGGCCATCCGCGAAGCTCTTCAAGTCACCCGCGGCCACAAGGCCCATGCCGCGAAACTGCTGGGGGTGCATGCCAACACCATGACCCGCTTGCTGAAAGAGATCGACGGCGGAATCGACAGCGAAACAGACGGTTGACTCGATGCTGTCGGTGGTGAGGAGTCGGTGGCGACGAGTCGGTCACCTCGAGCGATGCCTGCTCTTCCTGGCCTGAAGGTGGCCGACCGAATGTGCCTCTGCCGGCATTCAACCCGTCAGGGAATCCGGCACTTGCCTTCCGCACACGACCCGGCGATCCGGTAGCGGTTGCGGGCCACCATCCGGTAGAGCCATTGCCACAGCGGCAGGCTGCCAGGCACGTGCAGCACAAGGGCAAGCGGCCAGAGCAGCACGAGCCTGCGGGAGAGATACCGCACCGCCCCGGCACCCCTCCAGACCCGCCCTCGGCGATCCACGACAAACATCTCCTCGAGCAAGTCGGCCCGGGAAACCTCCGGGAAGTCGACGGCCACGCTCGGATCGTGCAGCGACGTAAACTGCAGGCAGCCACTGCGATCCAGCCTCCGCAGGATCGCGACCTGGCCGCGGCAGAAGCGGCACTGGCCGTCGTAGAGCACCGTATCCCGGGACGGTCTGGCCCGCGTCGTGAGCGCCTGATTCACCGCGGTCATGGAAGGGGCTTTCCGGTGCGAAACGTACCCGTGGCCACCTCCGCCACCGGTCGCCTGCGGCCGCCCGCGGACACCGAGAGAACAACCGCAGCCGCCGCCCGCCGCCAACCGCTGGCGTCTCGCTTACCAGTGACTCCCCGGCACCCGGACCTGCGTCGCGCCCGCCGATTTTCCCTGGAGGTTTGTGAACTGCAGGATCGTCACCGCCCCGACTGAAAGCAGTGTCCAGGGAGCCCAGTCAGGGGCCTGGACGGTCTGCGGCGGCCCGCTGCCGTTGAGCGGCGTCACCACCGCGGAATCGACCAGCAGCATTTCGAGCCCCAGCACGCACGCGAAGATGCCCCCGGCCAAGAAGAAACTCTTGCTCATCGTGACAGCCGCCGTCCGCGTGCTCCTCCATCGGCAGGCCGCGAACCACCGCCGCCCGGATGCACGATTCATCGAACCCCGGGCCGCCACACCATGAGCAGGAGTCGGGACGGGGCAGGCGATGCCGGTTGTGGCGGTGGTGCCGGAGCTCGTTCACACGCTCCGGCCGGCACTCAGGCCTCGGCCGTACCCGGCAGTTCCCCGCCGTCGGTCAGGGGAGCCCGGGCCGGGCGGCGGTCGGTGTCGGTGCCGGGCACGATCTGGGGCACACCGGTCGAGGCGTCGACGATCGTCTTGAGTTCCGTGCCGTTGATCACCTCGCACTCCATCAGCCGCTTCGTCACCGCCTCCAGGGCCCCCCGTCGCGCCTCGATGATCCGCCGGACCTTTGTCATCGCCTCGTCGATGATGCGGCGGACCTCCTCGTCGATTTCGCGGGCCGTCTGCTCGCTGTGGCTGCGGGCCGTGGGCAGGTCGCCAGCGGCGGCCGCCAGGAATGGTGATCGGGGGCTCTCCCGGTACGTCACCCGGCCCAGCCGGCTCATCCCATAGTCCATCACCATCGAGCGGGCGATTTCGCTGGCCCGCTCCAGGTCGTTCTGCGCTCCGGTCGAGACGTCGGCGTAGACGGTCTCCTCGGCAATCGTGCCGGCGAGCAGCACCTGGATCCGGCTCTCGAGTTCGCTCTGGGTGAGCAGGTACCGGTCGTCCTCCGGCCGCTGCATGGTGTAGCCGAGGGCGGCCAGGCCGCGGGGGATGATCGAGACCTTGTGCACCGGGTCGGTGTTGGGCAGCGAATAGGCAACCAGGGCGTGCGCCGCCTCGTGATACGCCACCCGCTTTTTCTCGTCTTCGTGGATCACTCGCTTCTTCTTTTCGAGCCCCGCCGTGACCCGCTCCACACCCTCGTTGAACTCGTCCATGCCGACGGACGATTTCTCGTTGCGGGCCGCGAGCAGCGCCGCCTCGTTGACGAGATTGGCCAGGTCGGCACCGACGAAGCCCGACGTGATCCGAGCAATCTGGCCGATTTCGACCGTTGGATCGAGCTTCACCTTCGCGACGTGCACCCGGAGGATCGCCTCGCGGCCGCGGACGTCTGGACGGTCGACGAGCACGTGCCGATCGAAGCGGCCGGGTCGCAGGAGCGCCGGATCGAGCGTCTCAGGCCGGTTGGTCGCCGCAAGCACGATCACACCGGAGTTGCTCCCGAACCCGTCCATCTCGACGAGCAGCGCGTTGAGTGTCTGCTCGCGTTCGTCGTGGCCACCGACGACGCTCGTGCCGCGGGTCTTGCCGAGCGCGTCGAGTTCGTCGATGAAGATGATGCAGGGGGCCTTCGCGGCGGCCTGCTGGAACATGTCGCGGACCCGCGCCGCCCCGACGCCGACGAACATCTCCACGAAGTCGCTGCCGGAGAGCCCAAAGAACGGCACGCCGGCCTCGCCCGCGATCGCTTTGGCCAGGAGCGTCTTGCCTGTGCCGGGAGGCCCGACGAGCAGCACCCCCTTGGGGATGTGACCGCCGAGCACCTGATACTTCTCAGGACTGCGGAGAAACTCCACCACCTCGCGAAGTTCTTCCACGGCTTCGTCGATGCCTGCCACGTCGTCGAACGTGATCCCGAGATCCTCCTGGGCGTACATCTTGCCCCGCGAGCGGTCGAAGGCCATCGGACTTCCCGCGCCGCCGATCCGCCGCATCATCAGAAAGAAGAGCACGCCAAACAGTCCCGTGAGGAACAGCATCGGCAGCCAGTTCCGCCACGGGCTCGGGGGATCCTCATACCGAAACGCAACGGCGTGCTGCTTGAGGAGTTTCATGAGCTCGGACTCGGAGTTCTCGCTGGGGAGTTTCGACGTGCGGAACTTCCGCTCTCCCACCGGCAGGCCGCCCGCCAGCGACCGCAAGCGACCGGGGGCCGGCTCGTCTTCCCCAGCGGCCGTGCCCGCGGCGCCGCGGGCAGCCTCCCGCACCTTGCCGGAGACCTGGAAGGCCCCAATGACCACGTCGTGCAGATCGCCGTAGCGGACGGCCGAGGGCTCGGAACCGTCGGTCTGCTCCACCGCCACGAATCGATCGCTCCCCTCCGCGGACGTCGCCAGGATCAGGCGTTCGAGGTCGCTGTAGGAGAGTGCCAGTTCGGGCGTTACGCTGACCAGGCTCAACGCAAACAGGCTGGCGACGCCGGCGGCCACAAGCGGCCAGACGAGATTGCCCCCGAGGGCTGGCTTGCGATCAGCCGGACGCCTGGGAACCTCACGTTTTTTAGCCATGCCGAAACTCCGCCCAGAAGGGGCCACCGGGCCGGAAGACCCAAATGGACTCTCGAATCGTAAGCAGGCGTGATGGCGGCGACAAACGCCGAAGGCCGACTCGGAGTCAGCCTGCAAACCACCCACAGACGTGCTTTTCCCACGGAACGGGAATCGCGGTGGAAGTTCCGGGCCCCCGCTCATAAACTTGCCCGACCCATCAATGACCGATTTTCTCGCTCTTCCGCCCATGCTGCCCCACGCCGGAAATCCCTCTCCTGAGGGGATTTCTTTGACACGCTTCGCCAGCGGCAACCTTGCGGCTCACGGCCCAGCCCTCCGCGTGGCGGTGCTCGGTTCGACCGGCAGCATCGGCACCAGCACGCTGGATGTCGTGGCGTCGTCCGGCGGCCGCTTCGCAGCCTGGTTGCTCGCCGCCCACCGCAGCGTCGGCCCCCTGATCGAGCAGGCACATCGCCTGCGGCCGGCATGGGTCGTCGTGGTCGATGCGGCCGCGGCGGCCCAGATCGGCGTGGGTGCCCTGCCCGCGGGCACCCGACTGGCCGTCGGAGCCGATGCCCTCGACGAACTCGTTGCCGACCCCGCCGTCGATCGGGTGGTCTCGGCGATCGTCGGCGCCGCCGGCCTGCGGAGCACATGGGCGGCGGTCGAGGCGGGCAAGACGGTCGCCCTGGCCAACAAGGAAACGCTCGTAATGGCCGGCCCGCTGGTCATGCGACTGGCCTGCAGGACCGGCGCCACCATTCTCCCGGTCGACAGCGAGCACTCCGCGATCCACCAGGCGCTCTGTGCCGGCAGGCCCGCCGAGGTACGGCGGATCGTGCTCACGGCCAGCGGCGGACCGTTCCGCACCCGGCCCCAGGCTGCGCTCGCCGCGGTGACGCCGGCGGAGGCGCTCAGGCACCCCACCTGGTCTATGGGCCCGAAGATCACCGTCGACTCGGCGACGATGATGAACAAGGCGTTGGAACTCATCGAAGCCCGGTGGCTGTTCGACGTGCCGGCTGAGAAGCTCGCCGTGCTCGTCCATCCGCAGTCGATCGTGCATTCGCTCGTCGAGTTCATCGACGGCTCCGTGATCGCGCAGCTCAGCCCTCCCGACATGCGACTGCCGATCCAGTACGCCCTCACCTACCCCGCGCGGACGGCCGGACCGGCGCGGCGGCTCGACTTCACCCAGGCCATGACGCTCGAGTTTGAGCCCCCCGACGTCGGGCGGTTTCCGGCGGTGGCCTTGGGGCATGCGGCCGCGGCCCGGGGGGGCACGGCCGGCGCCGTGCTCAACGCCGCCAACGAGGAGGCGGTCGGCGGGTTCCTGGCGGGACGACTGCGATTCATCGACATTGCGGAGATATGCGGGCGGCTGCTCGACGAGCATCCGTTCGAGGCGGAACCCACGCTCGAGGCGATTCTCCGCCTCGACGCCTGGGCCAGACAGGAGGTTCGTTCGTGCTTGAGTTCCTGAACACCATGGCGCCGCTTCTGGGGGCCGGCTGGCTGGAGTGGTTCGCGAAACCCGCGAACTGGTGGGTGGTGCTCCAGGTCGCCGGAGGGCTGGGTTTCGTGATCTTCGTCCACGAACTCGGCCACTTCCTCGTCGCCAAGGCCTGTGGGGTGAAGTGCGAGAAGTTCTTTCTCGGGTTCGACGTCGGCGGCCTGAAGCTGGCGAGTTTCACCTGGGGTGAGACCGAATACGGGATCGGCATCCTGCCGCTGGGCGGCTACGTGAAGATGCTCGGCCAGGACGACAACCCCTCCGCCGCCACCGCGGAGGCGCAGCGGGCGCGGATGTCAGGCGACCTGCCCGCCGAGCCCGTGGCCGGCCCCCACCCGGCCTGGGATCCCCGGAGCTATCCCGCCCAGAGTGTGCCCAAGCGGATGGCGATCATCTCCGCGGGTGTGATCATGAACGTGATCTTCGCGGTGCTGATGGCGTCGCTGGCGTTTGGGCTGGGCGTTCGCGAGATGACCTGCGCCCTATCGAGCGTTCGCACCGGCGGAGCGGCCTGGCGGGCAGGCCTCCGCACGGGTGACGAGATCGTCGCGATCGGTCCGCGAAAGAATCCGATCTTCAATGACCTGCGTCACGGCGTGACCGTCGGAAGCGTGAAAAACGGGATCGAGTTCACCGTCCGTCGCCCTGCCGACGGCTCCACCCGCACCGTGCTTCTCAAGCCCGACACCGACCTGGGGGCGCCCACGATCGGCGTCACGAGCCCCTACTCTCTCACCCTGCCCGCCGACATCTCCCGCGGACTCGCCGGCGCCGCCGCGGAGGCCGAACCCGCGCTCACGGGTGGCGACACGATCCGGGCGGTCGACGGCGTGGCCGTCACGTCGTATGCCGAACTGCTCGCGGCTCTCTCGACCAGGGCGAATCGTCCGGTGACGCTCACGATCGATCGCGGTGGCAAGGATGCCAAGGGCCAGGCGAC
>Ga0164294_10001433_pt1 | contig 22218 bp, 21 predicted proteins | sample GEODES005metaG_FD_111479 | JGI IMG/M metagenome (GOLD analysis project Ga0164294, IMG submission 111479) | Oligotrophic lake water microbial communities from Sparkling Lake, Wisconsin, USA - GEODES005 metaG | ecosystem: Environmental > Aquatic > Freshwater > Lake | place: USA: Sparkling Lake...
CTGCCCTGTGGTGGGCAGCGTTTGCTGCAAAAGGCTACCGGCTACCGCCGCACCTTGGTGGCCGGCGTCACGACCTATTTAGACGGTGAACCAACCAGCGCATTGCCCGGCAAGTTGGTGCGTTCATCCACTATGCGGTCGCTCAAGGTTTAAGCGAAAGCGGTTGCCAAACCCCGCGTTCAACCAAAATCTGGCAAACCTCAAGCATTGTTGCTTTTACAGCTTGCTGCAGGTGGTGCTCGCGCTTTGGAGCGCACAGAAAGATCGGTGTGCTTGCAAATTGGAGTTTATCTGACGCCTATCACAATAATGGATTGGTTTTTACAGTGCCGAAATGCCACCGTTCATGCTGATCGCCTGCCCCGTGATCTTGGACGCAACGGGTGAGGCTAGGAAAACCACAAGTTGCGCTAGCTCGTCTTTCGATACTACGCCGAGCCCCGCCATCTTTTCCGCCTTGGAAAACAGCCTTGCACAAAATGGGTCAGCCATGACCGCATCAAAATGACTGGTGCCAGTAGTCATCGAAGGGGTGACCACATTCGCGCGAATTCCATTACGCCGCCCCTCTATTGCCAGGGTGCGCGTGAACATTACGATGCCGGCCATCGGTCACGATCACCGGAATCGGCGGTTACGTTCGCCGGAATACGCAATTTTTTGGCTAAATCCTTTGATAACTATCCACAAGATCGTAGTGCAATGCGAATAGATTACACAATTTCATTCGGGAAAATCATAAATGGATGTGTTAACGATCAGTGAAAATAGAGGCCATAGTCTTCACATCGTTAAGCCAACTCAACAGCAGCTTTCAACTGGCTTGGGCTACTATAAAGATAGGTCGCGGTGGTTTGAATACTGCGATGTCCAGCAAGCGTTTTCAAGATATGTATAGATGTACCTTTGTTGGCAAGGTTTGTTAAAAATGTTCTGCGCCCACTGTGACTGCTAGCGCCCTCAAGTCCAGCACCTTCGTAGAGCAGGGCGAACGTTTGTGCCAAGCTGTTTGCACTAAAACCTGACTTGACGCTTTTTTGGCTGGCAAAGAACGGATAGCTGCGGTCCACGCACTTGGAATTGGCTGCGTAGGCTTGTAATTCCTCGCGCAGTTTGATGTTCACAAAAACTGTGCGAGCGTGCTTACCCTTGGTCATATCGGGTAGCAAGCGGATCTCGTCCTTAACCGTTCCGTCTAAGTTCATCACATCGCTCCAGCGCAGGCAAGCGACTTCGCCAATTCTTAATCCCGCTAGATGTGTGAGCAACATCATTGCTCTGTTGCGTTGCGCGAAGCGGCGCGTGTTGATGTAGTCCAGTACACGCATCATCTCTTCTTTTGTCAGTGTTTTTGCTTGTGCCATTCAAGTTCTCCTAAATCATGTGTTTGCGTTAATTGCATTGTGTTTTCACATATTTATCTGGACAACCGAAGTCCGTCCAAAGTGTCGGGTTACCGAGCTAGAGCAGGGCGAATTGGACTACCTGTGGATAACTTTTTCACTGAAATTTTCATTAATGATTTCAACGCTCAAATGCCGAAATCATTGGAAAGCATTGTTTCGTGATTTTTTGTGGATAACTCACGCTCTCTGTGGATAACCAGCGCAGATTACATAGCAAGCCCGACAAGCGCTGCTCGGGGTTCTCAGCACCCAACGTATTCGGGCGGGTAAATCGAAGCGCTATAGGGCGTTTTATGCGTGGGTTTTATAGGGGGATGCAACCTGCGTTGCGAATGCAACTTGGTTTCAGCGCTCAGTCGATGATTTTCAAAATCAAGTCTGCTAGCGGCTGTATGTTCCCAAGAAATGATGCCTGCATTACGGGGTAAAGCTCAGCTTGATCCAAAGCGGAGTAATCCAAGGAATAGCCAGATTGTTCTGCTAATTGCGAAATGAAGAGTCTTTGTACTCGACCATTACCTTCTCGGAACGGGTGAATCGCATTGATCTCAGACAAGTAGTGAGCTAAACGCTTAGCAAAAACTTTTGGTTCTAAGTTGACCAAATATTTCTCAGCGGCGAGAGTGCTAAAAACTTTATTGGAGTAAGACTGGATATGGCGAACGTTGCAAAAACGACTTTCGCCCCTGATGATGTCCACGCTTCTGACTTTGCCGGCCCACTCGTAAACGTCTTGGAATAGGTACTGATGAATTTTGCACAGATGCTCTAGATCGAAAGAACCTTCGACTGGGTTTTGCGTGATTTCGAGAAGGCGAATGGCTGTAAAGTCACCTTCGTATTCATCAAGTTGGTCTTGATCCGTTATCCCAGCAGTGTTCTTTAGAACAGCAGTGCCTGGGATGCAATAGACGTCATCCGCGTCGTAACGCGACATATTTGGCCTTGACTTCATTGAGCAAATCTGTGGTCGTTTTTTGCCCATCTACATAAGCCTGTAACGAGGGCTTGAGACTTTCGCTCGGACTGAGCTTTTCAATTCGCAGCGTAGCCAGCATATTGGCAACGTTTTTCTGACGTGCAGATTGACTTAGAGCTGGATTTGGCATGTGAAGTATAGTGTGATTTTGAATATATTTTAACTTGCTAAAGCTTATTTGTCACTGGCTTTTAACCAGCTAGGAAGCTTCGTTACGTGGATTTTTTGCCGCGACAGGTGCAGCCCGAATGGGTCCTGCAGATCTAAAAAAATTGGGCTGCGAAAAATTGTGATGGAGTACTTTTCAAATAACCATGGTGATTTTTAATCGGTACTCCACCAAGTTATCGGGTTACCAATCTTCGGTTGTCCATTTGCGTGTCTGAAACAAAACTGTAGTCATGCAAACAACAGTGGACACATAGATGAAAGAATTTGACGCAACCCAACTGAGCAATTTCACCGGCACTGAGAAATACTACCGAATTAGCCGCAGGCACTTGCTAACTGACGGCACAAAGTACTTGGCTGAAAAGGCTGAATGCTTTTGGATGATGGATGCCATTGCCAGTCACTTGTGCGAAATTGTCACTGCGGACTGGTTCGCGCTGGTGCGTATGTCAGTAACTCAGGGCAGGGCAGTGATGATTTACGAAGATGGCAATGGCAATGAGCATGCACGCCAAGAGATCCCCTACACGGACTTTCCCTTGACCAGCATCACCCTTTACGCCTGCTGGGATCAAGAGCATTGGGTCATCATGCTGCCTAGCGAGTATTGACCTGACTTGGTCCAATCTGGATGCTATGAAATCCGTATTGAGCCCATAGCAACCAACGCGCGTCTTGTGCGTTCATGGCACGAACTTCTGTTTTGACGACTTGATTGCGGCCATTGACCGTGGCTCGTACTGATGCTTGATAAGTTTGCATCCAGTATTTAGCTTCCGATAAAAAAACTGATCCTGATTTGCCGATCCATTTTCGTAACCTGTGCCAGTCAAACAGAAGGACTTGCTTGAATGGGCATCAATCAACAACCCGAGCACCAATCAATGGGGTTCTTGGGCTCATCTTCTCACTCCGATCCATGAATTTCATCAAATCGATGCTTTGAATTACTATATGTCTGTGACTTTTTTTGTAGTCTTGAAATCTGTAAAAAGGTGCTAAATACACTGGAAATCCTAGATTTCATTTGCAAGGAATTTGTATCCAGTGATCAAGCTCACAGTCCATGAGTCGGTGCAAGCGGCCCTACAGAAGGCTTTCCCCAAGCCTGCTGCGTCAGCGCAGCGCGCGCTGGCTAAATACATCAGCGTTGTCGAATCCATGGTGTTTGACGCCCTACAACGCGGGCAAACACCCGAGCAACGCAAATTAGGACTCTACGCAATTTCACTATACCAACTGGCCAACAAAGGCGGGCAAATCGGCCCCAAAAAAATCCGCGTGCACAAGTGGCTCACTGACAACGACTTGGACATTGTCCAGACGGTGGTCAAAGGCACCAAATTCTCTGCTCAGAACTCACTTGTCAAGCTCACCCCCTTGGTTACGGTGCAAAACACCTTGCAGGTGTCGGCGGGATCATTGGCAACAGCAACAACTGACGATGCAATTGATGCATTTCTCAGCGGTGACGATGTCAGCAACATCGCTTTATTTGATCACCTGTACCCTGAGTACAACTTGGAGTGGAGGCAAGGCAAGCTCAATGACCTGTTTGACTGGGTCCCAGTTGATGTCAAGTCTGTCAAAGCCTACGTTTATTGGCTAGAGACACAAGCTATTCACATCAAAGGTCAGCGCAAAGATCTGGCCCTGAGGCAGGCCTTGACCCTGATCGGCATTGCGACTGTGACCCAGGGGTACTACCTTCAGCGCAAGAAGCCCAGTCCCTTTGGGCGGATGTACTACGAGGGCACCAGCGTGCAGAACGTCAACAAGGAACTGCGCCGCGCGATGCTGGGCAATTGTTGGGAATATGACATCCGCAGCAGCGTAGTGGCTTGGAAGATGGGCTACGCAAGAAGCTACTTGGCAGCCAGTGGGCTGGATCAGACTTTAAAGGTATCTTTCCCCGCCACTCTTTTGTACTTGGAGGACAAGGCTGATTTCATGGCAACGGTGCGCCATTATGTTTATCCAGAAAGTAGCCCAGTACCCAAGGAGCTAAGGCCTAAGTTGCTTAAGCAAGCCTTTACCGCCATCAGCTTTGGTGCTCGGCAGACAGCCAAAGGGTGGTTGGACGCATCTGGCAACTGGACCAACCCTGCGCTGGTAGAAATCCTGCAGAACACAGACGACAGGGATCGATTCCTCGCAGACCCTACGGTCAAGCTGTTCATCAAAGAACAAAACGCCCTGGATGATTACCTGTTTGGCCTATTCAAACTGCACAGACCAGATCTTCTAAAGGAGACTTATTTACAAACAGACAGTGGCAGGCCCAGCAAGGCCAAAGTACTTGCGTTTCTGTATCAGCATGGCGAGACGCAGGTCATGGACATTGTTCGCCAAGCTGCCATTTCTAAGGGACATGTTCCCATTGCCAACGTACACGATGCGATTTTCTTCAAACGCCGCTTGGGCGCTGAGTTTAAAAGTGAACTCGAGTGGCAGATGCGAGATCAAACCGGCAATCCCTACTGGCACTTGACCCCCACGCAACTTGAGCGATATCAGCCCATATCGTTAGACGCCTTGCGCGAGGAGCAAGATCACAAAGAGCGTATGGCCCAAGAAGAGAGCTTTGCAAGGCAATACATGGCCAAACTGGTCAGTTACGGGATCATTGAGAATTGAAACCCTGAGTCCTTTCAGTCTACTGGGTTACCAAAGAATTCGGTTGTCCGCAGCCACGGTCTGACCATAAATTAGTTATTCCTGCAACACACAAGGAGTAGCAAATGTCAGGTCTCAATGCATTGAAATTCATCGCCAGCAAGCGACAACAGGGCAACAACGCTGCCCACGCCCGGCGCCAAAAGCTCAGCAATAAACTTCATGAGCAAATCCAAATGGCCAAGGCCGTTCAATCTGGTACCGAGTTTGTACCCGTGAAGATTCGCAGCGTCAGGGATGAGGCGACAGGGGAGACGCGCAAAGTGGAGATTCCCAAGCGAATAAAACCCTGGTGGTGGCCATCTGACAATGGCAAACTAAATATCACTGTTCGCTACGGTGCTCGCACCCTGGAGGTGATTGAGGGCAAGAACGCCATCGAAACCGACAACATTGCAGGCGTCATCACTACGCTGGAGGTACTGCGCGGCGCAGTAGATGCCGGAGAACTGGACGGTCGCATCGAAGCCATCAGCGGCCTGGTCAAAGCAGGTTTTGGCAAGGAGGCGCCGGTAAGCAAAAGGCCCACGTTGAAGCTGCCAACCAAGGCCAATTAAAGAGGTAGTGATTCAGCAAGCCGGCCTTAGAGCTGGCTTTTTTCTGTCTACGCCGGCTTGATGGTTGAGATAGGTTTGATTGTGCCGACCGGTTTGATAGTTTTGCGCGTTGAAGGCTTGGGCTTTTGTAGTTTCTTCAACGCTTGTTGGGCATGTTGAGTCTGCTGAAGCTCCCGTTCTTGGCGCACAGCGTTGGTGGCTTTTTCTCTGTTGGCACGAAGTTGGTCGAGCTTCAGTTGCTCGGCAGATTTGGGTTTTTCTAACTCGGAGAGGCGCATACAAATATTTATCTGTGCCGACAAATAGTGTTCCTGAGGTTGCCGTCTCAAGGACTAATTTTGATAAATAAATATAGGAAAAGGAGGGGAACTATGCGGTTTATTGAAATTGCCACAGCATTAGATGAACTAGCCATGTGGGATGAGACCCAGGTGTGGTTGGAGGCACAAGCTATCTCTACCCCATGGTTAAAAAGACTCAGTTCCTTAAGCCCATTGAAAGGCTTGCCTTGACCCCCAAGAGAAAACCTCGACGGCCAAAGAGACCCCCACCTAAAAGTCCAATACCCCAGCAGGCAATTTCTGCTACCCCCAGCAGACCCTCCGCACTATCCAGCTCTCAACCGGTCCTTAGGCCCACCCATTCCAGCAGTTTCAGCCAGGGTGATCTTCATGGGTTACATCAGGCTCACATGGCATCACCAAGCATCTCTAATTCTCAATAAAGTGCAAATTCACCGTAAAAAGTGGGTGATTTGGGCAGAAATATGTGCTTTTTTGAAAACCTTGGCCAGACGGATGACAGGCTATGCATAAATGGTCTTTGCAGGGACAATTACAAAAGAAAAATTCAATCAACTCCAGGACATGAATCTAGAGAACATTCTTTCCACTCCTAACTTCGACCGAACTGGTTTGCTGAAGTTCATTTTTAAACAGTTCAAGATCAGTCGTGATGGAGTTCATGGGCCAAGTCATTGGTCTAGAGTGCGTTTTCATGGACTTAAAGTAGGGGCCATGCGGGGAGCGGACTTACTTGTCATTGAACTTTTTGCTTTTCTTCATGACAGTCAGCGAATCAATGAATACAGTGACCCGTTGCATGGCGCGCGAGCAGCTGACTTCGCTGCTTCACTTAATGGACAGTTCTTTGACTTGACCGCCGAACAGTTGGATAAGCTTTGCTATGCTATTCGTCATCACAGCGGTGGAAACGTTGATACATGTGAAACCATTCAGTCTTGCTGGGATGGAGATCGACTTGATTTGGGCAGAGTAGGTATTACGCCCCACATTGACTACTTGTCGGAGGAGGGCGCTAGTTTTATAGCCTTGGCTTACAAGATGAGTAGGGACTGACCTTTAAGATTTAAACCGTTAATTAAATATAATTTCTAGCAAAATTTACTCTGCCTGCTTAAGTTATTAATTTTAAAAATTCAATCATGAAATCAATTTCAAAAATCCGATCTGCACTGCTAGATATTGAAAATGGCAGATTTTTAATATCAAATTCACCGCCCGTATTTGGTGCTAAATCAATTTCTCGCTCAAAATCATCTAATCTTTTTGATCAAAATTCAATATGGGATGGTGGATTGGAACTGTCAAAAGACTTTGATTTTGATAAGCGTGATCTAGATTCTCGCGATATAGACGAAATTTTTAGAGGTTTGGATATTGACGTTGAAGGAGAAGGTGTTGATGCACTTGCTTGGTATGTTTCATTCCATAACTATGAGGATGAATGGGGTATTTATATACCAATGACAAGTGTTCACTACCTAGCGAATAGATTATTTGAAAAAGAAAATATAAGCGATACAAGAAAATTTAACATCGCATTTGAATTGCTTTTGCAGCACGAGAGATTTCACTTTTTGGCTGACTATGCACAAACTCAAATTGAACTACTTTTGGGAGTGCCTTGTAGATATTTTCTTGAAAAACAATTTCCTGCAGGAAAATATCTCGAAATTGAGGAGGCACTTGCGAATGCATTCATGCTTAATCAGTTGAATAATTCAGTAACTAAAAAACAATTGGAAAAAATAAAAAAATTTGTTTTGAGGCAACCAGTCGGTTACAGGGATGCTTTGCCTTACTCAGACGACTCTGATTATTTCGATCATGGCTTATCAGAGGTTGTTAAGGCATATGTTGGAATAGTTGCATTAGACAAAAACGTATCTTTGCATGTGTCGAGTATAGACTGGCATAGTAGTTTTATTCCACATGATCAAATTGACTGGAGTGAATGTCCGATTTATTTAATTCAAGATGATAGAAAAATAGGTCTACCACCCTTAGTTCCAAAGTTTTTGCCATGCATCCCTGATATTAGAGAAACAAAAAAATTCTTAAAAAAGTTTTCCAAACTTCCTCCGCAATATCAGAACTCTTGGCTGGAAACTAAATCGGAATTATCTATCAAACCTCCAAATCCTAAGCAATTCGAAGCATTAAAAGGCAAGATGCGAGGAATCTATTCAATTCGCGTTGGAAGTGGTCACCGCGCTCATCTCAAACCAAAAAATCAATATGAATATTGGGAAGCCTTTGAGATAGGAACTCATACGGAGATGAGGCATGACTGAAGAATTTTCCCCATTCCTATTCTCATTTATTTTGATTGTCGAAGAAGTAAAGGTGCCTTTGGGTTTGTCTTCAAAAATTCGTCTCCAAGTTGACTCAATTTTTGCGGATTTCAATAAAACTCTTCGGAAATGTAAACAAAATATGGAAGATATTTCCTTTTCCCTGCCGAACAAGTATGATTTTGTTCGTTATATAGATGTGCGTGTCTTAATTAGTAGAGAGTATGCAAAAGTTAGTGAGTTATGTAACTCAACTATCCAAAAAAAAGTTGCTAATGTTATTCTTGAACTTTGCTCAATCAAGTTTCAAAATCTAAAAGATGTTGAGATAATTGACTCTTTAATTGCTAAATTAGAAGGTGTTTCAGAAAAGGTTTTTTTTGTAGAGTTTCAAGATGACCATATTGCAGCTGGCAGCTTAATAGGAAAAACCATTCAATCATAAAATATTTATAGTTAGGCATGAGACTGGTCCAACTACGATTCAGTTTTTCTTTAAGAATGAGGGGGAGGATTCCGTGATGAACTTTATGTACCCGTGTGAATTTACCTATAATGAATTTAAAAAGGGTCGAGACGTAAAAATCTTGGCTTTCGTTAACTTCGAAGTCCGTAATAAAACATCCTGAGCAAGAAGCAATCTAAGTACGTGAAAAGAGGTCACCATTCCGCCAAGACGTGTCATTACGAACAAGGTAAGTTGACTTTTGAATTTTAAAAATTAATAAATACAAATGAACTTAAGATTTAAATATTGGTAGTTTTAAGCAAACATTCTAGGAATTTACATGTTTAAAAAAGACGAGTATCCGAAAGAAAATCATCCAGAGTTGTACGAAAAAATAAAACAAATTATTAAATTTCTGGATGATCTAATTTCTTTAGAGCCTGAAGTTGCAAAATTAAAAGATCATCCAATAAAAGATTGGCGTCAATACCTCTTGTATTATATTCTCGATGACATCATAAACATAGCGCATCTAATGATGAATGATAAAGAGTTGTCGGAATTATTTGATGATTTTTACAAATCAAAAAATGTCAAATTAAAAAACCTTGTTACAAAAGTAAAAAAATTATCTGACGAACTCGTAGAAAATTATGTTGAAACGGAATTCAAGGAAAGTTATTTGAAATCACACTTGAGTACTGCAAAAAATATTGATCGAGAAGAATTGAAAAATATTAGATTCATGAAGAATTTTACGTAGTTACTCCCATCTTGTAGGTTAGTTTGTGACTTTTGCATGTAGGGCAGTAAATAGGTAAATCACGTGCTAATTTTCCTCCACAATCACACTTTAAGCTGAATTTATAGCTTTCATTTGACTCCTTTAATAAGCGTTTGACTTTATCAATTTCTTCGATGGGTATTTTTGATAACTCTTCAGTGCAAGAATCAACTGTCTGTTGCCAACTGCTTAGCCATTTATCTATTGGGGTTTTCTCCATACCATTTTTACAGATGGAAATTAGCGATAGCAAATGAGAAATCCTTGAAGGTCGCTCTTCATAAGGTAGTCTGCTTAAAGGAAAATCTGCGTGATTTACATCAACTTCAATAAATGGTGAAGAGAATTTTTTGCTTGTAAATTTCCCACATGACTCACACTGATATCCCGTTATTGAGAATTTACGTCGCAAGAATTCACCGTGAGAAAAAGAAGTGATGCTCATTGAAAAATCACATTCATCGCACTCGACTAAACCATGCCCCCCTAAATTTTCAAAATAAATATTGGAATTAATGGTTTCTAATTTTTGTGTTATTATTGATTTTGATAAGTTGTTATCGTCATTTGGATTTTGATTTATATATCCTTTTTCGCCACACCACGCGCATGGTCTGTCAATAAACTGATTTTTTTTATAATTGCAAAGTGAACAAGTAAAGAAATTAGGAAGTTTGTTTTTTTGTAATCTGACTTTTTTATTGATTCTCTCATTAGTAGTTTGTTTTGACGAGAGTTCACTTTGTCGAATTTGTTGCTCGTACCTGCCTACTTCATGTATTTCTTGGCATACAACACAGCGCATTGTCCCTTGTGCAAGTCTTAACCTTTCCTCTGGAATTTCATCGGCACAATCTATACAGAGTTTCATAAAGACCTTAAGGTGTTGAATTAATCTATATAAAAATATATATTATAATTAATATTTTTAAAATAATTTGCTATTATGTGTCTCATAACTTGTCCGTTGGTTGGTTCAAATCCTAACTCCACAAGAAGTTGTGACTTTACTTTTTGCAAAAGGGCGGATTCAAGTATGAGGTGCAACACGGTTTAACGAGGCATGGAATACCTCGTAAGGTGTTTTGAATCCCAGCCGCTTCCTGGGACGGTGATTCAATCTTTTTTCAATCATAGCCAACTCCTCATCGGTGACGGTTTCCATGCGCCGCTGCTTAGGGATGTACTGACGCAACAGGCCATTGAAGTTCTCGTTACTGCCCCGCTGCCAACTGCAATACGGGTCAGCAAAGAAGGTCTGTATGTTCAAAGCTGCATCCACTCTCTGGTGGTACGCAAACTCTTTACCGTTGTCCACCGTCAAGGTCTTGACCCGGGCGCTTATCGGTTTGAGTGCCTCTTCAATGGCCTGGCTGACAAGCTCGGCTGTTTTGTGGGTCACTTTCTTGAGCGTGGCATAGCCGCTCTTGCGCTCGACCAGCGTGACAACGGCCTGGCTGTGGCCCGCGCCAATGAGCGTATCGCCCTCCCAATGCCCCACTTGCTTGCGCCCCTGTATGTGTGCTGGCCGCTCTGTGATGGGGCGGCGATGGGCAATTTGCCCGCGCCTGTCGCGCCCGCACAGGTGACGTTTACGCCTGGGCTTTTGGCTGCGCAAGCCTTGGTGCAACTTGCCCCCTGCAGCCTTATCGGCGTAGACATGCTGGTACACCGTCTCATGACTGATGGGCAGTTTGTCGGCAATCTGTTCAGGGCTCCACTCAACAGTCAGGTAAAGCGCCACCAGAGGCCATACCGAGGGGGGCACACGCTTGGCGTTGCGACTGCCCAGGCTTCGCTTCTTGGCCTTGTTGCAGGCTTGCTCAGCACGGTAGCCACGCTGCCCACGGCCACGGTTAAGTTCGCGGCTGATAGTGCTGGGGTGTCGGCCCAGCAAGCGGGCAATCCCGCTAATGGTTTGTTTGGCTTTCACAAGACTGTAGATTTGGTATCGTTCTTCTCGGCTGAGGTGCTTGTACATTGGGCAACTTCGACTTGGCGGTTAAAGCGGTCATGATGCCAACGCATCCTCAGCCAACCGTTACCGGGTTGATCTTTGTTGCACCTCGTACTTGAATCCGCCCCGGAAAACATAGTGCTTTTTTTAACCGTAATCGCGGTCACGACAGGCATAGCTCAAATGGTTTGATGTGCCCACGATAATTGAGAGCATGAAACCTCGTTTAATAAGCTGGGTACACCAGTCCCAACTAATACCCAGTTTTTAGCCATGATGTTCGAAAAGAAAGAGCCAAAAAAAACGTGAGACTATTGACCTCATTGACGTATTCTTCAAAATGATGTTCAATGAATTTGACTAATGATGAATGAGCAAAATCTTATCTTAGGCAGATTAGAGCAAACAAGCTATTTTCGGAATTAATATGACTCAAAAAGTAGTGTTCCGCAAAGAGACGCATAAAAAACTGTATAAACAATTAAACACTCTTAATGAGTATTTACGACGGGTGATCAGTTTTGTATCAAAAGTGATAAAACTACAACAGCATCCTATTAAGAGTTGGCAAAAATATTTTTAATATGATCTTTATTGTTAAATGATTAATGAAGCTCATTTGATGCTTGGAGAAAAAGAGGTTGATGAACTTTATGGTGATTTCAAAAAAACAAGAAATAATTAGTAAAATAATTTATTTTCATTACAAAGAATATTTTCGATGAATTGATTTTAAAAAATTGCGACATAATTTTACTTGCAGACTGTCGACTGACTTATAAATCTTCCTTTAAATATTTAACAAAACATTAAGTAAAAAAATTTAAAACTTTGAGAGAGATATAAAATTTATGTTCAAAATAACAGCAATTGAATTGAAAAACTTTCAGACGATATCTGACAGAAAAATAATTCCTATAAGAGACCTTACATTATTATTTGGCCCTAACAGCGCTGGAAAAAGCGCAATATTGGATTGTTTAACATTTATTAATGAACTTTGTTCTGATAAATGGGACGAATTAGAGGATATGTTGACCAGATGGGCTAGGAAAAAAAATGGAAAATATATTGAAAATTCAGTAGGAGTTGGAATTCAATTTGAGATTGATAAAAAATGGGAGTTCCACAATTATTTTTCAACACCAGAAAAGTCATCTTTCAAAGTTAGCAATTTTTATAATTATCACTCAGAAGACTATTTTCTACCAGAAATTCAAGGAGCAAATTTAGAATTTTATATAGAATTTTATGAGCTTGATGGATCATGGAATTTTAATAAAATAAAAATTTCAATAAGTGACAATCCGATTATTGAAGCTGATTTCGATATATATAGTGAAAATAACGAATCAATTAAATTTTATAAGAGAGACTGGATTAATACAGAGCTATTTGTAAATCTTATAGCAAAAAAAAGTATATATGTTAAAGAAGAATCAGATCATTTCTATGTTGAATTTAACGGCTCAAACATTAATTATGAAATTGATCAAAGGCTGATTTGGATAACAACTTATGATCACGAAGACTTAGTAGAAATTCTAAATTTTATGCAACAGGGGATTAATTTATTCACTTGGATGATTTATGAGTTATTCCAAAATAAATTTAATAAAATTTCAGGAAATAGAACTCCTCCAAGTAAAAATGACAGCCTATATATATCGCACGGAAGTGATAAATTTGAACCTGTTTATAGTGGTGGCGAAATTCTTCCGAAAGAATTTCGGCCAATTCTTTTTTACCTTAACGATTCAGATGGTAAAAAAATAGATAGTTGGTCGTGGAGGGTTTTGTCTTCGTGGATAGGAGATAATAAATCTAAAGATCCTAATTCAAATAGATCTTTGAATTGGAATGAAATGGATCAACTTGAAAAGTTAAATCATATATTAAGTGATGATCTATTTCAAGAGTCAGGATACCAAGTGGATGCTGACGTAAGAATTTTATTACCTATAGAAGACTTAGATATGTATTTAAGTCAAGAAGATTCCAATAAGTATTCAAAATTAATTAAAATCTTTCTTAGAGACCATAATTTAAATAAGCTTGATATTGAAGATGTTGGTAGCGGCATTGGGTATATATTACCTGTTTTGGTTGCCCTTATATATAAGGGCAATACATTTATTCAGCAGCCTGAAATCCATCTACATCCTGCAATGCAAAGTCAACTTGGTGAAATAATATTCAAAACTTCAGAATCAAAAATTGGTAGCAATTCATGTACTATTATTGAGACTCATTCAGAAAATCTATTATTAAGAATTTTAAAACTCTTAAGAGCCGGAGCTAGGGCCCAAATAGAAGATGCTAGAAAATTAGATTTCGAAAATATTTCAATACTTTATTTTGACCCAAGTATAGACGGAACAACATCAATTAAAAGGCTTCGGTTAGCGCCCGATGGTACTTTTGTTGATAGATGGCCAAGGGGATTTTTTACAGAAAAATATGAGGATCTATTTGATGAATAATGCCTTATATCAATTTATCGCACTTAATCCGCAGTCTATAGAGAGGTATGAAGATTGGCTAAAGATTAGTCCTTTTTTAGGGCAGTCTTACGGGAACTTTATTGCAAGACTTCCTAAAAAATGGTTGAGTGTTCTTAATAAACATATTAGGAGTATAAACATTAACGGATGGGGGCAAGAAGATGAAAAGAAATTATTAGAATTTTTTTGCTTGCTCAATATCAAAAATTCAATTATTCCTATAGGTCAAAATGATTTCTCAATTGAAGATTGGTCAAATTCAATATTAAATGGTATCGAAAAATTTGAAAATATTTTAATTATAGATAAGAGGGATAATATTCTAAATCTTCCTACATTTGATAATTTAAATGCGAATCATCTTCGTATTTCAAGTAGTTTAGAGTCAAATAAAAACTTGTCGAAAAAATATAGTCTTTATTCTCTTTTAAGTCCCTATCTTAAATATTCTGGAAAGGTGGCATTTGTCGACAGAAATAATTATTTGGTAGATATTCAGGGTCGTGAAACACCTTTTCTTCAATTTATTTTAGAATTACTTTCTAATATTAAGGATTCAAAGTGTTATGAAATTATTATATATGCCAGATTTGATCATAATAATTCTTTTTTAAATTCTGAGGAAAATATTTCTAAACTAATGCTTAGTTATTTTTCTAAATATACGACTCCACTATATGGAATACGTTACATATTTTGTAATGAAGTTGGAACAGCTAATACTGACCTTCATGAAAGAAAAATAGTTACAAATTTTTGTTTATTTCGTATGGCTGATTCTATTTCTGGTCATACGAAATCTCACTCTATAACTAGAGTACAGGATGAAAATATTATCTCTAGAAATCTAGATTTGTGGTTAGGTGATGGTCACGGTATGGAAGTTGTTCTAGAACATGTTTTTCACAATAAGATTTTCAAATAATCCTTTTATTGTAGTGTTGGGCTTTTAGCGGCCCAATTCGAAAAGTTCTTGTCTTGATTTTTCCATCGCTGGCCTACAAAGAAGTTACAGCGAAAACTCTACACACTTTTTCGATTTGCCTCAAACTGCAATTGGCACGACTCACAGTGATAGAAGTTTGGATAGTCAAAGCGCATTACGATCTGTTGATTGAATGCGCTGACTTGGCGTTCTATGTCCTTGCGCAGGTTATCCAAACTGGGTGAATTTTGAGGAGTGTTTCTGCGGATCAGTTGACCCAAAGCCTCTGCAGGGACTGCCAGTCCCACCAACTGGTATTGGGTACTGGTGGCCACTTTCATACCAATGACCCGACCTTCCGCGTCCAGGGTCGGCCCACCGCTCATGCCGCCATTGATAGAGCCGCTGAAAATGATCAATGGCGTTGAGTTTTTGTATGTGACTCCGTTAAACGTATCAGTCACGATGCTGTGCTGATAACCGCCTGGCTTGCCATAGGAAAGCCCGATTCACCTCGGTCGGGCAAAGTCTCGCGCAATTCCAACAAGGGGACCCGCAGGGCTTGTTCAACTTTCAAAATGGCCAAATCATTTTGAATATCCACAGCCAAGATTTCGTCCTTGAGTTCGCCTTGATCCATCGACTCAATTTGCAGAGTGTGATCGTCTGGCTCAAAAATTGAATCTGAGATGGCGTGGTAGTTGGTGATGACCCAGTCTTTTCGGTGTGTCACAAAGCCACTGGCCACGGAAGAAACGCCCAAGTTGATCCTGTTTTATGTCACCACTTACACGACAGACGGACGGATGAGCTCGTAGAGTTGGCGAGAGTTGGAAGGCGTGGCCCATGCAGCGATGGTCATCGATGAGAGCACCAAGAAGGCCAGGGGGGAGAAAACAAGCCGATTCGGCAAATGCATGGCCAAAAACTCACAAAATTATCAATATTGCGATGGTAGTTGATGCTCAGGCTCATGGGGTGAGCCTCTAATCATGTAGATTGCTTTTTTGGGGTAAAAGGGGCTGATTGGGAATCAGCTGAAATTGCTGATGGATCAGGCCATTCTCAGTTCAACAAGCTTGGATTCTCAGGCTAGTATTACGTTTTTATGGATGGTGAGTTTTTATGACCATTGAGCTTGCGCGTGAACGCCTAACGCATCTTTTCCAGTTTTTCAAGGCAGTGGAAGAACGGCGAACACCTAAGATCGTAGATGTCAACAAGCACAAGTGGGTGATGTGGCTGGACTCACTGCCGAAACACAGCAAGCTCAAACTCACCATGCCAACCCCCGATACCGGTCAGTGGTTGGTAATTCAAAAGCCTCAATTGGCGATGTGCCCCCCATTTCCTTAGGCCTTGAACGAATGGCTGGATGCCGGCTGGGATGATCCCTCTTATGAGCTGGCACCAAAGGTCAAAGAGAGAACCATTCAGCGTGGTAACGATTATGTTGTAGTTCCGTTTGAAGCAAGCCCAGATAGGCTTAGGATCTACGATGAGTGGTCGCAAAAGAGAGCTTTATGGCGATCGCTTGAGTTGCCGGCACGGCACGTGGGCAAGGTGTGGGACAGGCTGTTTTCACTGCATCATGATTTGCAGAGAGATGGTGAGACGCTAGAGCTCATGCTGGGCGACGGAATCGTTTCTTACAAGGGACAGCTTGAGGCTACCTTTCACCCATTGGTGCTGCGGAAGGTAGAGCTTTTCTTTGATCCAAGTAACTATGAATTTAAGCTGGTAGACACCGAAGCAACACCTGAATTACATAGCTCAATATTCAGAGCAGATGAATTTGCGGGTTTGCCACTAAAGAAATGGCAATCCAGCTTGGAGGATGCCGATTTCCACCCGCTCGATGGAGATACTTTAGATCATTGGCTTAAAGGCATTGCAGGTACTATTGCTTCAGGGCAATTTGTAAGAACTATTCCGTTAGAGAAATCTCCTGATTTTTGTATTGGTAGAAGTCCTGTTCTCTTCCTAAGAACTAGGTCTACCGGAAAAGAAGATTTCATTGCCAAAATTTTGGAAGATATTCCTGGGGCTGAAAGTTTCCCATCCAGCTTAACCAGCATAGTTGGACTATTTCAACAAGAACAGTCTGCACAAGAGGTTATAGCTGTTGATGCGTATGCCAATGAACACGAAGATGTTCTCCTTACGAAGCCTGCAAATGCAGAGCAAGTAGAAATTCTTAGAAAACTAAGTAAGCGCGATGGCGTATTGGTACAAGGTCCGCCGGGTACTGGAAAAACTCACACCATTGCTAACCTGATTGGCAATTTCTTAGCTGAGGGCAAATCTGTCTTGGTTACAAGTCACACCACCAAAGCACTCCGGGTGGTTCGAGATCAAGTAGCAAAGCCGCTTCAATCGCTGTGTGTGAGTTTGTTGGATAGCGACGCAAAAAGTAGGGCCGAAAGGGAAATGGCGGTCCGTGAGCTTGCTGCTAGATTAAGTGACAACCCAGAGCAATACAAATCGGAGGCTGCAAAGTTAAGAATGCGGCGATCTGAAATCCTTTCAGACTTGAAAAAATCGCGCTCTGAACTCTTGCTTGTTGTTGGTAACGAGTACACCCCAATAGTCCTTGCTGGAAAAGAAATTGAACCTTCGCAAGCTGCTAAAGAAGTATCTCCTGGTGATGGGATTCATGATTGGATTCCTGGGGTGATTGACGCATCAGCTCCTCTTCCACTTGCAGACACTGAGGTCCGGCAAGCATACGAAATTGGTCAACGAATATCAGTCTTAGAAGAGGCGGAGCTTTCGGAAAATTTGCCTAAATTAACGTTGCTAGCAAGCGGAGAATTATTTAAAGATAAGGTTGATGAGTTCAACGATCTAATGAGATCTGATTTTTCTTTTAGAAAAGATCTTTGGACTTTACCTAAAGACGAATTGATTTCTTTGGATGAAATCTGTACCAAAGTTACAGAGCAGGTTCGATATGTGCAGGAAATGCGCAAAGAGCCCTGGAAGCTTGCGGTACTGCAAGCAGGGATGGAAGGGGGGGCAAGTACTGAGGTTTGGAACCTTCTATGTCAGAACATTAAAGATTTGAGAGATCAAGCACAAGCAGCTGCGAAATACATCTTTGAGCACGGCCCTAAACTGACTGAAGGAGTCAAATTCGAGCAACAACTTCAGACCCTGGCCCAAATCGAAGTTCACTTCCAGAAAAATGGAACTTTATCCATTGTCAAAAAATTCATATCTGGCTGGAGTGGATCAATAGATGCTTGGAGAGTAGGTGACCGACCACCACAAACATCAGATGAGTTTATTGCTCTTAAGAAGCTTGCAGAACTCTCAGTTGCTAGGCAAAGGCTAATCGAACGTTGGGCAAGGTTGATGTGCCCAATTGGTGTTACTTCCCTAACTGAAAATAACCTCAATCCTGAGGACTTCTCATACCAGTTTGTGGATCAAATTAATGTTTTATTGAGTTGGCATGCTGAAACTTGGGCTCCACTAGAGCAAGCTTTAGTTAGTCAAGGTCTGGATTGGGCAAGGCTACTGTCTGAGGCTCCACAGTCCACGTCAGTTCATCATTTGGCCGATCGATTGAGCTACTCTGTTGAAAATTTACTTCCCTCAGTTTTAGCGGCAGAAGACAGGAGAAGACGATCAGCAATATTGGATCTTCAATTTGCACAATGGGTACTCCATTTAACCGAAACTCAAAAATCTAGATCAAACCCCTCACTGGTCGTGTCTGGATTGATTAATGCAATTGGAAGCCGATCTGCAATTTCTTACCAATCAGAGATTGGTAAATTAACTGCCTTACTTTCATTAAAGTCAGATTATTTACTGCGCAAGTCGTTGCTGGATAAACTGATGCCTTTCGCTAAAGACTGGGCAACCATATTACTCAACCGTCAGGAACACATTACTCCCGACTTTGCTGTAATGGAAGCCAGTGCCGCATGGCGATGGTTGCAATTGAGCCAAGAACTCAAAAGACGAGCAGCTATTTCCTTGGAGGAAATTCAGGAGCGAGTGAGACGTCAAACTGATGAATTGCAGCAGGTCACTGTTGATGTAGTGGAAAAATTGGCTTGGGCTGGGCTACTAAGCAAAGTGAAGAGTGAAGAAAAACAAGCTTTGCTAGGTTGGTCAGCCTTCGTTAAACGAATTGGTGCAGGCACAGGAAAATTGGTGCCTATGCTGCAAAGGCAAGCGCAAGCCGAAATGGAAAAAGCTCGGGGCGCTGTACCCGTATGGATCATGCCATTCAGTCAAGTGACTCGAAGTTTCCATCCGATTCGCGATAAATTTGATGTCATCATCATCGATGAAGCAAGCCAGGAAGATGTTCTTGGTTTAGTGCCACTTTATATGGCCAAGAAAGTGATCGTTGTCGGTGACGATGAGCAGGTCACTCCATTGGATGTAGGTGGACTGCAAGAACCAATTCAGCAATTGATTAATCAATGGTTGGTGGATTTGCCTAGCTTCAACTTGTTTGACTTGAAGACGTCTGTTTACGATAGAGCTCAAATTGCCTTTGGCTCTGTTATCAGGCTAAAAGAGCATTTCAGGTGTGTTCCAGAAATCATTCAGTTTAGTAATGCACTTTGCTATAACTACACTATTAAGCCTTTACGAGAAAGTGCATCAACTATTGTTAAGCCTGCTCTCGTTCCGCATCGAGTACAGGGCTACTCCGATGGAAAAGTTAATAAGACAGAGGCTGAAGAAATAGTTGATTTGATTAGTGCATGCATTGAATTACCTGAGTACGAAGGTAAGTCAATTGGAGTGATTTCAATGGTCGGAGAAAAGCAAACCGACTTGATTAGCGAATTGTTGCGTGCACGACTTGCGCCAGCTGTGTATGACCAACGCCGCATTCTTTGCGGTAATCCCGCTCAGTTCCAGGGTGATGAGCGCGACATTATTTTCTTGTCATTAGTGGATAGTAAAGATGATGGTGCCGGTCCTATGTCATTAAGGCAAGATGGAGCGGACGGCATGTATAAAAAGCGTTTTAATGTCGCGTCCAGCCGTGCTAAGGATCAATTATGGGTTGTTTACTCACTTGACGCTCAAACACAGCTTAAGCCTAATGACATCAGACGCAGACTTATTGATCATGCTATTGATCCAAGTAGTTTAATGAACCACTTGAATGCAGGATTGGTAAAAACAGAGTCACCATTCGAGGCTGAAGTGTTCAAAATTCTGTGTGGTCTTGGTTATCGTGTAACGCCTCAATGGCAAGTTGGGGCCTATCGCATCGACATGGTTGCAGAGGGTAACGGCAAACGACTGGCTATTGAATGCGATGGCGAACGTTGGCACTACGATAAAGCAGAGGAAGACTTGGCAAGGCAAGCGTTGCTTGAGAGGCTTGGTTGGACATTTGTTCGTATCCGAGGTTCTGTGTTTTACAGGGATAAGACACATGGCCGTCAGGTTGCATTGCTACCCTTACTGCAGAGACTTAAGGAGATAGGCATTGAACCAAATCATGATTCTGATGGTGTTGCTGTTGAGCCAGTAACCCATACTTTGGCTCATACGGTAAAGCAAAAAGCAGCAGAAATTAAAGTGCGTGGTTTGCAACCAGTAGGCCAGCAAATTTCCCTATCCTCAGCTATTGATATGGTCGTATCAAGCACAGTTGAAGAGCAATCTGTGGACAATCAGGCAAAACAAGAATTTTCAGGTCTTTCAACTCAAACGAGAGTAGTCGACACGGAAATTCAAGTCCCTTTGTTCAGTGAAAAAATTGTTCAACCAACTACAAATGTGCCTTTAACCGCCTCACAGAACCCTGTGCAATATGTGAAGGGCGATAGAGTTTTCAATCAAAAATTTGGGCTTGGTACAGTTGTAGGCGTAAAGCAATTTGGTGGTCAAGTTCGTGAGGTAGTGATTAATTTTGATCTTTTACCCGACACAAAGAATCTTGTTGTGACTGCAGTTCAACTGGCTTAAGTAGAACATTTTTTGTTGTCGACTTTTTAATAGAAACTAACGAAATGAAGATTTTGAGCAGTCAGCACCATAAACCTTTTTCTTGATATTTTATTTTTTTGTTTTTTCATTCAAATCTGAAAATTATTAGGAAAGATTTTAAGCATGATTGCTCGTAACGTGGCTGAGAAAATGCGACTAGGAATTCGCGCTCATCTCCCTTACAGTTGGACTGGACAACTGCTATCCATCTCTAACAAGGAAGCTCGGATTAAGATGGAGCAATTAATTGAGTCCTATGGTGGGATTAAAATCTACGCCGAGCAGGATGAAAGTGCCGAGAGTTATGACATTTTTGGAGTTGTAGAGTACGCCTTCTATGATGGAAGTGTCATTCGATTGCAGGGTATTCACTATGACGAAACCTCTCGTCCAAACGGGAATGCCTCTGAGTCATTACGTAAGATTGGGACATTTGCGCTTATGAAGTCTAAAATTAAATGCATGAATCTTCCAACAGAGTGGAGCCCGTCTTAAGCTGCCTTAAAACTTCATACACTTTGAGTGATGGCTATGCCGCTGGTCGGATCAAAAGTTGTAGCTTGAAAAAGTTGCAGCATAAAAATAAATGACGCTTGCCATGATGTGAGCAGAAACTAGACGCTATCTTGTGGTGTCCCACTCAGTGGAAGAGGGTGCTTAATGGTCGCCAACAAAACTCCATACACATTGGCCAGTTCGAACCAAAACTCCATACACATTGACCAGTTCAAACGAAAAGTTCATACACTTTGAGCTGCGGTACGCTGGGTGTTCATAGCAAAAGTAGTTGCTCAAAAAAGTCGCAGCGTCAAAAGAAATGACACTGGTTTACATGCGGGTTCTCTATTGTATTTTTTAATAACATTTAAATATTACTCTATATACTACAACTATACTACTTTGACCCCTTGAGAAATGGCTAAGTTGTTGTTTTTTATGGGGAAATTAGTGAAATGTTGGCGTTTTCACACTGCAGGGGTCACAAGTTCGAAACTTGTACTGCCCACCAAAAATTCCCCAATAGAATCAAGCACTTAGAGGCCACTTTAAGTGCTTTTTCTTATGTATTTTGTAGTATAAACCGACTTTACTACTCGTCATAGGTTTCTCAATGTCTTTTCATAGATTTTCTATCCCAAAATCATCCCAAAACTATCACTCTAACAAGTCATCTTGTTCGGACTATTTTCGATCTGTTACCCACTCAATAATGTGTTGGTTAACTAGCTTTGGATCTTCAAG
>Ga0164294_10001434_pt1 | contig 22209 bp, 20 predicted proteins | sample GEODES005metaG_FD_111479 | JGI IMG/M metagenome (GOLD analysis project Ga0164294, IMG submission 111479) | Oligotrophic lake water microbial communities from Sparkling Lake, Wisconsin, USA - GEODES005 metaG | ecosystem: Environmental > Aquatic > Freshwater > Lake | place: USA: Sparkling Lake...
CGCAAGCGTGACTTATTGAAGCGCAGGGAAGTCACGGCGGCGTGCCCAACACTACCAACCCAGCCCGATGTGCAGCGGCAAATACACCGCCATGCCCACCACGATGGTGCCCAACACCGCCTGCCCTTGCCCGCGCCGCCAAAAGTAAAAGGCCGCGCCAGCCGCCGCGCCAAAAATCCGGCCATCACGCCAGTCGGTGATCAAAGCGCCGTGGCGCATCACGATTTCCGGGATGATGACCGCACTCAAGGCGGCGATCGGCGCGTAGCGCAAGCCCCGATCGGCCCAGGTCGGGAAGGGCAACTCTTGTTTGAACATGAAAAAAAAGCTGCGCGTGACCATGGTCACCACACCCAAGCCCAGCACCAGCAGAAACTCCCCAAAGTCACGCATGCCGCCTCCCGCAGATTCCTGGCGTGGCCTTGTCTGAAAGCCGGTCAAGCGGCTTCATCGCCGCACCCCGGCCAAGGGTTGCAGACTGCTTCATCGCCGCTCCTCCCCGGCCAACGGATTGTCTTCAAGCAGCAAACAAACCGCCACTGCCGCCGCGATGGCCACCACGATGTTGAGCTTCAAGGGCAGGGCGAAGGCCGCCACGGCCGCCGCCCCAGATACGCCAGCCGAGACCCGGCGCAAGCGGCTGTCCGACAGCGAGCACATGACGCCGACCAAGGCTAGCACGCCAGCAAAGCCCAGACCCCAGCTGCCCGGAATTTGACTGGCCATGAAGACGCCGACCAAGCTGGCGATCTGCCAGCCGATCCAGTTCAAAAAACAATTCCCCGACAAATAAGCCAACTCGGCGCGTTGACCGGCAGCGTCTGCGGCTGGTTCGGGGAAACGCCGGGTGAACATCACATAGCTCATGTCGGCCGTGATGTAGCCCACGCACAGCCGTTGCCAGCGCGGCCAAGGCATCAAATAACGGCGCAGGTGCATGCTGAATACAACAAACCGCAAGTTCACACAAAACGCGGTGGCCAATACCACCCAAAACGGCGCACCGGCGACCAACATCGGCGTGACGGCCAGCTGCGAACTACCGGCATACACCAACAAAGTCATCGCGGTCGACACCTCCACGCTCAAACCCGACTGCACCATGGCCACGCCGGTCATCAGCCCCCAAGCCCAAATGCCCGGCGCGACGGAAAAAATATCGCGCATGCCTTCTTTGAAAGCGGGGTGCTTGTAATTGGCGGGATCAAAGAACATGTTGCCGAGTCAAACGCCCAGTTGCAGGCCTGGCAAGTCGGCATGACTGTGCAAGAAGTCTTCGGCGCTGATGCGTTTGCCCCCGGGCAGTTGCACTTGCAGGATGCGCAAAACGCCTTGACCGGTCGCCACAAGGCATTGATCGCTGGGGCCGGGCAACACGGTGCCGGGCGGCCCCGCCATGGGCAATGCGTCCGTGCTGACGTGCGCCGACCAGATCTTCAAAACCTGACCGCGCAGCAAGGTGTGCGCCCCCGGAAAGGGATCGAAGGCGCGTATGCGCTGTGACAAACGCACAGCAGGCAATTGCCAATCAATCAGCGCTTCGTCTTTCAAAATCTTGGCGGCGTAAGTGATGCCTTCATTGGCTTGCGTTGTCGCTTGCAGTTGCGGCAACGAAGACAGCGTGTCCACAATCAAGCGCGAACCTAAAGCGGCGAGTTTGTCGTGCAGGCTGGCGCTGGTGTCGGTGTCGCTGATGGGCAAACTCTCGCGCATCAGCACTGCGCCGGTGTCCAAACCCGCGTCCATTTGCATGATGCACACGCCCGTCTCACGGTCACCCGCTTCGATGGCGCGTTGGATCGGCGCGGCCCCGCGCCAGCGCGGCAGCAGCGACGCGTGGATGTTCAAGCACCCCTTTGGCAGGCTGTGCAAGGTCCAGTCGGGCAATAACAATCCGTAGGCGACCACCACCATCAATTCGGCGTGTGCATCAGCGATGGCTTGCTGTGCGGCCAAGGCTTCGTCGGGATATTTGCCATCCAAGCGCAGGCTGGTCGGCTGAGCAATCGGCCAAGCCTGCTGGGTGGCGTACTGTTTGACGGCGGAGGCTTGCAGTTTCATGCCGCGCCCTGCGGGGCGGTCGGGCTGGGTCAGTACCAAGGCGATCTCGTGACCCGCCGCGTGCAAAGCGGCCAATGCCGTCTGGGCAAACGCCGGCGTGCCGGCAAACACGATGCGCATTTAAGTGCGCTCGGCTTCGCGTTGGGCTTTGAGCAATTTGCCTTTGATGCGCATGCGTTTGAGCGGCGACAGGTATTCGACAAAGACCTTGCCCATCAAGTGGTCCATCTCGTGTTGCAAGCACACGGCCAGCAAGCCTTCAGCCTCAAACACCTGGGTCTGGCCGTGTTCGTCGAGGGCTTGTACTTTCACGCGCTCGGCGCGTTCGACGCCATCGAAGATGCCGGGCACGGACAAACAGCCTTCTTCATTTTTGATGCGTTCTGGGCTGGCCCACAACAACTCGGGGTTGATCAGCACGATGGGCTGGTCGCGCTCTTCGGAGACGTCCATGACGATCAGGCGCTGGTGAAAGTCGACTTGCGTGGCGGCCAGGCCCACGCCTTTGGCGTCGTACATGGTTTCAATCATGTCGGCTGCGAATTGGCGAATTTCATCCGTGACTTCAAGCACCGGCTTGGCAACGGTGTTTAAACGGGGGTCGGGGAAAGAAAGAATGGGGAGTAAAGCCATGCAGATATTGTCGCTTTTTTGGCGGGTGCAGGGGCAGCCGGACGCACAAAACAGGGAAGTCCCGGTGTCACCTTGGCGCGCCTCTTGTTATTAAGCTCCATGTCCCATCACGACCTTGGCCTTGTGCCCGCGCGCCATGAACACCACGCCACTCAGCGACCGTTTACAAACGCTGCCCGAATGGGCCTTGTGGCTGCGGCTGACACAAAGCCCGGGCCTGGGGCCCCAAAGCTTGCGGCAACTCCTGCAAACCTTTGGCTCGGTGCAGGCGGTGCTGTTGCAAACACCGGCTGCGCTGCGTCAAGTGCTGAGCCCCATCCAAGTCGAGGCCTTGCAACGCGAACCGCCGGATTGGCTGGCGCTGTGCACCCGCACCCAAGCCTGGTTGGCCCAAGCCGCCGACGGTGTTCAGCACGCCGTCTGGACCTGGGGCGACCTGTCATACCCCCAGCCTTTGTTGACTTTGGATGACCCGCCACCGGTGTTGTTTGTCCAGGGACAGCTGGACCGCCCGTGCGGCACCAGCGTGGCGGTGGTGGGCAGTCGCAACCCCACCGCGCAAGGCCGAGAAAACGCCCGCGCTTTCGCGCACAGTTTGCAATCGGCGGGTTGTTGTGTGGTGTCGGGCCTGGCCCTGGGCATCGATGGCGCGGCGCATCACGGGGCCTTGCAAGCGGCCAACCCGGGGCGCTGCGCCACCATCGCCGTGGTGGGCACCGGTTTAGACATGGTGTATCCGCGAGCGCACCAAGGCTTGGCCAGGCAAATCGCTTTGCAGGGCTGGCTGATCAGCGAGTTGCCGCCTGGCACGCCGGCCATGGCCCACCATTTCCCGCGCCGTAATCGCCTGATTGCCGGTCTGAGTTCCGGCGTGTTGGTGGTGGAAGCGGCATTGAAGTCGGGTTCGCTCATCACCGCTGACATCGCCTTGGCGCAGGGCAAGGAGGTGTTCGCGGTGCCCGGGTCCATCCACTCGACGCTGTCGCGCGGCTGCCATGCCCTGCTGCGCCAAGGAGCCAAGCTGGTGGAAAGCGCGCAAGATGTGTTGGAAGAGTTGCCGCAACATTGCCCCACTGAAAGCCATGACGAACCACAATTACAACCACAACCCATCGGGGCTGTTCAAGCCGCGTTGTGCGAGGCCTTGGGACATGACCCGCAAACATTGGACATTTTGTTGGTGCGCAGCCAATTGCACTTGGAAGAGGTCTTGGTGGCGCTGCATGAATTGGAAAGTCGTGGCGTGTTGGCACGCTTGCCAGGGGGCTTGTATCAGCGCATTGGCGCTTGAATCGTTACCGACTGCGGTGCGCAACTGCATCGATGCATCAGACTTGTCAGCCCCCAATGGATGACGACACATCATGGGCGATGTGCTGCAAAAATAATTTTCAAAATGGGCGTAAAAAACAGGTTATATTGCCCCACATGTTCGATGTCCTTGTGTATGTCTACGAGCACTACTGGCGCGGCGAAGCGTGTCCAGAGTTGCCTCTCTTAAGCCGCAAACTCAGCGCCGCGGGCTTCGACGCCGACGAAATCGAACAAGCCTTGGCTTGGCTCGATGGTCTGAACAACGCCGCACAAGCCGACATCATTCATGTGGGCCAACCCAAACCAGGTTTGCAACCGGCCTATGTGCAATCTCCCCTGAGCATGCGTGTTTATTCCGTCGCCGAGCAACAGCATTTGGGCGTCGAAGGCTTGGGCTTCATCACCTTCATGGAAGGTGCGGGCGTGTTGCCCGCGCAGATGCGGGAGATTGTGGTGGACCGCGCAATGGCTGTGCCCAACTACCCCATCAGTTTGGACGATTTGAAAATCATCGTGCTGATGGTGTACTGGAGCGCTGGCATCGAACCCGATGCCTTGGTGCTGGATGAACTGTGTGACGATCAATCCGAGCGCGTGGCGCACTGAAACCGCATGTGCGAAAAAAAAGGCACCTGTGGGTGCCTTTTTTTATAGCGGTGAAAGTTGCGTCTTTAAACCATCGCACCCGAGTTCGGGTCGTTCGGGTCGTCGGCGTCTTTTTTGCCAGTCACTTTGATCAGGTCTTCGCGGCGAATGCCCAGCCACATGGCAATCGACGCGGCCACAAACACCGACGAGTAAATGCCAAACAAAATGCCGATGGTCAGCGCCAGCGCAAAGTAGTGCAAGGTGGCGCCACCAAACAGCAGCATGGACAAGACCATCAATTGTGTTGAGCCGTGGGTGATGATGGTGCGGCTGATGGTGGAGGTGATGGCGTTGTCAATGATTTCCACGGTGTTCATCTTGCGAAAGCGGCGAAAGTTCTCGCGCACCCGGTCGAAGATCACCACCGACTCATTGACCGAGTAACCAAGCACCGCCAACACCGCAGCCAGCACGGGCAGCGAGAAATCCCATTGGAAGTAGGCGAAGAAGCCCAGAATGATGATCACGTCGTGCAAGTTGGCGATGATGCCGGCGACCGCGTACTTCCATTCAAAGCGGATGGCCAGGTAAATCATGATGCCCACCACCACAAAGGCCAGGGCTTTCAAGCCATCAATGGCGAGTTCGTCACCGACTTGCGGACCGACGAACTCGGTGCGCTTGAGTTCGGCACTGGGGTCGGCCTCTTTCAGCGCCGCCAACACCTTGGTGCTTTGTTCAGTGGCGGTACTGCCTTTCAAAGCCGGCATGCGGATGAGCACATCGCGGGCTGAGCCAAAGTTTTGCACCTGCACGTCATTGATGCCCAACTTGGCAATGCGCTCGCGCATCGGGTCGAGCTCGACCGCTTGGGCAAAGCTGACCTCCATCAAGGTGCCACCTGTGAACTCGACCGACAGATGCAAGCCACGGCTGAAGAGGAAAAACACCGCCGCTAAAAACGTGATGAACGAGATCGCGTTGAACCACAAAGCGTGGCGCATGAACGGAATGTCTTTGCGGATTTTGAAAAATTCCATGGTCTGCTTTCAGTCGGCTTTGGCTTTGGCGATCACATCGCGGGTGGGCGCGTCGGGGCGCCAGACGGTGCCAATGGACACCGATTGCAAACGTTTTTGGCGGCCATACCAAAGGTTGACCAAGCCGCGCGAGAAGAACACCGCCGAGAACATGCTGGTGAGAATGCCCAAGCAATGCACCACAGCAAAGCCACGCACCGGCCCCGAGCCAAAGGCGAGCAGGGCCAAACCGGCGATCAAGGTGGTGACGTTGGAGTCGAGGATGGTGGACCAAGCACGGTCATAGCCGGTGTGGATCGCGGTTTGCGGCGCGGCACCGTTGCGCAGTTCTTCGCGCACGCGTTCATTGATCAGCACGTTGGCATCAATCGCCATGCCCAACACCAGCGCCATCGCCGCCATGCCTGGCAGTGTGAGCGTGGCTTGCAGCATCGACAGCACGGCCACCAACAACAGCAAGTTGACCGCCAACGCAATACTAGAGATGACACCAAAAAGCATGTAGTAACTGCACATGAACAGGGTCACCGCCACAAAACCCCAGGTGACCGAGTCGAAACCTTTGGCGATGTTTTCAGCGCCGAGGCTGGGGCCAATGGTGCGCTCTTCGATGATGTCCATGGGCGCCGCCAACGAACCAGCACGCAACAGCAAAGCCGTGTCAGCGGCTTCGGTGGTGGTCATGCGACCCGAGATTTGCACCCGACCACCGCCAATTTCAGAGCGGATCACCGGGTCCGTCACGACTTCGCCTTTGCCTTTTTCAAACAGCAAAATGGCCATGCGCTTGCCGACGTTTTCTCGTGTGACGTCTTTGAAGATGCGTGCGCCTTTGGCGTCGAGCGTCAGATGCACCGCCGCTTCTTGGGTTTGGTTGTCAAAGCCAGGCTGCGCGTCGGTCAGGTTTTCACCCGTTAACAGCACTTGCTTCTTCACCACCACGCCTTGGCCGTTGCGGTCGAGGAATTTCTCGCTGCCAAAGGGCACCATGCCGCTGCCGACCTCGGCCAAGCGCGCCTCCGAGCTGTCGTCGGCCATGCGGATTTCAAGCGTGGCGGTGCGACCCAAAATGTCTTTGGCTTTGGCGGTGTCTTGCACGCCTGGCAGTTGCACCACGATGCGGTCCAAGCCTTGTTGTTGAATCACCGGCTCGGCCACGCCGAGTTCGTTGATTCGGTTGTGCAAGGTGGTGATGTTTTGTTTCAAGGCCTGGTCTTGCACCCGCTTGGCCGCTTCGGGCTTGAGCACCGCGTTCAGTTGGAAGGCGTTATTCGCGGGGGTGACCGTGGTCAGCAAATCGGGAAATTGGTCTTGCATCAGGCCTTGTGCCGCCGTGGCCGCGGCCTGGTCGGCAAAGCTGATGCTGATGGTTTGCTGCTCGCGCGAAATGCCGTTGTGGCGAATGGTTTTTTCGCGCAAAGCGCTGCGCAAATCGCCGGCCAAGGCCTCGGCTTTTTTGGTCAGAGCGGCTTGCATGTCAACTTGCAACATGAAATGCACGCCACCGCGCAAGTCCAGCCCCAGGTACATGGGTGCGGCTTTCAAGCTCGCCAACCAAGCCGGGGTGCGGGGGATGAGGTTCAGGGCGACCACATAGTCGGGGTTGTTGGCGTCTTGGTTCAAGGCGCGTTGCGCCACATCCTTGGCTTTGAGTTGCTCGTCGGTGTTCTCAAAGCGCAGCTTCAAGGAGTTGCCCTCCAAGCTGATGACCGAGGGTGCAAGGTTGTCCGCCTTGAAGGCCGCTTCCACCTTGGCTTGCGTGTCCAAGTCCAGCTTGATGCTCGAGCGCGCAGGCGAGACTTGCACGGCAGGCGCTTCACCAAAAAAATTGGGCAGCGTGTACAAACTGCCCAGCAAAACCGCGGCGACCAGCACCACGTATTTCCATATTGAATATCGGTTCATGGGATTTACTTGATCGAGCCCTTGGGCAGCACTTGAACGACAGCGGCGCGTTGCAATTGCACGGTGACACCGTTGCCCACATCCAGACCAATTTGATGGTCGCCGAGTTGCGCAATCTTGCCCAGCATGCCACCGGTGGTGACCACTTCATCGCCTTTGGCCAGCGCGTCGAGCATGGCTTTGAGCTCTTTTTGGCGCTTCATTTGCGGGCGAATCATGACGAAATACAGTACCACAAACATCAGCACCAATGGCAGCATGCTCATGAGGGAGGACGACAGGTCGTTGGCGGGTGCGGCGGCTGGGGCGGTTTGGGCAATGGCGGATGACATGAACACGAAAATTCTCCTTTGAGAGGCAACTGCGGATTGTATGCGGATGGGTGTAGACGCACAGGCCTCCATGCTTCTAGGCGTTGACGTCCGTAAAGAGGGCATGACGCAAAAGGGGAGACGGCTGAGGGGCTAAAGCCCCTTGCAATGACGAGGCCTCAACTCAAATGCGGCCCAATCAGTCCCGCAATCTCAAACATCCCCACCGAGTCTTTGCCAAACACCGCTTTGAGCTTGGCGTCGGCGTGGATGGTGCGTTTGTCTTTCGGGTCTTGCAGGCCTTGTTCTTTGATGTAGTCCCACAACTTTTTCATCACCTCGGTGCGGGCCACGGCGTCGGAGCCAATGACCGCGGCCAGTGCGGCGCTGGGCGCTTTGCCGGCAGCGGGTTTGCGTGGCGCTTTGGGCTTGGCTTCTTTGGCCGGCTTGGCGGCTTTCTTGGCGGCCGGTGTTTTCTTGCCGGGCATGGTTTTGCCTGCCGCTTTGGCCAAGGCGCGGGTGGTGGGTGCGCCGCCTTTTTTCGGGTACTTGCTGGGCTCGAACGCGAAGCTGACTTTGCCGGCCTCGGCGTCGTAGGTCAGGTAGGCCTTGAATGCGCGGCGGGTTTTGTTGGAGATGAATTTCTCCAGTAAATCGGTTTTGCCTTCACTCAAAAGCTTGCGCACCTGGTCGTGTTCAATCACTTGCTGCAAGATGACGCGGCCGGTTTTGAAGTCACAGCTGGGCGTGGGCTGGGCATTGGTGGGCACGGCTTTGCTGCAGACATAGTTGGATCCGTGCTCGTGCACCGGGCTTGCGCACTTGGGGCATGCGCCCAAGGTTTCGGCGTCGCCAAATTCCACGATCTCGCCGCTCTCGGCGTTTTTGTCGTCGCCGAAATCAAACTCCAGCTTCCAGTTCTTCTCTTCGTCGTTGAATTTCAGGGCAATTTCAGCTGTAAACGGCCAACCGGCTTTGGAGCGGAAGCCTTCCAAGGGGCCGATTTTTTTATCGCGTAAAAACTGCTCGACTTCGGCGGGCTCGAAGGTGCGACCGGCCGGTGTTTTGCCAAACGAGAAGCCGCAGCCGGGGCCTTCTATTTCACCGTCGGCATTGGTCTTGGCCACGGCGCCGGGCAGGCCAATGCAGGTGTAGCGGCGGTAGTTTTCTTTCACCACACCGGCGCAGGTGGGGCAGGGTGTGGTCAGGGTGGCATAGTCGCCAGGGATGGTGTCGCGGTCGTATTCCTTGGCTTTTTTCACCATGCGCCCGGTCATCTCGGCGATGTCTTGCATGAAGGCTTCGCGCGACAGCTGACCTTTTTCCATTTGCGACAGCTTGAATTCCCAGTCGCCGGTGAGGTCGGCGCGGGAGAGTTCTTCCACGCCCAAGCCGCGCAGCAAGGTCATGAGTTGAAATGCTTTCGCGGTGGGTATCAATTCACGGCCATCGCGCAACATGTATTTTTCGTTGAGCAAACCTTCGATGATGCTTGAACGTGTGGCTGGTGTGCCCAGACCTTTTTCTTGCATGGCTTCGCGCAGTTCATCGTCTTCGACTTGCTTGCCCGCGCTTTCCATCGCGCCCAACAAGGTGGCCTCGGTGTAGCGCGCCGGTGGGCGGGTTTTCAAACCCTTGGGCTCGGCCTCACTCACTTTGGGCTGTTCGCCCGCATTCAGTTTCACCAAAATCTTGCCGGACTCTTTGTCTTCTTCTTCGTCCACTTCTTTGCCGTAAATGGCTTGCCAACCGGGCTCCACGAGCACGCGGCCCGTGGTTTTGAAGTGGTGGGTTTTGCCCGCAGCGGCGACTTGGCTGATGCGGGTGGTGTCCATGAACTGTGCAGGTGGATAGAACACGGCGATGAAGCGGCGCACCACGAAGTCGTAGAGTTTTTGCTCGGCATCGGACAAGCTGCTGGGCGCTTCCAGTGTCGGGATGATGGCGAAGTGATCGCTGACACGGGCGTTGTCGAACACCTTTTTACTGGGCTTGATGTAGCCCTGTGCAATCGCGGTTTTGGCGAACGGGGCCAAGTGACTCATGCTGCTGTTGGCCAGCATTTGCATGGTGTCTTTGACCGTGGGCAGATAGTCTTCGGGCAGGTGTTTGGAGTCGGTCCGGGGGTAGGTCAAGGCCTTGTGGCGCTCATACAGGCTTTGCGCCAGCGAGAGCGTTGTCTTGGCCGAGAAACCGAAGCGGCCATTGGCCTCGCGCTGCAAGGTGGTCAGGTCAAACAAACCGGGACTGCCTTTGCTGCTGGGCCGGCTTTCTTCGGTGACCGTGGCGGTTTGGTTTTGTACCGCTTGCGCAATCGCTTGCGCCTCGCTCAAGGACCAGACCCGGTCTTCCTTGATCTCTTTGTCGTCGGCTTGGGCTTTGTGCGCGGGGTTGAACCATTTGCCGGCATAAGCCCCGGCTTGGGCGGCGAAGTTGGCGTGGATTTCCCAGTAGTCGCGGCTGATGAATTTGCGAATCAACTCTTCGCGCTCGACCACGACCGAGAGGGTGGGGGTTTGCACCCGACCGACGGTGGTCAAGAAAAACCCACCATCGCGCGAATTGAAAGCGGTGAAGGCGCGGGTGCCGTTGATGCCGACCAGCCAATCGGCCTCGGAGCGGCTGCGGGCGGCGTCGGCCAGGCCTTGCATTTGCGAAGCGCTGCGCAAGCTGTCAAAGCCGTCGCGGATCGCCTGCGGCGTCATGGATTGCAGCCACAGCCGTTTGACCGGCTTGTCCAAGGGTTTTTTGCCGCCGGCGTACTGCTCGATCAAGCGGAAGATGAGTTCGCCTTCGCGCCCAGCGTCACAGGCGTTGATGATGGCCGACACATCTTTGCGCTTGGCCTGCTTGACCACCGCCGCCAGCCTGGACTTGGTTTTCTCAACCGGCTTCAAATCGAAATAGGGGGGGATGACGGGCAGGTGGGCAAAACTCCATTTGCCGCGTTTCACATCAAACTCTTCTGGCGCTTGAATTTCAACCAAGTGTCCCACCGCACTGGTGACCACAAAGGTGTCGCTCTCAAAGTGATCGTCGTGCTTTTCAAACTTGCCTGCCGTTGGCGTCAAGGCGCGAACGATGTCTTGGGCCACAGAGGGCTTCTCGGCGATGACCAGCGTTTTACTCATGCGATATTCCTTGTCTACAATCCGTCGTCTCGCGCGCGCACGCGCACATGTACGTATTCAACTTACCAGAGTTTTCAACTTGACCTCCACCATCCCCGCGCCTGCCAGTGGCAAACGCATTGAAGTACGACGCTCAGGCGTGCATGGCAAAGGGGTGTTCGCCCTGGTGCCCATCGCCAAAGGCGAGATCATCATCGAATACGTTGGCGAGGTCATCAGCTGGAAAAAAGCGCTTAAACGCCATCCCCACGATCCCAAAGACCCGTTCCACACCTTCTACTTTCACATCGACAAAAAACATGTGATTGATGCCCTGCATGGCGGCAATGACGCCCGTTGGATCAACCATTCTTGTGAGCCCAATTGTGAAGCAGACGAAGCGGGGGGGCGCATCTTCATCCGCACCGTGCGTAAATTGAAGGCCGGTGAAGAGCTGAATTACGACTATGGCCTGGTCATCGACGAGCCCTACACCCCGTCCTTGCTGGCCGATTACCCCTGCCGCTGCGGGGCATCGCGCTGCCGGGGCACCCTGCTCTCGCCCAAGGACTGAGCGTGTTGCCGCCCGCCTGGCTGATCGAGAAGCGGGCGGAAATCGCCTCGACCAACAGCGAACTCATGCAACGCGCCCGCGATGGCGACACCCGGCCCACCTTGCTGGTGGCCCAACACCAAACCGCCGGCCGCGGCCGCTTGGGCCGTCAGTGGCATGGCCGTGCGGGTGACGCCCTGATGTTCTCTTTGGGGTTGCCGCTGGACCCGGTGAACTGGTCGGGCTTGTCCTTGGCGGTGGGCTTGAGCATCGCCAACAGCCTGGATCCGCAACAAACCGAGGGTTTGGGCTTGAAATGGCCCAACGACCTGTGGCTGGGGCCGTTGCCGCAAGCCCGTAAGTTGGGTGGCATCCTGATTGAAACGGTGGTGTTGAGTGGCTCGGCGCAAACCGCCCGTTATGTGGTGATTGGCGTGGGCATCAACATCCAAGCGCCGCAGGCGGCCGACTTGCGCATGCCGGCCGTGGGCTGGATCGAGCGGCAAGCCCACGCCAGCGCTGACAGTCTGCTCAAAGACCTGCTGCTGCCCTTGGTCGCACAGGTGCAACGCTTTGCCCGCGAGGGTTTTGCGCCGCTGCAAACCGCCTATGCACAGCGGGACTTGTTGCGCGGTCAAGCGCTGGTGTTGTCCAACGGTGTCGAGGGCGTGGGCGCGGGGGTGGACGACCAAGGTGTGTTGCAGATCGAGACGGCCCAAGGTCGCGTGGCCGTGGCCAGCGATGAAGTCAGTGTGCGCCTGGGGGCTTGGGCGTGAAGCCCTGGGGCTTTCGGCTCTTTGTGGCCTTGCTGCTGCTCAATGTCTGGTTTTGGGCGTGGTCGAGCGGGCATTTGAATCGTTTGGGCTGGGGCCCGACGGACCCGCGTGAGCCGCAACGACTGGAAAACCAAGTGCGGCCTGAGGCGCTGCAACTCTTGCCTGCAAATCCCCGTCCGTGAGGGTGTGCAAAAAGGCCACCAGGTCATCGATGTCTTGGTCGTTCAACCGGGCTTTTTCGCCGGGTTTTTGACCATACGGGACTTCGCTGGTGTTGACATTGCCATGGTGCTTGCGCGGCAGGTCGTTGAACTTGTTGGCGGCCGTTCCATACCAATCCGCCGGTTGCGTATCGCGAGTCGCGTAAAAGCGCACCACGTCACGCAAGTCCGTGAACTGGGCATTGTGAAAAAAAGCGTGTCGCACCGCCACATTGCGCAGTGAGGGCACTTTGAAGGCGCCGCACAAACTGGCCGCGTCGGGTCGTTTGGCCACGGCCGCTTGTGCACACAGGCCCAAATCGTAGCTTTGTGCGCCGGTGTTTTGCGACAGTGCGGCGTGGCGTGGCACCCCCAAATTGTCATAACTGAAATCGGTAAAGAGTGGTGGCAAACCAGCCGCATCCGGTTCGGCTGTGTGGCAAGCCGCGCAATTGCCTTTTTCTTCATCCTTGAACAAAGCCCAGCCGCGTTCTTGTGCTGGCGTAAAAGTCTGTCGGCCTTGCATCACCTGATCAAACCGGCTGTCAAACCGCTGGAAGGACCGATCCTCCCGTTGGTAACTGGCCAAGGCTTTGCGCATGGCGGCAAAGGCCACATCGGGCTGCTGCCAAATCTGTTCGCCAAAATGCTGGGCAAATTCAGCCGCATAAGGGGTTTGGGCCAATTTCTTCACCACACTGGCGGCGTCCGGGTTGGCCATTTCAAGGGGGTTGAGAAAAGGGGCACCGGCTTGTTCTTCCAGGCTGTTGGCGCGGCCATCCCACATGAAGCCGCCGCTGGCTTTGCCGTTTTCGTCAAACTGCAAACCGGTGTTGCGTGCCAAATAACGCAGCGACGGCACATTGCGCAGGCCGCTCGATTGCATCGCTGGCCCACCGGGTTCGATACCGCGGGATGACGCATGGCCCAAGGCCTCCACATGGCAGGTGGCACAGGACTGTTGCCCTGAAACAGACAAAGTCACATCATGAAAGATGGCCTGTCCCAAGCGCGCTTGGGGCGACAGTTGGGGCGCGTTGAATGCCGGGCGTGCCCACCACATCGTTGCCGATACACCCGCGCCGATGACGACCCCGGCCAATGCGATCTTGAAAGCGTTCATACCGTGGTTCAGCGAAAACCGACACGGTCCAACATTTGTTGGATCTTCACCTGGTTCATGCCCACCACACGCACGGGCAATTGCTCGCGCTTGAAGTTGTCGCCCCCCATGGCTTGCAAGGCGGGGTTGCTCAATTTCAACCCCTTGATCACCGGCCACTCGTTGTTGCCATCTGCAAAATACGTCTGGGCTGGCGCACTCACCAGGTAATTCAAGAATTTCAAGGCGTTTTCAGGATGCTTGGCATGCCGCGCCACCGCACCACCGGCGATGTTCATGTGGGTGCCCCAGCTGTCTTGGTTGGGGAAAATCACGCCCACGCGTTCTGCGATGGCCTTGTCCTCTGCGGTGTTGCTGCGCAGGATGCGCGCCAAATAGTAGGAGTTGGCCAAGGCCACGCCGCATTCACCGCTGGCCACCCCTTTGATTTGATCGGTGTCACCCCCTTTGGGGCTGCGCGCCATGTTGGCCACCAGACCCTTGAGCCAGGTTTCGGTGGCGACGGGGCCCATGTGCTCCATCATCGCGCCGAACAAGGACAGGTTGTAGGGGTGCGAGCCGGAGCGCACACACAAACGGCCGAGATTGCGCGGGTCGGCCAATTTTTCATAGGTGTCGACATCGGCGCGGTTGACCTTTTGTTTGTCGTACACGATGACACGTGCGCGCGTGGACAGGCCAAACCACATGCTGCCCTCGGGACGGGATTGGGCGCGCAAATAGGGCGGCACGGCTTTTTCCAACGCGGGCGATTGGACCGCAGCGAACAACTGGTCCACCTCGCCCTTCCACAACCTGGCGGCATCGACCAGCAAAATCACATCGGCGGGCGAGGCGCTGCCCTCCGCTTTCAAGCGGGCCAAGATGCCGGCATCGTCTGCATCCACGCGGTTGATGCGGATGCCCGTGGCCTTGGTGAAGTCGGCGTACAAAGCTTCGTCGGTGGCGTAGTGGCGGGCCGAGTAAAGGTTCAAGACGGGTTCTTCGGGAGGTGCGGCCATGGCACCGGTGAGCGCCATCGCCAAGCAAGCGACCAACTGGGGTTTCAAAAACGGGCGCATGTGCAAGAAGCAAAGGGAGAACATGGCAAGGCTTTCGATGCAAAGAAAGCCTGATTTTACATCAAATAGGAATTATTCGCATTTGATCTGGATCAAATGACCCGGTTTCAGATGGGTTTTCGCAATGTGCGGCTGAGCAACAACACCGGAAGCAAGCCGACCAAGACCAGCGCCAATGAGGGTAAGGCCGCCTCGCCCAAGCGCTCGTCCCGCGCGAATTGGTAGGCCACCACCGCCAGGGTGTCGGTGTTGAAGGGTCGCAACACCAGCGTGGCCGGCAACTCCTTCATCACATCCACCCAGACCAGCAACAGCGCGGCCGCCGTGGCCCGGTGCAGCAAGGGCCAGTGGACACGTGCAAACAAGCGCCACGCGCTGCATCCCAGCATGCGGGCCGTTTCATCGGTGGCGCTGGAAATACGGCTGTAGCCGCTTTGCACACTTTGCAAGGCAACCGCGATAAAGCGGACCAAATAGGCCCAGACCAGGCCCAAGATGGTCGCGGTCAGCCAATAACCGGCTTGGCTTTGCGGCCAGTGGGTTTGCAACCAAGTCACAGGCCAGAGCAAACCCACCACGATAACCACGCCAGGGATGGCGTAGCCCAGGCCCACCAACTGCGCACTGAGTTGACGCCAGCGGCTGGGGCGAGCCCGCACGCCATAGGCCAAGAACAGGGCACAGGCCACGGCCAAGACGGCGGTGATGCCACCCAAGCGCAGGCTGTTCCAAGTCCAGGCAAGGAATGAAGGCCATGGCAAGGCTTGGGATTGCGTGTTTTGCCACAGCGCATAGAACATGATGGCCAAGGGGGCGACAAAGCCCAGCAGAACCGGCAGCGCGCACAAGACAAAAGCCAATACCGCCGACCATGAATGCAAACGCAAAGGCTGGGATTCACCCGAGCGTGTGCTCAAACGGTTGCTGACAAAGCGCAGCCGCGATTGGGCGCGGTGTTCCAGCCAAAGCATGAAGGCGACCAACACCAACAAAACGGTTGACAGTTGCGCGGCGGCCCAGCGGTTGTCCATCACCAACCATGATTTGTAAATACCCGCCGTGAAGGTTTGCACGCCGAAATAACTGCTGACACCAAAGTCGGCCAAGGTCTCCATCAGTGCCAGCGCCAGACCAGCGGCCATGGCCGGGCGCGCCAAGGGCAGCGCCACGCGCAGAATGCGGCGCCCCAAACCCAAGCCCAGCAAACGTGCGGCCTCCATCAGTTGCGGGGCGCGCTCGGTCAAAGCGGTGCGGGTGAGCAAATACACATAGGGGTACAGGCTGAAGCTGAGGACAGCCGCCGCGCCCCACAAACTGCGCACATCCGGCCAGAGTGCGCCTTGCCAACCAAAAGCATGGCGCAATTGGGTTTGCACGGGCCCGCTGAATTGCAAGAAATCGGTGTAGGCATAGGCCACCACATAAGCGGGCATGGCCAGTGGCAACAACAATGCCCACTCCAAGGTTTTGCGCCCCGGGAAATCAAACAAACTGACGGCGGCAGCGCTGACGCTGCCCATGCTGAGCACCCCCAAACCCACGCCCAAACACAGCCACAAACTGCTGAACAGGTAATCGGGCAAAACGGTTTCATACAGCGCTTGCAGGACCTGTGCAGAAGCCGCGTCCCATTGCGTCCAAGCGGCCAACACCATCAACACCGGCAAGGCCAATAGCAAGGTGAGCAAACCGCGGAAACCAGAAAAGAGGAGCATGGGTTGTGCCAGACGGCACGCCAGAGAGAAATGATTGAAGATTGTAGGACGCGGGTTTGAAACACCGCCTGCCTACAATCGCCCGCATGTACCTTGATGTTTCCCATTTGCAAGTGCACTATCCAGGCCGTGCCAAACCGGCGGTGACGGACGTGAGCTTTGGTTTGGCACAAGGCCAAATGGGCGTCTTGATTGGCCCCTCAGGCTGCGGCAAAACATCGCTGTTGCGGGCGGTGGCCGGCTTGGAGCGTGTGAGTCATGGCCGCATCAGCATGGCCGGCCAAGACATCAGCAGCCCTGCACACCACACCGCGCCCGAGCATCGCCGCATCGGCATGGTGTTTCAAGATTACGCTTTGTTTCCGCACCTGGATGTGGCGGGCAATGTGGGTTTTGGCCTGGCCGACTGGTCGGCTGACAAGCGCCAAGCGCGGGTGCAAGAAATGCTGACCTTGGTGGGCCTGGAAGCCATGGGACGCAGCCAAGCCCACGAGCTTTCAGGCGGACAGCAGCAACGCGTGGCGTTGGCGCGGGCCTTGGCACCCGAGCCCAAATTGCTGCTGCTCGACGAACCCTTCTCGAATTTGGACATTGACTTGCGCGAGCGCTTGGCGCATGAGTTGCGCGATATTTTGAAAAAAGCCCAAACCACCGCATTGTTTGTCACCCACGATCAAATGGAAGCGTTTGCGTTGGGCGACCTGATTGGCGTGATGCATGACGGCCAACTGCATCAATGGGATGACGCCTACCAGCTCTACCATCGGCCCAGCACCCGCTTTGTCGCCGAGTTCATCGGCCACGGCGTGTTCGCCCCCGCCCATGTCGAGCAAGACGACAACCATTGGGTGCTGCAAACCCCGTTGGGCGCATTGGATGATGTGGCTGAAGATTTGGCGCAATGCCAAGGCCTGGCCGATGGCGAGTGCGAGGTGTTGCTGCGTGCCGACGATATCGTTCATGACGATGAAGCGCCGGTGAAAGCCCAGATTGTGCGCAAAGCCTTTCGCGGCTCTGAATTTTTATACACCATGCGCTTGGACAGCGGCCAACATGTGATGGCCCATGTGCCCAGTCACCACGACCACCATGTGGGCGAATGGATCGGCATTCGCTTGCAAGCCGACCATGTGGTGGTGTTCAGCAAAGCCACTTGAGCGGGTCTCAATTGAAATCGACGGTCACGGCGGGGTCACCGGGCAAACCCACGTACTGCAATTGAATGCGCATGCCTGATTGGCTGGGCACCGGCGGCAAAAATCCGTCCAAACTCAACAAGTCGCCTTTTTTCAAGCGGATGCCGTCTTTTTTCAGTGCTTGCGCCAACCACATCGCCGCATTCAAGGGGTGACCCAGCAAGTCGCGGCCTTTGGCGCGGCCAAACTCTTGGGCCTGTGGGCCTTGATCGCTCATCACCACCGTCATGTTGGCCAACGCGTCGGCAAAGGCTTGGGTGTTTTGCACCGGTACCTCCGCGCCCAGCACGCCACCGCGAAAGCCCAGATTGGCCGCGAGCAAAGCGTTGCCCGAGAACGAACCCGCCATCATCAGGTCGGGCAGTTCCAGGAACGGGATGACCGACTCCAGGCATGCCAAGGCTTCCATGGGCGTGGTGGCCTCGGCCAACCGGGGGTCCTTCACTTCGACCAGCAAGTCGGCTTCAAAGGTGGGGCGTGCGCCAAACTTGGCGGGAATGACCGCGATGATGTCGACCATGTTGCGATTGAACATGTAGGCCCATTGCGGCCCGCTCATGCCAAAGTTTTTCTGCGACGCCGGGCTGGTGAAACCGGCTTTGTAGCCAATCCGATCGCCCAAGTACAAAGGCAACTTGGCCGCTAATTTGTGTTTGGCGCAATCCGCATCGGCAGTGCTGATGTCGTTGCCAAAACCCGCACTGAGTTGACGTTTGCTGAAGTCGGCCAGGAAGGCGTCCACTTGGGCATCGCTGGGGCATGCCGCATGCAAACTGGCGGTCAAGGGCAACAAGGCGAGCAGGGCATAGAGCTTGGTTTTCAAGGTGATCATGGGTGGTGGGAGGTTGGTGGTTGCGTGGAGGCGTTGAAAAAAACACCAAAACAAGCGCCGGCTTGGGCCTGTCCTGGGCGGGTGTCGGTCAAACTGACTTTGGCTTGGTGCTTGTCGGCGATTTCTTGCACGATGGCCAGTCCCAAGCCCGAGCCATCTGCTTCCGTTCCCAAGGCGCGGTAGAACGGCTCGAACACGCGTTCGCGCTCTGGCACAGGAATGCCCGGACCGGAATCTTCCACCTGCAGCAGCCAGCCCGTGCTGGCCGAGCCACTCACCCGCGCCGTCACCACGCCGGGTTGCGCTTTCGATGACGGTGTGTAGTTGATGGCGTTGTCAATCAGGTTGCGCACCAGTTCTTTGAGCAGGGTGGGGTTGCCTTGAATCAAGGCGCGGGTGTCGTCCGGCCCTTCAAAACCGAGGTCAATCTGGCGTTCCATGGCGCGTTGCAGCGAGTCCTTGACCACGTCCATGGTGAGTGCCGCCAGATCACAGGTTTGCAACGCCACTGGTGCGCCGCTGCTCTCGGCACGGGCCAAGGCCAACAGCTGGTTGACGGTGTGCGTGGCGCGCGTGCTGGCGCGGCCAATCTGCTTCAAAGACTGTTTCAAATCCTCGGCATTGGCATCGGTGCGCTGGGCCAGATCGGCTTGCATGCGCAAGCCAGCCAATGGGGTTTTGAGTTGATGTGCGGCATCGGCCAAGAACCGTTTTTGGGTGGCGATCGACTCTTGCAAACGCCGCAGCAAATCATTGATGGACGACACCAAGGGCAGCACCTCGGTGGGCACCGCGCTTTCATCCAACGGGCTCATGTCATCGGGCTTGCGCTTGCGAATGCGGTCCTCGAGTTGATTCAGCGGCTTGATGCCACGCGCCAAAGCCAGCCAGACCAACAACACCGCCAACGGCAAGATGACAAACAACGGCAGCATCACGCCTTGGATGATTTCATGCGCCAAGACCGAGCGTTTTTCCAGGGTTTCGGCCACCTGAACCAAGACCGGGCGGGCCTCGGGTGCGGCCACCCGCACCCAGATGTAAGCCACCCGGATCGGCGTGCCCTGCAAGACGTCGTCGCGCATGTGCAGTTCATCGGTGACCAATTTTTCGTCGTCATGCGGTGGCGGCAAGTTCGGCTCGCCGCTTAAAAATTCACCCTTGGTGCCCATGACTTGGTAGTACACCTTGTCGGTTTCGTCGGCGTGCAAAATTTCATGCGCGGAATGGGAAAGCTGAAATTTCACTTCGCGCACATTGCTTTGCACCAGCAGTGCCAAAGCCTTGGCGTTATGCCCCAAGCCCCGGTCAAACGGCACCTGGGCAATGCCCTCGGCCACCAACCAGGTCAGCCCAAAGGTGATCGCCCACAGCAACAACAAGGGCGTGAGCATCCAGTCAAGGATTTCGCCAAACAGCGAGTTTTGGCGGCGTTGAAACAGCTTCACCATGGCGGACGTGTCAAAGGGAAAGGGGAATGGTCATGGGGTCCGTGGCCGAGGCCACATGTCGCCAGAATGAGCCCGCTTAAGCGGGTGGTGGTGCAATTTTTTCCAAGCAATAACCCAAACCGCGCACGGTCGCGATGCGGATCGGCCCCTTTTCAATTTTCTTGCGCAAGCGGTGGATGTAGACCTCGATGGCGTTGTTGCTCACCTCTTCGCCCCATTCGCACAGGCGCTCGACCAATTGGTCTTTGCTGACCAAGCGCCCCACGCGTTGCAACAGCACTTCGAGCAAACCCAGTTCACGCGCCGACAGTTCCACCATGCGCCCGTCAATGGTGGCCATGCGCCCGGTTTGGTCGTAAACCAGCGGGCCGTGTTTGATGGTGGCGGTGGTGCTGCCCATGCCCCGGCGGGTGAGGGCGCGTACCCGCGCCTCGAGCTCTTGCAAGCTGAATGGTTTGGCCATGTAATCGTCAGCGCCGTAGTCCAGGCCTTTGACGCGTTCTTCCACGCTGTCGGCGGCCGTCAGGATCAGCACCGGCATGCTGCTGCCCCGGGCACGCAGACGTTTCAAGACCTCCAAGCCGTGCATTTTGGGCAGGCCCAGATCCAGGATGATCAGGTCGAATTCATTCGAGGTCATGAGCGCCGCATCGGCTTCCGTGCCGTTGGGCACATGATCAACAGCCGCACCCGAGGCGCGCAAAGTGCGCAGCAGACCATCGGCCAACACCTGGTCATCTTCGGCGATCAATATGCGCATAGACGCTCTCCCCAGCGCGGAACGCTGTGATTTCATTCTAGGTGCAGCTTCTGTTGCCAGGGGCCGGGTGCAGCCGCCTTTACGGGTTAACGATAGCCATTCGCATAGGCTTCCAGTCCCAAGCTCACCACCGTTGCGACATCGGCGCCCACTTCACGGCGAAACTCCGCTTCGGCCTGCGCCACCGCCTGCTCAAAACCACGCAACCAAGCCAAGCCGGTGTCGGTGAACACGATGCGCTTGGCGCGGCTGTCCAGCGTGTCAGGCAAGCGCTGCACCAAGCCCCAGGCTTCGCATTGCGTCACCAGGTCGCCCATGGCTTGTTTGCTCATGGCGGCCATGGCCGCCAGGTCGTTCAAGCGCGCACCCTCCAACGGCAAATGTCGGGTGATGTGGATATGGGCGGCGCTCACCTTGTCACGCGCGGCCAAATTGGCCAGCGCCAACGGGACGTCGATGTGTTGTGCCATCAGTTGCAACACCCGTTCGTCAAAGCGGCGCATGGCGTGGCCCAGCAGCCGCCCGAGGTGGGCTTGTCGCCAGTCTTGGGCCGAAGGGAGCAGGTTGAAGTTCATGGGGATGGTGTGAAAAGGGGGCTGCTTTGGCACCGACCAACTGGGGTTGGCGCGACCACTTGATATGGTAAGGCAAACTGACCAAAAAAAGGCTTTACAGATTTATATTCTGCGATAAAGTACTGTTCAAGCATCCAGCCTGTGGTTTGAAACAGGTGCCGATGAACACCACAACCCATTGACCTAAAAGGAGATTTCCATGGACAACGTCAAAAGCATCGCCGCCGCAGGCGAGAAAGCCAAAGCCTTGCAAGCCGCCTTGGCCCAAATTGAAAAGCAGTTTGGCAAAGGCACCATCATGCGTCTGGGCGAAGGCGAGGCCATCGAGGACATTCAGGTGGTGTCCACCGGTTCGCTCGGTCTGGATGTGGCCTTGGGCGTTGGCGGTTTGCCCCGGGGTCGCGTCATTGAAATCTACGGCCCCGAGTCCTCTGGCAAAACCACGCTCACCCTGCAAGTCATCGCCGAGATGCAAAAAATGGCGGGCACCTGTGCCTTTGTCGATGCCGAGCACGCCTTGGATGTGCAATATGCGCAAAAGCTGGGTGTCAATCTGCAAGACTTGCTCATCAGCCAACCCGATACCGGCGAACAAGCGCTTGAAATCGTCGACAGCCTGGTCCGCTCTGGCGCGGTCGACCTGATCGTCATCGACTCGGTGGCGGCCCTCACGCCCAAGGCCGAGTTGGAAGGCGAAATGGGCGACTCCCTGCCCGGCTTGCAAGCCCGCCTCATGAGTCAAGCGCTGCGCAAACTCACCGCGCACATCAAGAAAACCAATTGCACCGTCATCTTCATCAACCAAATCCGCATGAAGATCGGCGTCATGTTCGGCTCACCCGAAACCACCACCGGCGGCAACGCGCTCAAGTTTTATGCCTCCGTGCGCTTGGATATCCGCCGCACCGGCACCATCAAAAAAGGCGAGGAAGCCATCGGCAACGAAACCAAGGTCAAGGTGGTGAAAAACAAAGTTGCACCGCCCTTCAAAACCGCCGAGTTCGA
>Ga0164294_10001435_pt1 | contig 22207 bp, 22 predicted proteins | sample GEODES005metaG_FD_111479 | JGI IMG/M metagenome (GOLD analysis project Ga0164294, IMG submission 111479) | Oligotrophic lake water microbial communities from Sparkling Lake, Wisconsin, USA - GEODES005 metaG | ecosystem: Environmental > Aquatic > Freshwater > Lake | place: USA: Sparkling Lake...
CAAGACCTTCAGCGGCTATCCCTGCTGCCATCGCCAGTGGCGCCATCCGGGCCATTGCCGGTTTGTGCATGGCTACAGCCGCAGTTTCACCTGCTGGTTTGAGGCCAATGCTCTCGACATGGTCGGCTTTGTTGTCGATTTCTCCAGCCTCAAAGCCCTCGAAGCCCAGCTGGCGGCCCAATTCGACCACACCTTTCTGGTGAATGCCGACGACCCCCTGCTGGGCCAATGGCAGGCCCTCCATGACCAGGGCGCCCTCGATTTGCGCGTGATGGCCAACGTGGGCATGGAGGCCAGCGCCGAGTTGGTGTGGGGTTGGGCCAATGCCCTGCTCCAGGCCCGTGATGGTGGCCGGACCTGCTGCGTCAAGGTCGAGGCCCGCGAAAACGAAAAGAACGCCGCCTCCTACGAAGCCTGGCCCGACTGGTTCGGGGCTGCCTAGGTCCGCCCTGGCCTGGTTGGGCCGGGTTGGCACTGAGTTGGGCCTGGTTGGCCTTGGGGCCAGTCCCCCCTCAACGGTCCTGGGCCCGGCGCAGGGCCTGGGCCAGGGGCAATAGGGCCAGGCAGAGCAGGGCGATCACCGGACCTGGCGGCAGGTTGATCGCCGGCTGAATCGCCAGGCCGAAGCCCAGGCCACTGAGCCCCATGCCGATCAGGCCGGCCCGCAGCAGGGCTTGTTTCAAGGACCGGGCGCCCACCAGGGCCACCAGGGCCGGTGCCCCCATCAGTGCGATCACCAGCACCACCCCTACGGCGGTCATGGCGCTGACCACGGTGAAGGCGGTGGCCAGGGTCATCCATAGGCGCAGGCTCCGCACCGGCAAGCCGGCACTGGCCGCCCCCACCGGATCGACGCCGAGGAAGACCAGCTGGTGATAGCGCCAACCCAGCAGGGCCCCCACCGCGGCCAGGGCGGCCAGGCCGCCGGCCAGATCGCTGGGGCCGGCCGCCAGCAGGTCGCCAAACAGGATCGCTTCGAGATCCACCCGGATGTGCAACAGGGGGATCAGCAGCACGCCCAGGCCCAGGAAGCCCGCCAGCACGGTGTTGAGCACGGCCTCATCGCGGCTGTCGCCCGGTTTGCTGCCCTGGCTGAGGCGCTCCGCCACCAGGGCCCCGGCCACGCCGCTGACCATGCCCCCCACCCCGGGGGACAGGCCCAGGGCCACGGCCAGGGCCAGGCCGGGCAGGACCGCATGGGAGATCAAATTGGCCAGGAACAGGCGCCGCTGCACCAGCAACAGGGTGCCGGCCAGGGGGCAGAGGGCGCCGATCAGCAGGGCCAGGAGCAAGGGCAGGGCCCACCAGCGATCCATAGGCTTGGGGGCGGAGCTTGGCCAGGTCCCTCCAGATTGCCGAATGGGGCGCCCAAGCGGCTGGGCTAGCCGCAGCGGTGGTTACCCACCCGCAGATCCCCTAGGGCCCGGCGCACCTGCTGGGGCGTGCCATCGGCAAGCAGCTGGCGATCGAGCACCAGCACCCGGTCGTAGGCATCGAGGTCGTGGCCCCAGTCGTGGCTCGAGACCAGCAGGGTGAGGCCGGCATCGCGCAGCTGGCCCATCACCTGCAACAGGGCCGTGCGGGCGGGCGGATCGATGGCGGCGCAGGGTTCATCGAGCAGCAACACCTGGGCCGGTTGCACCAGGGTGCGGGCCAGCAGGGCCCGTTGTTGCTGGCCGCCGGAGAGCTGGTCGAGGCGGCGCTTGGCCAGGCCAGCCAGGCCCACCCGCTGCAGGGCCGCCTCCACATCGCAGCAGCCGGGGCGGGCCGCCACCAAGCGCCCCAGACCCACCAGCTCCCGCACCGTGATCGGGAAGCCCCAGGCGATCTCGCCCCGCTGGGGCATCAGGGCCAGCTGGCGGCGGGCCAGGGGCAGGGTGAGGGGCTGGCCATCGAGCTCGATCGAGCCCGACTCCAGCGGTAATTGGCCGGCGATCGCCTGCAGCAGGGTGCTTTTGCCGGCCCCGTTGGGGCCCACCAGGGCCGTGAGGCTGGCGCGTTGGAGCTCGAAGCTCACCGCCTCGATCGCCAGGTCGCTGCCGCGGCGCACCCCAACCTGTTCGACCGCGAGGCCCAACCGCCCTAGCCGGAAACGCAGCCCAAGCTAGCCAGGGTCTGGCCAGGGTCCCTGCGGCCGGCGCCCCCCAGCCCGTACCCCAGCCCGAACCCTTGCCAGCCCAGGCGAAACCACCCTGGCGATTCAGCCCCAGCGGGTAGGGATGGCCGGCCGTCCCTCCCCTCAGGTAGTGCCACAGTGGGGAAATCGCTTTTTTTAAGTAGGTATGGCCAGCACGGCTTCGCGGGCATCGACAGAGTCGGCTGCGGCAGCCGGTTCCGGCGCCAGTAGCGCCATCGCTGAACCGAACGCCCCTAGGGCGGCCCTGCGCCAGACCAGCCTGCCGGTCACGATCATCACCGGCTTTCTGGGGGCCGGCAAAACCACCCTGCTGAACCACATCCTCAGCAACCAACAGGGGCTCAAAACCGCCGTTTTGGTGAATGAGTTTGGCGAAATCGGCATCGACAACGACCTGATCATCGCCACCGGCGAAGACATGGTGGAGCTAAGCAATGGTTGTATCTGCTGCTCGATCAATGGCGAGCTGCTCGAAGCGGTGTATCGGATCCTGGAGCGGCCCGAGCCGGTGGACTACCTGGTGGTGGAAACCACCGGCCTGGCTGACCCCCTGCCGGTGGCCATGACCTTCCTGGGCAGCGACCTGCGCGATGCCACCCGGCTCGATTCGATCATCACCCTGATCGATGCCGAAAACTTCAGCGACACGATTGACCAGGGCGAGGTGGCCCGGGCCCAGGTGGTGTACGGCGACATTCTGCTGCTCAATAAGTGCGATCTGGTCAGCGAGGAGCGGCTCGCGGCCCTGGAGAGCCACCTCAAGGAAATCAAAACCGACGCCCGCATCCTGCGCTCCAGCCATGGCGAGGTGGCCTTGCCGCTGCTGCTGAGCGTCGGCCTGTTTGAGTCGGATCGGGTGGTGGCGGCTGGCGAAGCCCAGCCGGCCCATGACCACAGCCACGGCCACAGCCACAGCCACGACCACGGCCATGGGCATGGCCATTCCCACGATCACGGCGCCGCCGCCCACCAGGCCGAGGCGGACCACAGCGCCTGTGACCATGACCATGGTCATTGCAGCCACGACCACGGCACCAGCCAGGACCACGGCACCAGCCAGGACCACGGCCCCAGCGACACCGCCCTCGCCAACGATCCCGTGCAACGGGCCGCCGACCACCTGGCGATTGAGGGCTTTACATCCCTTTCCTTCAGCAGCGATGGACCCTTTGCCCTGCGCAAGTTCCAGAACTTCCTCGACAACCAGCTGCCCAGTGGTGTGTTCCGCGCCAAGGGGATCCTCTGGTTTAACGAGAGTGAGCGGCGCCATGTGTTTCACCTGGCCGGCAAACGCTTCTCGATTGATGACACCGAATGGGATGGCGAGCGCAAGAACCAGCTGGTCTTGATCGGCCGCGACCTCAACCATCGCAAGCTGCGCCAGCAACTGCAGGCCTGCGTTGCCAAGGACGCTGGCAAGGGCTTCGGCTGAACGCCAATGCCCGGGGGCGGATTTCTGCCAAGGCTCGGATGGCCCAGTTCAAACCGGTGGCGTTCCGATCGGGGCCCCCTTCCCCGTCGTTTGGCCTTAGGCGGGAACCCACCCAGCATTTGGCAGTCGATGACACACCAGCCCCAGGAACCATGGCTAGGGTTTGTCCACCTCAAGGCGACTGCATGACGGAGCTCCTGTTGTTCTCGGTCGTCGTGGTGCTATTGGGTTTGGTCTGGTGGCTCGTGGAGGGCTCCGATGACGACAACGGCGGCGGTGGCCTGATGCAGCCCGTGCTGGTGCCTGTGCCCGTTCGTCGTTACCCCCAGGGCCGTTAAGGCTTGCGTTGGTGCCAACGTCTTTTCCTCTTGTTAGGCAGCTCGTCCTGCTTCCTTTCTTTAGATTGATTTAAGCCCCTTCGGCCTGGGCGCAGCTGGGACACACGGCCCGCACATTGAGGACGCATTCGAGCAGCCGAAAGCCATGGAGCCCGGCGGCCCGTTCGCCGGCCTTGAGTACGTCGTGGCTTTCAAATTCTTCGGTTTGGCCGCAGCGCACGCATACCAAATGGTGGTGGTCCCGGTTGGTGTCGCCGGCTAGCTCGAAGCGGCGGCCCCCATCGGGGAGTTCGAGTTCCTGCAGCAGTTGCATCGAACTGAGCAGGCGCAGGGTGCGGTACACCGTGGCCAAGGACACCTTCTCGTCGCCCTTGAGCAGCCGTTGATGCACCTCTTCGGCGCTGAGGTGGCTGCCTTCACCGATGCGTTCAAACAGGCCCAGCACCCGCTGGCGTTGGGGCGTCAGCCGCTGGCCCCGGCCATTGAGGGACGTGCGCAGGGCCTCCGCCTGGGGGTTGGCGGCAGTCACGGTGGGGAGGGCGGCCAAGGGGAGCTGGGTGCGTGGGGATTCGGGGCGATCGGCGGCGCCTGGGCGAGGCCCCTGCAGCCATGGGGCGACGCAGGCGCCAGTAGTTCTCAATAGTAGTTGCAATTGCGAAGATCTGTCGCCTGGTCTGGCGGCTGGATTGCTGGCTGGCCCTACTGCATCGCCCTGCTGCACGGCTGCCCCTGCTGAACGGCTGCCCCTGTTCTGCGGCCTTGGTGCGCGCTGCCTGCCGGACCTGGGCGCCGCTTCCAGCATGGGGGCGTGAGTCCCGCTTGGCCCGCCCCAGGGACCCAGCGGCCAGCCGCCCCTGCCCCTGTGCCATGGCCCCAGCCCCCCGTTCCGATCCCCAGCAAGCCGGCAAGGCTGGCGCCGCCGGTTCCAGGCTGGCGCCGCTTTGGCAGGGGCTGCGCCGCACCCCCGCCCTGGTCACGGCCATGGCGGTGCTGGGCTTGGCTCTGATGGGCTCCAGTGCCCTGTTGGTGAAGGGCCTGCGCACGGCCAAGGACACGATCACGGTGACGGGGGCCAGCACCGAGCGCATCCGCAGTGACTTTGCCGACTGGTCGCTGCTGCTCAGCCAGGGGGGCGATAGCCAGCAGCAGGCCTACCGGGCGCTGCTGCCGCTGGTGCAGCAAACCCGGGCTTTTTTGTTGGTCCATGGGCTTCAAGCCGACGAGCTCAAGCTCGGATCGGTGAGCGCCGATAGGGAAGACATCCGCGATCCCCGCACGGGCGAGCTGCGCCAGACCCGCTGGACCAGCCGCCAGACCCTTGTGATCAGTAGCGCCGATGTGGACAAGGTCAATCGTTTAGCTGGCGAGATCCCGGCCCTGATCGGCGAGGGCGTGCCGCTGGTGATCAATGAGCCCGCCTACACCTACTCAAAACTGGCAGAAAAACGGGTGGACATGTTGGCAAAAGCCACTAAAGACGCCCGCAATCGTGCCCAGGCGATTGCCGCCCAGGCCGATAGCTCGATCGGCGCGATCACCAATGCCGACACCGGCACCTTCCAGCTCACGGCCCCCAATTCGACCGATGCGAGTAACAGCGGTTCCTATGACACCCGCACGATTGAGAAGGACATCACGGCCGTGATGGCGGTGACCTTCCGGGTGAACTAATCCCCTTGTCATCATTAGGGGAAATGGCGATTAACCGCCATTAAAAGGCCCCCTGGGCTGGCGGCAAGCTGTAATTCTTTTCCCGAAAGAGTCGAAGGCAGGCGGTGACCACACTGGCGTCAAAGAGGCTGCCCATGCCGGCTTCAACCGCGGCAAGACCGGCTTCCAACCCTGGTGACACCCGGTAGGGCCGGTTACTGGCCATCGCTTCCACCGTGTCGGCGACGGCCAGAATCCGCCCCTCGAGGCTGATCTGATCCCCCTTGAGGCCCCGGGGGTAGCCAGTGCCATTGAGGCGTTCGTGGTGTTGCCACACGGCTTCGGCCACGGGCCAAGGAAATTTGATCTGGCGCAGGGCCTCGTAGCCCGCCTGGGCATGGGTTTGCAGCAGGGCTAGTTCTTGGGTGGACATGCGATTGGGTTTGGTGAGGATTTCGGCCGGGATGGTGAATTTGCCAATGTCGTGCACCAGGCCGGTGATGCGGATGCCCTCGCATAGATGGGCGCTGAGATTGAGCTCAATGGCGATGGCGAAGGCAAGCTCGGAAACCCGTAATTCGTGGCCGGCCGTGTAGGGATCTCTGGCTTCATTGAGCGCCACTAAGGCGGCCACAATCTGATGCAGACTTTGCATCGTTTCGGATTGATATTTGATGGCGAGACGCTCGGCTGTTTTGCGATCTGTGATGTCGCGGATATTGCATTGAATCACAAGATTTTGGCCGGCACGATAGCGGTTGCTGATGAAAACAACCTCGTGCGCATTGCCATTTTTGCTGGGTAAATGGAGGTCGTCTCGGCGCACGTAGCCAATCTCCCTAAGCTCCTTAAGGATGAGCTCCACCTGCTCGCGATCCGGAAAGAGACCCACGTCCCATAGGCTTTTGCCCAGCATGGCATTCATGGTTAAGCCAAGCAGCTCCGAAATAAAAGGATTGGCCTGGGTGATATGACCACTCTCGCCATCAAGAATCAAGATCCCGTCTTTGGCGGACTCAAATAGGCCGCGATAGCGCTCTTCGGAGTCAAGGAGTTTTTGGCTGGATTGTTGTCTTTCAGTGATGTCGCGTACGGCGGCAAGTAGCATGATGCTGGCGTTGATATCTAGGCGTAGCAGTTCAACTTCTGCGGGAAAATTATCGCCATGTAGACGCCTGAATTGCCACTCGAATTGATGGTGGCCTTCCCTGAGCGCGATCTCTAGCTTGGCTTGCCAGGCTTGGGTGGATGATGAGCCATCGGGCTGAAGATCTGGTGAGAGATTGCAGAGACTCAGTCCCTGAAGCATAGTGAGATTGTCGGCGCCAAAGAGTTGGAGGCTGGCCTTGTTGCCTTCCTTGCACTGCCATTCTGGCGGGGCCAACAACATCAACGAATCGCGGAATCCTTCAAACAGGAGGCGATAGCGTTCTTCGCTTTGAATCAAGGTGCCCTGGGTTCGGGCTTCCAATACGGCGCGAAGGAGGGCTGGGCCCAGTTTTTCGAGCTGGTGTTTGTAGACATAGTCGACAGCGCCGCGCCGCAAGGCTTCAAAGGCGGAGGCCTCGGAGATGGTTCCAGAGACAAATAGGAAGGGAACTTTGCCATAGCTCGCATGGGCCACGGCCAGGGCCCGGGCCCCTGGAAAGCCAGGCACGGTCCAATCGGCCAGGATGGCATCGGGAATCTTTTGCTCCATCGCGGCTCGAAATGCAGCCTCGTTACTGGCCCTGCGAATCCCTATGTTGATGCCAGCGTCATGCAACGCATCGCTAAGCATCTCGACATCTAAATCTGAATCTTCGACAACCACAAGATCAAGTTGGCTGTCTTGCTGTTTCTCGGTAGTTGTCATTTAGATTCTCCGGGCGACTTGTTTAGCAGCATCCAGTAGAGGCCCAGTTCCTTGACGATCGTTATGAATGAGTCGTAATCCACTGGCTTGACTAGGTAGCTGTTGGTGCCCAGGTCGTAGGCACGAATCACATCCGATTCTTCCTGCGATGATGTTAAAATTACAACCGGTAAGCGGCGGGTTTGGGTTTCGTTGCGTATGCGTCGCAACACCTCTAGTCCATTCACTCTTGGCAACTGCAAATCGAGCAGGATCAGCTTGATTCTCTGAATATGGATGGCTGCTTCTTCGCCGAACAGATGATCAATGGCTTGGGCGCCATCCTTGAGCCACAGCACCCTGTTTTCCAAATGGCTCTCGCGCAGGGCGTCCATGGTTAATTCGGCATCAGCCGGATTGTCTTCGATTAACAACACCTGCATCTCGGTGGCGATTGCCGTCATGGATGATCTCCTAGGGATGGGGATAACCTCTGCAGGGGCAGAGTGAATGAGAAGGTGGCACCTTGACCGATCTGGCTCTCACCCCAGATGCGGCCATGGTGACGATGGATAATCCGCTGACTGAGGGCCAGGCCTACGCCAGAGCCTTCGAATTCTTCTTGACTATGCAAGCGTTGGAACACGCCAAAGAGTTTATCGGCGTAGGCCATGTCAAAACCGGCGCCATTGTCCTGGATCCAATAAATAGTGGACTCCCCTTCAATACGGCTGCCAACATGGATTTGGGCGGGATTATTGTGGCGTGTAAATTTAATGGCGTTGGAGAGTAGATTCATCCAGACTTCTTTCAACATGGCCGGATCTCCCTGGCATGGCGCAATGGCTTCACAGCTGAAGTTGATCTGACGCCCGGGTTCCAGTTCGATCAGTTCGGTGGCGCTTGATTCAGCCAGGTCCTGCATCGAGACCGCCACGAAATGCATCTCGCGCCGGCCGAGCCGGGAAAAGGCGAGCAGGTCATCGATGAGCTTGCCCATGCGCACGGCGTTTTGGCGCACGACCCCCAGCAGGCGCAGGCCTTCCTGATCAAGCTTGTCGCCATAGGCCAGCATGACCTTGCGGGAGAAGCCGTCCACGGCGCGCAAGGGCGCCCGCAGGTCATGGGAAACGGAGTAGGAGAAGGCCTCGAGCTCTTCATTGGCGGCCTTCAGCTCGGCGGTGCGCTCTGTGACGCGTTTTTCTAAGCTTTCATTGAGATTATTGAGTTCTCGTTCCAGTCGTTTTCGCTCAGAGATGTCCCTGGCAACGGCGATAATGCCAGCCACAACACCTGTTTCATTGCGGAAGATTCTGGCATTGAAAAGTACGTCTATGAGGCTGCCTGAGCGATGGCGCATTTGTAATCCGTAGTCTTTTACGTATCCATCGGCAAACACTTTCTGGTAGCCCATGCGGGCTTTTTCTGGATCACTAAAGTAGCTTGAAAAGTCCTGTCCTACTAGCTGCTTACGCTCCATTCCTGTCGCCATCACCATGGCTTCGTTGACATCCTGGATGGTGCCATCCTGTTTGATGTTAATCATTGTATCGGGATTCGCTTCAATCAGGCTACGGGTGTAAAGCGCTAATTCTCTGCGTTCGGCCTCCAGTCGCTTCTGCTTGCTGATGTCGAGAATTGTGCTGATCCATTGGATCGGCTCCCCATCACTATTGCGCAGTAATTGCAGGCTTTCTTCAATCCAGAGATGGCTGCCAAACTTGTGTTTGTAGCGCAGGCTAAGGCGAGCAGCTATTAATTTTTTCGCCAGAAGATCCGCTTTGGCGCATTCCCATTGATCGAGATCCTCTGGAATGATTAAGGCCTTAGCATCCATCGAAGTTAGTTCCCTCTGGCTGTAGCCAAGCATGCTGATATAGGCCTGATTGGCCTGGCATTCGCCTTGCATCGAGCGCAGGGCGCGGCCCATGGCCGCTTGCTCAAAAAGGGAGCGAAATAGGGATTCACTCTCGCCAATGAGCTTTGTCGCTGCCTGAATGGTCTTGCTTTGGTGCTGATACATCAGACCACTGCTGATCAGCAGGCCAAGTAGGCCAGCTCCGGTGACAAACTCAAGGCTGCGGGCCCATAGGGATGCTTGATTGAGTTTGCGTTTGTTGGCCTCCAGTTGGTTGTTGGATTGGCCTTGGAGATGGTCGAGGATGGTTTGAAGTTGCCGCATCGCCTCGATGGATGGCCAATTGACAATCTCCTTGGCGGCAGCGATGTTTCCCTGCTTCCTTAGGGCTATGCTGCTCTGAATTAAAGCTTGCTTGCTGCTTATGGCGTTATTCAGGGTTTCGATGCTTGCGGCTTGACTAGGTGAATCGTGCAGGAGTTGCGAAGCCCGTTTAAATGTTGCCTGAAGCTCTTGATTGGCTTGATGCTGCTGATCTGCAAAGGCTTGATTGCCGGTAATGATGTAGCCGCGAGCGTTTGATTCTGACTCGCGAACGTCTCTTTCGATTTCGGACAGCGCTTGCAGCTTGGCTTGGTTGTTGGCCACTGCGAGTGCCAATCGAATCGCGTCATCACCCTGGCGCCAGGATGCGGTAACCCCAATCACAACCAGGAAGCCTGCTGTCAGCAGGGGCACTGTGAGCCTGGGGGTGGGCAAGGCCGTTTTGGCCCGCTTGCCGGCTTGAATGGCATCCAATGGTTAGGTCCGCTCAAGGTTGGAGCGGGATGCTGGCCATTGGCGGCGTCGATCGCGATTGACTGTTCGGGCTTTTTGCTGATTCGATGCTTGATTTTTAGGCGAATATTGATGGGCGTACTGGGCGTACATCTGGACCTTCTATCTACAATTCAACTTAGCGATTGCAGCGGAATCTGGCTGGCCTTGATTTGCCGTTGATGACCGGCATCATTGCGCTCGATCTGCCCGTTTAAGCTGCTGCTGCCAGCCATGACTTGCCGTTGCCATGTCAATCAAGGGTTTCTGGTCTGTTTGGCACGATCTTGGCCTTTGCTTTTCTCCCTTGGGGGCGGCCCCCTGGCTGCTGGTGATTGGCTTTTACCTAAGTTGTAGTGGTTGTGCCAGCCAGAAAAGTGAATTGCTGCGCGAACGCTGCGCCCAATTGGCCAATCGCGGCTACAGTGATCGCACCGAACTTGTCGCCTTGCTGGGGGCCAATGGCCTGCCAGTGAACGGCGATGGCCGGGCCCTGCGCCAGGCCGCCAAGCAGTTATGTATCGCCCATCTATGAAATCATCGGACCATTATTTAGCTATCTGCTTGAGGCTTCTTGGTGCTAGCTTGGATTACAAGTCAACCCTTTAAAGGGTCATTCATCGCCGCAGCGCCCTGTTGTGCCCAAATACCAGCAGACCGCCCTGCAACTGACGGTTAATGAAGCGGTCGATCGGTTGCTGCGTTGGGCCGTAAACCCCTGGCGGCGCCTGTCGTTGCTTGTGATTGTGCTTCTAGGCGCCTTTTTTATCGGCACGGCCCTCTCGACGGTGACCTCCACCTCCGGCTTCTCGGAGCCCTTGGCGGCCCTGCTGCCCTTGGCCTTAATTGAGCTGGCCGTGCGCTGGCGCCGCTCCCTGATCCGCCAAACGGGCGACAAGCTGGGCCTGCAACTGCTCGACATGGCCCGCATCGGCCTGCTCTATGGCCTGCTGATGGAAGGCTTCAAGGTGTTGTAGGGGGAGGCGCGCTGCCCGGTTCCAGGTCTTGGTCCCAATGGGCCATTGGCACTCAAGCGGTCTTCGTCACAAAAAAAGGAGGGCATGAAGCCCTCCTGGAAGTGATCAGGGGATCGGTTGCTGATCAACCCATCCCGTTGAATCGATGGTCTAGGCAGCCTCAGGCGGCAACGGCCGTCTTGGCATCCAGCACGCCCTTGGCGTAGAGGCCGGCGTAGTAGTTGATGTCGCGCTGCTTGATCTTGGAGGCGTTGCCGGCACACCAGAACTGCTGGTAGCGGTCCAGGCACACCTGCTTCATGTAGGCCCGGGCGGGCTTGTTGAAGTGGCGGGGATCGAAGTTGGCGGGATCCTTGGCGGCGGCTTCGCGCACGGCGGCAGTGAAGGCTAGGCGGTTGTCGGTGTCGATGTTCACCTTGCGCACGCCGTTGCGGATGCCTTCCTGGATTTCTTCCACGGGCACGCCGTAGGTCTCAGGGATGGCGCCGCCGTACTTGTTGATCATGTCCAGCCATTCCTGGGGAACGGAGCTGGAACCATGCATCACCAGGTGGGTGTTGGGCAGGGCCTTGTGGATTTCAGCGATGCGGCTGATCGCCAGCACTTCGCCCGTGGGCTTGCGGGTGAACTTGTAGGCGCCGTGGCTGGTGCCGATGGCGATCGCCAGGGCATCGACGTTGGTTTTGGCAACGAAATCGGCAGCTTCGGCCGGGTCGGTGAGCAGCTGGGAGTGGTCGAGTTTGCCATCGAAGCCGTGGCCGTCTTCGGCCTCACCCATGCCGGTTTCGAGGGAGCCGAGGCAACCGAGTTCGCCTTCCACGCTCACGCCGATGGCGTGGGCCACGTCCACCACTTCCTTGGTGACGCGCACGTTGTAGTCGTAGCTGGCGGGGGTTTTGGCGTCGGCCTCGAGGGATCCGTCCATCATCACCGAGGTGAAGCCGTTGGCGGCGGCACCGAAGCAGGTGGCGGGGCTATTGCCGTGGTCCTGGTGCATCACCACCGGGATGTCCGGGTAGGTTTCAACGGCAGCCAGGATCAGGTGGCGCAGGAAGTTTTCGCCGGCATACTGGCGGGCACCGCGGGAGGCCTGCAGGATCACCGGGCTGTCGGTCTCGGAGGCGGCCTCCATGATCGACTGGACCTGCTCCAGGTTGTTGACGTTGAAGGCAGGGATGCCGTAGCCGTTCTCAGCGGCGTGGTCAAGCAGCAACCGAAGCGGAACGAGCGCCATGGGAAAACCTCGCGGAGATGGAAGACGGGTGGGGGGCCTTGGGGCCTGCCAGGCGTCAGGGCATCGAACCGATGGCCCTGGCTAGGACTGGGCGAGACTCTACCCGTTCACCCAGGCGGTTTTAGGCCCCGGGGCCGGCCAGTTTTGGGCTAGGGGCTGGGGGCTTATGGGGGGGCGTTTGCGCCGATCCCACCATTCGGATCAGCCGAGGCCAGCAGCTGGGATTGGACCAGCCCAGGCGCCAATCCCCGCCGAAGGTCGGTCCTAGGGACGATTCGGCCCGATTCAGAGGGTCAGCCGCTGGCCATCGGTGGCAGAGCGCAGGGCCAGATCACAGCAGGCCTGGCTCAGGACTGCTTCTGAGAGGCCCGGCACCAGGGGCGTGCCGGCGCCCACGGCCGTGGCCCAACTGTGCAGGATCCGCTGCACCGGTGCCACGCGGCCATCGACCCAGGTGCGCTCAAAGGCCAGCTGGGGATCGGGCTCCACCAGTTGTAGGCCTTCGCCGGCGCGGGCCTGCCAGAGCTTGAAGCCGTGCACGTAGTCGCTTTGGTTGGAGGAGCCCAGCACCAGGCTGCCTTCACTGCCATAGATCTCGATCCAGTAGCCCCGCCCCGGCCGCGCCACCGAGGCCAGGCTCACCTGGGCTGGCACGCTTTGGCCGCTGGCGGTTTCCAACTCCAGTTGCACCAAAGCAATGTCTTCGGCATCGACCGGGGCCCTATCGAGCGGGGCCATGGCCAGCCCTGCTCCCGTGCCAGGGTCCTGGGCGCTCGGTTTGGGCCGCTCGGCAATGGCCGTGCTGCAGGTTGCGCTGAGGGCGCGGCTGGGGCCGATCAGCCAGTGCAGGGTGTCGAAGGCGTGGGTGCCGAGGGCGCCGAGCACGCCGCCGCCTGCGCTGCGCTGGGAGTACCAGCTCCAAGGCCGCCGGGGATCGGCGCGGCTGCCCATCAGCCAGTCGAGTTTCAGCAGCCAGGGGGTGCCGATGGCTCCTTGATGCAACAAGCCTGCGAGCTGCTGAAACAGGGGCACGGCCCGGTATTCAAAATCCACCCCCACGCACAGCCCCTTCCCCAGGGCCAACCGCTGCAGCTCCTGCACCTGCTGGGCGTTGAGGGCCACCGGTTTTTCCAGCAGCAGGTGTTTGCCGGCGGCGATCGCGGCTTTCGCCAGCTCAAAGCGGGGCCCGGGTGGGGTGGCGATCACCAGGGCTTCGATGCTGGGGTCGGCCAGCAGGGCGCCGAAATCGCTGAAGCCCGGCAGGCCGCTGGCCGCGCAGGCCTGCTCCAGGCGCTCGGGGCGGGGATGCCAAAGGGCCACCGGTTCGGTAAGCGCACAGGCGGCCAGGGCCGGCAGGTGCACCTGTTCGCCGAAGCCCAGGCCCGCCACCGCCACCCGCAGGGGAGCTCCCCCAGGAGTGGTTGGCCCCGGAGGAGTTGGCCTAGGAGCGGGCTGGCTGGCCATGGCCGATGGGCTCGAAGTCACCGCGAGGCGAGCAGCTGGCCTCCAGCCTCACAGACCGCCTGGACCACCTCTTCCATCAGGCCATCGCCGGCCACCGGTTGCCAGCTGGCCCGCCACTGGGGAATGCCATTGATCGAGGTGTCCCGCATCAGCTCCTGGTCGCAGTCGATTTCGGAGACGTAGAGCTCGCTGGTGGGTTGGCGGGAGCGCCGCCCTGGGGCGGCTGCCGGCTCGCCGCCCTGGTTGCTGCCGGGGCCTGGGGTCCTGGCAGGGGCGGGGTTGCTGCCAGGGGCTGGGGTGCCGGAGCTGGCGCCCGCAGTCGTTGCTGGGGCGGGGGCCGGTTCAGCCGCTTCGGGGTCAGGCGCGGGTTGGAACCGACTCAGCACCGTCAGCGTGCCCTGCTTGCTGAGGCGCAGGCTGCCCCGGTCCCACCATTGGCGGCCCGCATCGCTGGAGGGCACCTCCTGCCAGTCCACCGGTCCGGCCCAGGCCGGGTCGGGCTGGGCCCAAGGCAAGCCCAGCAGCCCCGTCAGCACCAGAACCAGGCCCAGCGCCAGGCCCAGGAGCTGACCCCAAGGGCGATCGCCCCGCGGCCGGTTCATGCCGCCACCGCAGCGGCGGCCGGGGCCCCGCTAGGGGCGCTGCCGTGGAGGCGCAGCAGGCTCGCCAGGGTCGCCTTCAATTTCGGCCTGGCAACGATGCAATCGACAAAGCCGTGCTCCTGGAGGTATTCGGCCGTTTGAAAGCCGTCGGGCAGTTTTTCGCGCAGGGTCTGCTCGATCACCCGACGGCCGGCAAAGCCGATCAGGGCCTTGGGCTCGGCCAGGATCAGGTCGCCGAGCATGGCGAAGCTGGCCGTGACGCCGCCCGTGGTGGGGTGGGTGAGTAGGGGGATGTAAAGCAGTTCGGCCTGGCGGTGGCGCTCCAGGGCGCCGGAGATCTTGGCCATTTGCATCAGGCTGAGCATGCCTTCCTGCATGCGCGCTCCGCCCGAGGCGCAGACAATCAACACCGGCAGGCCCTGGGCCGTGGCGGCCTCGATCAGGCGGGTGAGTTTCTCGCCCACCACCGAGCCCATCGAGCCGCCCATGAAGCTGAAATCCATGGCCCCGATCGCCAGGGGCAGGCCTTCAATGCGGCAGATGCCGGTGCTCACCGCATCCTTGAGGCCGCTGGATTGCTGGGTGTCGCGGATGCGGTCGGCGTAGCTGCGGCGATCCTTGAAGCCGAGCGGATCGGTGGGGGAGAGCTCCAGGTCGAGGGGCTGGAAGCTGCCGGGATCGGCGATCAGGGCAATGCGGGTGGCGGCATCAATGCGGTGGTGGTGGCCGCAGTTGCTGCACACGCTCGCATTGGCGATCAGGTCCTTGCGATACACCACCAGGGCGCATTCGGGGCATTTGCTCCAGAGGCCGTCGTCCTCACTGGTCTCCTGGCTGGAGCGCACCAGCGGGGCGTTCTTGCGGCGATCGGCAAACCAGTCGAACAGCGACACGGAGCTAGGAGGAAACGGCAGTGGGTTGATGGCCAGGCGCTCCCGGGCTCGGGTGTCGCCGTCGTCACCTCATTAAAGGCGTCCGCCTTCCAATAGACCGCCCATCGCTAGGCCGCCCGCAGGGAGACTGCTTACCGGGAGACTGCTAGATGGCAGACCGACCCCTGGCAGACACCTCGCCGGGAGACCGCCCGCCCTGAAGAGCGCCCCAGGGGTCAGCCCCCCAGGAGGCCGCCGCCAAAGGCACCGCCCAGCACCTGGCCCCACCAGGGGGCACCGCAATCCACACGGCCAGGCCCCCTGCGGCCAGGTAGGGGCCAAAGGGGAAGGGCTGGCCGCGCTTGAGCCGGCCGATCAGCATCAAGGCGCTGCCGAGCAGGGCGCCACTGAGGAAGGCCAGAAATACGGCCACGGCCATGGCGTAGAGCCCCAGCCAGGCGCCGAGCAGGGCCGTCAACTTGGCATCGCCCAGCCCCAGGGCCGGTTTGCCCATCAGCTTTTGGGCCAGGGCGCTCAGCCCCTCCATGGCCAGCAGGCCGGCGGCGGCGGCGATCAGGTGATCCAGCAGCAGGGCCCCGCCGGCGGACGCCCCCTGGCGATAGCCGGCGATGGCTGTGAGGGCCAGACCCAGCAGCAGACCCCAGCGGCAGAGGGGTTCCGGCAGCCAGAGGTGATCGAGATCGATCAGCACCATCGGCAGCAGCAGGCTGGCCAGGAGCCAGCCCGCCGCCACGAGCCACCAGTCGATCGGGCCGCCCCCGAGCCAGGCCAGGGCTGCAGCCAGGGGGCTTGAGCCGCCCAGGGCGGGCGTCCCGGTCATCGACCCCAGCAGGGGGGTTGTCACCAGCACCGCCACCCACAGGCCGGCGCACAGCAGCTCCACGGCCGGGTAGCGGGCGCTAATCCGGGCGCCGCAGTGGCGGCAGCGGCCCGCCAGCACCAGCCAGCCCAGCACGGGGATGTTCTCGAACCAGGCCAGGCGCGTGCCGCAGTGGGGGCAGTGGCTGGGGGGCATTACCACCGATTCCTGGCGGGGTAAGCGCCAGGCCACCACATTGAGAAAGCTGCCCACGCAGCCGCCGATCAGGGCGACGCCGATGGCCAGGAGCGGTCGGGCCATGGCCCCTGCGGCGAGCCCTTCGCCCAGGGGTTCCAGGCCCACCAGGCCCCAGCTGGCAACTCCCCAATCCATCCCAGTCCTGCGAACGATCGCCGGCCTGCCTTGGCCGGCCTGGTGTCCTTAATCCTGCCTCCTGCCTCCTGCTGCCGGCGCTGGCCCCTGGCGAACCTTGCGCCATCCCGTTTCCCGTCAGACCCCCCTAGGCCCCCTCACGCCCAGGCGCGCGGAAAGGGGGACGGGGGCTGCGGGGCCGGGGTCTGCCGCCCCGGATCAGATCGAGGGGCACAAATTGCTCCTCTGGCAGCAGAACCGGCGGTTCGAACACGGCCCGGCCCAGGTCCCCCTGGTGGGCCAACACGATGCCGATGGGTTCACCGCCAGCGGGACACTGTTCCAAATAGGTGAAATAGACCTTGCGCGCCCGCCCGATCAAATCGCCACTGTTGATGCGATCCCAGCGCAAAGGGCTTTTCAGGGGTGAACCCTGAAAAGCCCCAGCGGCCTCAATCACAAAGGAGGGGACGGATCGTTTTTGGGAAGGAGCTGAAGCCGTGACCGGGTCCGCCGGATCGATCCAGCGTAGGGGCTCAGGCGAGTGTTTTCTTCTCTTCGATCATCCGATGGATGATCGGGGTGAGAATCAGCTCCATGGCAAAGCCCATCTTGCCGCCATTCACCACGATCGAGGTGGGGCTGGACATGAAGGAGTCGTGGATCATGTCGAGCAGGTAGGTGAAGTTGATGCCCCACTTCTCACGGGCCCCCTTGCGGAAGTGGATGATCACGAAGCTTTCATCCGGGGTAGGGATGTTGCGGATCACGAAGGGGTTGGCGGTGTCCACCGTCGGCACCCGCTGGAAGTTGATGTCCGTGAGGCTGAACTGGGGGCAGATGTGGTTGATGTAATCCGGCATGCGGCGCAGGATCGTGTCCACGGTCGCCTCGGCCGAGTAGCCGCGCTCGGCGTTGTCCCGGGAGATCTTCTGGATCCACTCCAGGTTGACGATCGGCACCACGCCCACCAGCAGGTCGGCGAGGGAGGCCACGTCGTAGCCGTCGCCAACCACACCGCCGTGGAGGCCTTCGTAGAACAGCAGGTCGGTGCCGGCGGGAATCGCTTCCCAGGGGGTGAACTGGCCGGGGTTGAGGGCGGTGCCGAGCCGCTCGTTGTGGTCGGCCGCTTCTTCGAGCGAGTGCAGGTAGTAGCGCTTCTCGCCGCTGCCGGTCTCGCCGTAGGTCTGGAACAGTTCGCCCAGCTTGTCGAACAGGTTGGCCTCGGGCCCGAAATGGGAGAAGTTTTCGCCCTTGGCCAGGGCCTCGGCCATGGCCAGCTTCATCTCGGCCCGCTCAAAGCGGTGGTAGCTGTCGCCTTCGACCACGGCGGGGGTGATGTCTTCGCGCTTGAAGATCTGCTCAAAGGCGCGCTTGACGGTGCTGGTCCCTGCGCCAGAGGAACCGGTAACGGAAACAACCGGGTGACGCTTCGACATCGGCGCAGGGGGGAGAGAAAACCGGTGCTGAGTTTGGCAGGTCGCAGGGCCCGGTTCCTCAGCCTGGCCCTGTTGCGGTCGCTTTTGGGTGGCACCAGTCCGGGCTTGAGGTCGGTCTCCCTAGCGGAGACACCGGCCTGGGTCCCCCCCGGGTAGGGGAGCCAGGCCGGAGCGCGCTCAGGCCTCTAGGGCGGCCAGCAGCTGCTCGCCCATGGCCTGGCAGCCCAGCTGCACGCAGCCAGGCGCCATCAGGTCGCCGGTGCGATAGCCGGCATCGAGCACCGTGTCCACCGCCGATTCCAGGGCCAGGGCCGCCGCCTCCTGCTTCAGGCCCACCCGCAGCAACATGGCGGCGCTAAGCACCATCGCCATCGGGTTGGCCTTGTCCTGGCGGGCGATGTCGGGGGCGGAGCCGTGGATCGGCTCAAACAGGCCCGGCCCCTCGCTGCCCAGGGACGCCGAAGGCAACATGCCGATCGAGCCGGTGAGCATGGCGGCCTCGTCGCTGAGGATGTCGCCGAACAGGTTGCTGGTCAGCAGCACGTCGAATTGGCGGGGGGCACGCACCAGCTGCATGGCGGCGTTGTCCACGTACATGTGGCTGAGCTCCACGCCCGGATAGGTCTGGCCCATGGCCACCACCCGGTCGCGCCAGAGCTGGCTCACATCCAGCACGTTGGCCTTATCCACCGAGCACAGCCGGCCGCCCCGTGCAACGGCTTGGTCGAACCCCACCTTGGCGATCCGGTCGATCTCGTAGTCGAAGTAGGCCATCGTGTTGAAGGCGCGCACCTGGCCCTCGGCCTCGATGCGTCCCTTGGGGGTGCCGAAGTACACGCCGCCGGTGAGTTCGCGCACCACCATCAAATCGACGCCCTCGATCACCTCGCGTTTGAGACTGCTGGCGTCCGCCAGGGCCGGCAGGATTTTGACGGGCCGCAGGTTGGCGAACAGGCCCATGCCGGAGCGCAGGCCGAGCAGGCCGGTTTCGGGGCGCTGTTCGCGGGGGAGGCTGTCGTATTGGGGCGAGCCGATCGCCGCCAGCAACACTGCATCGGCGGCCTTGCAGGCCTCGAGGGTGCTGGCGGGCAGGGGTTCGTCGCAGGCGTCAATGGCGGCGCCGCCGATCGGCTGCTCGTCATAGCTGAGGCTGAAACCGTGGCGGCCGCTGACCGCATCGAGCAGCTGGCGGGCCACCGCCGTGATTTCCGGGCCGATGCCGTCGCCGCTTAGAAGCGTGATCCGGTAGCTCGTCATCACAGGAGGGCCGGCGGCGCCGGAACCAGGGGGCAGCTCGAGAGATTACTGGCCGCCCTGGGGCTCACTCCCCCTGGTTCTTGAGCTGGCGCAGGCTGCGGGCCATGTCGGGCAGCTTGTTAAACACGGCCGAGCAGCGCAGCCAGAGGCGGTTGGGGATGGCGGGGTAGCCGCTCACCACCTCGCCGGCGGCCACATCGCCATGGATGCCCGACTTGGAGGAGGCAATCGCCCGATCGCCGATCGTGGCCCGGTTGGCCACCCCCACCTGGCCGGCCAGGATCACGCCGTTGCCCAGCTTGGCGCCGCCGGCGATGCCCACCTGGGCCGCCAGGGCGCAACCGCGGCCGGTCACGACCCCATGGCCGATGTGGACCAGGTTGTCGATCTTGGTGCCGGCGCCGATGCGGGTTTCGCCCACCGAGGGCCGATCAATCGTGCTGCCGCAGCCCACTTCCACCCCCTCTTCGAGCACCACCAGGCCGGTTTGGGGCATCTTGCGCCAGCCGCTGGCCGTGGGCACAAAGCCAAAGCCCTCCGAGCCCACCACCGCATTGGAGTGAATGACGCAGCCCGCGGCCAGCCGGCTGCCGGGATGGAGCACGGCGCCGGCGTGGAGCTCACAGCCCTCGCCCACCTCCACATCGCCATAAATCACCACGCCGGGATGGAGGATCGAGCCAGCGCCGATGCGGCTCCCTGCTGCCACCACCCCATGGGCGCCGATATGGACGCCGGGGCCGATGGCGGCGCCCGGATCGACCACGGCGCTGGCGTGGATGCCGGCGGCCGGCCGCTGGCGGGGGTAGAGGGCGTCGAGGGCCTCGGCAAAGGCCAGGCGCGGATTGCGCAGGGCCACCCAGGCCAGGCCTTGGTCCGTGGCTTGCTCCTGCAGCTCCGGGTCCTGGGGGATCAGCAGGGCGCTGGCGCCGCAGCCGGCCAGGGCGGCCGCTAAGGCGTGGCCCGGTTCAAGAAAACTCAGTTGGCCCGAAGCCGCCTGGTCAAGGGCCGCGGCGCTGCTGAGTTCGGGGTCGCCCGCCAGGTGCCGGGGGGTGGACTCCTGCACCTCCCCCAGCTGGTTGAGCAGGTCGCTGAAGCGCATGGCCGGGCTCGACTGGGCTGGCGCGGATGCTAGGGCCGGGGCCCCTCTCGACCTCGATGGGCCTTGAGGGGCCGCTTGGGGCCAGCGGGCTCCATGGGTGGCGGCCCAGGGGAGCGGCCGGTTTATGGGGCCGGTTCCGGGGGCGCTTGGCTCGTGGTCAACACCAGCTGGTCGCGGTGCACCACCGCATCCCCCACCGCGCCGAGCCGCAGCCGCACGGCCTCGCTGCTCTGGCCGAGCACCTGGGCCAGTTCGTCGCTGCCCAGGGAGGTGAGGCCCCGGCCCAGTTCGCGGCCATCGAGGCTGAGCAGGCGCACCGCATCGCGCCTGGAGAAGCTGCCCTCGATGGCGCGGATGCCCACGGCCAGCAGGGAGGCGCCCCGCTCCAGCAGGGCCCGCTCGGCGCCGCCATCGATGGTGAGGCTGCCCTTGGGCAGCAGGGCATGGGCCAGCCAGCCCTTGCGGTCAGCCAGGGGCTGGGGGCTGGGCCGAAACAGGGTGCCCACGGGCTCGCCCGCCAACAGGGCTTCCAGCACCGCCGGGTCCCGGCCATCGGCCAGGCGCACCCGGATGCCGCTGGCCGTGGCGATGCGGGCGGCGGCCAGTTTGGTGGTCATGCCGCCGGTGCCCCAGCGGCCGCCGCCGGTGGCGGCGCTGCCCAAGCGTTCCAGTTCGGCCAGGCTGGCCACCTCGGCGATCGGCCGGGCGTCGGTATCGCTGCGGGGATCGCCGGAATAGAGGGCATCCACATCGGTCAGCAACACCAGTTCATCGGCGCCGATCGCCACGGCCACCAGGGCCGAAAGGGTGTCGTTGTCGCCAAAGCGCAGTTCGTCGGTGGCCAGGGTGTCGTTTTCATTCACGACTGGTGTCACCCCCCAGGCCAGCAGCTGGTCCAGGGTGCGGCGGGCGTTCTGGTAGCGGCGCCGGGAGGCCAGGTCGCCCCGGGTGAGCAGCACCTGGGCGACGCTGCGGCCGTGGCTGGCAAAGCTTTGGTCGTAGAGGCCCATCAGCCGCCCCTGGCCCACGGCGGCGGCGGCCTGGAGGGCCTCCAGCTCCCGGGGGCGCTCCAGCAGGCCCAGGGCCTGGCAGCCGAGGCCGACGGCGCCGCTGGTGACCAGGGCCACCGGTTCGCCCCGTTGCCACAGGCCGCTCAAGCTGGCGGCCAGGTCGGCAATGACTGCGGCGGTGCTGCGGCCTGCTTGGCCCCGCAACAGGCTGGTGCCCACCTTGATGACCCGGCGCTGTCCCATGGAGTGAAAGGCGGCTAAAGCGGTGCTGCTGGTGTCCGGCAGCTGGTGTCCGGAGCTGGGCCCTTGATCTAGTGCAATGCGGCGCCCAACCAGCGGGCCAGGCGCACCTCGGCGGCCTGGAGGCGGTCCCGCTGGCAGGGCTGGCCGGTCGGATCCACGGGCTTCACAAGCACCGTGAACAGGCCCAGGCGGTTGCCGGCCAGCACATCGGTGAACAACCGGTCCCCCACCAGGGCGACCTGGCCATGGGGCAGCTCCAGGTCGGCCAGCACCCTCCTAAGGGCGCTGCGCCTCGGCTTGCCGGCGGCCGTGGTGAAGCTCACCCCCAGTTGGCGGGCCACCGATCCGATGCGCTCGCGCGAGGGGTTGTTGCTGAACAGGTGCAAGTGGAGCTCGGCCTTGGCCTGCTGCAACCAGAGCTCCATCGGCGCCGGCAGCTGGGCCTGGCGCCGGGGCAACAGGGTGCGGTCCACATCCAGCACCAAGGCCCGGATCCCCTGGCGCCGGAAGGGCTCCAGGGGCAGTTCGGCCAGGGTGCCGCTGGCGAGCCAGTCGGGTTGGAGCAGGCGCGCCAGACTCACCCGTCGCTCTCCCGTTCGTCCAGTTCGGCCTCGATCCGGGGCTGGATGCGCTCGAATTCCTCGTCTTCCACCAGCACGCCGATGCCGTCCTCGAGGCGGGCGACCACAAAGAAGGGATCGAGCGGGATGTAGAGGCCGTATTCCTGGTCGCCGGAGCGGAACTGGATCA
>Ga0164294_10001436_pt1 | contig 22206 bp, 22 predicted proteins | sample GEODES005metaG_FD_111479 | JGI IMG/M metagenome (GOLD analysis project Ga0164294, IMG submission 111479) | Oligotrophic lake water microbial communities from Sparkling Lake, Wisconsin, USA - GEODES005 metaG | ecosystem: Environmental > Aquatic > Freshwater > Lake | place: USA: Sparkling Lake...
ACGTCACGGTCTACGCCTTTGAGCCCGTGCCCGACATCTTCGCGGTCCTGCAGGCCAACGCCGCCGAGCACGGCGCCGGCCGCCTGATCCCGCTGCCCTACGGCGCCAGCGGGGCCCGCGGCGAGGCCCGCTTTACCTACTTTCCCCGCAGCCCGGCCCTGTCGACCAGCGACCCGGGCGCCTGGGACGAGCAGCCCGACGAGTTCAAGGAGGCCGTGATCGGCCAGACCGCCGCGGCGGCCGGGGCCATCTGGTACGCCCGCCTGATGCCCCGCTTCCTCGCTGGCTTCGTCGCCCGGCACCTGCGCAGCGGCAGCAAGGAGGTGGTGGCCACCCTGGTGACCCTGTCGGAGATCATCGACGAGCACCAGATCGCCCGCGTCGACCTGCTCAAGATCGACTGCGAGGGCGCCGAGCTGGCGGCCCTCCAAGGGGTGCGGGGCGAGCACTGGCCGCGCATCGGCCGGGTGGTGGTGGAGGTGCACGACCGCGCCGGCCGCTTCGACGCCGTCTCCGCGCTGCTTCGCGCCCAGGGCTTCACCCGCCTCGTGGCAGAGAAAGAGGCCGGCTTCGAGAAGACCCGACTGATCAACCTGTTCGCCACGCGGAGCGATGCGCCATGAATGTCGCCGGGCTGATGGGGCTGAGCGCCCTGCTCATCCACGTTCCGACCCTGCTCGTCTCTCTGTACCTGGACAGAGCCGGCCTGCCAGCCGGCCTGGGCGACCAGACCACGTCGCGCAAGCGGGGCACGCTGGCCGCGCGGCTGCCGCGGATCGGGCTCAATCTCTTCGCACTCTATGGGCTGGCCCTCCCGGCCCTCAGCGCCGTTGATTTTCTGTTTCCGATGGCGGCGCCGCCCCTCTGGATTGGGGTCCTCCAGTTTGTTCTGCTCGTGCTGGCCGACGACCTGTGGTTTTATTTCGCCCACCGCTTCATGCACGAAAACAAAGAGGTCTACCGGCGGGTTCACAAGATCCACCACGAGGCCTTCGCCCCGGTGCCCATCGAGTACATCTATGTCCACCCGGTGGAGCTGATGATGGGCACGCTCGGCCCGGTGTTCGTTATCGTCGCCACCTTGCTCGTCGCGGGCGAGATGAGCGCCTATGTGCTGGTGGGCTGGCAGGTCTGGCGCACCCTGCACGAGATCGACATCCACTCCGGGCTGCGCTCGCCCTTCACCGCTGGCTTGCCGCTGTGGGCGGGCATGAAGCACCACGATCTGCACCACGCCCGGCCCACCCTGGGCAACTACGCCAGCTCCCTCACCCTGTGGGATCGGCTGCTGGGCACGGCGATCGACCAGGGTGGGGCTTCTCAGCGCGACGGGCAGCCCAAAGAGCCCGCCGCGTAGCCCTACGCGGACACTCCCGCGCGCGGGGGCCGTTCGGATGCGGGAGGACTGTGTCGGGATGGCGGAGCCAAGAAACCAAAAAGCCCGCGGTGACAATGTCACCGCGGGCTTAAGGAGTACTCCTAACGGGATTCGAACCCGTGTCTTAGCCGTGAGAGGGCTATGTCCTTGGCCTCTAGACGATAGGAGCACAAAGTTGAAAGACTTGCAAGAGTGGTTGAGGCACCAGGACTCGAACCTAGAATGACAGGGCCAGAACCTGTAGTGTTGCCAATTACACCATGCCTCATCATCGACGTTGACTGATGCCCTCTCAAGGTCAGCCGTTTCGAGTGGGCTCTGGCGCCCGGCCCGTCGTCATCTTGCTCCACGAATATACAGGCTCAGCTCGGGCCCGTCAAGGAGAATCTCCTGATTTTTTTGGAGCCGGCCCACAAGGAGGGAGATCGCGCACCGGGGCCAGGCTCAGCCGGGGCCCGGCGGTGGCGATCACGCCGTTGAGCTGCTGCAGCGCCAGCTCCTCGTGGTGGCGGTAGGCGGTGATCGCGCGGCGCGCCTGCTCGGCCTCGGCGGGGCTGCCTTCGCGCCAGGCGTAGTGCAGGTCTTCGTAGGCCGTGACCCGATCTTCCCAGGCGGCGGTGAGGCGGCGGTGGCCGTCGCGGGCGGCCGGGGGTGCGGCCAGGGTGTGCAGGCGAGACGACAGGGAGGCGGCCTCGGCGAGGATGGGCCCGGCCAGCGTCTCGGCGAGGGCCTCGGGCTCGGAGGTGCGCTGGCGGAGGGCCACGGCGAGGCAGGTGAAGCGGTGGTTGAGCAGGCGGTTGTGCGAAAGCAGGCTGTCGACCTGCGTCGCGTAGGCGGCGAGGGCCGAGGGCGCGCGCGGGCCGCGCTGGCAGGCCAGGGCGAAGAGGAGGAGGGGCCAGCGGGGGAGGGGAGGGGAGGCCATCGGCGCTCATGGGTGGAAAATGCGTGTTGTCCGGGCCGAGCGCGTTATCGGGGGCTGCCGCGCCGGTGGGCTGTCCCCGTCTGCGCGCGCCGCTGCACCGAACCAGGCGAAGAGCGTACCGCATCCATGAGAGCGCTGGAACAGGGGATCGCAGGACTTCGGGCCTCCGGCCGTCGGCTGGTGGCTCGCTCGGGCCGGGCCGCGCGGCCCGCTCGGCTCGACCTCTCCCTCGTTCCCGATGGGGCCGAGGCCTTTACGGCCTCGGACTGGCGGCGGGTGCTGGTGCGCGCGGTGGACTGGCTGGGGCCGGTGGCGGTGCATGTCCTGGCGCCCGATCAGGCCGATGATCCACTGTTGGCCGATCTCATCCGCTTTGCCCACCGGCTGGAGTGCCGGGTCACGCTCTTTACCAACGGTCGCGGCATCGATCTGGCGCGGGCCGAAGAGCTGGTCGATCATGGGCTCGCCGCCGTCGTCATCGGCATGGGGGGCGTGAGCGATCCGCTCCAGCAGCGGCTCACCGGCGCTTCGGCCGAGGCGGCCTTGGGGGCGCTGCGGGCGCTTGGGGCGGCGCGGGTCGATCGCGGCCTGCCGCTCGACATCGAGGTCTCCCTGGCCTGGGTGCAGGGCGCCGCCGCCGAAGGGCGGGCCGTGCTGGGCCTCGCGCGTCAGGCGGGGGCCGACGGCTTCTCGGTGGTGCTGCCACACCACGGCCATCAGCTCGACCCCGACGCCGCCACCCTCCACGAGCTCCTCGCCACGCCTGCGCCCTACAACCGCAGCGCCGCCCACATCGCCGAGGCCTACGCGGTGATGCTGCCGGAGCGCGGTGAGGCCCCCGGGGCCGCGCGGGAGGGCCTTGGGGCGGCCGGGCGCCTGCCCTGCCCGGTCGGCGGCGAGCGCCTCAGCGTCAGCCGCAGCGGGCGGCTGGTCTCCTGCCCCTTCCAGGCGCCGATCGTCCCGCGGGTGGGCGACGTGCGCGCCGATTGGGTGGCCCACGCCGCCCCTCATCTTCACGCCATCCGCGCCTGCTCCCGGGCCTGCGCACATCCTGAGCTGGCACCGACTCCGCTCCTCGGATAGCAGCCGGCGCGTTTTTTCCGGTCGATCATGCGCGTCCTCGTAGAGCACATCCCCCCTGACGGCCTGCCGGTCCACCTGGACCCGGCGGCGGCGTGGCTGCAAGAAGCGGCCTCGATCGCCTTGGAGCGCCCGGCGCGCTCCATCGGCGGCGCGCTGACGGTCGAGCGATTCGGCAAGCGGCTTGAGGTCGTGGGCACGATGGCGGCCGAGGCCGACGTCACCTGCGACCGCTGCCTCGCGCCGCTGCGCCTGCGCCTGGGGGGGCCGGTCGAGCTGGCCTATGAGCCCGAGGCCAAGGCGCCGCCGCCCGACGAAGAGGTCGAGCTGGTCGCCACCGACCTCGACGTGGGCTGGTACGACGGCGAAGGCCTCGACATGGGCGCCGTGGTGAGCGAGCAGCTCGCCCTCTGGCTGCCCGAGCGGGTGCGCTGCGACAGCCTGGAGACCACCCGCCTGGGCGATGAAAACGCTGTTTGCGCCTTGCCCGACGAAGTGACCCGCCGCGATCCGCGCAGCAGCCCCTTCGCCGGAATCCGCCTGCCGAAATAGCAGGCCGCCCTCTCTCCCTCCCTCCCATCAGGAAGCACCATGCCGGTTCCCAAGAAGCGTACCTCCAAGAGCGTCAAGGGCATGCGCCGTTCCCATGACGGCCTCAAGCCCAACAAGGCCATCATGATCTGCGACACCTGCGGCGCCCCCAAGCTGATGCACCACGTGTGCGCCGCTTGTGGCACCTACCGGTCGCATCAGGTTCTGCCCGCCACGGACGAGGCGCAGGCCTAGGCCTGCTCTACGCGCGAGGTTCCGCCCATGGCCCAACTCCCGAAAGAAGAGATCACCCGCCGGGTGATCAAGGTCGTCGCCGCCAACCTCCGGGTCGACGAGTCCGAGGTGCAGCCCAACAAGGCCTTCATCGTGGACCTTGGTCTGGACAGCCTCGACATCGTCGAGCTGGTGATGGCGCTTGAGACCGAGTTCCACATCCAGATCGAAGACGACGACGCGGAGAAGATCTCCACCGTCGCCGACGCCATCTCGTACATCGAGGGTCACCTCGGATAGGGGCGCTATGCGCAGGGTCGTCGTCACCGGGCTCGGGGTGGTGTGCCCCTGCGGCAATGATGTCGCCACCGCCTGGCCCGCGGTCGTCGCCGGGCGCTCGGGGATCGGCCCCATCACGCGCTTCGATGCCAGCACCTTGCCGGTGCGCATCGCGGGAGAGGTCCGGGACTACAGCCCCGGGCCGGTCCTGCACGATCCGCGCGAGGTCAAGCGCCTCGACGCCTTCATCCAGTACGCGATGACGGCGGCCTACGAGGCCGTGCGCGACGCCGGGCTGCCCACCGATCAGCCTCTTGGCGATCGGGCCGGCGTCTACATCGGCACCGGCATCGGCGGCATCGAAGAGATCACCCGCGGCGCGCTCACCGTGCAGGCCGGCGGCTACCGCACCCTGTCGCCCTTCTTCATCCCGCGCTCGCTGGTGAACCTCGCGGCCGGGCAGGTGGCGATGCGCTTTGGTGCGCGGGGGCCGAGCCTCTGCATCAGCACCGCCTGCGCGACCGGCAACCACAGCATCGGCGAGGCCTGGCGGGCGATCCGCAGCGGCGAGGCCGATCTGATCATCGCGGGTGGCACCGAGGCCAGCATTGTCCCGCTCGGCATGGCCGGCTTCGTCGCCATGAAGGCGATGTCCAAGCGCAATGACGACCCCACCACGGCCTGCCGCCCCTTCGATCGCGACCGCGACGGCTTCGTGATGGGGGAGGGCTCCGGCATCGTGGTGCTGGAGAGCCTCGATCACGCCCTCGCCCGCGGGGCGCGCATCTACGCAGAGGTGGTGGGCTACGGCAACACCAACGACGCCCACCACATCACCAGCCCGCCGCCCGGCCATGAGGGCGCCGCCCGCTGCATGAGCCTTGCCCTGCGCAGCGCTGGCATGGTCGCCGAAGACGTCGACTACATCAACGCCCACGGCACCTCCACGCCGGCCAACGACGGCAACGAGACCCAGGCCATCCGCACGGTCTTTGGCGCCCACGCCGACAAGCTGCTGGTCTCCTCCACCAAGTCGGTCACCGGCCACCTGCTCGGCGCCGCGGGCGGCATTGAGGCGGTCTTCACCGTGCTGGCCCTCGCCCAGGGGGTGGCTCCCCCCACGGCCACCCTCGAGAACGCCGACCCCGCCTGCGATCTCGACTATGTCCCCCGCGAGAGCCGCGCCGCGCCCTTGCGCGCCGCCCTCTCCAACGCCTTTGGCTTCGGCGGCACCAACGCCGTCCTCCTCTTCCGCCGCCTGGACGCCTCGGAGGGCTGATGCGCATCGTCGCCGCCTCGGATCACGCTGGACTCGCGCTCAAGGCTCAACTGGTCGAGGCCCTGCGGGCCCGCGGCCATGAGATCACCGACCTGGGCACCCACGACGGCAAGTCGGTGGACTACCCCGACTACGCCGCCCTCCTCGGGCAGAAGGTCGCTGGCGGCGAGGCCGCCTGGGGGCTGCTCGTCTGCGGCACCGGCGTCGGCATGTCCATCGCGGCCAACAAGGTGCCCGGCGTGCGCGCCGCCGTGGTCTCCGAGCCCTTCTCGGCCCGGATGGCCCGCCAGCACAACGACGCCAACGTGCTCTGCCTCGGCGAGCGGGTGGTGGGCGGCGGGCTGGCGCTGGAGATCCTCCACGCCTGGCTGGAGTCCACCTTTGAAGGGGGCCGCCACCAGCGCCGCGTCGACAAGATCGGGGCGCTGGAGCCCAACCGGGTCTGAGCCCAACAGGAGTCCGCCATGTTCGCGCACCTCGCCGCCACCGACCCCGAGATCCTCGCCGCCATCCAGTCCGAGATGGGTCGCCAGCAGCATGATCTCGAGCTGATCGCCTCTGAAAACCACGCCAGCCTCGCCGTGATGGAGGCGATGGGCAGCTCGCTCACCAACAAGTACGCCGAGGGCCTGCCCGGGGCGCGCTACTACGGCGGCTGCGAGTTCGTCGACGGCGTCGAGAACCTCGCCCGGGCCCGGGCGCGCCAGCTCTTTGGGGTGCCGGGCTTCGACATCGGCTGCAATGTGCAGCCCCACGCCGGCGCCCAGGCCAATTCCGCCGCCTTCCTGGCCCTGATGAAGCCGGGCGACACCTTCCTCGGCCTCGACCTCAGCAACGGCGGGCACCTCACCCACGGCTCCCCGGTCAACAGCTCGGGGCTGCTCTACCGGCCGGTGCACTACCACGTCACCGCCGACGGCCTCATCGACATGGACGAGGTGCGCGACCTCGCCCGCAAAGAGCGCCCCAAGCTCATCGTCTGCGGGGCCAGCGCCTACCCGCGCTTCATCGACTTCGCGGCCTTCCGGGCCATCGCCGATGAGGTGGGCGCCCTGCTGATGGCCGACATCGCCCACATCGCCGGCCTTGTGGCGACCGGGCTGCACCCGCACCCCTTTCCGCACTGCCATGTGGTGACCAGCACCACCCACAAGACCCTGCGCGGGCCGCGCGGCGGCATCATCCTGGCCGAGCGCGACAGGATGAAGGCCATCAACTCCGCCGTCTTCCCGGGCACCCAGGGCGGGCCCCTGATGCATGTCATCGCCGCCAAGGCCGTGGCCTTCAAGGAGGCCCTGCAGCCCGAGTTCAAGACCTACCAGCAGCAGGTTCTGGCCAACGCGACTGCGATGGCTGGCCGCCTGATGGAGCGCGGCGTCAAGCTGGTGAGCGGCGGCACCGACAACCACCTCATGCTGATCGACCTCTCCGACGCCCCGGTGAGCGGCAAAGAAGGCGAGGCCTTGCTCGGCGGCGTGGGCATCACGGTCAACAAGAACACCGTGCCCCGCGAGCGCCGCAGCCCGATGGTCACCTCGGGCGTGCGCGTGGGCACCCCGGCGATGACCACCCGCGGCATGGGGGCCGCCGAGGCCGCCCAGATCGGCGACTGGATCGCCGACCTGCTGCAGAACCCCGCCGACGAGGCCCGCAAGGCCGAGGTCCGCGCCGGGGTCACCGCCCTGTGCGCCCGCTTCCCGCTCTACCCTGAGCTGAAGACGGCGTGAACTGCACGGCCTGCCATCACCCCGACACCCGCGTGTTGGAGACCCGCTCCAGCGGCGACGGCACCCGTCGGCGGCGCCAGTGCCTCGCCTGCGGGCAGCGCTTCACCACCTTTGAGCGGGTGGAGCAGCGCGCGGTGCTGGTGGTGAAGAAGGACGGCACCCGCGAGCCCTTCGATCGCGACAAGCTGGTCACCGGCCTGCGCCTCGCCTGCCGCAAGCGCCCGGTCTCGGCCGCCCAACTCGACGCCGCCGCCGAGCGGGTGGAGCAGGAGATCCTGGCCAGCGCGGTGGCCGAGGTCGCCGCCGGAGAGATCGGCCGGCTCGTGCTCGAAGAGCTCAAGGCCCTCGATCTGGTGGCCTACCTGCGCTTCGCCAGCGTGTACCGCGAGGTCAGCTCGCCAGCGGAGCTGCTGGCCCTCCTGCAGCCCCTCCTGACCTCGCCCCCCGCCGAAGGCAGCCCATGAGCCCCGCCGACGCGATGGCCCGGGCCCTGGCGTTGGCGGCCCGGGCGCGGGGTCGCACCAGCCCCAACCCGCTCGTGGGCGCCGTGATCGTCCGCGACGGCGCAGTGCTGAGCGAGGGCTTTCACCGCGGCGCCGGCAACCCCCACGCCGAGGTAGAGGCGCTGCGCCCCCTCGGCGGAAAGGCCGAGGGCGCCACGATCTACGTCACCCTGGAGCCCTGCTGCCACCACGGCCGCACGCCCCCCTGCACCGAGGCCTTGCTGGCCAGCGGCGTCGCGCGGGTGGTGGTGGCGATGGTGGACCCCGACCCGCGGGTGAGCGGCCAGGGCATCGAGGCCCTGCGCGCCGCCGGCCTCTCGGTGGAGGTGGGCCTGATGGAGGCCGAGGCCCGGGCCTGCAACGAGGCCTGGCTGATGGCCCGCCAGCGCCAGCGCCCCTTCGTGGTGCTCAAGGCCGGCGCCACCCTCGATGGCCGCATCGCCAGCACCACCGGGGAGAGCCGCTGGATCACCGGCCCCGCCGCGCGCCAGCGCGTGCACGAGCTCCGCGATCAACTCGACGCCGTGCTGGTGGGCGCCGGCACCCTGCGGGCCGACGATCCCCAACTCACCACCCGGCTGCCCGGCGGGCGTCACGCCACCGCCGTGATCCTCGACACCCAGCTCTCCATCTCGGCCGACGCCGCCGTGCTCTCCGCGGGCTGCCCCGTGATCCTGGCCTGCGCCGAAGACGCCCCCGAGCGCGACCTGCCGGCCACGATCCTGCGCCTGCCGCGCGGGGCCCATGGCCTCGATCTGCACGCCCTGATGCGCGCCCTCGTCGATCGCAACCTCTACAGCCTGCTGGTGGAGGGCGGCGGGCAGGTCCACCGCGCCTTCGTCGAAGCCGGGCTGGTCGACCGCCTGCTGCTCTTCCTCGCCCCCAAGGCCCTGGCCGCCGGCCCCGGCTGGCTGGGCGGGCCAGGCTACTCCCTCGCCGCGGCGCCCCAGTGGCGTCTCACCGCCGTCGAGGCGCTCCAGGGCGACGCCCTCCTCACCTTGGAGCCCTAGCCGATGTTCAGCGGGATCATCGAAGACACCGGCGTCCTCGTCGGGGTCCGCCCCCAGGGGGCTGGCCGGATGCTGGAGATCGAGACCCGCCTGCCGGTGGCGCCGGCCGGGGCGGCCGGCGTGGGGCGCCCCGATCGCGAGCGCATCGGCCTGGGCGACTCGATCGCCGTGCTGGGGGCCTGCCTCACGGTGGAGGCCGTGAGCCCGCCGAACCGCTTCACCGTGGTCGCCGGTGCGGAGACCGTTGAGCGCACCGTCATCGGCGCCCTGCAGCCCGGCGCGCGGCTGCACCTCGAGCGGGCCCTGCGCCTCGGCGATCGCCTCGACGGCCACCTCGTCGCCGGCCATGTCGATGGCGTCGGCCGGGTCGTCTCGCTGGCCAAGGCCCAGGAGAGCTGGGTTCTTTGGGTCGAGGCGCCCGAGGCCCTTTCGCGCTACGTCGCCGAAAAGGGCTCCATCGCCATCGACGGCGTCAGCCTGACGGTCAATGAGGTCGACGGCGCCCGCTTTCGGGTGAACATCATCCCCTACACGGCCGTGGAGACCCGCCTCGGCCTCCTTCGCCCGGGTGATCGGGTCAACCTTGAGGCTGACCTCATCGCCCGCTACCTGGAGCGGCTCCTCGCCGGGCGCGCCGACGCCCCTGCCGCCTCCCTCACCGCCGATCGCCTCGTCGCGCTGGGATTTGGGCCCACGCGCAGCACCGGGAGAAGCTCATGAGCTTTGACGTCATGGATCAGGACCCCATCAAGCGGGTCGAGCACGCCATCGCCGACATCCGCGCGGGCCGCATGGTCATCCTCGTCGACGACGAGGACCGCGAGAACGAGGGCGACCTCACGATGGCCGCCGCTGCCGTCACGCCTGAGGCCATCAACTTCATGGCCATCCACGGGCGCGGGCTCATCTGCCTCACGCTGACCAGCGACCGGGTCGACAAGCTGGGCCTGCCGATGATGGCCGCCAACAACCAGAGCCCCTACCACACCGCCTTCACCGTCTCGATTGAGGCCCGCGAGGGCGTCACCACCGGCATCTCGGCGGCCGACCGCGCGCACACCATCAAGGTGGCGATCGATCCCAGCAAGGGGCCCCAGGATCTCGTGGTGCCGGGGCACATCTTCCCCCTGCGGGCCCGCAACGGCGGCGTGCTCGTGCGCACCGGCCAGACCGAGGGCTCGGTCGACCTCGCCCGCCTCGCCGGGTTGCCGGCCGCGGGCGTCATCTGCGAGGTCATGAACGACGACGGCACCATGTCGCGCATGCCCGACCTGCGCATCTTCGGCGAGAAGCACGGCATCCGCATCGTCACCATCGCCGATCTCATCCGCTACCGGATGCGCCACGAAGTGCTGGTGGAGCGCATCTGCGAGGGCCCGCTCCCGATGCGCGGCCACGGCGAGTTCAGCACCCGCCTCTACCGCTCGCAGACCGATGGCAGCCTGCACATGGCGGTCTGGCGCGGCGAGCTGTCGGCGGAGGAGCCCTGCCTCACGCGGGTGGCCGCCTACTGCCCCACCGGCGACACCTTCGGCTCGCTGTCCTGCGACTGCGGCGCGCAGCTCGACGCCTCCCTGGCCCAGATCGCGGCGAATGGCCGGGGTGTGCTGCTCTACATGCACGTCGGCGCCACCGCCCACGCCGAGGCCCTCGCCGCGCGCGTGAAGAGCCACCTCGGCCTCACCGACGCCAAGGCCGGCGACGCGGGCGGCGGCGAGCTGCGCGAGTTGGGCATGGGGGCGCAGATCCTGGCCGATCTGGGCCTGCGCCAGCTCCGCCTGATGACCAACAACCCGCGCAAGATCGTCGGCCTCGAGGGCTATGGCCTCGATGTGGTCGAGCGCGTTCCCCTGCAGATCCCGACTTCGGCGGAGAACGCCTCCTTCCTGGCGGCCCGTCGGGTCCAGCTCGGCCACCTGCTGGCCGAGACCGCAACCTGAGGAACCCATGCCCCGCGTGATTGAAGCCAGCCTCGTCGATCAGGGCGGCCGCTACGCCCTCGTCGCCGCCCGTTGGAATGACCTCATCGTCACCCGCCTCGTCGATGGCGCGGTCGACACCCTGCGCCGCCACGGCGTCGACACCGACAACAACGTCACCCTCGTGTGGGTGCCCGGCAGCTTTGAGATGCCCGTGGTGGTCTCCAAGCTCGCCAAGAGCGGCAAGTACGACGCGATCATCGGCCTCGGCTGCGTGATCCGCGGCGGCACGCCCCACTTCGAGTATGTGTCGAGCGAGGTCACCAAGGGTCTCGCCGCCGCCTCGATGGACTGCGGCGTGCCGGTCTCCTTCGGCGTGCTCACCGTCGACACCATCGATCAGGCGATCGAGCGGGCCGGCACCAAGATGGGCAACAAGGGCCACGAGGCCGCCCTGGCCGCCCTCGAGATGGTCGGCCTGATGGCCGCGCTGGACCGAGGCTAAGATGGCCCGCCGCCGCGCCCGCGAGTTCGCGCTTCAGGCGCTCTTTCAGGTCGACATGACCGGCTGCACCGCCACCGACGCCCTGGCCTCCCTTTGGGTGGGCCTCGTCGAGGGCGAGGGCATCGGCGGCATCAAGCCCGCCGAGGCCGATGAGGTCGAGTTCGCCGAGGCCTTGGTGCTGGGCGTGCTCGGCCGGGGTGCGGAGCTCGACGCCCGCATCGAGAGCGCCAGCCAGAACTGGCGCCTCTCCCGCATGCCCGTGGTCGACCGCAACATCCTGCGCCTGAGCGCCTACGAGCTGCTGACCGCCACCGATGTGCCCGGCAGCGTGTGCATCAACGAGGCGATCGAGCTGGCCAAGCGCTTCGGCGACAAAGACAGCAAGGCCTTCGTCAATGGCATCCTCGACCGAATCGCCGCCGACGTCGGGCGCGGCGGGCGCAAGAACCCGCCCCGTCCGCCCGCCGCTGGCTGAGGCGGCCCGCCTTCGCGGCCAGATCACGGGAGATCAGGTCTTTCTCGGCCTCTCCGCGGCGATCGTGCTGGCCAGCCTCCTGCTCTCCGCCGATGAGGCGGCGGTGCAGGTCTTTGGCTGGACGGTGCCGCCGCTCTGCTTGTGGAAGAACCTGCTCGGCCTGGACTGCCCGGGCTGCGGCCTCACCCGCAGCTTTGTGATGATGGGCCATGGCGCCTTCGCCGCCGCCTTCGAGCGCCACGCCCTGGGGCCCTTCCTCTTCGCCGTGGTGGTGGCCCAATTGCCGCTGCGAGCGCTCAGCCTGTGGCGGGCCCGCCGACGCCTCGCGGAGCTGCCGGCCGCTGGCCCAGGGCCCGACCGTGGTTAGTTCCCTCGCAACCCCTGGAGAACCGCATGGAAGCTGCTGCTGACGCTGCCACCCCCGCCGCCCCCGCCACCCCTGGCTGGACGGAGGCCGACACCATCCACCTCACCCCCTCGGCCATCGAGAGCATCCGCGAGCTGCGGGTGGAGTACGGCGGCGAAGGCGCCGGCCTGCGCTTCGGCCTCAGCGGCGGCGGCTGCTCCGGCTACAAGTATGTGATCGAGTTCGAAGAGGGCCCCGCCGAAGGTGACCTCATCATCGATCACGACGGCGTGCAGGTCTTCGTCAACCCGGTCCACATGGAGAAGCTGAAGAACTCCACGATCGACTGGAAGGAGTCGCTGATGGAGGCCGGCTTCTCGATCGAGAACCCCCAGGCCAAGCGCCCCTGCGGCTGCGGCGCCAGCGTCGATTTTTAGCCCATCGCCCCGCCGGCGTTGGCGCTGGCGTCGAGGATGCCGCGGCGGCCGAAGGAGATCCACTCGCCGTCGGGCAGGGCCCGCAGCACGGCGCGCTCCTCGCCGTTGCGCTCGCGCTCCACGAGGGCGCTGGCGCGGCCTGGCTCCAGGATGAGGCCGTTCTCGGCATCGACCCAGGCGTGGCGGGCGAGGCCGCTGACCTCGTGCACAACCTCGCAGGCGTGGATGTCGACGAAGAGGATCGAGCAGTGGTCGCCGTCGGGCAGGCGCAGCGCGCAGTACTGGCCGCCGGTGATGCCCCACATGCGGTCGACGGGCACGTTGATGGTGAGGATGTCGACGCCCTCGGCGGGCTTGTTGGTGCGGGCCGAGGTGGAGAGGTCGTAGCGACCCAGCACCCCATCGCGATCGAGGACAATGAGGTCGGGGCGCCGGTTTACGAAGGTCATCAGCACGATGGGCACGTCGGCCAGGGGCACGGGCGGGGGCACGGCGTCGGTGCCGGTGGCCGGATCGAGGATCTTGACCGCCCCTTTGGGGGTGACCACCCCCAGCCAGGTGCCGCCGTTCGACAGGGCCATCGCGGTGGGCCACTTCAGCTCGAGCCCGGTGCCGCGGCCCAGGTCCCACCAGCGCACCCCGCCGGCCTTGAGCTGGGCGGCGACGATGGTGCCGCCGATGCCCACCTCGGTGCAGCCGCTGGTCTCGATGCCGCCGTCAAAGGTCTTCTTGCCGGTCTCCAGGCTCCAGACCTCGATCGGCCCGGTGCGCGGCACGCTGACGGCGAGGCGGCCGTCGCGATCGACGTGCAGCTCGCGCGGGGCGGCGTCGAGGGGCAGCTCGGCCTGGCGGCGGTTCTTCTTCCAGACCGCCAGGGTGTTGCCGTGGGCGGCGAGGCGGCAGTCGCCAAAGCCGCCAACCACCGTCACGGGGCCCGCCGAGCCCGCCCCGCCGGCGTGGAGCAGGCCGTCGTTGCCGGCGACGCGCACGCCCTGGGTGGACCAGATCGCGGCCCCGGTGGCGCCTGGCGCGCCGTGCTTTTTGCTGTCGACGGGCTGCAGATCGGGCAGCGAAAAGAGGTGAACGCTGCGCTGGGACACCGCCCCGCAGCGGTCGCCCTCGGGGGAGAGGACGAGGCCGGTGATGCCCGAGCCGCCCCGGGTGGCGAAGCTGGTGACCATCGCCCCATCGTAGACCCGCAGCACGCTGATGCCGGCCTGGCCGGCGGCGACGATGTGGGTGCCGTCCGGCGTGAAGCGGGCGAAGTCGGCGGCGGTCTGCAGCTTGTCCATGTAGATGGCTTGCAGCGAGATGAGGTCCATCATGCGCGGCTGGCCGTCTTCGTCCATCGCCAGCAGGCGCTCGCCGCGCGGGTCGAATTCCACGCTGACCCCGCCAAAGCCGCGCCAGGCGTTGCGGTCGTCGCGCTGCAGCGACCAAACGCGCAGCAGGCCGTCTTTGGCGATGGCGGCGAGCATTCCGCCGTGGCTGGCCAGGGCCACGCCGCGCATCGCCCGCACCTTGCCGCGGGCCCCGTCGCGGCGATCCTCCCAGATCGCCTCGCCGTTGTCGGTGCGGTAGACGCCCACCGATCCCTCGTCGTCGCCCACCGCGATGAGGCTGCCGCCGCGGATCACACAGAGGGCGCCGCTGACCGGGCCGCCGGGGTGAAAGACGAGGCCAGGGGTGGCCTCGCCGGGGCGCTGTACGGCGACCATGCCGGAGGCGTCGGCGGTGGCGAGGGTGCCGCTGTCGGGATCGTAGGCCGCCGCCGTGATCGCCGCGTCGTGGACATTGGGACAGAACTGATCGACCAGGGAAGGCATGGGCACTGTTACCCCGCCCGCCCCTGGGCGGACAAGGCCCCGGCGCGCTTGGCCAAGGGGCGGCGATGGGTGTAGGGGTGCGCACCGAAGGAGCCTGCGATGCGCCCGTGCCTGCCTCTCCTGCTGCACATGCACCAGCCGGACTACATCGATCCGGTGAGCGGCGAGCCGGTGATGCCCTGGGTGCGCAAACACGCGCTGCGCGGCTACACCGATGTTCCCACTCTGGCCCTCGAAGCGGGCGTGCGCTTCACCTGCAACGTGGTGCCCTCGCTGGTCGATCAGCTCCAGCGCTACGCGGAGGGCGGCACCGACCGCTGGGAGCAGATCGCCGCCACCCCCGCCGAGTCGCTGGGCTCGGCGGAGGTCGCCTTCATGCGCTCCCGCTTTGTCCACGGTCACCCGGCGATGCGGCGGGTCTCGCCGCGCTTTCGCGCCCTGGAGGCGCAGATCGCCACCCTGTCGCACCCCCAGGACCTGCGCGATCTGGCGGTCTGGAGCCACCTCGCCTGGATCGGCGTGGTGGGCCGGCGCAGCCCCTTTGTCCAGTCGCTCCTCCGCCAGGACGCCCACTTCGCTCACGCCCAGCTCACCGACCTGCTGGCCTTCTGTCGCGAGCTGGTGGCCGGCGTGCTGCCCCTGTGGCGGCGGATGGGCGCCGACATCAGCTTCACGCCCTACACCCACCCGATCTTGCCGCTGCTGATCAACACCGAGCACGCCCGCCGGGCGATGCCGCACCTGCCCGATGATCTGCACTTCGCCTACCCCGACGACGCCGAGCGCCACATCGTGGAGGGGCGCAGCCGCATCGAGGCGGCCTTTGGGGTCCGTCCATCGGGGATGTGGCCGAGCGAGGGATCGGTCAGCCCCGAGGTGGCCGCCCTGGCCGGTCGACTGGGCCTGCGCTGGATGGCCACCGATGAAGGGGTGCTCCAGCGCAGCCAGCGCGACGCCCCGGCGAGCACGGCGAGCGCCTGGGAGGTCGAACAGACCGGCCTCACGATGATCTTTCGCGACCGCGAGCTGTCCGACCGCATCGGCTTTGTCTACGCCTCCTGGCAGGGCAAGGCGGCGGCGGCCGACCTGCTCGAACGAGCCTCTGTTCAACCGATCACCCCGATCATCCTCGATGGGGAGAACCCCTGGGAGTCCTACCGCGACGCCGGCGAGGACTTCCTCACCCACCTCTTCGCCTCGGGTGCGGTCTGCAGCGTCGAAGAGGCCCTGCCGCAGATGCCCCGCCAGCGAATCACCCACCTGCACTCCGGCTCGTGGATCAACGCCAACTTCGCCATCTGGGCGGGCGACGCCGCCGATCGGGCCGCCTGGCGCAAGCTCCTCGCCGTGCGGAAGGTCTACGAGGCCGCCGGTCGGCCCGCCGCGGCCTGGCCCCACCTGCGGGCCGCCGAGGGCAGCGACTGGTTCTGGTGGTTTGGCCCGGAGCACCGCAGCGAGATGCACGATCTCTTCGAGGGGCTCTTTGAAGCCCATCTGCAGGCCACCCTCGCCGCCTGTCGCCGGTGCTGATGCGGGTGGGCTGGCGCCGCTCTTCGGCTCGATCGGCGGCGGTTCGGGGGAGACCTAAAAGTCGATCACGCTCGCGGTGTCGCCGCTCGGCCGCGGTGGGATGACGACATCGGCGCCATCGGGCTCGTAGAGCTCGACGTAGCGGGCGTAGTTGCCCGTGACCTTCTTCACATAGTCGCGGGTCTCATCGTACTGGATCTGCTCGACGAAGGCGTCCATCTCGATCTTGCCGACCCAGGGCTTGTACCAGCGGCTCACGTTGTGGGGGCCGCCATTGTAGGCCGCCACGGCCAGGGGAAAGGCCCCGTCAAAGCGATCGAGCAGCTTGGACAGATAGTAGACCCCGTAGCGCAGGTTCACCACCGGCTCTTCGAGCATCTGCGGCGAGTAGCGGCTCTCGCCCAACATCGCCGCCACCCGAGCACCCGTGCCGGGCATCACCTGGATGAGGCCAATGGCCCCCACCGGCGACAGGGCGCGGTTCTGGTAGGTCGACTCCTGGCGCATGATGCCGTAGACCAGCAGCGGATCGACGTTGTAGCGGCGGGCGTTGCTCCAGATCTCGTCGCCGCGCACGATGGGGTAGGCGTGGCGCATGGCGAGGCGGGCGGTCTGTTCATTCGGCGCCGCCTTCCACAGGCCGTAGCTGCCCCGGGCGGCATGGTGGTGGTCGCGCACATGGTAGGCGAGGGGGCGCCAGTCCGTGAGCCCGAGCTTGAGGGCCTCGATCTGGGCGAGGCGCGCGTCGCCGCGAGGCCCCTCGCGCTGGACCTTGTACCACTCCTCCATCGCGTCGTAGAGGGGGATGGCCGCCTCGGTGTACAGACCCGCGAGAGCGAGGTCATTCGCGGCTGGCAGGTAGGTCCAGATCGCTTTGTGGGCCTCGGAGAAGCGGGCGAAGTCGGCGGCGGCCTGGGCCGGATTGTACCAGGGTGAGGGCTGGTACCCGTCGGGGATGGGCAGCCGCGCGGAGGGCAGGGAGATCGGCGTTCCCGTGCGCGGTGGCGCTGGGGTGCGGGCGGAGAGGGCGCTCCACCCCAAGGCGCGGGTGTTGGCGGCGGGCGCGCTGGCCGGCCGCGTGGGCGCGAGGAGGGCGGCGCGGCTGCCGCCGGCCCCGTTGAGGATGGACAGATCCGCCGGCCAGAGGTCGGTGGGCACCGTGGCGCGAACGCTCACCTTGTCGAGGGCCGCCAGGGTGGGCGCGGGCGGCCCCGACCAGCGGCCGTGACGGCGCAGGGGCTTGGGCTCGGGAGGCGCTTGTAGGAGCTGCACATACCAGCCGTCGTCGTCGGTCTTGCTCACGGCGTCTTGATCGGCGGCGGCGCCGGCCATGTCGCCCTTGGCGAAGCGCGCCTTGGCCCGCCAGTAGTGTGCGGCTGCCTCGTGGCTGCCGGGGGCCACCAGGAGCTGGTCGAAGGCGGCCAGGGCGCCATCGAAGTCCTCGCCGCGGAGCGCCGAGAAGCCTTGGTAGAAGCGCGCCTTGCGCCCGGCGTCACCGCCCCGCTTGGCCAGCTTGCCCCAGCGCTCCGCCGCCTCTGGATAGGTGCCGGCCAGGGTGGCGGCCCAGGCGATGTCTTCGTCGGCGCTGCGAAAGCGACCGCCGTTGCCGTGTCTTTCGGCGGCGATGTGGGCCACGGCCAGGGCGCGGGTCCACAGGCCGCTGGTGCCGCAGGCCTTGAACAGATCCCAGGCGGTCTCGGCCGAGGGTTTGGCCTCGTACTGCCGTTGGAGCGAGGCCACCCAGACGTCGTAGTTGCGCGTGCCCTTGGCGAAGCGGTCTTCTCCCTGTTCGACCCAGGCGGCCACGGCGGGGTGGGTGGGCGCCAGGGCCTGGAGCGCGGTGAAGAGGGCCCAGGCCTCCTCAAAGCGCCCCGAGCGCCGCAGCGAGTCGGCCCGTCGCATCTGGGAGGTCGGGTCAGTGGGCAGGGCGGTGGACAGACCCTTGGCCTTCAGCTCGCCCAGCGCCTTGCTGACCGCCAGATCGGTGGAGGGGTAGCTGTGATCGAGGGCCAACTCGATCAGTTGGGGCAGGCCGGCGGCGGGGGTGCCGCGCGCCGAGGCCAGCGCGAGGCCCAGGCGGATCTCCTCTTTGCGCGGCGTCTCGGGGTAGAGCTTGAGGTACTCGGCGTAGGCGGCGCTGGCCCCGCCGCGGTTGCCGGCCTCGGCCCAGGCGTCGCCCATCATCATCAGACAGTCTTCGGCGTGGGGGCCGTCGGGCCAGGTCTTGCGGTAGCTGGCGCAGGCCTGGGCGCCGGCGGCGGGGCGGCCGCGGGCCTGATCCACCCGCGCCTCGGCCCAAAGCGCCCAGGGGGCCAGGGGGCCGCCGTTCTTGCGCACCTGGGTGTACGCGGCGCTGGCGAGGTTGTGCTGGCCGAGGGCCTCATAGGCGTTGCCGGCCAGAAGTTGGGCCGCCGCCCGGCTGCGCCCGCGCAGGAGGGTCTTGCTCTCCAGGGCCGGCACCAGCACCGCGAGGACGCCCGCGGCGTCGCCCTCAGCGGAGCGGGCGCGGGCCTGGGCGAGGGGATCGGGCGGCAGGGGGGCGACGCGACCCGGCGGAACGGCCGGCGCCACCTCCAGAAAGGTGCCCACCGGGGCGGCCGAGGGCTCGGCCTTGGCGAGTCCGAGCAGCCCGAAGAGGCCGATCAGCGCGCTAACGGAGCGCAGACTCAGCATGGGGCCCCGAGGTGCTGCCGTCTTTGTGCCAGACAAGGTAGCGCGCGCCGTCCTCGATGCGCAGCACCCAGCCCTCGGCGGCCCCGGCGCGCACCGGGTCACCGACGCCAAAGCGGGCGCCCGGCGCCTTTCGTGGGGTCTCGATCGGCTCGGCGTGTTCGATCCACTCGGCGTAGCCGCCCTGCAGACGGCGAGCCATCGGCCAGCCGTTCTCGCGCAGCCAGGCCGCCACGGCCTCCGAGCCGCCCTCACCGGTCTGATCGTAGACGATCACACGCTGGGCCTTGTCGGTGGGCAGTAGGCCAAGGCTCTGCTTGACCAGCTCGCCGGGGAGCAGCAGGGAGCCCGGCAGGATGCCGCTCACCACCTCGGCGGGGGGCCGCAGATCGATGAAGAAGGGGGCGGCGCCGGCCACGAGTTGGGCGGCGACCCAGGTGCGGCCGATGTTGGTGCGGTGGTTGGGCCCCGGGGTGTCGCCGTCGCCGTCGACCAGCTTGGGGATCACCGAGGGGTCGAAGGTGGAGGGATCGGCCTTGAGCCGGTTGGCCGGATCCCGCTCCTCGGTGTCGAACTCCATGTTGAAGACCTTGATCGCTGCCTTTCGGGCGACGCTCTTCAATCCTTCCTTCAGTCGGTCGCGAATCATGGGCCCTCCGAGGCGCGCGCCAAGCGGTAACCCACCGCCGCCCAGGCCGTCTGCGCCCGGTCGGGGCGAAAGCGGCCGCCATCCTCTCGATCACGCGGTATGCCAAATCCGTAGGTGTAACCTCCTGTTACTTCGAAATGTTTCGCGAAGGGCAGGTGCGCCCGCGGACCCAGCCCCAGGTGGAAGGGGCTCCAGAAGCCCCCGGTGAGCTGCAGCGCCGGCAGGCCGACCGCGAGGTGTGGGTAGGCGCGAATGCGCGTGTCGACGCGCTCTTCGCCCACCGGCAGGGTGTGAAAATCCCCAAGGGGGAGCGAGAGATCCACCCCCGCGCCGCCCACCAGGGGCCCCAGGCCGAGCTCGCCGCCGACGTGCAGCACAGGGCCGTAGCTGTTGACGGTCGCCCGGGTGGCGGGCGCGCCGGCGTCGAGGTTTTGGAGGAGGAAGCCCTCATCGTTCAGCCAGCCGCCGCCGATCGCGACGCGCAGGAGCGGCCCGCCCTCGGGGCGCGGATCGGGCGCGTCGGCGCGCAGGGCGGTGTTGCCTTGTACGGTGTAGCGCAGGGGCTGCTTGCGATCGCCCACCACCAGCGTCACCGGCGCCGAGAGCCCGCTCAGGCGGTTCACCATCGGCGGGCTCAGCAGGGCGCTGCGGGGGCCGCCGGCCAAGGCCTCGCCCAGGTCGGCGAGGTCGGCGAGGGTGGCCATGGGGTTGAGGGCGGCGATCTCGCCCGGATCCACGCTCAGCTCGCCGCGGGAGACCAGCTCACCGTCGATCACGGTGGCGACGTAGTGGTGGCCGGCGGTCACGTTCTTGCGGTCGACGGTGGCGGCCCGGCCATCCACCCAGAAGCGGTGGGTGGACGGGAGCCCGACGGCGACCAGGGTGGCGTTGGCGGTGAGGAGCTGGCGGGCCCGCAGCTCCTGGTAGGCCACGAACTGGGCCTCGTCGGGCAGCTCGTCGCGGGTGGGCAGGCGATCGGGGTCGAGCGCGATGGCGTCGACCCAGGGGCGCACCTCGATGCGCTCGCCCAACTCCACCCGGTAGGCCGCGGCCGCTGGATCGGTGGCCAGGGTCTGCTGAAAGTACCGGTCGACCGCGTAGCCCTCAAAGACCAAGGCCGACCACAGCGCGGGCCGATCGGCCTCGCGCAGGGCCGAGACGTCGGCGATGGCGGCGTCGAGGCGGCGCATGATCTGCAGCTCGCCGTCAAAGACATCCTTCATCGGCTTCACCGCGGCCAGCTCGGCGGCGACCTGCGCCAGGGCGCGATCATCGGCGGGAGACCAGGCGGCGGGGGGCGCCACCTCGGGCGGCGTGAGGTGGGTGTCGCCCGGGACGAGGCTGGGATCGGGGGCCCCGCGCAGCCAGAGGGTGGTGCCGGCGAAGGCGGTGAGGGTGAGGAGGATCAGCGACACGAGAGCGCTCCGCCGGCCAGCGTGCAGGTCTTGCCGCCGGGCTCATCGACGTTGAGGGTCGTGCTGGCGGTGGCGTCGCCCACCGTCGCCGTCAGCGTGCACGCGCCTGCGGGGATGTCGCGCAGGTAGGCGCTGGTGGTGCCGCTGCCGTTGACGCCGCCGCAGCGGGCAGAGACGGCGCTGGCCCCCTCCACTACAAACTTGACCCCGCGCAGGGTGCGGGCGGGGGCCGCTTCGGGGGCCGGCGGGGGCGTTGGCTCGGCGGGGGCGGCTGGGCGGGCCGTACGCGGCGGGGGCGCCGGCTCGGCCTTCGCTTCGGGCAGCGGGGCCTCGGCGGGCGGGGCTTCGGTGGAGAGCACCGGCGCTGGCGCCTCGGGGGCCGAGACCTCGACCCGCGGCTTGGGCGGTGCTTGGGGCGTGAGGACCGCGCCGCTGCGCGGAGGCTCCACCCGACTCTGGGCGATGTAGGCCACGCCGCCGAGCCCGATCGCCAAGGCCAGCGCCAACAGCGCCCAGATCGAGGGGGCGGCGCGGGGGGTGGGAACCGGCGCGGTGTCGGGCAGCTCGGGCGTGACCACCAGGGTGGGGTTGGCGGGGGCCGGCCTCAGGCTGGTGCCGATGGGCTGCAGATCCTCGGTGAGGATGCGCTCGACGGTGGCCGAGGCGTCGCCCAGGATGCCATCGAGGCGCGGCAAGACGTCGCGCGCCCAGACGGTGAGCTCGGCGTCATCGGCCACCTTGAGCAGCCGGCGACAGACGTCGCCCACCGCCTGGGGCTCGGGCCGATCGGCCGGCGCATAGGCCAGCATGCCGCGGAGCAGCGCCACCAGCTCATCGGAGAGGTCAGGGCGGGCGGAGCGCAGCTCGCGTAAGCGCTGGTCGACCTGCAGCTCGGCCTTGTCGGGGGCCAGCTCGATGCGGCCGAAGGGGCGCACGGTCAACAACTCGACGGCCACCACGGCCACGGCGAAGACATCGCCGGCGGTGGTCTCCGGCTCGCCCAGCAGCCGCTCGGGGGCCATGTAGCCCACACTCCCGTAGCGAACGCGCTCGGTGCGGGCCTCGCGCCCCTCAAAGCTGGCCCGGGCGATGCCGAAGTCGAGCACCTTGATGTCGCCGGCCTCGGTGATGCGAATGTTGCTGGGCTTGATGTCGCGGTGCACCACATCGAGGGGCTGGCCATCGTCGGTGCGGCTGTTGCGGGCAGCGTCCAGCGCGGCGCAGGTGGCGGCCATCACCTCCAGGGTGACGTGCAGGGGCACCTTCTCGCCGGCCCGCTGCAGGGCCGTCAGCACGCGCTCCAGGTCGGCGCCGGGGATGTGCTCCATCACCACGGCCCAGCGACCGTCGATCTGGATGAGATCGTCTACCGCCACGATGTTGCGGTGGCGCAGGCGCCCGAGCAGGCGGGCCTCGTCGCGCAGGCGGCGGCCGGCGTCGCTGGCGCCGTCCCACTCGGCGTTTAAGAGCTTGAGCGCCACGCTGCGCCGA
>Ga0164294_10001437_pt1 | contig 22194 bp, 20 predicted proteins | sample GEODES005metaG_FD_111479 | JGI IMG/M metagenome (GOLD analysis project Ga0164294, IMG submission 111479) | Oligotrophic lake water microbial communities from Sparkling Lake, Wisconsin, USA - GEODES005 metaG | ecosystem: Environmental > Aquatic > Freshwater > Lake | place: USA: Sparkling Lake...
ATGATCGGCACGGGCTATGTTGGCCTGGTTTCTGGTGCCTGCTTTTCGGACTTCGGGCACGAGGTGGTGTGCGTGGACAAGGACGCGCGCAAGATCGAGCTGCTGCATCAGGGGATCATGCCGATCTACGAGCCGGGTCTCGATGCGCTGGTCGCGTCGAACGTGAAGGCGGGCCGGCTGTCGTTCACGACGGATCTGGCCGAGGGCGTGAAGGATGCCGATGCGGTGTTCATCGCGGTGGGCACGCCGAGCCGTCGCGGGGATGGCCATGCCGATCTCAGCTATGTCTTCGCCGCCGCGCGCGAGATCGCCGAGAACCTGACCAGGCCGAGCGTGATCGTCACCAAGTCGACCGTGCCGGTGGGCACCGGCGATGAAGTCGAGCGGATCCTCGCCGAAGTCGCGCCGAACAGCGGCGCCACCGTGGTCTCGAACCCCGAATTCCTGCGCGAAGGCGCGGCGATCGAGGACTTCAAGCGTCCCGACCGCGTCGTCGTCGGCACCGATGACGAGGGGGCCCGCGAAGTGATGCGCGCGATCTACCGCCCGCTCTCGCTCAACCAGAATGCCCCGGTGGTGTTCGTCGGCCGCCGCACCAGCGAGCTGATCAAATACGCCGCCAACGCGTTCCTCGCGGTGAAGATCACCTTCATCAACGAGATCGCCGACCTGTGCGAGCAGGTGGGCGCGGACGTGCAGGAAGTCTCGCGCGGCATCGGCATGGACAATCGCATCGGCTCGAAGTTCCTGCATGCGGGCCCGGGCTATGGCGGCTCGTGCTTCCCCAAGGACACGCTGGCGCTGCTCAAGACCGCCGGCGACAACGAGACGCCGCTGCGGATCGTCGAGGCGACGGTGCAGGTCAACGACGCCCGCAAGCGCGCGATGGGCCGCAAGGTGATCAAGGCGATGGGCGGCGACGTCCGCGGCAAGACCGTCGGCCTGCTCGGCCTGACCTTCAAGCCGAACACCGACGACATGCGCGATGCGCCGAGCCTCTCGATCGTCTCGGCGCTGCAGGATGCCGGCGCCACGGTGAAGGCCTATGATCCCGAGGGCTTCGAGCAGGCGCGGCCGCTGCTGCCGAACGTCGAGTTCAGCGAGAGCGCCTATGCCGCCGCCGACGGCGCCGATGCGCTGGTGATCGTCACCGAGTGGGACGCCTTCCGCGCGCTCGACCTCGGCCGGATCAAGTCCCTGCTCAAGACCCCGCTCCTCGTCGACCTGCGCAACATCTACCCCCCCGTCGATGCCGAACGCGCCGGTCTGACCTTGGTCGGCGTCGGCAAGCCCTAAGGCCGTCGTGCCGGGCTGGCGGCCTCGCGAGGGGCTGCCAGCCGGTCGAGCAGCGCGGGTATAAGGATCGCGTTCGCCGCAGCCGGAACCGGGTGCAGCCCGTCAGGGATTGCTGCCCGGAGCTGCGTGCGGGGGAGCGCCGCCCAGCCGGGCGAGAAGTCCAGCCACTCGCCGCCCTGCTGGCCGAGTGCCTGCCGGTGCGCGTGCAGGTAGCGGCCCAGCCAGGGCCGGACCCAGCGCCGCGGGCCGCGCACCGGGTTCATCGTCATCCCGATCAGCCGGGTGCCCGGCAGCGCCTTGCGCAGCGCTTCGGCGATCGCGTCGAGCGTCGCATGGCTGCGGGCCACCGAAACCCGGCGGTGCAGCGCCGCGTCGTTGGCATGGAGCTCGATCAGCACGACGTCCGGCCGCAGCGCGATGATCGCATCGACCTGTTGCCGGCCCCAGGCCGAGGTCGCGCCGGCGCGGGCAATGCGCATGACAGACGCTGCGCCGGCAAGTCGCACGTTCAGCGCCAGTTCGAGCGCGGAGGGCCATGTTGCCTGGGCCGTCAGCGATGTCCCCAATGCGACGATGCGCATGGCGTTCGGTGCGGTCAGGCGCGCCGCGCGACGACGCTGGCCCAGACGAGCCAGAACACGCCGGCGGTCCCCGGCTCGCTGAACTGCACTTCGGTGAAGCTGCGGCTCAGGACCAGGACGAGGATGCCGAACCCCATCAGGCCGGCGAGCGACTGCGACGATGCCTTGATGAGCGCGACGATCGTGCCGCGCAGCGAGACGAACGCCACCGTGATGAGGCCGAACACGCCGACCTGGAGCAGGAGGTCGAGCCAGGAATTATGCGCGTGCGGCGGCGTGTAGCGCACGGTCCGCCAGATCTCGGCGCGGACCGGGGAGTCCGCCTGCCAGAAGGAATAGCCATAGCCGGTGATCGGCTGTCGCACGATCTGCGCCTCTACCGCTTCCCAGATGTCCGTCCGCCCCGTCATCGACATGTCGCGGCCGGTGACGGTCTCGAGAAGGATCGGCGCGCTGATCGTCGCCATCGTCCCCGCCGCGACCAGCAGCAGCAATGACACGGCGAGCAGCGGCCCGACGCCGCGCGGGAAGCGCCAGCTGACCGCGAAGATGCCGCAGGCCGCCAGCGCGGCGAAGGTCCCGAGCAGGCCGGTCGAGGACTTGGACATCACGATCATCAACAGGCAGGTCAGCCCGGTCAGTGCGGTGAGCCGCCAGTTCACCCCGAAGAAGGTCGCGAACACCGCGAGGATCAGGCCGATGCCATAGGTATAGCCCGCCGAGTTCTTGTGCGAGGTGCCGCCGCGCCAGGCGGTGCTGTACTCGCCGACCATGTTCACGCTCTGGCCGAGCGACGGCATCGCCACGCTGACCAGGATCGAGAGGATCGACGAGACGAGATAGGCGATCACCAGCAGGCGGAGCATCTGCTTCAGCGGCAGCAACTGCGCGAAGATCACCCCCAGCGTGATCAGCGGCAGCAGCCGGAGCGCGCGCAGGAAGGTAACCTGCGGGTCGAACGACCAGGCGCAGCTCGCCATCGCCACTGCGAAATACAGATAGGCCATCGGCTCGTGCTTGATCTTCTGCACCTGCCACATCCGCGCGAACAGATAGGCGGAGGTCAGCGAGAACAGCACCAGCAGCGCCGGAGTGATCGGATAGGGGAGGATCGCCTCGATCTGGTTTTCCGGGCCGAAGCTGCCGAAATAGGTCTCGGGCGGATAGAAGGTGCCGCACACCGGCATGATCATGATGATCACGATCCAGACCTGCATCAGCAGGCTGGGCTGATAGGTCTTCTGCGTGGCGGGGCCGGGTGCCGGGGCGGGCCGGAACGTCCCCGAGGCGTTGGGGCCGTCGATCTGCGATGCGATACTAGAGGCCATTACGGGCGTCCCGGCTGAATGTCTGTCGTGGTGGTCGAGGGCGCGACCGCAAGGGATCGTGCCGCCGGTCCGTCTGGCCACGCGATTTGCGTAGCTCAATTGTGCGTGCAGTGCAGCATTCAATGTTGCGGGGCTGCACCCGCGCCTGTCCCAAACGCTATTGCGCCGGCACCTCGACCTGCTCCTTCCGGGTGCGCGCGCCCTGGAGCAGGCGCCGCGCAGCCCCCACGGTCCACGCCTCGACCGTCCAGTGATAGGCAAAGCCCGCGGCCAGACCGATCGCGGCGAGCAGCAGGCACGCCACTTCGAGCGGCAGCGCCCGGCCGCCGAGCTTGGCCAGCGCCGTGCAGGCGAAGGAAATCGCCACGCTATGGGTCAGGTAGATGACATAGGACGCGGCACCGAGCGCGCCGAGCCATGCCGGCAGCCGCACGCCATGCGTGCGCTCGGTCTCGACCGCGCCGAGCACGAACAGCAGCGAGGACAATCCGAAGAACAGCCGGCCGTATAACGGGACATCCTGCACGTGCAGCGCGAACAGCACGCCCGCCAGGAAGATCGCCGCGCCTGCGATCATCACCAGCCGCGGGGCCGGGATCGCCCAGCGGCGGAGCATCAGCGCGGCGGCGACGCCCATGATGAATTCGAGGTTGAACGGGCTGAGCAGGAACGAGGCGGGATAGGGCAGCGCGATCCCGGCCAGCGCGACCGCGACGATCGCGACGCCCCAGATCGCATAGAGCCACAGCCAGCGCCCGCCCCAGGCGATCAGCGCGGCGAACAGCGCATAGAACAGCATCTCGTGCGTCAGCGTCCAGGCGACGCCGAGCACGGGCTGGCTCGTATAGGGCAGCAGGAAGATCGACAGCACGATGTTCACCGGATCGCGCTGCCGCTCCACGCCGGCGTTGGGGAAGAGCTGGTAGAGGAGGATCAGCGGGATCAGCAGCGCCCAATAGGGCGGGAACACGCGCAGGAAGCGCTTCGAGGCATAATTGCCCAGCCGCCGCGGCTGGCCGAAATCGCGGGCATGCACCCAGGTGATGATGAAGCCGCTGAGGACGAAGAAGAAGTCCACGCCGACGTTGAAGTTGCGCAGATGCCCGCCAAAGGGTTCGCCGCCGAAGAAGCGGGGCTCGGCCATGATCGAGCCGGCATGGTGGAGAACCACCAGCAGGGCAGCGATGCCGCGCCCCGCCTCGATCAGCGTGAACTTGCCTGGCTTGGTGCGCGTGTCGGTCATGGCATCGCCGGTGCTGGAGCGGGGACAGGCGCCTTGCGACGCAGCATGCTCCAGTATCCGCGGAGCCTTTTGAGAGACGGAGGCAGCGCGAGTGCGATCAGCGGCACCGCGATTGCCCACCAGCCGATCGACCGCCAGAACAGCCCGATCGCGGCGGCCGACCACCAGAGCAGGGTGATGCGATAGTCCGGCGATCCGATGGCGCGCGCGACGATCAGGTGGAGGACGATATAGGTCGGCAGCGTCGCCAGCTCGCCCAGGCCATAGGCGATGATGCCCAGCCGGGGCGCGGCGAACGCCGTGACGCCGATGAAGACGACCATGTGCGCGATATTGGCGAGGCCCTGGATCGAATTGCGGTTGAGGATCGATACCGTCGCCGAATGCACGTTGAACGTCGCGATCGTCAGATAGGACAGCGCGACATAGGGATAGAGATCCATCACCGGCCGCCAGCGCTCGCCGAAGACGAGCGGGACGGCGATGCCGCCGACCCAGCCGAAGCCGAGCAGCACCGCGCCGACGGCGAGCGTCTGCAGCTCCATGCCTTCGGTCACGGCCTTGCGCAGCTTGGCGCTGTCGTGCTGGACCTTGCTCAGCACGGCTACCGAAAGCCGCCAGGCGATCGTCTTGGCGATGCTGAGCAGTTCGAGGATGCCGACGGTCATCCCGACGATGCCGACGGCATGGGCGCCGAGCAGCGGGCCGATCACCAGCGGGTTCACCAGCATCCGCGCCTGCCAGACCCAGCTCGCCAGCGAGAAGGATGCCGAATAGCGGAAGATCTCCAGCGCCACTTCGCGGTCGATCCGATAGGACGGCACCGCGTTGGCGCGGCGATGCGCCAGGAAGCAGGAGGCGATTTCCTGGAAGAGCCAGGCGCAGGCCAGCGAGAGCGCGCCGAACCCGGCAAAGGCCAGCGGCACGCCGATCACGTAGAAGATCAGCTGCGCGGTGATCTCGACTTGGGCGACGGCGCGATAGTTGAGCTGCCGCTCGAGCCGCGCGGTCGCGGATACCGTGGTCAGCGTGAAGGGCAGGGCGAGCGCCAGCACCGCCAGCACCGCTCCGGACCCTTCGACGCTGGTCAGCCAGGCGACCTTGAGCGACAGCAGCTCGAGCGCCGCGCACAGCGTCAGCCCGATGATCAGCAGCAGGGCATAGGCGGTGCGGTACACCTTCTCGGGCAGTTCGCCCGGATGGCGGACCAGATAGACGCCCACGCCGGCCTGCCCGATCAGCAGCGTATAGGTGTAGATATTGAACGCGGTGACATAGGAGCCGTAGCGCGCCGGGCCGAGCAGCCGGGTGATCACCAGCACGCCGACGATCTTCATCACCACCGAGATGGCATGGCGGCCGGCCAGATAGGCGCCGCCCGAAATCGCCGAGCGGCGGAGATCGGCGGTCGGCGCTTCTTCGGACTTCACGACGGGATCGCTCATTGCACCTGGGCCAGGGTTAGGATGCGCCCGCCGCGCCGCTCGATCTCGTCGAGCACCATCGGCAGGAGTTCGAGCGTATGCTGCGGGCCGTCATGGAGCAGGATCACGCCGCGATCGCCCATGCGCGGGAAGAATTTGGCGTAGCTGACCGAGGCGGGGGCATTGCTCCAGTCGTCCGCGGCCCAGTCCCAGCCGGTGAACACGAACTTGTTGCGCCGGAAGAGCTCGAGCCAGCCAGGCGGCGGATCGTTGGGAACGCCGGTGCCGCCCGGGACCCGGACCAGCCGCCGCGTGGGGTTCGTGCCGAAGCCGGCGGCGCTGTCGACCGCGTCGGCGCCGGTCAGCAACTCCCGCTCGATCTCGGTTTCCGTGAACCGGCTGAAATTCGCGTGGCTGAAGGAATGGCTGCCCACCGCGTTGCCGCCCTCGAGGATCGCCTGGACGAGGTCGCGGCGGGCCTCCGCCTTCTTGCCGACGAGCATGAAGGTCGCGTGGACGCAGCGCTTCGCCAGGATGTCGAGCAGCGCCTTGGTCGTCCCCGGATTGGGGCCGTCGTCGATGGTCAGGATATATTCGTTCGCCGCGAGCGGCAGGCTGGCCAGATGCTGGCTCTTGCCGAAGGCGGTCACGTCCGCGGGAAGTTCGAAGGTGCGGCCGGTGAGGGCGGATTTGCAGGCGGGCGGAGCCGGCGCTGCGGTGCTGCTGGCCAGGGGCTGCGATCCGGCGCCCGGGCCCGACCACAAGGGGGCGCTGAGCCACGCGACCGCGACAAGGCCCGCCAGCATCACTCCAGCAGCTGTGGTCCAAGCGCGCATTCGATAAACCCCGCGATCTGGGTAGGTGATATCTTGCAGTGCAGCAAGAAATAAAGCGACGAATCCCCAGCTAATCCGTTATTGGCTGCATGAGGATCACGCACGTGCGAGAAGGATAATGACCTTGGCTGGCATGAACCGGCGCGCAGCACTGGTCGGCGCAGGCGCCGCCTGGCTCGGCATGACCGGGCTCGGCTATGTCGAGAGCGGCCCGGTGGTCGAAGGGATGGCCGACCGGACGCCGCTGGCGGTGCGCGCGCGGCGGCGCGGGCTCGATTTCGGCTATATGCTCAGCGACCGCGACGTATCGCCCGAGACCCAGACCAAGGCGATCGTCGATGCCGATGCCACGATCATCGTGCCGGGGCTGGCGATGAAGTGGAACCGCATCGAGGATGCGCAGGGCAATGTCAGCTTCGATCGCGGGGAGCGCTATGCCGAGTTCGCCAAGGCCCACCGGCTGAAGCTGCGTGGCCACACCGCCTTCTGGTATCGCTCGATGCCCGATCGTGCCCGCCAGGCAATGGCCGGCAATGGCTGGCGGGAGCGGATGCTTGAGCATGTCGGCCGGGTGGTCGGCCAGTTCCGCGGACGCGTGAACGAATGGGACGTCGTCAACGAGGCGATCGAGCCGAAGGACAAGCAGCGGGACATGATGCGCCTGGCGCCGTTCGGGCGGCCGATGGACTCCTCCTATGTCGCGGATTGCTTCCACGCGGCGCATGCCGCCGACCCCGCCGCCACGCTCTTCTACAATGAATATGGCGTGGAGACCGCCGACGCCTATGCGGAGGATCGGCGCCGCGGCGTCCTCAAGCTGCTCGAACAGCTCCAGAAGGCGAATGCTCCGATTCATGCGCTGGGCGTGCAGGGGCATCTCACCGTGGGCTGGCACTATAAGCAGGAGGAGATCGCCCGCTTCCTGCGCGAGGTGGCGGCAATGGGCCTGTCCATCCGGATTACCGAGCTCGACGTCTGCGACAAGCGCGTGCCGGGGGATGCCGCCATGCGCGACCTGAAGGTCGCCGATTGCGCGCGGTACTTTCTCGACGCGGCGCTCGATGTGCCCGAAGTGAACGGTGTCGTGTGCTGGGGCGTGAGCGATGTCGACAGCTGGATGCGCACCGAACCCCAATGGCAGCGCATCGATCGGGAGCCGCTGCGGCCCTGTCCCTATGACGATAAGTTCCAGCGCAAGCCGCTCTGGCATGCGATCGGTGCCGCGATCGATGCGTGCCCGGCGCGGCGCCCGGTGAAACCCCGCCAGCGCTGAGCGTCTCCGGCGTCAGCCGCGCGGGCTGCGCAGGATCTCGGATACATGGGCGGCGACCTGCCGCCAGGTGCGGATCGGGCCGTGGCGCTTGGCCATGGCGCGGTCGAGCGCGGCATCGATGTCCTCGATCCGCTCGACCACCTCGACATGCTCGCGCATCTCGATCGCCTGCGCGATCGGCATCGACGCGATGCCGACGTCCGAGGCGAGGCAGTGGTAGAAGCGCAGCGGGTCGATATAGCCGGTCAGCTCGAAATCGGTCTTGTACGGCGCGAAGCTCACCACATAGCGCGACAGCAGCTCCGGAAGGCTCACATCGCTATAGGGGCCGCTATAGACGATATTGTCGTGTGCGCTGACGATCGCTTCCAGCTGCGCCTGGCAGGCGGTGTCGCCGCGATGCACCCGTCCGTGGATTTCGAACTGCCGATTCGGGCAGGCCCTCGCCGCGGCGGCGAGCGCGTCGAAATCGAATCGCCAGTCGATGCTCGCCAGCACGAGCACCCGCGCCGGGGTCGCGTCCTGCTTGGGCAGCGGGGTCAGCGACGAGCCGTTGCCGATGTGCTGCGAGCGCGGGAACAGCTTCTGCAGATTGGGCGCGGCGTGGACGATCCAGTCCGACGAGGCGGCAAGGAACCACTGGTCGATCGCCATCCGCACGCCCTTGAGCCCGGGCGTGTTGTAGAGCAGGCGGTCGTGCATATCGAGGCACCAGCGCGTGCCGCTCAGCGCTCGCAGCGCGATCGACAGCCAGGGAAAGGCGAGGTTGGTCGAGTTGAACACGACCGGGCGCTGCTTCTGGCGCCGCATCGCCGCGAAATGGCGGAGCAGCTGGCCCAGCGACCAGCGCTCGGTGATGTTGGTGGCCATGTCGGTGACGAGCGGCTCGCGCTGGAGCAGGATATAAGTCACCTTGTGCCCCAGCGCCGAAAGCTCCTGGGCCAGCGGATAGCGGAAATCGCTTTCCATCGGCCGAACAGTGAGCACCACGATGTCCGGCGACATTCCGACTTCCCCCAGTCCTGACCCGGCGACCATATAGATGCTGCGACGCGCCTGACGACAGCAATTTAGCTGCAACGCCAAAAAATTGCTGCTCCGCACCAGAATTTGTCGTCCCGTAGTGGGGCGTTGTAGTTTTCTGGGCATTTGCACAACGTTGCGGGCTTGCGGCAGTGCAGCAAAAACGCCATTCCATGCGCGAACGGCGGAGGGGGCTTATGGTCACGCTAGTTACGGGTGCGGCAGGGTTCATCGGCTCGCATCTGTGTCGATATCTGGTTGGCCGCGGCGATGCAGTCGTCGGCATCGACAATCTCAACGACTATAATCCCGTGCAGCTCAAGCGCGATCGCCTGCGCACGGTCGCCGATGCGGCCGCGGCGGGCACGGGGAGCTTCACCTTCCTCGAGCTCGATTTCTCCGATCATGAAGCGCTCGATCAGGCGCTCGCGAATGTCGAGATCGATCGCATCGCCCATCTCGGGGCGCAGGCGGGCGTACGCTATTCGATCGACAATCCGCGCGCCTATGCGGCTTCGAACCTGGTCGGTCACCTCAACCTTCTCGAGCTGGCCCGCACGCGCAAGGTCGCGAGCATGGTCTATGCCTCGTCCTCGTCGGTCTATGGCGTGAGCCCGGACCTGCCGTTCCGGGTCGAGGCGCGGGTGGATTTCCCGATCTCGCTCTATGCGGCCACCAAGAAGGCCGACGAGCTGATGAGCGAGACCTATGCGCATCTCTACCGGCTGCCGCAGACCGGCCTGCGCTTCTTCACCGTCTATGGCCCGTGGGGTCGGACGGACATGGCGATGTGGGGCTTCACGCAGAAGATCCTCGATGGCATGCCGATCGAGGTCTTCAACCACGGCAACATGCTGCGCGACTTCACCTATATCGACGACATCATCGCCGGGGTGGTCGCCGCGCTCGACAATCCGCCGCCCGATGACGGCGCGGAGAAGGCGGGGGGCAGCGTTTCGCCGCACCGGATCTACAATATCGGCAACAACCGCGCGGAAAAGCTCGAGACGATGATCTCGCTGATCGAATCCGCATGCGGCCGCGAGGCAATCCGCATCCACAAGCCCATGCAACCCGGCGACGTCCCCGCGACCTATGCCGATCTGACCGCGATCAAGCGTGATCTGGGCTTCGAGCCGACCACGCCGATCTCGGTCGGCATTCCGCGTTTCGTCGAGTGGTTCCGCGACTATCGCGCCGCGACCGCGTGACCCTGGGAATTGGCTGAACCTATGCGCCTGCTCCTCGCCACTTCCGAGTTCGCCCCGTTCCGCGGGGGAATCGGGACCTATGCCTATGAACTCGCCTGTGCCGCGGCGGATGCCGGGCACGAGGTCGTCGTGCTCGCGCCCGACTATGGCAAGGATCAGTCCGAGCTGGATCGCCAGTTCGCCTTCACGGTCGAGCGCTACGCGGCGACCGCGGCGTCGATGAAGGGGCTGCCGGGCCGGATCAGCGCGTTGCGGCGCGTGATGCGGGGCAGGAAGTTCGATGCGGTCCACGCGATCGACTGGCCCTTCTTCATCCCGATGCGGCTGGCCCGCAAACTCGCGCCGGGCGCGCGTTTCCTGATGACCGTCCATGGCTCGGAGATCGCCTATATGCAGGCGCCCAAACGGCGGTTCCTGCTCGATCTGATCGGCTTCTGGGAAAAGGGCTGGGCGCGCTGGGTGGCGAACAGCGGCTATACTCGCGACTTCCTGCTCGGATCGTTCCCGAAGGTGCGCGACATCGACGTGGTGACCGAGCCGCTGGCCGTCTCCGCCGACTGGCTCACCGCGCGCGAGGACCGGGCTTCGGCGCGGGCGGCGCTGGGTGTGCCGGAAGATGCGGTTGTCATCCTGTCCTTGGGCCGGGTCGTGCCCCGCAAGGGCCATGCGGTGATCGCCGAAGCGCTGGCGCTGCTGCCGCCGGACGTCCTTGCCGATGTGCGCTGGTGGGTGGTCGGTCCGCTGCTGGAAAGCGGCCATGCCGAGGCGCTTCAGGCGGCTGCCGCGCGGCTTTCGGCGAGCACGAGCTTCTTCGGCGCGGTGCCCGGTGAGGAAGTGCGTCGCCGCATCGCTGCATCGGACATCTTCTGCCTGCCCGGCTACCGCGACGAGGGCGGGCGAGTCGAGGGCTTCGGCCTGGTGTTCCTCGAGGCGGGTGCATTCGGCGTCCCCGCGGTCGCTACCGATTCCGGCGGCATTCCCGAGGCGGTGGAGCGCGACCGCACCGGCCTGCTGGTGCCCGAGCGCGACGCGCAGGCGCTGGCCGACGCACTGCTGCGCATGATCGAAGACCGCGACCTGCGCGCCCGGCTTGGTGCCGCGGCGCGCGACAAGGCAGAGGGCACGACCTGGGCCGAGATCGCGGCACGAACCTATGGCTGGCCGGAGCCGAGCCCGGCTGCGCCGGCGCGCGTGGCGGCTGCATCATGAGTCGGCACGCGCGAGCGGCCCGTGCCGGCCTGCGGTTATTCCTCAGCCTTGGGGAAGCGCCCATAGGGGCCGACGACGATGCCGCTGCGGATGATCTTCGCGGGATTGCCCGCGACGATCGAGCCCGGGGGCACGTCCTTGGTCACCACGCTGCCCGAGCCGACCACGCTGCCGTCGCCGATCGTCACGCCGGGCATGATGATGCTGCCCGCGCCGATGAAGCAGTTCTTGCCGATTCGGGTGTCGCACCACAGGCGACGCACCTTGTCATGGGCGAGGATGATCGTGCGCAGCGCGACATAGCTGCACTCTCCGACATGGACGCCCTTGGGATTGGTCCGGTCGAAATTCGCCGTCATCGAGAAGCTCGCGGTCGGGTGAATGTCCATGCCCCAGAACTTGGTGTACCAGTACCAGCGGGCGCGAACCACGATACGGCGCAGCCACAACATCTTCATCAGCGACAGCATCAGCCTGTTTTCCCCCTTGGCCGGATTTCGGCACATCGCTCCAAGCGTGTCGATCGGCGAGGATCGACACGTGTCGGACCTAGTCGTTTCGAAATATGTGAGCAATTGCACAATGAAAGGGAAGCCTCGTGATTGCCCAAAATGAAGTCGCCGCGCCGCGCGACACCATGTTCGGGATGCGCTTCTCCCCGCTCTCCTTCGATCAGATGATCGAGCGCATGGCGATGGCCCCGGAACCGGGGCAGGGTGCGGTGGCGCTGTTCACCGCGAATCTCGATCATATCGTCCAGTTGCGCCGCACTGCGGCATTGCGCGATGCCTATCGATTCGCCCGCTTCCGTTCGGTCGATGGCGCGCCGCTGATGGTCTATGCGCGGCTGCGCAAGGTCGCGATCCCCGGCCGGATCACCGGTGCCGACCTGGTGCCCGCGCTGCTGGAGCGCATGACGCCCGGCATGCATCGCATGTTCTTCCTGTGCTCGAGCGAAGAGAATGCCGAGCGGCTGCGCGTCTGGGCGGCGGGGAAGGGCTTTGCCGAGGACGCGGTGCACACGGTCGTGCCGCCGTTCGGCTTCGAGCGCGACCAAGCCTATAGCGACGAGCTTGCCAACGCGATCCGCAAGGCCGGGACCACCCATCTGTTCTTCGGTGTCGGCTGCCCCAAGTCGGAGATCTGGCTGCATCGCCACGCCGACCGGCTGGGCGACCTCTATGCCTTCGCGGTCGGTGCCGCGCTTGCCTTCTTCACCGGCCTCGAAAGCCGGGCGCCGCAATGGATGCGGAAGACCGGACTGGAATGGACCTGGCGCGTGGCGCAGGAGCCGCGGCGGCTCGCCAAGCGCTACTTCGTCGATTCCTGGTCGTTCCTCGCCGCGATTTACGACGACCTGTCGGGCCGCACGCCGGCGCTCGACGATCCTGCCACCCCGCGTTTGAGCTGAGAGCCATGACCCATCCGACCGATCAGAACCGCACCGGCCGCTACAAGGTCGCCATCATCCATCCGCTCGATCCGCGTGGCCTCAAGGTCGGCGGCATCGAGACCTTCGTGCGCGACTATATCGCGCTGCATCCGCCGGAGATGGACCTCCTGCTGATCGGCGTCGATGGCTTCGGCGACCTCGAGCTGGGCAAGGTCCACAAGGTCACCGTGCGCGGCCGCGAGATCGACTTCCTGCCGGTCATCCATATCCCGGACGAAGTCTCCAGCGTGCCCGAGGGCGGGCTGCTGCGCGCGGTGCTGCTTCGCTTCAAGCTGGCGATTCTGCGCCGCTACTTCCCGATCCGGAAGATGCTGAAGGCCGGCGGCTACACGATGGACCTGCGCCGCATCGAGCTGTCGACGCTGCCCGTCGCGTTCGGCGTCAAGAGCGTCCAGATGCTCCATGACGGCATGTCGCAGGACAAGGCGATGAGCTCGCTCCTCAAGAAATACTGGTGGGTGAAGACCGCGGCGGAGGGCTTCTCGGTGAAGCATGCCGGTGCGTTCTATTGCGTGAACGCGGACCTCACCGAGCGGCTGAAGACCAGCTATCCCCGGCATGCCGCCAAGCTGGACACGCTGCCGACCTGGGCCAATCCCCAGATCTTCGCAACCGCGCCCTATGTACTCGACGGCACGATGAACGTGATCTTCACCGGGCGGCTCGACCTGTTCAAGCGTCCTGACCTGATGTTCCAGACGATCGCCGAAGTGCGCAAGCTGACCGACAAGATCCGCTTCCACTATGTCGGCGACGGCGATCCCGAGACGTTTCCCGAGTTCGCCGCGATTCGCGAGATCACGATCCGCCATGGCCGCAAGACCAGCGAGCAGATCGCCGAACTGCTGCACACCATGCACATCGGCATCCTGACCTCGGACTTCGAAGGCATGCCGCGCGTGGTGATGGAGTGCCTGAGCGTTGGCCGGCCGGTCGTCGCGCTGCACCTGCCGCAGCTCGAGGTGGTGATCGAGGGCGGCGTCAGCGGCTATCTCGTCCCGCGCGGGCCCGACCAGACCGTCGAGCATGCCCGCCGCCTGGTCGACACGTTCGAGGCGATCGAATCGGGCGCGATCACGCCGGAGAAGGTGGCGAGCAAGGTCGAGCCGTTCAGCGCGGTCCGGCTGCTCGGCAAGCTCTGGCGCAACCATCGCATCCTGCAGGGGCTGGAGGAGCGGGCCTGATCCGGCCGGCGAATTGCGCTGCCGGGCCTGTTGAATATCGGGGCCAGATATCGGGGGATATGCTAGCCTGAACAGGACGGCGCGCCATCCGCGGGCCGGGGCGCAAGAGGGGGGAACTTGCGAGTGATTTGGGGATCCTGGCGTAGCCAGATCGCGGCGGCGCTGCTGCCCCTGCTCCTGTTCGCGGAGCAGGTGGCGCTCGGCATGAACGGCCCGGTGCTGGGGGCGGCGGCGGCGGTGTTCGAGATCGTCCTGGCGATAGTGATGCTGCTGCTGTTGCGGCCGGATGCGGGCTTCTGGACGCGCGCCTGGCCGGTGTTCCTGTTCGTCGTCGCCAGCCTGGTCTGGATCGCGCTGCCGGCGGTAGCCCCCGGGCTGCTCGGTGCCCGCTCCAACCCCTATATCGCGCCCGACCTGGTCCTTTCCGGCCTGGTTCGGGGATTCGGCACAGCCGCGGTGCTGCTGGCCGGCGCATTCCTGGGGTATCGGCGCGGACTGATGCGCATTGCGCTGGCCTGGCTGGTCGGGCTGGGCAACCTGCTGATCCTGGTGGGGCTCTGGATCCGCGAGTTCGATCCCGCCCATGTCTGGGGATATCAGAAGGGCATCCTTCTCGACCGGTTCACCGGCACCTTGCTCAACGCCAACGCCAGCGGCTGCGTGTTCGGCGTGATCGCGCTGCTTGGCCTCGGCCTGACGCTGGCGCTGTTGCGCGAGCGCGACCCTGTCGATCCCCAGCCGCGCGAGACGGTCCAGCAGGTGCTGGCCGCGCTCGCCATCGTCGGCGGCATCGGCGCCTGCGCGATCACCGGATCGCGTACCGCACTGCTCCTGACCCTGCTGGTCGGGGTGACCCTGGCCCTGTCCGACCGGGCGCTGCGGCGCTTCTTCCAGCGCGGGTTCGCCATCGGCGTGGCAGGCGCGCTGCTGCTGGCCGCCATTGCGATATTCGTGTCGCTGGACACCGGGCTCGACCGGCTGGTCATGGCGAAGCAGGACGGCGCGGACCGCGTGACCCTGTGGAACCACTATTATGAAATGGCGGCTGCCTCGCCCTGGTTCGGCTATGGCCCGCTCGCCTTTTCGGAGGCAAACCTCGCCTCGCTCCAGAGCATGTCCGACGCCTCGAACTTCTGGTACGTCAACGCGCCGCACAATGTCGTGCTGTCGCTGCTCCTCCAGGGCGGCTGGCCCTATCTGATCCTCATCTCGCTGGCGATTGCCATCATGTTCGCGCACATGCTGCTGACGCGGCGCCAGAGCCGGGCCGATCCGCGCCTCAAGAGCGTGATCGGGGCGCTGCTGCTGATCCTCGGATGCTCGATGGTCGACATCGCGCTCGACGTGCCGGCGATCGTCTCGCTTGCCACTGCGCTGCTGGCGATGGGGTGGGGCAGGGCGCTGCGGATTTCCGCCGATCGTCAGGAAGGCTCGGAGAACAGCGCCGCATAGGACTGACGGGCTTCGCGGAGCGCGCGCATCGCTTCGGGATTGGGGCGCACGGCCTCGAGGATCGCCGCTTCGTTCGCGGGGGACAGGCTGGCGAGCCACGCCGCTTCCTCGACCACCCGGTTTCGCAGGACCGCGTCGATCCGCCCCCATTGGTCGATGCCGAAACGCACGCGCCAGCTGCCCGATTGCGGGAGGAACGCATCGGCGATGTAGCTCCGGCCGAACGCATCATGCGCCTCCGGCGACCCCGGCCCCTTGTCGACAAAGGCGAGATAGGTCTGCACCACCCGCGCCTCGCCCCAGCGCGGGCGGGCGGCGAGCGCGCGATCGAGATATTGGTGGGCGTTCGCGATCAGGATCGACCTGCGGGCCGGCGTGTCCGCGGCAAAGGCGAGCCGCGCCTCGACAAGCGCGCGGATCATCGCGGCGCGCGGCGGGATGCGGTCGGCATCGCTGCCATCCCAGGGCGCCAGCACCGCGGTAAGCCGGGTCGCTTCCTGCGCGCGCTGGACTTCCCGCATCCGCCAGACGGACAATTCGTCCCGCAGCGCGATCGCCGCCGGGGCGAGCATGGCGACGAGAAGCACGACGGTGGCGGTTCGGGCCGCGGCCGCCAGCTTGGCGTCGCCCGCCTTCTCGCGCGCCGGAGCCCCTCCCGCCGTCACGTCACTGCTCCCGATAGTACTTCTTGTACTTCTTCGAATAATAGACCGCGCCATAGGCTTCGACATAGGAGTCGACCATGGTCAGCACGGCGCCGACGACATTGGCCTTGTCCATGGCGAGCCAGGAAAGCGCCGACTTGATCGCGTTCTTCGGCGTGTGATTCCACCGGATCATCAGGATCACGGCGTCGGCCAGGGTAGCGACCGTACGCGCATCCGCCACGCCGAGCAGCGGCGGGCAGTCCAGGATGATGTGATCGAAATGATCGCGCACCTTCGCCAGCAGATCGGGCATGGCGCTGCCGCTGAACATGTCCTCCGGGCTGAAGATGGTCTGGGCGATCGGCAGGACGAAGACGTTCTCGACCTGGTCCTTGATGATCGCATCCTCGACGCTGGCTTCGCCGCGCAGAACCTCGGTGAGGCCGATCGACGCTTCCACGCCCATCGACGACAGGATGCCCGCACGCCGCAGATCGGTATCGATCACCAGCGTCCGCTCGCCTGCGAACGCCATCACACGCGCCAGCGAAAGCGCCGAGCTGGTCTTGCCTTCATTGGGAAGGGTGGAGGTGATCGCGATGACGCGGGGGCTCTGGCGGGCGCCGAGCGCCAGCGAATGCCGGATGACGCGGAACGCCTCCGAGAAGGAGCCCATCGGGTGCTTCACCACATAGGATGCGGCCGGGCTGCGCGAGACGAAGGGCGATTCAAGCCGCGGCACCGTCGCCAGCACCTCGAGCCCGAGGCGGCGCACATCGGTGACCGTCTTCAGGCCCGCCGACATGATCTCCTGCGCGACGATCGTGGCGCCGCCCAGCGCGAAGGCGAGGCAGAACGCGGCTGCGAGCAGCAGGTTCTTCTTGGGCTCGGAGGGCCGGGTGGGCGGGGTTGCCGATTCGACGACGGACGCCTGCGACAGCGAGCTCTGCGCCGCCTGGCTGGTGGACTGCGCCTGCTGCGCCAGGCGGTCATAGGCCGCCTTCGACGCATCGGCCTGGCGCTGATAGGTCTCGGCCTGGGCCGAGGAGCGCGTCACTTCCGCGCGCTGCTGGCGCAGCGAGGCGAGGTCGGACTTCAGGCTGTTGGCGCGCGCCGTGGCGGCGCTCGCTTCGCTCTGCAGGCCGCTGATCACGCGCTTGGCTTCGTCGTTGAGCTGCCCGTCGAGCACGCGAAGCTGCTCGTCGACCTTCATCGTCTCGGGGTGCTTCGGCCCGTAGCGAGTCGAGACCTCGCTCTTCGCCGCCAGCAACTGCGCGCGCTGGGCGCGGAGGTTGCGGATGACTTCGGAGTTGAGCACCGCGGACACCGCCTCGATGCCGCCGGTGCGGATCTGCGCGAGCGCGGTGCTCACCTTGGCGCGTGCGGCCGCCGCTTCCGATTCCGCCGTGGCAAGCTGCGACGCGAGCGGCGCGATCTGCTGGTCGGTAACGGTGGTGTTGCCGCTGGAAAGCGAGACCAGTCCGGCCGAGGCCTGGTACTGGGCGAGCTTCTGGTCGGCCGCCGCGGCCTCGTCGGCCAGCTCGGAGAGCCGCTTGTCGAGGAAGTTGCTCTGGCGCTGCGCGGTGCCGGTGCGCCGGTTGACCGTCGATTCGATATATTGCTGGGCGAAGGCGTTGGCGATCCGGGCCGCCTTCACCGAATCGGTCGAGCGGGCGCTCAGATCGATGATGTAGGTCGACTTCTCGCGCTCGGCCGAAACCGCTGCCGACAGGTTCGCGGCAACCGCGTCCACCCGCTCGGCCAGCTGCGCCGGGGTCGGGTTGCGGGGCAGGGGCGCCAGCTTGCCGGAGAATTCCTTGTCGTTGACCAGGTTGAGCTGCTGGACGACCGCACGGGCGCTTTCGGCCGACTTGACCACGCTGACTTCGGTCTCGACGACGGCCTGGTCAGGAAGCGAGGATTGCTCGGTGAGCTGGCCCATGGCCGCGCTGCGCGACGGATCGATCCGGACCCGCGTCACCGCCACGAACTTGGGCGGCATCATCATCACCAGGATGGTCGCGGCGCCGAACACCACGATCGTGATCGCGGCCAGCATGCGCCAGCGACGGCGCAGAACGCCTAGCGAAGACTGGACAATCGAGGAGACATTCTCCGGCTCTCCCAGCTGGGGAGCGGAAAATTCTGCACCATCGGCAACGCGCGCATCCATACTCATTTCCTAAGTGCAAGCCTCATCGACGCAGGGAGACACCCGCGAGAACGCGGAATTCCTGGGGCGTCGGCAAATTCAGGGGGCCATTGGCGGTCCGCTTGCCGTAGCTGGCCCCGACATCGAAGCGCAGCGTGTTGCTCATCAGATACTGGCCGCCGCCGGAAATCCGGACGGAATTGGCGCGGCTGGTGGTGCCGATATAATCGTCATGCTCATATTCGGCGCCGATGTTGACGATGGCGTTGCGCAGCAGCTCGTGGTCGACACGCGCGGCCACGCCGGTGTTGAAGAAGCCGCTGGTGCCCGAAACGGTGGAATCCTCGATCTGGCGGCGGCCGGAGATCGTCACCGTCGTCAGCTGCGACGGGAAATATTCGAGCTTGCCGTCGATCGAGATGCCGCTGATGTCCGTGTACAGCAGGCTCTCGTAGCGGCGATCCACATAACCGATGCCCAGGCTACCGCGCAGCAGGGCGGTGAGGTCGAAGCTCACGCCGGCCAGGACGCGGATTTCGCTCGAATCGCGGTTGGGCAGCCCCGAGGCGAGCAATGCCGGATAGTTGGTCTTGGCATAGGTCGCCTGCACAAACAGGCCGGCGTCGGGCGTCAGGCCATATTCGACATGGCCGATGCCGCGCACCACGTTGCGGTCGCGGTCACGGCCGCTCAGCGTCGTGCCGGCCAGCGTCTGGACCGGCTTGTAGTCGAGGATCGAATAGTCCGCGGCAAGAACAGCGCGCACGCGGGTGAAGCGGACTTCCTCGAGCGCCTTGAACATCGATGCCTGCACCGGAACCGCCGAGCGGACGCCGGTCAGCGATGCGCCGGAGAAGCCCGATTCATACATGCGGGTGGTGCGCGCGCCGAGCGACAGCGACGCGTCGCCGCTCATGTCCAGGCGACCGTCCGTGCCGATCGACCAGCCATCCTCGTTGCGGGCGGCATATTTGAAATAGCGGACCAGCTTGCCGCTGGCGTCGGCGGTCAGGCGGTGAAGGCTCCACTGCGAGACTGCGCGCACCTTGGGCTCGATCGCGACGAAGCCATCGGCCACGCCATTGGCGTTCGCCTGGTAGACGTTGTCGGTATAGCCGAGGTCGACGTCGATCGAAGGGAAGACGAGGAAACCGCCGGCGGGCACGCCCACCGGGTCATATTCCGGGTGCGGACGATCGATGACGCTCTCGTTGCGGCCCCGGTCATAGGTGAACGGAACCGCGCCCTCGAAGACCTGCGTGCTGATCGACTGCGCGCTGGCGGGCACGGCGATGAAGAAGAGCCCCGCTGCGAAGCAAAGCTGCAGGGACGGGATTGGCTTCATCACGTCTACCCTTTCTGCTGATTATTTTGCCGATTGCGGACGGGAAGGATCAGGGCGTGCCGTAATCCGTGCCCGTGCCGCCGCCGCCGACCGAGGGCCCCGGGCCGAGGTTGGTGTTGCCCGTGCCGTTGCCGGTGCCACCCGTACCGCCGGTGCCGCCCGTACCCGCGCTGACCGAGGCCTTGACGTTGGCGAGCGCGGTCTTGACCGCAGCTGCCAGGCCGGCATCGGCCGCCACCTGATCGAGCGCCGCGGTCTTCACCGCAGCCGGCTGGCCCGACTGGTCGACCACGTTCGCGATCGTCGCCTGGATGGTCTGGAGCGTCGCGTTCGCCGGCAGTGCCTTGACGGCGCTGCGGATCGAATTTGCGAGCGCCGTCACCGCGGCGGGATCGGGGTCCTCGGCCGCGAAAGCCGTGCTGCCGAAGCCGGATGCCGCTTCGGCGCGTGCCGTCGTCAGCGTCGGAGAAACCAGAACCGCCACGGCCAATGCCGACGGTACAAACCGCTTACCACCCATATGCCACCCCCTAGAAGCTGGTTGGAGGCACCGGCGTCTTGCCGGTGCCGGGCAATCAAAAATAACGTTCGCCAATTCGCACGGTATCGCCCGGATAGACCTGGAGGTCCGGCGTCAGCTTGACGGCCTGCTCCTGGGATTCGCCCGAGCGCTTGATGAAGACCTTCCGCTTGTTCGCGCGGTAGGTGAAACCCTCCGCCCGGGCGACCGCGTTCATCACGGTGAGCCCGCTCGAAGACGCATATTCGCCGGGCTTCGACACCTCGCCGAGGATCCAGAACGGACGATAGGTCAGCACGTCCAGGCTCACCCTCGGCTCGCGCAGATAGCCGTCGGCCAGCCGCGCCTCCACGTCTCCCACCACTTCGCGCGCGGTCCGGCCGGAAGCCTTGACGTCGCCGATCAGCGGCAGGGACAGGGTGCCATTGTCACCCACGGCGAACTCGCCGGACAGCGACGGCTCGTTGAACACGATGATCCGCACCTTGTCGGCCACGCCGAGTCGGTAGTTGCCGTCCGCGGCGACGGATGCGGTCGTGCCCGCGCCCGCCTGCACAGCCTCCTGCGCTACCGCAACCGGCCCAATGCAAAACAGAAAAAGGGCCAATAGCCTGGTAAGCAAGTTGTGGTGCATGAAAATACCCGATGCGTCTGCGTTACAGATATCTTCATTTCGCAAGTGCGGCAAGGCGATTTGCTGCGGTGCGACCCAACTTGATACAGAGCAACCGGGGGATACGATGGTTTAGCTCGGATTCACGACGTGGCGTTGTTTCGCAATTGCGAAATACCGGCTGGACGGCTATTTGAAGGCTCCCCTTCGCCCGTCGGCGTGGCGCTGTTGCGAGGCCACATTGCGCAAATATCTTTATTCCGCCGCTGCAGGGCTCGCCGGCCTGGCATTGCTCCCGGGCACCGCGATGGCGGGCGGGCAGAGCCAGGAACAGCTCACCCCCTCCCAGATCCAGCAGCGGATCGCGGCGGCGCAGGGCGCGACCACGCTGGCCGAGCTCTCGACGGGAATCGGCCGGGCCTGCCAGATCGCCAGCTGGCAGATCGCGCTGCGCCCCGGCGAGAACAACTCCGTGACCGTCGAGCGCTCTCCGACGCTTTCGCGGAACAAGGTCTCCTGCATCTATGTGGTGATCGGCAACAGCAAGTTCTGGGCGACCAACGCGCAGAACGATCGCTGACGCACCGGTCCGCGCAGCAAGGATCGCACTTTAAACGATCCGATCCGGTTCCATGCGGTTGCGGTCGCAAGGCGGTAGGATACGCTCCCGTGCGTCCGGCATGGGAGAGGCAAATGTTCGACATCGAGCACGCTAAACTGACGCTGCAGCAGCGCATCACCGAATTGAACGCAGAGATCGCCGTGCGAACGCAGGAGGTCGAGCACGGCATGCATGTCGAGCGCGAGCTCAACACGCTGGTCGCGCAGCGCGACGAGGCGCAGCGACGCCTGACGGATCACGAGGATCCCGAAGCCAGTCCGGAAAGCTGAGCCGGCAGGCGCCGGCACCGCGGCTCAGGCTGCGGCGCTGGCGCCGTCCTGCGGGCGGGTCGCCAGCGCGCGTGCTTCCTGCACGGGCAGCGGGCGGCCGAAATAATAGCCCTGCACCTTCGAGCAGCCGAGCTGCTGCACCATGTGGTGCTCTTCCTCGGTCTCCACGCCCTCGGCCGTGGTCGCCATGCCCAGGCTGTCGGCGAGCGCCACGACGGCGCGGATGATCGCGATCGCCTCCTTGGTGCCCTTCGACGCGCCCTGCACGAAGCTGCGGTCGATCTTGATCGTGCTGAACTTGGTGTGCGCCAGATAGCCGAGCGAGGAATAGCCGGTCCCGAAATCGTCGAGGCTCAGCCGTACGCCCAGCTCCAGCACCTTTTCCAGCACATGGATCGCCTGGGTGCCCTCGCGCATGAACACGCTCTCGGTCACTTCCAGCTCGAGCCGTTCGGCCGGCAGGCCGCTGTTTGCCAGCGCCTGCGCCACCACCGTGACGAAGCTCGGATTGTG
>Ga0164294_10001438_pt1 | contig 22184 bp, 25 predicted proteins | sample GEODES005metaG_FD_111479 | JGI IMG/M metagenome (GOLD analysis project Ga0164294, IMG submission 111479) | Oligotrophic lake water microbial communities from Sparkling Lake, Wisconsin, USA - GEODES005 metaG | ecosystem: Environmental > Aquatic > Freshwater > Lake | place: USA: Sparkling Lake...
AGCGGCAGGAGGCGGAGGTCGCCCAGCTGCGCAGCAACGATGCGGTCAAGCTGCCCGAGACCATGGACTTCGCCGCGATCGCCGGGCTCTCCAACGAGATGGTCGAGAAGCTCACCGCTTCGCGCCCCGAGACGATCGGCGCCGCCGCGCGCATCCGCGGCATTACCCCGGCGGCACTGTCCGCCATTCTCCTTCACGCAAAACGGCGCGCCGCATGACCGAAGACGAAGCCCAGGATTGGGTACGTGCACACTTCAATGTTTCACGTGAAACGCAGCTACAGCGCTTTGCAGAGATCCTGCGCGCGGAATCCGAAAAGCAGAACCTGATTTCGGCCGCATCGTTCGACGCGCTGTGGAGCCGCCACTTCGCCGATTCCGCCCAGCTCATCCCGCTAGCGGCCGAAGCCGGGGAGGGCGCGTGGGTCGATGTCGGCACCGGCGCCGGCATGCCAGGGCTGGTGGTTGCGCTGCTGATCGATCGCCCGGTGGTGATGGTCGAGCCGCGCATTCGCCGCGTCGAGTTCCTCCGTGATGCAGCCGAGCAGCTCGGCATCGCCCACCGCGCCACCGTCGTCCACGGCAAGATCGAAGCCTATAAGCCGAGCGAGAAGGCTGCGATCGTCTCGGCTCGCGCCGTCGCCGCGCTCCCCGATTTGTTCAAATCCGCGGCACATTGCGCCGACTCGTCCACAATATGGTTGCTCCCCAAGGGGCGTAGCGTGCAATCGGAGGTGGAAGCCGCGCGCGCGAAATGGCAGGGTGTGTTTCACGTGGAACCCAGCATCACGTCGCCGGAATCCGGAATCGTGGTCGCGCGAAAGGTACGCCCGAAATGATTTGCATCGCTATCGCCAACCAGAAGGGCGGGGTGGGGAAGACCACCACGGCGATCAACGTCGGTACCGCGCTCGCCGCGACCGGCCAGCGCGTCCTGCTGATCGACCTCGATCCGCAGGGCAATGCTTCGACCGGCCTCGGCATCAGCCGGGCCGAGCGCGAGCATTCGAGCTACGACCTGCTCGTCACCGATGTCGACCTGGTCGATGTCGCGACGCCGACCAAGGTTCCCGGGCTCGACATCATCCCGGCGACGCAGGACCTGTCGGGCGCCGAAATCGAGCTGATCGAGTTCGAGGCGCGCACCCACCGGCTCGACAGCGCGATCGCCCGTCACCATGCTCAGCGCTGGGACGTCATCCTGATCGATTGCCCGCCCTCGCTGGGGCTGCTGACCGTCAACGCGATGGTCGCCGCGCACGCGCTGCTCGTCCCGCTCCAGTGCGAGTTCTTCGCGCTCGAAGGGCTTGGCCAGCTGCTCAACACCGTCGAGCGCATCCGCAGCCGCTTCAATCCCGGCCTGTCGATCCTCGGCGTCGTGCTCACCATGTATGATCGCCGCAACCGCCTGACCGACCAGGTTTCGGACGATGTCCGCGCCGTGCTCGGCCGCGTCGTGTTCGACACGGTGATCCCGCGCAACGTTCGCCTCTCCGAGGCACCGAGCCACGGCCTGCCGGCGCTGATCTACGATCATCGCTGCCCGGGCTCCGAAGCCTATATCGCGCTCGCACGTGAAGTGATCGATCGCCTGCCCAAGCTCAAGAAAGCCGCATGACCGAAGCACCCCGCAAGCCTCGCCCCGGTCTCGGCCGCGGGCTTTCCTCCCTGCTGGGCGATGCCGTTCCCGAAGCGCCGGTCTCGGGCACGCCCGATGTCGCCTCAGGCCTGCGGATGCTGCCGGTCAGCTCGCTGGTGCCGCACCCGGACCAGCCGCGCCGGCATTTCGACGAGGAGGCGCTCGAGGAGCTCGCCCAGTCGCTCAAGCAGCGCGGGCTGATCCAGCCGATCGTCGTCCGCCCGACCGGCCATAATTTCCAGATCGTCGCCGGCGAGCGCCGCTGGCGCGCGGCGCAGCGCGCCCGGCTGCACGAGGTCCCGGTCATCGTCCGCGACTTCAACGAAGCCGAGACGATGGAAATCGCGCTGGTCGAGAATATCCAGCGCCAGGACCTCAACGCGATCGAAGAGGCCGAGGCCTATGCCCGGCTGATCCGCGAGTTCGGCCACAGCCAGGAAGCGCTCGGCAAGCTCGTCCATAAGTCGCGCAGCCACATCGCCAACCTGCTCCGCCTGCTCGACCTGCCCGAGGGCGTGCGCAACATGGTCGTGGTCGGCGAGATCGACATGGGCCATGCCCGCGCGCTGATCGGCGCGCCCGAGGCGGAAAAGCTTGCCCGCGACGTCGCCGCCAAGGGGCTGTCGGTGCGCGAGACCGAGAAGCTCGCCCGCCACGCCAAGCCGAACGGCAAGCGCAAGGCCGAGCCCAAGATCCGCGACGCTGATATCTCGGCGCTCGAGCATCAGCTGGGTGACGTGCTGGGCCTCAACGTCCGCATCGCGCACGGCGCCAAGGGCGGCACGCTGACGCTGTCCTATTCGACGCTCGACCAGCTCGACATGGTCTGCCAGCGGCTCAGCGGCGAGCGAATCTGAGCGCCTGAGTCGTCAGTCGGGCGGAAAGTCTGAGAGGAAGTCGCGCAGCGCTTCGCCGAAATCCGCCGCGCTCTGCAGATATTCGACGACTTTTGGCCAGTACAGGGTCGCGTAGCTGCGATCTTCGGCGGGCAGCGGATCCCAGCGCCTGTCGAAACCCTGGTGCCACGCCGGATCAGGGGCGTGACCTTCGAGAATTCGCAGGCCGTATCCGCGTGCTTCCGATTCGAATTGATAGGTCGCCATAGCGGCGTCCCAGATACGCTCTGCCCGGGATGGCGGTTGCTCGTCGCGCGGGAATTGCGCCTGCATCCGACCCAGCTCGGGCCGCGCCGCCTGATAGGCGGCCTCGGCTCGCTCCATTGCGGCAAGCAGCTGATGCTTTCGATCGATACTGTCAGACATCTGGTTTGGCAGCGCAGCCTGCCGCGTTGGTGTTTGCCTAGCCCCTGGCCCGCGCCGCCTGGCGGGCAATCGTCACCGCCTCGGCTTCGGCCAGCACTTCGCCGGCGCTGCCCGAATGCATCAGCGCGCGCTCGGCTTCGCGCACCCGGTCGATCGCGCGGGCAAGCTGGACGCTGTTCCAGCGGCGCAGCGCGCGGCCGGTCGCGGCCTTTTCCCGGAAGAAAACACGATGCTTTTCAAGCACTTCTTCCATGTCGCCACCGCGATCCAGGTCGATTCGCATATCGGCCATGCCCTGCAGCCGGCGCGCGAGCTGGCGCATCAACGGCACGCCGATGCCTTCGCCCAGCCGGGCAAGCTCGACGCCGATATCCTGCACCCGGCCGTCGACCACGGCGCCGATCACGTCGCTCAGATCCGAATCCCCCAGGTCGGCGCCGATCTCGTCCAGCGCCGCGCTGTCGGCGTCCTTGGGGCGGTCCGGGGCGGCATCTAGGTAGAGCGCCAGCTTCTCGATCTCGCGCGCCAGGATCGCGCGGTCGCCCGCCGTCGCGGCGGCCAGGCGCTGCGGCACGTCGCCCAGCAGGCGCAGGCCATGCTCGCGGGCGACATTGGCCGCCAGGCGGGTCGCATCGACGCCCTCGGGCACATAACAGGCATGGGCATAGGCGTTCTGCGCGGCGATCACCGCCTTGACCAGCTTGCCGCTCGCCTTGAGCCCCGGGCCGATCGCTACCACCGGATTGCCGGCGCGCTCGGCGCTCAGCAGCAGCGAAATCGCCTCCGCAGCGCCTTCCTCGGCCCCGAGCAGGCGAATGAAGCGCACGCCGCCGAACAGCGACATCGATGCCGCCTCGTCGGCCAGGCGGCCGGGCTGCTCGCGCAGCGCCTTCATGTCGAGATCGACGCGCTCGGCATCGGGGCCGAGCGTCTTGCCGAGCCGGGCGGCGAGATCGGCGGCGCCGGCCTCATCGGGGCCATGGAACAGATAGAGCCGCGTATCGGGCTTGGGCTTCTCGATCGCGGCGCGAATCTGCGTCGCGTTGGCCTTCACTGGCCGCCCGCCGCGGGCGCGGTCTGCGCATAACGCGCGACACGCGCCACGATCTGGTCGGCGACGATGCCCGAAAGCCGCTCGAGCGCGCTCTTCTCGGCCGCGATCGTCGCATATTCGCTGCCGACCACGTCGATACCGGCATCGGAGCCGGCAGTGGCGTCGAGCACGACATTGCCGTTCGAGAGGTCGACCAGCTGATAGCGCGCGCGCAGGATACGCCGCTCGCGCGCCACCGAATCGTCGCGGCGCACGCCCAGGCCGGTGATCTGGTCGTCGAGCTGCACGTCGAGCCGGTAGCGGGCGCTGCCGCCATGATCGAGCCGGTCCTTGAGCGCATTGCTCACCAGCCAGCCCGACTGGCCCTGGATCGGCGCGACCTCGATTGCCGCAAGCGTGGAGCGCACCGCGCCCTCAGGGCCGCCGCCATAGAGCGGACGGAGACCGCAGCCGGAAAGCGACCCGGACAGGGCCAGGCCCGCGGCGACGAGGAGCGCTACCCGCTTCATGCGACGATATTTACCAGACGATCGGGCACGACGATCACCTTCTTCGGTTGGTTGCCTTCGAGCGCCCTAACGATCTTCTCGCTGGCAAGTGCCGCGGCTTCGACAACATCCTTGGCCGCGCCCTTCGGCATTAGCAGCGTATCGCGCAGCTTGCCATTCACCTGGACGGCAATGGTCACCTCGTCATCGACGAGCAGCACGGGATCCACTTCGGGCCATTCGGCGTCGGCGATCAGCCCCGAATTGCCCCAATCGGCCCAGGCCTGCTCGGCGATATGCGGCACCATCGGCGCGACGATGCGGGCGAGGGCACGGATTGCGGACGTTCTGGACGCCGAAGGCCCGGCCTTCTCGATCGCGCCGACGAGCTCGTAGAGCTTCGCCACGGACTTGTTGAAGGTCAGCGCCTCGACATCCTCGGCGACACCGGCGATCGTGCGGTGCAGGCGCTTGGCGAGGTCCCGATCTTCCTTGGCGTCCTCGCCGGTGCCGGCTTCGCCTTCGGTAACGCTATGGAACAGCCTCCACAGGCGGTTCACGAAGCGCCATGCGCCTTCGATTCCGTTCTCGCTCCACTCGAGGTCGCGCTCGGGCGGGCTGTCGGAGAGCATGAACCAGCGCACCGCGTCGGCGCCATACTGGTCGACGATCGGCTCGGGATCGACGGTGTTCTTCTTCGACTTGGACATCTTCTCGATACGGCCGATCTCGATCGGCTCGCCCGAGGCGAGTTCCGCGGCGCCGGCGCTGTCCTTGCGGATCTCCTGCGGGGAGAGCCAGCGGCCATCCAGCGACTTGTAGGTTTCGTGCGTCACCATGCCCTGGGTGAACAGGCCGGCGAACGGCTCCGCCACGTCGAGCTTGCCGATATGGCGCAGCGCCCGGGTGAAGAAGCGGGCATAGAGCAGGTGCAGGATCGCATGCTCGACGCCGCCGATATACTGGCCGACCGGCAGCCACTGCTCGGCCACCGCCTTGTCGAAGGGCTTGTCCTTGGGCTGGCTGGCGAAGCGGATGAAATACCAGGAGGAATCGACGAAGGTGTCGAGCGTGTCGGTCTCGCGCCGTGCCGGTGCGCCGCACTTCGGGCAGTCGACATGCTTCCAGGTGGGATGGCGATCGAGCGGGTTGCCGGGGATGTCGAAGCTGACGTCCTCGGGCAGCACGATTGGCAGCGAATCCCGCGGGGCGGGAACCACGCCGCAGCTTTCGCAGTGGATGATCGGGATCGGGGTGCCCCAATAGCGCTGGCGGCTGACGCCCCAGTCGCGCAGGCGCCACACCGTCTGGCCCTTGCCCCAATTGCCATCCTCGGCGCGCTGGATCACCGCGCGCTTGGCGTCGGCCACGTCCATGCCGTCGAGGAAGTGCGAGTTCACCAGCGTGCCCGGGCCGGTATAGGCCTCGGCATCGTGGAAGGCGCTTTCGGTCTTGTCGCCTTCGGAGACGACGCGACGGATCGGAAGCGAATATTTGCTCGCGAACTCGAAGTCGCGCTGGTCGTGGGCCGGCACGCCGAACACGGCGCCGGTGCCATAGTCCATCAGCACGAAATTGGCGATGTAGACCGGAACTTGCCAGGTGTTATCAAAGGGATGCGTCGCGGTGAGGCCGGTGTCGAAGCCCAGCTTCTCCTGGGTCTCCAGCTCGGCCGCGGTGGTGCCGCCCTGCTTGCACAGCTCGATGAACGCGCCAACTTCCGCGTTCGAAGCGGCCAGTTTCTGCGCGATCGGATGGTCGGCTGCGACGGCAATGAAGCTCGCGCCGAAGATCGTGTCGGGCCGGGTGGTGTAAACTTCGAGAGCTTCGCCGTCCGAAAGGTTCCAGTGGAACTGCAGGCCCTCGGACTTGCCGATCCAGTTCTCCTGCATCAGCTTGACCTTGTCGGGCCAGTGCTCGAGGCCCTGGACGCCGGTCAGCAGGTCGTCGGCGAACTGCGTGATCTTGAGGAACCACTGGCTCAGCTTGCGCCGCTCGACCAGCGCGCCCGAGCGCCAGCCGCGCCCGTCGATCACCTGCTCGTTGGCGAGCACGGTCATGTCGACCGGGTCCCAGTTGACCGCCGATTCCTTGCGGTAGACCAGGCCATTCTCGAAGAAATCGAGGAAGATAGCCTGTTCGTGCCCGTAATATTCGGGCTCGCAGGTGGCGATCTCGCGGGTCCAGTCGAGCGCGAAGCCCAGGCGCTTCAGCTGCGCCTTCATCGTCGCGATATTGGCGCGGGTCCACGAACCCGGATGGACCTTCTTCTCCATCGCGGCATTCTCGGCCGGCATGCCGAATGCGTCCCAGCCCATCGGGTGGAGCACTTCCATGCCCTTCATCCGCCGGAAACGCGCGAGCACATCGCCCATCGTGTAGTTGCGGACATGCCCCATATGGATGCGTCCCGACGGATACGGGAACATCTCGAGGACGTAGGACTTGGGCTTGGCCGAATCGTCACGCGCGGCGAAAGTGCGGTTCTCTTCCCACACCTTCTGCCACGCGGCGTCCGCCTTCAACGGGTTGAAGCGAGACAAATCAGTTCCTGCTATGCTCTCGCGATGCCGGCCTGCTTCGCCGGGCGGGAGAGCAGGCAGGTACCGCCACTTATGAAATTACTTGGTCGCCACCGCGGCGCGGCGAAGGTCGCGGGCGCGCGTGAGGATGATGTCCTCGAGCTTCTGCACCGTCGCGGCCTGGACCGGCGCGGCAACCCAGGCGCCGCTGCGGTTGACTTCGCGCAGCGCGGCAACGCGCAGCGCATCGGCGCGGAGATCCTGGTCGAGGATCGTCACGGTCACCTTCATGCGCTCGGTCTGGACGTTCGGGTTCACATACCAGTCGGTCACGATCACGCCGCCGTTGGAATCGGTCTGGAGCAGCGGCATGAAGCTCAGCGTGTCGAGGCTGGCGCGCCACAGATAGGAGTTCACGCCGATCGTGGTCACTTTCGATGCGGCGAGATCCGCCTCGGGACGTCCCTTGCCGCCGCATGCGGTGATCGAGAGAGCAAGCGACCCGAGGATCGCGGTGCGCAACAGGCGGTTCATCGTCACATTCCTACCAGGCGAATAAAGTCGGGAGCATCTATAGTGGCGCATGTGGCGGGAGCAAGGCGGAAGCCGAGCGCCGATTCGTGCGTTTAAGCGGGGTGGTTGAAGCGGTTGGAAGCGGATTCTGTGGGTCTTGGGCAACACCCGCAGGAAATTTGTGCCACCGGTGGAACCATGGTTCTGAATCATGGTAGGCGCAACTATCTAGGGAATCATGACGATGCGAGTCGGACGGACAAAGGTGGGAATTGGACTGGGGGCGCTCTGCGCTGCCGGCCTCCTGCTTGCGCCGTCGCTCCAGGCGCAGACCAGCAAGGCGGATCGCGTGGCCACGGCCAAGCGCGCATCGGCTCCGGTCCGCGGCGACATCGGCACCTTCACCCCGGCTGCGGCGGATCCCAAGCTCGCTGCCGTGCTTGCCCGTTCGGGCCTGCCCGAGGGCAGCTTCCGCTTCACTCCGTCCGAATCGCGTGGCAGCCCCCGCGGTGTGACGGTTGCAGTCCGCTCGAACACGAGCCGCGCGCTGCGCAGCCGCGACGTGTCGCGTGACATCGCTTCGGCGGCGCCGGTCAGCCTGGCGCCGATCTCCTATAATCTCGGCGTCTCGGTCGGCTGGAAGCGTCTCGCCGTCTCGGGCGACGTGACCCGCGTCGAGCTGGTCGATCAGCCGGGCAGCCGCGAGCGCGCCGATATCGGCGTCAGCTACACCGGCAAGCGCCTCAGCGGCCGCGTCAGTGCCGCTGCCGATCGTCCGCTGGCCAACACGCCCGTGCTGATCGGCGACAAGCCGAGCTACTCGATCGACGTCGGCGGCAGCTACTCGCTGACCCGCAACCTCGATGTGACCGCCGGCGTGCGCTATCGCAGCGAGGAAGATCGCCTGCCGAAGCTCAACGAGAACCGCCGCGAGAGCCAGGCGGTCTATGTGGGCACTGCCTTCCGCTTCTGACGGCTAGCCGTTCTTCCCAGCATCGGAACCGCGCTGCCGCACAGGCTGGCTAATTTGCGTCCTTCGTCCAGGCATCGATCGCGGCCCAGCCGTGAATCCCGAACGGCCTGAGGCTCTTCGCCCGGCGCGCGTCCATCCCGCCCAGCGCGATCACCGGAACGTCCAGCCCGCGTACCAGCAGCCCGAATCGCACCCGGCCCAATGCCGGTGCGCCCGGATGCGAGCGGGTGGGGAAGGCGGGCGAGACGAACAGCGCCTGGGCGCCGGCGCGCAGCGCGGCGATCGCCTCGCGCCGGTCATGTGCGGGCGCAGTGCGCAGGCCGCGTCCGCGCCGGCCATGCACGCCCGATTCGCCGCGCAGAGGTAAGCTTCCGGCGCGGACCACCACCAGGCGTCGCCGCCGCGCGATCCTGAGCACCCGTGCGAACAGCACCCGCCGCTCGGCCGGTGCCAGACCATAGTGGCGGAACACCACGCCGCTGCCGTGCGGCAGCCGCGCCAGCGCGTCCCACAGGGTATCGCCCATGCGTTCGTCGGTCATCAGCCAAAGGCGCGGCAGGGGGTGGCGGCGGGGCATCGCCCTGCCTATAGCGCGCTCCATGCCGATAGACGAAGCCAGCCAGCGCCTTGCCGATGTGCGCGCCCGCATCGCACGTTCCGCCAAGATCGCCGGCCGCAAGCCCGCCAGCGTCACGCTGATCGCCATCTCCAAGACCCATGACGCCGATTCGATCGAGCCGCTGATCGACGCCGGCCAGCGCGTGTTCGGCGAGAATCGCGTGCAGGAGGCCGAGGGCAAGTGGCCGAAGTTGCGCGAGACGACTCCGGATATCCTGCTCCACCTCGTCGGCCAGCTCCAGTCGAACAAGGCGGACGAGGCGGTGGCGCTGTTTGATGCGATCCATTCGGTCGATCGCCCGTCGCTGGTCACCGCGCTCGCCCGGGCGATGGACAAGGCCGGCAAGCGGCCGGACTGCTTCCTCCAGGTCAATATCGGCGGCGAGGAGCAGAAGGGCGGCTGCGCAGTCGCCGATCTGCCGGCGCTGCTTGCCGAGGCGCGTGCTGCCGACCTGCCCGTCCAGGGCCTGATGTGCGTGCCGCCCTTCGATCTCGAGCCTGCGCCCTATTTCGCGCTGCTCGCCAAGATCGCCCGCGATCATGGGCTGGGCGGCCTGTCGATGGGCATGTCGGGGGATTTCGAGACGGCGGTCACCATCGGCGCCACGCATGTCCGTGTCGGCACTGCGCTGTTCGGAGCCCGCGCATGAAATATGATGCGATCCTGTTCGACTTCGACGGCGTGCTGCTTGAGAGCGAAGCGGCGGGCAACCGCCAGATCGCCGCATATCTGACCAGCATCGGCCATCCGACGAGCCCTGAGGATTCGATGGCGAACTTCATGGGCCTGGCCGGTGCCGATTTCCTGGGTGCGATCGAAAAGTGGATCGGCCGGGCGATCCCGGACGACTTCCATACTGCCCGCGCCGAGGAAGATGCCCGCGCGCTGGCCGAAGGGCTTCCCGCCGTCGCCGGCGCGATCCGCTTCGTCGAGGAACTGCCCGCCACGCTCCCCCGCGCCATCGCCTCGTCGAGCCGGACGGTGTGGATCAGCAGCCATCTCGAGCATCTCGGCATCCGCGCTGCGTTCGGCGACCATATCTATAGCGGCCGCGAGCATGTGACGCGCGGCAAGCCGGCGCCCGACCTCTATCTCCACGCTGCCGCGGCGATCGGTGTGCCGATCGAGCGCTGCGTGATCCTCGAGGATTCGCCGGTCGGCGTCACCGGCGCAGTCGCTTCGGGTGCCGATGTGATCGGCCTGTGCGCCGGCTCGCACTGCGCCCCGGACCATGCCGAGCGCCTCCGTGCGCTGGGTGTGGAGCTGATCGCGCACGACTTCGACGACGTCGCGCGGCTGGTCGCCTAAAAGCCCTTCGCCTCCCGGGCGAGGAGGTAGGTGCGTAACGCCATGGCGTCAGCCAGCGCGTTGTGCGGGCGGCTGCTGAGCGTGGCGCTGTCGAAGCCGAAGGCGTCGCACAGCTCGAAGCGGATCCGGTCGATCGGATAGCGATGCCCCGGCGCCGCGATCAGCAGCTGGGCGGCATGGGCGATATCCTCCGGCCAGTCGGCGACGAGCAGCGGATCGGGATCGTTGCCCAGATAGTCCGCGAACGCCCGTCCCATCGCCGCGCGCGAGACCGGCGCCACATCGAGCACCGGCAGGATATGCTCGGCCACCCACGCGGTCGGATCGGGGCAGGGCAGCGCGGCATAGAAGGGCGCGCTCCCGTCCTCGGGCACCAATGCCAGCGCAATCAGCGGCCCGCCGAACCCGTTGAACTCGGTGTCGAGGAAATATCTCAGAGCTGGTGCCCCGTCCGGTCGCGCTTGGTGGCGAGATAGCGCTCGTTATGCGGGTTGGGCGGCAGGAAATGGGGCACGCGCTCGGCGACCCTGATCCCCGCGGCCTCGAGCGCCGCGACCTTGTCCGGATTGTTGGTCAGCAGCCGCACCTGGCGCTGGCCGAGCAGCGACAGCATCTTCGCCGCGGTGGCGAAGTTGCGCGCGTCGATCGCGAAGCCCAGCCGCGTATTGGCGTCGACCGTGTCGAAGCCCTGGTCCTGCAGCGCATAGGCGCGCAGCTTGTTGATCAGCCCGATCCCGCGCCCTTCCTGGCGCAGATAGAGCAGCACGCCCCAGCCACTCTTCCGGATCTCGCGGATCGCCGCCTGGAGCTGCGGGCCGCAATCGCATTTGAGCGAGCCCAGCACGTCGCCGGTCAGGCATTCGCTGTGCAGGCGGACCAGCGGCGGCTGGCCATTGGGCTCGCCGATCAGCAGCGCGACATGTTCGCCGGGCATCTCGTCGGTGCGGAAGGCGACGATCTCGCTGTCCTCGGCGTCGAGCACCGGCAGTCGGGCCCGCGCGACGATGCGGAGGCGATCGGCATCCTCATGCGCGTCGATATCGGCCGGGGTGATCGCCTCCTCGCCGGCAGCCTTGCGGACGAAGAAGGCCGGGAGCAGCCCGGCGACCCGGGCGAAGCGCAAGGCCGCGGCGGCAAGCTCGGGCTCGGCCAGCGGAATCGCGCGGAAGGGCCCCTTGAGCGGCGTGGCGAGGTCGAACTGTGGGTCGGCCAGCGCGGTGGCGGTATCGAAATCGAGCCAGGGCGCGCGCTCGACCAGCACCGGGCCGTCCGGCGTCGCGGCATCGCGCTGGTTGGCGAGCTTGAGTGTCGCGGCGCGGCCGGCGGAGAGCAGCAGGTCGGCCTGGCCGCCCGCGTCGAACGCCGCCAGCCGCCGCGCATCGGCGGTCTCGACCGCGAGCAGCGCAAGGTCGCCGATCGCGATCGGCCAGCCGCGGCGCAGCGCGTCGACGGCGCGGGCAGCGGCATGCGCGCTCAAAAGGCGAACTCGGTGACGATCGGCACGTGATCGGAGGGCTTGAGCCAGGAGCGGCACGGCTCGCAGACCTTGTGGCTCGTCGCCTTCTCGGCGACGTCGCGGCTCGCCCACATGTGATCGAGCCGGCGCCCGCGGTCCGATGCCGCCCAGTCCTTCGCCCGGTAGCTCCACCAGCTGTAATAGCGGGCCGGGGCAGGGACGAAGTGGCGGCCGAGATCGACCCAGTCGTTCGCCGCCTGCAACCGGCCGAGCGTCTCGACTTCGATCGGCGTGTGGCTGACCACGTCGAGCAGCTGCTTGTGGCTCCACACGTCGCTTTCCAGCGGCGCGACGTTGAAGTCGCCGGTCAGGATCGAGGGGACGCTGAGGTCCTTCGACCAGGTGATCATCCGCTCGAGGAAGTCGAGCTTCTGGCCGAATTTCGGGTTCACCTCGCGATCGGGCACGTCGCCGCCGGCGGGAACATAGACATTCTCGAGGCGCACGCCGTTGGGCAGCCGCACGCCGACATGGCGCGCCTCGCCGTTGGCCTGCCAGTCGAACCGGTCGTCCTCGACCACCGGGATACGGCTGATGATCGCCACGCCGTGGTGCATGCGCTGGCCGTGCTTGATGACATGGTCATAGCCGAGCGCGCGGAAGGCGCCTTCGGGGAAGTCCCCGTCGATCACCTTGGTCTCCTGGAGGCACAGCACATCGGGTGCCTCCTCGCGGAGGAACTGCTCGACGATATCGATGCGGAAGCGGACGGAGTTTATGTTCCAGGAGGCGATCTTCATCGCGCCGGATTTAGGGAGTGTTTCGGCTCCGCACCAGTGGGGAGCACCAGACAAGGAAAGGCCCTCGCTCCGGGGGCAATGGAACGAGGGCCGACCTAGCGTTCGTCACGCAGGCGGGAAGTGAAGATCTCGGGTAACAGGGGGAAAATCCCGAGTACGCCTCCACAACCGCAAGACAGGTTCTACGGCCGGCAACCTGTCGCCAGCATGAACGATGTTCAGCTTAGCGCGGACCCTGTTTCCGCGGGTCGTTCCAGCGGAACGCTCCGTCGCTGACATTGGCGTTGAACTGCTGGTTCGACAGCCGGATCGTGGTGCGATTGTTCTGCGAATCCAGCGCCACCCAGCCCTGCAGCATCAGCCCGGCGGGCGCGCTGGCGTTCTTCTGGAAGATCATCGTGATCCGGCCATATTCGGGGTGATCCGAATCATGCACTTCGATCGAGACCAGCTGCGGGCTCGCCGTCGGCACGATCTTGGCGAACTTCGCGATGTCCTTCTTCGGGTTGAGCAGCACCGCCAGCGGCGAGTTGCCGATCGGCCAGCGATCGACCTGGCGGACCTGGTAATCGATGAAATAGAGGCTGCGCCCGTCGGCGACGATCAGCTGGGGCACGCCCTTCTGATACTGGAAGCGGATCTTGCCGGGGCGCTTGAGCGTCATCGTGCCGGTCAGCGTGCGGCCGTTGCGGTCGGTCTGCGAGAAGCCGGCAGTCATCGAAGTGACTGCGGAGAGATGCTGCTGCACCTGCGCGAGCTCGTTCGCGGGTTGCGGCGCGGCAGCCGAGATCAGCGCCGGCGCGGCAAAAGCGAGGCTGAAGGCGAGGGGCCGTGCAAACACGTGTCGTTTCTCCAAATTGCGGGGAAATGCCCTGGAAGGCGGGGCTTGAATGTCCCCTGAACCTCCCAGTTGCGCATTTGCTCCGCTTTCGGGCTCCTTAGAGCTGTCGGCCGTCGGTATCCATCAACACTTCCCGGCGGCCGACATGGTCAGGGCGCGAGACCAGCTCGTCCTTTTCCATCCGCTCGATCAGGCGTGCGGCCGAGTTGTAGCCGACGCGCAGCTGGCGCTGCAGCCACGAGGTCGAGGCCTTCTGGCTTTCCGCCACCAGCTGGATCGCGCGGCGATAGAGCTGGTCCTCGGGGCTGTCGTCGCCCTCCGGCGCGCCGTCGAGGCTGAACCCGCCATCCTCGGGCTCCTCGGTAACCGCCGAGATATAGTCGGGCGTCCCCTGCGAACGCCAGTGATCGGCCACTGCCTGGACTTCGTCGTCGCTGACGAACGGGCCGTGGACGCGGACCAGCTGCTTGCCGCCGGGCATGTAGAGCATGTCGCCCTTACCGAGCAGCTGCTCGGCGCCCTGCTCGCCCAGGATGGTGCGCGAATCGATCTTGCTGGCGACGTAGAAGGAGAGGCGGGTCGGCAGGTTCGCCTTGATCACGCCGGTGATGACGTCGACCGAGGGGCGCTGCGTCGCCATGATCAGGTGGATGCCGGCGGCACGCGCCTTCTGCGCAAGCCGCTGGATCAGGAATTCGACTTCCTTGCCCGCGGTCATCATCAGGTCGGCGAGCTCGTCGACGATCACCACGATCTGCGGCAGCGGATTCAGCTCGAGCGCTTCCTCCTCGTACATCGGCTTGCCGGTGTCGGGATCATAGCCGACCTGGACCTTGCGGCCGATCTTCTGGCCCTTGGCCTTGGCCTGGCGCACCTTGTCGTTGAACGAGGCGAGGCTGCGGACATTGGCATAGGCCATCATCCGGTAGCGGTCCTCCATCTGCTCCACCGCCCATTTGAGCGCGCGCACGGCCTTGGCCGGCTCGGTCACCACATCGGCGAGGAGGTGGGGGATGTCCTTGTACATGCTCAGTTCGAGCATCTTCGGATCGATCATGATCATCCGGCACTGGTCCGGGGTCAGCCGGTAGAGCAGCGACAGGATCATGCAGTTGAGGCCCACCGACTTGCCCGAGCCGGTGGTACCGGCGACGAGCAGGTGCGGCATCGGCGCGAGATCGGCGATCACCGGATCGCCGGCGATGTTCTTGCCGAGCACCAGCGGCAGCGTCGCACCCTGGTCCTCGAAGGTCTGGCTGGCGACCAGCTCGTGCAGGTTCACCGGCTCGCGGATCGCGTTGGGCAGCTCGATGCCGATCACGCTGCGCCCCGGGATCGTCGCGATGCGCGCCGAGGTGGCGGACATGTTGCGTGCCACGTCGTCGGCGAGCTGGATCACCCGGCTCGCCTTGATGCCGGCGGCGGGTTCGAGCTCGTACATGGTGACGACCGGGCCCGGGCGGACCTCGACGATCTGGCCCTTCACGTTGAAATCGTCGAGCACGCTCTCGAGCAGCCGGGCGTTGCGCTCCAGTGCCGCCTTGTCGATCCCGGCATTCTTGTTGACCGGCGGCGGCTTGAGCAGGTCGATCGAGGGCAGCTGGTAGCTGTCCTTGAAGTCGAGGCTGGTCTGGGTCGGCGGCTTGGTGCGCACCGGTGCCGGCGCGACATTGCGGTCGGCGATCACCGGGCCAGGGCGATTGTCGGGCACCACGGTCTTGCGAGGCTCGCTGCCGCCGCGGATCTTCGGCTCGGCCGCTTCGCGCACTTCCTTCTCGGGCGCGCCGAGCAGCGGTGCCTTGGCCGGGCCCTTCAGATTGGGAATGCTCGGCAGGCTCACCCGCTCGGGCAGGGTGAAGTCGAGGCTGCGCCACCAGATGAACAGGCCGATCAGGCCGCAGACCAGGCCGAGCCCGCGTCCGGCCCACCAGCTGATCGTCGGGTCGCCGGCCAGGCCGATCAGCCAGTTGAACAGTGCGGCGATGGTCAGGCCGACCACGCCGCCCCAGCCGCCGGCGAGCGAAAGCACCGCGTCGGTGGAGAAGAAGGCGAGCGCGGTGGCGACGAAGACCACGCCGATCGCCACGCCGCGCAGCATCGTCGCCCAATTGCCGGTCGGCCGGTCCTTGAGCATGCGATAGGCGACGATCAGCCCCACCGGCAGGAACAGCCAGGTCGCGGGTCCGAGCAGCGCATAGAGGAAGTCGGCGATCCACGCGCCGGGATCGCCCATCCAGTTGCGTGCCGGTCCGGCCGCGGCAGTGTTCATCGAGGGATCGGTCGGCTGGTAGCTGCCCAGCGCGACGCCGAGCGCCAGCACGCCCAGAAACAGGGCTGCTCCGCCGATCACCACGCCGCTGCGGCGTGCGCCGGCCTTCATCGTATCGCGCCAAAGCGGCGCCTGTGCCCGGGACGCCATGCCCAGCCTCCAGATTTTCAGGGGGTGCGAGCCGGTTAATCGCGCGACCGGACTCCGCCGTCAAGCGTTCCCGCCACGTTCCACCGTTTCCGGCTGCCGCATCGGCGGGGATGACGGCAGGGAATCCAAGCGCTAGGGCAGGGCCATGGATCGCGCAGATGTCCTCATCCTTGGCGGCGGGCTGGTAGGCTCGGCGCTGGCTACCGCGCTCGATGCGCATGGCATTTCCTCGATCGTGGTCGATCCCGCGGACCCCGCGCAGATCCTCGCCGCGAAGCATGACGGCCGCGCCTCGGCGATCGCCAGCGCGCCGATGCGCATGTTCGAGGCGATCGGCGTGGCGGAGCGGCTCGCCGGCAAGGGCTGCCCGATCCAGGGCATCCGCGTCTCGGACGGGCTCGAGCCCGGCAAGCTCGATTTCGCCCCGCAGGAAGGCGACGGTCCGCTCGGCCACATGTTCGAGAACCGGATTCTGCGTACCGCGCTCTATGAAGCTGCGGTCGCGGCGCCGCTTGCCGATGTCCGCATGCAGACCCGGGCGCTTCACGTGGAACGCGGCGAGTTCGGCGTCACCGCGCAGCTCAGCGACGGCACGACGGTCCACGCGCAGCTGTTGATCGGTGCCGAGGGGCGCAACTCGCCGACCCGCGAATCGGCCGGGCTCAGCACGGCGCGCTGGAGCTATGACCATGCCGCCATGGTCGCCACGCTTGGTCATGAGCGCAGCCACGAGAATATCGCCTTCGAGATCTTCTATCCCGAGGGTCCCTTCGCGATCCTGCCTTTGCTCGATGACGAGAACGGCCATCGCTCGGCGGTGGTGTGGACGGTCAATGCCCGCGATGCCGCCGGCATGATGAAGATCTCCGAGCGCGCCTATCTGGCCGAGGCGGAGAAGATGATGGGCGGGTTCCTCGGCAAGCTCGGGCCGCTCACCGCGCGCTTCAGCCACCCGCTCGGCTTCCACCACGCCGCCTGGATCACCAGCGACCGGCTCGCGCTGGTCGGCGATGCCGCGCACGGCATCCATCCGATCGCCGGGCAGGGCGTCAATGTCGGCTTCCGCGACGTCGCCACGCTGGTCGAGGTGCTGGTCGACGGCAAGCGCCTGGGACTGGACATGGGCGATCCCCAGCTGCTCGCGCGCTACCAGCGCTGGCGCGGGCTCGACACCTTCATGGTCGCCGCCGCTACCGACGGGCTGACCCGGCTGTTCGGCATCCCCGGCAAGACCGCCAGTGCCGTCCGCCGCTTCGGCCTCTCCGCCGTCGACAAGCTGCCACCGCTCAAGCACTGGTTCATGGCCGAGGCGCGGGGCGAAAGCGGCGATGTGCCCAAGCTGCTGCAGGGCATCACCGCATGATCGCCGCGCTGGCGCTGCTCCTGACGTTCGGCGCGACCGGAGATTTCCCGAATCCGATCGGCCCGGCGGCGCAGGGCAAGCTGCAATGCCATATGCCCGATCGCGCGCGGCGCACCTGCCAGTCGCTCGCCGGCTATCGGCGCGACGGCAGGGGCGGGTTCCTCAACGATGCCGAAGTGCTGCTCTCGCCCGAGGCGCTGCTGACGATGCGCACGACTACACCGGTCGTGATCCGGGACGGCGCGATCTGCGGGCCGCTCAGCCGCGAATCGTTAGAGAAGGCGACGTTCCTTGCTGATGGCGAAGCGCTCGACTCGGAAAAGACGGCGTCGCTGCGTGCGATGCTCATCGAGAACTCGGCGACGATGCTCGATCGCGAGGTCTGCACGCGCTACACGGTCAGCGGCGACCATCTCGTTGCCCATGCCGTGCTGGACGGCAAGCCGGACGAGACGACGATGGATGTGATCTGGGTGGACCCGGCTGAGGGATATCGGGTCGCGCCATAAGCCATGACCAGGGAGTGCCGATGTTCCTTCTGGTAGCTGCGTCGTTGTTCCAGTCCGAACCGGCGCCCGCGCCGGTCGCCGCCGAACTGGTTGAGATTGTCCCCGGTCCGAAGCGCTATTTCCATGCCGGCGACGAGCGGAATGGGTGTCCGGCACCGACCACCGCCTGCCGGCGCAAGGGCTATGTCGTGCCCGGCGACAGGCTCGTCGCCTGGGAAACCAGGGGCCCGCTGACCCGCGTCACCTATCTCGCCCCGCGCGCCGATACGCCGGTCGAAGGCTGGGTCGAAAGCGCGGGCCTGCGTCCGGTGGCACCTGCGCCGCTCAAGGCCGCAGACTGGCTGGGCGGCTGGCGCGTCTGGGATGCCGATATCGATATTGCGGCGGGGCCGCGCTCCGGCACGCTCCATATCGGCGGCAACGCTACCTATGGCGCGCGCGATCCGGAACGGGTGAAGCGCGGTGCGGTCAATACCGGCGGCTTCGATGCCGATATCCCGGTGCCGCAGCGTGACCGTGCCAGCGTCACCGATTCGGGCGATGCGGATTGCCGTGTCGCGATGCGGCTGCTGCCGCCCTATCTGGTAGTGGCCGACAATGGCCGCTGCGGCGGCGTTGGGGTGACGTTTGACGGGGTCTACCGGAAATAGGGGGAAGGATATGCGTCTGTTGCTCGCCCTGGCCGGGCTGTTTCTCGCCACGCCGGCACTGGCTGACACCATCGCCGTCTATACCATGCCCGACGGGCAGATGACGATGACCGTCGAAATCGCGTCGAGCGGCGAACTTCGCGTCTCGATGGGCGGGAAGATGATCGAGGAGATGCAGCGCCGGCATCCCGAGGTGGATGTCGCCCAGATCGGCGGCATCGTCCGCGACGGCGAGAATTACATGCTCCAGCCGGGTCCGGACGGGAAGGTCAGGGTGATCCGGATGACCGATGCCGCGGCGGTGATGAAGGAATTCATGGAGGGGCACCTGCGCGATGTCCCCACGCCGCCCGACGAGGTGCTCGAGGGCCCGAAGCTGGTCGAGCATGGCACCGCCACGATCAACGGGCGCATCGGCAAGGCCTTTTACGTCGGCGATGCCAAGGGCGTACCGGTGGTGGTGATCAGCACCGATCCCGACCTCGCCGAGCTCGGGGCAGCGATGCGCCGGCAGTTCGCCAGCTCGATGCAGATGCTGGGCAGCACCGGTTTCCCGGCGTCGGGCAATTTCATGGATGCCGCTCTTGCCCAGGGCGCGCCGCTCGCCTTGTCGGGGATGCAGCTCCAGACGGTGCGACACGACGCCATCCCGGCCGCGCGCTTCGTTCTGCCCGCCGCACCGCTGCCGCTCGACCAGGTCCGCACCCTGATGCAGCCCCAGCAGCCCGCGGCGCCGGCGCGCAGGCCCTGATGCCACGCTAGCGGCCTATTGCAGTGTCCCGGCTTCGTCGCCGTCGTGGCGCCCGTAGAATTGCATGAGCTGGACGATCAGCTCGCTCCGCTCGGCCAGCGAATCGGCTTCGAGCAGCGCCTGTTTCGAGGCCGCGTCGAACGGCGCGATCTGGGCGATGCCGTTGACCAGCGATTCGTCGTCGAGCCGGCTCACCGCTTCCCAGTCGACCGCATAGCCGAGCCCGTCGGCGAAACGGCGCGATTCGATTTCGAGCGCGGCGCGCTCGGCCAGGGCGAGGATTTCGCTGTCCGCCACCACTTCCAGCTCGGCCTCGACCTGGCGGAACGGCGTCGTGACGTCGAGCTCGCGCACCACGGCGAAGCGCGCCAGACCCTCGAGCACGATGTCGAAGCGCCCGTCGTCGAGCGCCTCCACTTCGGCGATTCGGCCGACACAGCCGACCTCGAACAGCGCCGGCGGCGTATCGGCGTCGCGCGGCTGGATCATCCCGATCCGCCGGTCGCGGGCGAGTGCGTCCGAGACCATCGCCCGATAGCGCGGCTCGAAGATGTGCAGCGGCAGGTGCATCCGCGGCAAGAGCAACGCGCCGCCCAGCGGGAATACCGAGAGCCGCGTGATCTTGCCCGATGGCTTCATCCGAACAGGATCGCGGAAAGCTTGCGGCGCTGCGCCGACACCCAGGGATCCTCGAGACCCACTGCCTCGAACAGCTTGAGCAGCCGCTGGCGTGCCGCCCCTTCGTTCCACTCGCGGTCGTCGCGGACCATGCCGAGCAACGTCTCGGCAGCGGCGTCGCGGTCGCCCGAGGCCATCTGGCCGCCAGCGAGCTCGTAGCGCGCATCCATGTCGCCGGTCGCAGCCTGGGCGGCGAGCCCGGACAGGTCCTCGACCGGAGTCGCTTCCTTCGCCAGCGCGATCGCCGCGCGGGCCTGTTCGATCTCGGCGCCCTTGGCGTCCTCGGGCAGGGTGGCGAGCACCGCTTCGGCTTCGTCCGTACGGCCCAGCGCGAGCAGCGCGCGGGCGCGGCCGGCGCCGACCTGGACATGATCGGGCGCCAGTTCGGCGATCTGCTCGAAGATCGACAGCGCGCGCTCGGCATCATTCTCGGCCAGTGCCTGCTCGCCCATTGCGATCAGCGGCTCGAGCTCGGCTTCCGCCTGCGCCTCGACGCTCTGCACCGGAATCTGGCGCAGGATCTGGTCGAGCATCGTGCGCAGCTGCGATTCGGTGCGCGCCGAACTCAGGTCCGCGACCAGCTGGCCCTGGAACATCGCATAGACGGTCGGGATCGAGCGGACCTGGAACTGGTTGGCGATGAACTGATTCGCATCGACATCGACCTTGGCGAGGACGACGCCCTTGTCGGCATAGTCGGCGGCAACCTTTTCGAGCACCGGCGTCAGCGCCTTGCACGGCCCGCACCATTCCGCCCAGAAATCGATGATGACGAGGGCAGTCATCGAGGGCTCGACGACGTCGCGGCGGAACGCGTCGACGGCTTCCTTCTCCGCGGGGGTGAGTCCAAGCGTGGCCAAGATGGGTGCTCCTGAAAATGCACAAAAAGGGTCGTGCGCTATGTGGGCTTTCGCAGCGAAAGCGCCAAGCCTCTAAAAAAACTGCGCGTATGGGGTTGCCGACCCCAAAAGCCGATGCTAGTGGCCGCGCCTCACCCAGCCCGGAGCGCTCGCCGCCCGGTGCTAGAACGCCAGAGCGGGCGTAGCTCAGGGGTAGAGCACGACCTTGCCAAGGTCGGGGTCGAGGGTTCGAATCCCTTCGCCCGCTCCAGCGTTTTCCGCCTATTCACAGGCGGATATCCGCAGACCTTCAGAAAACTTCCCGGACCCGGGCGCCGCTGTCTGGCGTTACCCCTCTGGATGGGTTGCGCGATCGCGTGCCTCGATGACAAAACGGGAGCGTTATGATCGCACGGTTCGCCCTGGCGCTCGGCGCCACGCTTCTGCTGTCTGCTGCTCCGGTTCCGGACGGAATCGAGGGCGTGTGGGCCAATCCCCGCAACAGCGTCCACATCCGCTACGAATCGTGCGGCAAGGGCGCGATCTGCGGCACGGTCATCTGGGCGAGCGACAAGGCGATCGCCGACGCCAGGCGCGGCGGCATCGAGAATCTCGTCGGCACCCAGATCTTCCGCAATCTCTACAAGAACGGCCCGAATCGCTGGAAGGGCAGCGTGTTCGTCCCCGATATCCGCAAGACCTTCTCCGGCACGGTGACGATCGAGGGCGACAAGATGATCGGCCGCGGCTGCCTGGTGCTGGGCGTCGGCTGCAAGTCGCAGACCTGGTCGCGCATCCCCGGCGCCTGATTCGCGAACGCTGGGTTTCCCGAATCGCCCCTTGTTACGCGAGCGGCGGCTTTCCACTTCAGCGAGCGTACAGGTTCCAACCGCAAGAAGCCCCATCATGTTTGGTTCTATTCTCCGGGTGATTCTGCCCGTGTTCGTGCTTTTCTCGCTCGCTGCTCCCGCATCGGCCGGCTCGCCCCCCGATGCGCCGCTCGCCACCGAATGGCGTAATCCCAGCAACAGCGTCCACGTCCGCATCGATCAGTGCGGCGGCGCGGTCTGCGGCACCATCACCTGGGCTAGCGACAAGGCGATCGCCGACGCGAAGCGCGGCGGCACTGACAATCTGGTCGGCACCCGCCTGTTCCGCGACCTGAAGCCCGCGGGCCCCGGCAAGTGGAGCGGCAAGGTGTTCGTGCCGGACATCCGCCAGACCTTCTCGGGCACGATCGAGTTCCAGAACGGCGACAAGATGGTCGGCAAGGGCTGCGTGCTGTTCGGCATCATCTGCAAGGCCCAGACCTGGTCGCGCGTGCGCTGAGCGGGTTTGCGCGCAGCCTTCGGGCTGGCGGCAGGCCGGTGAGCGGCTAGGGTGCCTGGATGAGCAGTGCACCCATTCGAGTCGGCATTGGCGGCTGGACCTTCGAGCCCTGGCGGGGCGGCGCCTTCTATCCGGAGAAGCTCTCCCAGAAGAAGGAGCTGGAATATGCCTC
>Ga0164294_10001439_pt1 | contig 22170 bp, 24 predicted proteins | sample GEODES005metaG_FD_111479 | JGI IMG/M metagenome (GOLD analysis project Ga0164294, IMG submission 111479) | Oligotrophic lake water microbial communities from Sparkling Lake, Wisconsin, USA - GEODES005 metaG | ecosystem: Environmental > Aquatic > Freshwater > Lake | place: USA: Sparkling Lake...
ATTCTCTTTGCGGTAAGACTTCTAAACAGAAGAAGAGAGGTACAGATAGAAGCATGTCCTTTCCGGAGATTGAAGCTGTTAGAGATGTAGGATCTTCCTTTAACTTGCAGGATGTTGGAAGTCTTGATTTCGGCTTGCTTGCTAATCATAAAAAGCTTGGAACACCCAATCGTGGTCCTAGTCCCATGGTGGAATTAAACACTAACGACATCGAAGTGGTGAATCTGGATGAAGCTCCTTCTATCCGTTTCAATGCCCCCCCTGCCGACGAAGGAATCCGCATATTACGCGATACAAATTCTGTCTTTCCCAGACCGACGCCGATTGCTCCTGTAGAACCGGCTGCACCTCCCACCCGATCATGGTTTTCCGGTGCTTCTTCCGATGCACCCGTGGAAACACCTGCACCCTCTGCCTTTAGTTCTTGGTTTGGTGGAAATACATCTGCTCCTGCTGTGACAAATGAACCTCCCAAAACAATCTTGACTCCTGAAGAAGAGTTTAGCAAGAAAGCGGAAGGGCTGGTACTACTGGAGCGAATGGATCGCAAGGGGGTCACCGGCAACAAACTTACCGTAGCCAACACCTTGGATGAGATCCAAGCCGAAATTGCCCGTCGTAAGGATAGTCGTGCCTTAGAAGCCTCCTTACGCTTCCAACGTAATCTGCTTACCACTGTTACGACCGGTATGGAATTCTTGAACAATCGCTACGATCCTGTTGGCGCCAAGCTGGATGGTTGGTCTGAATCCGTGAATGAAAACATTGAAGACTATGATGAGATTTTTGAAGAGTTGTACGACAAGTACAAGGATAAGAGCAAGGTCGCTCCTGAAGTCCGTTTAATTATGTCTTTGGGTCTTTCTGCTGCCATGTGTCACGTCACCAACACCATGTTCAAGTCTCGTATGCCAGGCATGGATGATATCTTGCGCAACAATCCTGAACTGCGTAAACAGTTTGCAACTGCTGCTGCCTCTCAAGCCGTTGGTCCTGGCTTTGCCAACTTTGTAAACATGGGTATGGGGGGTAGCAGTTCTGCATCATCCGCACCTTCTTTTGCTCCTCCTACAGGATTTGATGATGGTATCCGTGGAGCGGGCGGTCCTGCCATGGGAACTGCCCGTCGTGAAATGAGTGGTCCTCGTGGAAGTGGTGTCGATGATATTCTCCGTTCGCTCGATATGTCAGGCGAAGCCCTTCCTAACAGATCTGTTCCCTCGATGGCAGCGTCTGCACCTGTCTTAAACATTCGCTCGGATGATGTCCAAAGTGTTCACAGCTTTCAGAGTGGAATTACCGCCAATACCGAACGCCGTCGTGGAGGATTGAAACGAACAAATACGGTTCAGCCGGTCGGATCCACTCTCACACTCAATGTATAAATACTTTATAACACAAGGATTGTGTTCAGAAGTATTACTGTCAATTACGACGAGTTTTATTTTTCTTGTTATTGTTGTTGTTGTTGTTATTCTTATTATTGTTGTTATTCTTGTTGTTGTTGTTATTGTGGTTGTTATTGTTGTTATTCTTCTTCTTGTTATTATTACTTCTAGTATTATTCTTCAAATAAGAAAGATTGCTTAATACATGACGCGTATTAAACGATTTTATAGCCTCTAGATCCAGCTTAAAATCCTTGATGAGATGCTTCATGGCTTTGATCACCTTTGCGTGAATCGTCAACAGATCTTTCTTATGGTGTGTATAGGCATCATCGTTGACCATTTGAAACAACGCATCTTTTAAATATGCCATACTGTAAAGAGTGGATTGCGCATAGGAATAGGCTAGATCGGGATCTTCCAGACTGACGATGCGTCCAATATGTTCTAATTCAGAGTTTGCCCATCCCATCACACCTTGAAAGGTTGTATCATAATGCACCATGTCTACTTTTACGCAAGATATTTAGCGCCGTCGGCGAGTGGAGCGACGACGAGTGGAACGACGTCTACGAGATCCACCAGAACTGCTGGATGAATTACACCCTTCTCCACGTAGAACACGTGCTGCTGCTGTTCGAACTTCAAGATGACAACCGTATGTATCGAGGTTTGTAATGCCACAAAGATGATGAAATGTTTTACCAGTAATTTCATATTGATCGCATAAACGCATTTCCAGGGTGTGGATACCCTGCAGATGAGCGAAAGCGGCATCTGTAAGGGTGTATTGATTGCACCTGCACATATTCAGGGTGTGTATACCCTTCAGATGAGCAAAGGCTGCATCTGTGATGGTCTCTTGATTGCACCCCTCCATATTCAGGGTATGGATGCCCTTCAGATGAGCAAAGGCGGCGTCTGTAATTTGACCGCAGCCGCCCATACTCAGGGTGTGGATACCCTTGAGATGAGCAAAGGCAGCGTCTGTGATTGTAATTTGTCTGCATACGTCCATCTCGAGAGTATGGATTCCCGTGAGATAAGCAAAGGCAGCATCCGTAATGGTCTCTTGTCTGCATTCACTCATATACAGGGTGTGAATACCCTTAAGATGAACAAACGCAGCATCTGTAATTTGTCTGCAGCCGTTCATATTCAGGGTGTGTATACCCTTAAGATGAACAAAGGCAGCATCTGTGAATCTAGTACAACCAGATATATTCAAATGCTTAATTCCTTTCAAATGAACAAAATCTGCATCTGTAAGATCTTGTCGATTAGAAAGATTTATACCAATGGCATTTGGAAAAGCTTTTCTCCAGTCTGCTAAGCTTCCTCTTACCACTGTGTTCATATCATCCCATTGAAACTCAGTCACTTCATTCTTCATCTCTTTTGCAACAAGACGTAATCGCGCAGCATTTTCTGTAGGTAAAAATCCAAGAATACCATCACCAATTGAATGCTCTCCTTGAAGAACCGACATTACATCGTAAGGACGTGTACCCTGAACCAATGTTAGGGGATTCTCTTTTTCCCATTTTTTTCTTGCAGTAGACGCATTTGATGCGGCTGAAGCTGAAGTATTTGTCGGGGTGGAAGCGGCTGAAGCACTTGAAGGAGATTTGGAAGCTGCCGAACCTGCTGAACTGGGTTTGGGTTTGCTAAAGGATACCCCTCCTCCACGTTGATATCGTCGGCGTGTTCGCATCTACTTTTACGCAGGAGAAAGATTCCAATAACTCTTCAAGATCGGATGAAGGGAGTTTGCTGCTGCTACCGATCCATGATGCGCCGAAATTGCATGAATTCCTCCATATTGTCTAGACAATCCTGCGGAAAGTGCCATATCTTGCCAGGTGGTCCATCCAAAGGATATGGTTGTATTCGGAACCACCAGTGGTTGCACCTCACTATCTCCTGACATGATGGTAAATTGCCCAAAGGGATTATATTGAGGCGACTGAAACATAGGAGATAAGAGGGAAAGATCACTCATATAAATGGGACTTGTTGTGGGAATAGATGCACCGAACCAAGCACTCATCACATTCGCAAACGATTGACTAAACCCGCTATGACCAGAACTGAAATCCGAAAAGGGAGGGGTGACGAAAGTTGGCACTTGGTACGGCATCCAACTTTCTCCTGCAATGGGGTTTCCGTCATAGCCAGTAAGGGTTTGACCGTGGTACAACCGTCGAATTTCTTGGATCGGTCGTGCTTCCATATAGGTTTGTTTTAGTTTCCAAATAACTCGTCCCGTTTCAAACAAATGAATCGCAAGATCTAATCCAGAAAAGAAGAGCACCTCCAGGGTTGGCGGTTGTGCTGCCACCAAGGTTTTCCACATCCAAACAAACATACCAGGGGGAGATACGGTGTAAGGACCGCCCGCCCAAAACTCGGCATTTATTTTTTGCTCATCTGTCAGTGTTGCTGTATATCCTACAATAGTAGAAATCTCCTCTTGACGTGCAGATGTATTGCTACCAGCATAAAAAGGTGCTGCAGCTCCTTGAATGGTGGACATATCGCTTGCACTAAGGGCAGTAGAGTTCACGTTTGCCCAGGTATAGGTTGCGTATCGTTGAATCGCAGTCCCAATTTTCAAGGGAGTCCATTGATAGGGGGAAGGAAAGGTAGCAGGATTCACGGTGCCTGCTACATCCAAAGAGGTACTCATATTGGGAACTTGTATGACAGTTGGTTGCAAGGTAGCAGCGGTTGTGGATCCATCGGCAGCACGACCATTCCACCAAGTGTTCCAGGCAGCAAACCAAGCGGGTTGATTTGCATTGGAATATACTGTTGTTTGTAATTCTGTTTGGGCATCTGTAGTGAGATTGAGGAGCGATCGTTCCGTGGATAGAATGGATGCCGAATTAAAGGTGGGAACCATTTTAGTCGTGACCGTGATTAAGAGACGATTCATCCAGACAAGAAGTTGTGATCGGTCTGACAATAGATATTGAACATTCCAATTCCAATTATCCAAGGTTCCAGAAATGCGATTGGATGCCTGAATCCAGTTATATCCTTGTGCAATGGAAGCTAAAAACAGATAATAAAATCTAGAGGATCTGGTGGGACCAAGATTATTAGTTGCAGCATAGGTTAGGACGGCATCTAAGCAGGTCAAAAAGGAGTTTTGAATGGCAATAATACAGTTAGGAGGATCCTCTACCACTGGAATTGCCATAGTTTCAACACCTCCTACCTGTTGTTGTAGGTAGATCGTACCGGATTGAATGGTTTGTCTATAGCGACGTTGTTCGGGTACAGATTGTGAAAACGCAAAAATAGTGCGATTTCGCAAGTTCATCATTCGGCTACTGTCGTCCATTCTATCTTATCTTAGGACTTCTCATAGGGGACTTGGACAATTTTATTAAGCATAGGTTGATATATGGGAGCATAATTCAAATGAGATCGTACATGACTGAGATTCTTTTCATACAAGGTAGTATGTTCTTCGGGAGCTTCATGAGACTGTTCACACCATCCTGGAATCATGCAGAAAGAACTCTTCTCATTGGCAAAGAACCACAATAAGGAGAAGATTCCCAAGGTAAGCCAAAATGCCACCGCTAGGTTTCGGGTACCAATAAAGATCACAACAAACAAAATAATAGGTCGTACAAAGCTATGTTGTAGAAAGGCTTCCTGTTGTTTCGTTAGTTCCATGGGAAGAAACCGTGCTCCCAAGTTCAACAAGATCATAAAGATACCAATCAAGTAAGGATTGGAATTAAGACTGAAAAGTGTCATAGACAGAGGATCAATCATACCTCCTTGTTGAGGTATAGGAGCTGTTGGAACACCAGGAGGAGGAGGAGCAGATTGATTCAGTTCTTTTTTAGCGTGAGGAGCCATTTCCTTGCTTTACGCATATTTTTTTGTTAACAGTTGAATATCAGCTAACCAGAAAAACACGATCAAGACTCCTAACAAGGCAAGAAGAGGACTATAAAAGGCAAGCGCAACAACCGCTGTAATCGCCGCTAACCGCGCTGCCGGAAGGTATGCGGCATTACGCAATGTTTCATGATATTCTACTTCCATGGGAAGGCTAATCGTTAACAAGATGATAACAAATGCAAATCCAATGGTTAATTCAACAAAGCTTACCATATCCTACTTAGGGAGTAGAACTAGAAGATTCCGTTTGGATAGGATAGGTCGCCACATTTTTATCTTGAATTCCCATAGGAGTTTCTTTTAGAACGCGTTCCACAAACCATTTCTGTTTATCATCATTGACCCAATCAATGGTACCGGAAGGGACAAAGGGAAGGAATCCTTCACTAGAAGCAGGTACCTTATTGACACTATGATTTGCCGCCCAGACACTCAGAAGAAGCAAAATTAGTGAAATAGCTAAGGGAACTGAATTATATTCATATAGTGAAATGGCGATTAATACTGTTAATATAAATCCAACTGGATGAAGAAGAGTGGTTGGAATTACAGAGGGAAGTTTATCTGCTTGAGTGGCTCCAATAATACACACAATTGTTACAAGGGTTGCAAAGGATAGGGGAGGCATCCAAATGGGTGTTGCATTCATACTCTTTTCTGTTTAGGGAGGTGGTAATTGAAGAACAGGACCGTCTGTTATCTTCGTCGGATCAAATCCATTCTTAAAGGGTGTATTGGGTGGAAAAAACTTGTCTCGAAAATCATTCACAATCACCAATCCTTTTGAAAAATCAGATTTAATATATTTCAGAATTGTTTGATAGGCTAATAAAATATCTTTATTATCTGGTTTATCACTGCTTGCTGCAATTAATGCATCAATGTTCGGAGCAAATCCTTCCATTTTACTTACGCTAACAGCCTCCCACCGATCCATCCAACTATAGACTGTCCAAACACTTAAGATTGTAAAGATGGAAATTCCAATGAGTGTCTCTGTATGCATCTTTCTATGGGAAAAGAAACCTCTTGAAGGAGTAAGGATGTGTTCATTAGAAGAAGCCTTTCCCATAACCGATGGGGGCGAACCCAAAAAGAAGAAAGGGAAGAAGCGTCCCTTGCTTCCTCCCCCCGAACAAGACCCTGATGTTCCTGTTCCAACAGAACGATTTGAACCAGAATCAGATACTTGGACTCCTCCTAGTCAACCAGATGCTTCGTGGACTGATTTTGCTGCTGCTCCCGATCCCGACTATTTTCATCCCGATTCCTATATGTTAAAAGCACCGGAATGGGCAGATCACGACTGGATCCGTAGAAATCTTCCAGGAAAAGATACGGAAATGGTGACTCCCCAACCCTGGTTTGACTCCAGTCCCACTCTTTGGCAAAATATTCCCAAAGATTGGAAAGGAGGAGAAACTCGTGATGCTGCCTCTATGATGCAATTTAATCGATTAGATGAAATGCAGAGTCGCATTGATAGTCTCTTTGCTAGATTGGAATCTGTTGATCGTGTAAGATCCGAATCCAATCATACCGAAGTAATTTTGTTTATTCTTGGTGGGTTGTTTTTATTGTTAATATTGGATTTACTCGTGAAACAAGGAACTCAAATTTCATTATGGATGGCAACGAATGACTCCTCTCCTTTAGTGAATGCACTCAAAGGTGGGCGGCGACGGAGATAACGATTACATGGTCTATCACTTCTTACAATGTAAGATGTAATAGATTAGACAAAGGATACATTTTTGACAGTCAAGGTAGCACCTGGGGCAGTATGTAACGCCATTCCCTGTTGCCCAGGCGTAAAATAGGTTGTTTTGATTTGACTATCCATCGAGGTGGGAGTAGAAAGGGATAAGGAGGGGGTGAAGGTATCAGTTCGTTTGGCAGGTAGTGCCCGTTTGGGTGCTGGTGTGGATCTAGCACCGGATAGTGTAGATGGTTTCGTAATAGCTTCCACCGCTGCCACACGTGCTGAATCCAACACCTTTGCCCATGGACTTTCACGATCTCTGTACAGTGAATCATGTGCTTTCCAGCTAATAAATAAACAATTTGGGTGTGTATACGTCACTTGATATCCTACATTGCGAAGATTCCACACCAGGTACAAGACACAATCTGCAACATCAATCTTCGGTGTACCAGGAATAAATTCGGGAACGATGTATAATAAAGTTCGTTCATTTTCAGGAATCTTTGCAATGGCTCTTATTTTGTTATAAATTTGTGATAAGACGGAATTATAGATTTTAATACGGGTGGCATCCCGCCGTGCTTGTTCGCTATATAGCATCGAGGGGGGTAATAAGGGAGGTGTCAAGGTGTTCATGCTTCTATTGTATCTAGTTCTTTCCCCGTCTTTACAAACATCTTTACAAACGAGGTTTTAAACGAATCCATACGACGAAGCATCTCTTGGATACATGCATGTGTTTCAGGTATTAATGGAAGTTTCTGCTTAAAAATACGTTTTACCTGTTCAAAATTGTGTTGAGTGGGATGTCTATAATAGGCTTCAAATACTTCATCATCTTGTTTTGTGCGGATTCCATACAAATAAGTTCGTGCATATTCATAATCCTTTCGAATCAAGCATGGAATCGATTCCTTCATAAGATAGTTATAGAGCGGTCCATTGGTAAAAATTTCATCGGTTCCATAGGGAATCTTGGAGGATGGTTTTCCTCGTGCTGCCTCATTTAATTGATCCAACATCTGTTGAAAGGCTTTGGTAGGATGTTGCAGCAAGGTTAAAAACTTTGTGAAGAGCTGTTTAGGAAAGGTGTGAAAACTAATCATCGTTCCTGCTAAAATAGTATACGCGCGTCCATATACTTTTTTATCATAACATACAAAACTCATATATGAAAATTCTGCTTTTCGTGCTTTCATAGTTGTGATTAAAGATGGATTCAAATACGAATCGGGAATATCAATATCTGATACCCAAACCGTCTCTAAACCAGGTTCAAACAGGGGAAGAAACCGTATAAGAGTTCCAAAGGTTCCAATATGACCAATATCATCATGAAATCGACGATCATGAAAATGAATCACTGTAACGGTCGGATCATCTTTTACGACCTTTAATACACTCTCTTTCCCACTATCATCTGTATAGATGCGAGTTTCAAATCCTTTTAATACCTGTTTTTGTTGTAAAAATTTTTGTAAGTTTCGTTGATATTGTTCAACTTTGCGATATGCATCTTTCATTGTAAAAAAACTAACTGACAAGACATGTTTTGAACATGTTCCTTGTTTTAGAATAGTGATGTCTAGATTATTTCGGGGTGCTTTTCTTGTTTTCATCCCTACTCTTACAAATCTTTTCCATCCAAGACATATCGTTTCATAAACGATGTTTTGAATGTATCAAACTGATCAATCATTTCTTGTAAACAAGGATAATCTGCAAGTCCTTTTTCTAAATGTGTTTCAAAGATTCGTTTCAGCGAATGAAATTCTACGTTTGTTGGATGATCTCGATAGGATTCTACGATGGATTGTTCTTCCTTTGTAAGAAATTCCTTTAATAAATGACCTGCATAATCATAATTTTTATAAACAATACATCGTAAATTCTCTTTGATAATATAATTATAAAAAGTTGTATTTAGAAAATATTCATCAATTCCAAAGGGAACTTTGGAAGCAGTCTTTTCAGGATTTGCGTTATTCAATTGTTGAATAATGGATTTGAATGCACCTGATTGCAACTTTTGTAAAAATGTATTCAAAAGAGATTTAGGAAAGGTATATGTTGAAAGTATATCGCATCCTAATATTGTATACTTTCTTCCATATATCTTCTTGCGAATTCGTCGATATTGATTATAACAAACAGCAGTTCGAATGATTATATCCGCCTTTTCTTTTTTCATTTCTGTAAGTCTGCGTGGATCCAAGTGATAGTGAGGAATATCAATATCATTCACCCATACCACGTCTAACCCTGGTTCAAAAAGTGGTAAAAAGCGTGGAATCATTCCAAAAATACCAATATGTCCATGATTATTTTGAAAAGGAATATACTTATAGTGATAAATACTTATAGAAGGATCATCTTTTACTAGATCCAATAAAATATCTTTTCCAGAATCATCCGTATAAATTCGTGTTTCAAACCCCTTTAATTTATCTTTTTGTTTCAAAAATATTTTTAAATTATCTATGTAAAATGTGATAGGTTTATATCCAGAATTCATAACAAAAAAACTAGCGGATAAAACTTTCTTAGAAAGAGTTCCCTGTTTTAAAATAGTTATATCTAGATTATTGCGTGGCGCTCTTCGCGTCTTCATTCTCCCTATTTTATCTCAGGAAACAAAAAGAATGAAACGATTGGTATTTTCAGGAGGAGGAGCTCGGTGCATTTCCTTCTTTCATGCATTAGCTGCGCTAGATCCGAAGTTGTTAGAAGATGTTTCTGAATGGTGGGGAACCTCTGCTGGTGCGTTAATTGCAGCACTTTTATCGGTCGGCGGTGATCTTTCTATGATGGTGCATCTTTCGGGACTCCTAGACTTCCGACATTTTCGAAATATGGAGCTTGATCATATTTTTAATATGACACACACCTGGGGATTAGATGCAGGAGATGGGTTATTACAAGGAGTGACAGATATGTTAGATCGTGTGGGAGCAAAGGACTGGACTCTTTCCAAGGTTCCAGGTCTTCACGTAATTATTGCAGATGTAACAAATAGTAAAACACTCGTATGCAGTGCTAAAACACATCCTACATTATTAATCTCTCATGCCGTTCGAGCATCCATGTCACTTCCCTTTTTCTATATGCCATATCGCGCTCCTGATGGAAGTCTCTGGGTGGATGGAGGAATTCGCTGCAATTTTCCATGGACTCTCTTAACGGAAGAACAACAAAAGGAATCCATTGGATTTATGTTTGGAACTCCACAATCTGGTCGTACTGGAGAAAATCCGACCACACTATCGCAATACCTCCTACGATTGGTTCATTTTAGTGAAAAAACGGAATTAAGTGGAAATCTTGTACGTATTCATATTCCCAATTTTCCAGCATGGTTTGTAAATCTACAACAGGAGGATCGATTAGAACTAACTGCTGCAGGTCGGAGTGCAGCCGAACTCTTTATGAAAGCTTGGACTGCAAAAAGTTCATATACCCCCCCTGATCCCGTGGAAACTCCCCTCCCAGTTCCGCCACCAAATTCCCCTGTGCATCTTCCAAATGAAAGGATGGATACCCCGATACATTCTTTGTCTTTGCTACATCTGGATTCGCATCGCAATCCACCTTTGAAATCTTCACAGTTGACCCGCCGATGGTCTGTGTAGTTCCTAATGCATCCCAATCTGGCATGGCAGTCTTGCAATGAGGACACCAAGGAGCGTAATACATCACAAAACTATACGAACCGGGAGAGGCGGTACCTGCTGATGCAAAGCCTTCTTGCTTCATGGCAGTTGTCATCCATAAAGTGATCATAAGAATTCCCACTAAAAATAATCCATACGGAGTTGTAAAAAACTTGATCGCTGATTGAACGATCTTTTCCATTCTAAACGAACAAGAGATATTTAATTATAGTCATGAGTGTGTGTAGAGGAGTTATTATGCCAATGTGGAAAGGGGAGACGGATCCTGTGTGGACATTGGAAGATATTGCACGTGCGCGAACCTTGGATGCACGATTTATTGCCCTGGGTGTACCACATGTTGATCGTGCTAAATTGGTTCCTGCTGCAGTGTGGAAACAGAAATTTCCTGGTTTAGTTTATGCACCCGATATTGAAGCAACACTAAAAACATTATTATTTAACTAATTATCGCACTCCACCTCGTTGATTTCGAATGGTTTCACGAGCTTTCTTCTTTTTAGAACGACACGTTCTCACTTTCTGAGATCGTTTCTTCCCACAATTGCTTTCAAACTCAGACAACTCCTTACATAATGTATTTGGTGATGTATGTGTAAAGGGTTCTGCGAGTGCTTTACACATCTGTTGTTCAATCCGATACAACCAATTTGTCATTTGCACCCGTCCTTTGCGAAGAGGTGGTGCAGCAGCAGCATTATTCCATGCAGATCTCCATTCTTTGAATGGTAGTGCCTTTGGAAGTGCCTTCCAAAACTCTTCCAACTTCTTCAATCGTTCTTCACGGGTCAAGAGATTCCAACGGTTTTTCAATTCCAATGTCGGTAAATCACTAGGAGCTCCTGGTAAGGGAAGCGATAGAATCTGTCTACAGGGTGTTGTATAGGCAATGGAATACAAAAAATCCCATCCTACCATGCGATGTGCACTACAAGGAGCACTCACCCAATCATCATATTTCTTTTTCACAGACTCCCACGATGGATTGGGATCGGTCGGTAATTTTTGTTCTCGCAATTTCTGATTCACTTGATTATGGACACGATAGATCCATATTGGTAAATCATTTGGATTGGATGGGATGGGATCGGCTGCATAATAATCGCTCAGACTTGCGCGACAAAACTTACACGGTAATACATACGGGAGCAGTTCAAAAAATGGCATAGATTCTTCTCGCCGTGCTGCTGCAATTAAATGAATTAATCTCCACCCACTCGGTCCCCAAAATCTGGTGTCCATATCCCTACAGTAAATATAGAAAATTTAACTCTTTCGAAGATGTAGCAATATGTCCGCACCCCCCTCTGGAGCTATGATGATGGGCGGGGGAACTCCCGTTGCACCTGATACCCGCCCTGCACGATCTCTCCGGCTTACCAAATTTGATATGAGCCGTATTGCAGATGATTCTACTGTTCTCTTCATCGGGAAGCGTAATACAGGAAAATCCTTCTTGATCAAAGATTTACTATGGCATAAGCAACGTGTTCCCATTGGAACTGTGATTAGCGGTACAGAAGGTGCCAATGCTTTCTATTCCAAAATGGTTCCTAGTCTTTTCATCCATGAAGAGTTCAATCCTCTTATCCTGAGCAATGTGCTCAAACGGCAACAGATTCTTACCAAACAAATGATGAAGGAAACCGATGCACGAGGTTCTTCGAGTATTGATCGTCGTACCTTTGTTATCATGGATGACTGTATGTATGATAATAAATGGGTCACCGATAAATATATTCGATCTTTATTTATGAATGGTCGTCACTATGGTATTTTGTATATCTTGGCATTGCAGTACGTAATGGGTATTCCTCCTGTTTTACGTGGTAACGTTGATTATGTCTTTATCTTGCGTGAAAATATGGTATCAAATCGTAAACGCATTTATGAACAGTTTGCAGGTATCTTTCCCACCTTTGAGTTCTTTTGTCAAATCATGGATCAGTGTACCGAAAACTATGAATGTTTAGTGATTCATAATGGGTCCAAGTCCAATCGCTTGGAAGATGCTGTTTTTTGGTACAAAGCAACTCCTCGTCCTGATTTTCGCATTGGAGCCAATGATTTCTGGGTGAAAAGTGCTGAAATGGAACGCATGAAAGAAGCTGCAGAAGCAGCAGGAGATACTGATCCTCCCATTTCCTCCACCGATCTTGGTCGCTCCAAAGGACCGGTCATTCATGTGAAAAAGTATTAAGTTATTTTGGATCTTCATCCAAGGTTATATGCCCTAAGCATACATATTGCTTCATGAATGGATTATAGGTTGAAACACCCTCTTCTCGATGATTACTGCAATATTCCTTCGCAGAAAGATGTGTATCCCATTCAGGGGTGATCAGCTTGATATGTTTTGGATAGACCCAAAAGGTGTGATCACTTCGTGCCCATGGAGTGGGCACGGAGTGTGATCACTCCGTGCAAACGGATTGATTGACTTTAAACAACCGTGATATACAAGCATATTTATACAATAGATATGCTTATATAGAAAAATTTCAATTTTAATAGTTTTAAAAAATGATGTATATACATACATTATATAATATGTCAAGTTGTAAATACAAAAATGGCATTCGATAGTTCTACCGAATCTACCTTACGATTAATTGAAATGGCGGGGTCACAACGACTTCCTGCCGACATTCGTCGATTAGAGATCCATGATGAATCGAGTATTTTACGAACAATGGAAGTTGCTGTGCAAGCCTATATTAAAACAATTCCTCTCAAAGATTTGCATGATAAAAAGAAATCACAGGAAGTCTATAAAGAAGTTATAACAATTTTAAATAAGTTTGAATTTATTACAAAAGACGCATTTCAGTCTGCCTGGACCATTCTATTGTGTCAGGATATGCATAGTGAATCTGATCCAAAAAAAATATTAGAAATATTTGCATCAATTGCTTGTAATCGAATATTAAAGAATTATATTACAAGTCAAATTCGAACTCCTTCCAAATATAAAGAAATCTTGAAAAGAGTTCTTTCTGAACCAATGTTTGAAGAGATTGGATTAACCTCTGTTGAACTAGAACAAAAAGCTCACCGAATTGGATCTGATACAAAGCTATGCACAACATTAGATTCTATGATTCATTCTGAAATGTTTACAGGAGAACCTGATAAAATTGTTCAACAATTTTATCAGGTTATTCGAGGAGTGCAAAATGAGACATATCGATCCAAATATTATAATCAATTCTTAAAAAAGCTTGTAACAAACATGAAATCTTCCATAACCACAGATAAAATAACTATCTTTGTACAAGTCTATTGCTTTCTTGTTACACAAGAAACAATTAAAACAGTGGATCCTGATGTAAGAGCATATTTGACATTGCATCCAATTAATTTCTTCTTACATCAAGTTCGATATATGCCGCTGAAACTTCAGCCAAATTCCAATTTCAAACAAAAAGAATTTATACTCGATCTATGGCAAGAAGATTGCATTCGTGCCATTAATACACGAACCTCCATTTTACTGAGTGCACCCACGTCTGCAGGAAAGACTATTCTTTCTACCCATGCAATTCGTAATTATAACAAGGTCTGGTACATAGTTCCCTCTGAGGCACTTGGCTATCAACTTGCGGGAATTATTCTGGCATCATTAACAGAGTTGGAAGAACGAAAGGGAGCTGTTGTAAAGAATGTTCGCTTAGAGTTGGCTTCTACCAGCTATAGACGATTCGTTCACAAAAATAGTACAGATAATATTATTATTGCTACACCGCAAGAGATGGTTCGATTCTGGAAAGCCAAGAAAATAGATCTTCCTGAATATATTATTTTAGATGAGTTTCATAATATTTCTTGTAAGGATGGTATTTATTATGAATATCTTCTAAAACTTGCTGGATATCATAAAATTCCTCTTATGGCACTCTCTGCAACCATCCCAAATTTTGAAATGGTGCGTACATGGTTAAGTCATCTTCTATCAGGGGAGCTCTTTACAGTCAATATACAAAAACGATTCTTTAACCAAAAACGATTCACCTTTTGCCATGGAACTCTTGTTCCCATTCAACCTCTTAAGATAGTCACAATGACACAAGTTCGATCACCCACTTTCAAAAAGATTGGATTATATCCACAAGATGTACTATCTCTCTATGAAGCACTTCCAGAATTTCCTCGTATTGATGAAACTATTCCACGATTGGTATCTCTCCATGAGATAGAACAACTCGAACTAGATCTCTTTACATATTTGAAAAAACAAGACAATGCTACGTTAGAACGAATTCTTCCAAATAAACCAATTGAAAGTGATAATCCTACTCTTTGGCAGCTATATAGCTTTCTTCGTACTACAGACATGACACCAATGATTATATTTAAAATGGACTCATTTCAGTGTATGAATCTCTTTACTAAGATGATAAAAATGGTTCAAATGTATAACAAACTTGTCTATGAAGGATTAAATGGAGATAAGTCAATTATTCGTGCTTATTTAGAAGAGGTAGAATCTATTGTAGATCCTGACAATCTGAAAGTTCCAAAAGGTATGGATGAAGAGAAACGAGAAGATATGAAAAATAAACTCAAAGAAAATCTATTTGATTCAAAATACAAACCTCGCCTCTTTGCAGTTTATAAAGAATTTCTGGAATCTACACCCAAAGACTATACAGAGTTTAACCATCTCTATGGAGCAGATCTTACCTACGAGAAAGTGTTTAAGATGCGTGAATCAATTGTCCGTACCGAAACACGTGTAGAATATAATACAATTTCCGTTCGAAGTGGATATACAATTCATCCAGATGCAATGATTGCAAAAACAGATGGATCTATTATGCGAGATATTCGTAAAAAAATTAATAATGAATTACAATATCAGTATACCCATTCTGGACCCTTTGATTATAAATATGAAGAGTTTAAGATTGAAGAAAATCGTATCTCTTATGAGCATCCTGTGCTAGTTGGAATTGAATGCGGTCTTCTCTTCTACAATCAGCTCATGAATCCAGCATTGACTCGTATTTGTCAACAATTAATTAATAAACACCCCTTTGTGATTCTTTCAGATCACTCATTGGCAGTAGGAATCAATTATCCTATCAAAACAGTTCTTCTCCAAGGAGGATTAAAAGGTGAACCTATAGAAGAGATTGATAACACACTTGCCCATCAAGCAAGTGGTCGTGGCGGTCGACGTGGATTAGATGCAGAAGGTATCGTTATTTATTCTGGAGTCAATATTACAAAAATACTCATTCCAGATTATCATTCTGTCTGCCGTAATCCAATTGAATTAATGCATCCTCTTCTTATAGACGAAAGCATCTCCTTTCAGACCTTTGTTCAAACAGAAGTCCATGAAAAAGTAGCTCCTGTAGAATCCTCTGTTTCTGTATCCAATTCTGTATCCAATTCTGTATCCAATTCTGCATGCAATTCTGCAACTAATTCTGCATGCAATTCTGCATGCAATCTACCCATCAACGTAGAAGAATATGAGAGTTGGGAAGATCTTGCAGATGCTTTAGGAGTTTAATATATATTTTTTAACACCCATAGGCATTATATTCGTGCAATGTGGGAGTAAATCCAGGGGAAGAGGCAGGACGAGGGGTATCGGCGGATCCGCTACGGAGATCTGTAGATCCGAATCCCCCTTCTCCTCGTAGTGTTGCCCCTCCTGGAATCACTTCCACTACCTGAATCTCCTCCCACGGAAGAAGTTCTGGATTACTAAGCTGGCATAGTTTTTGTAAGGCAGTGACTTCATAGCGTTCCGCATGACAATCCAAGGCAGCAATCAACGGTCCACGATATCCTGCATCGATCAATCCTACCGAGTTGGCTAATCGTAAGGGTGTCTTAGAAATGGATGATCGTGGAAGCATCCAATAGGCGCGAAAGAATCCATGGGTTCGATCATAATAGGCTGCGCGCACTCCAAAGGTGAGTTTGGTTGGGGGACCTGCTTCCAACACAGTGGTTTGCTTTGCAAATAGATCAAAGCCGGCATCGCGTTCCAAATAAGGAGTTGCAAGATAGGCAGTTGCTGCTGCTTTGTATGTGTCCACCATTTCTGCATCTGGTTGCAGATAAAGGATGTGACGATTTGATGCCATGATTATACTAATCATGAGATCAATCTTTATATCTATTTACTCGACGGATAGGGTGGAAGAAGTTGATGAAGAATTGCTGCTGCTTGCGGAAGAATTGGAGGCAGCAGCCTCTCGTTTACGCTTCATAAAGGGGTCCTCTTCTCCAAAGATTCCTGTAGGTGCTTCTGCACCTGCTGCAGCTCCAAACGTGGGAGGAGCCGTGCGTGGTTTAGCAGCTCCAATGCGGTCTCGCTTCATGGACTCATAAAACTCATCACGCTGAGACTCATTCTCCTTGTACTTCTTCATGAGCTGATTCAGCTGATCATCTGCATATTCCTGATCTGGTACTTCACTGGGTTCCGGATCCCAAGGAAGCCAGAACCCTACTTGTCCGACATAGACGTTGAAATCAGGATCTAGCTTCTGCAGGGTCTTTGCTCGTGCCATTCCCTCTGCATACGTATCATAGACCCCTCGTACCTTCAAGCCGCGAATCGTCGTTCGAAATCCATTCTTGGCAAAGAATGTCTCTTCCAGCTTCTTACGGTTCTTATAGAGATAGGTTTCATAGGCTTCCTGAATGGTGGTTGTCTTAAAATCCGTCATCTCTGCCTTCACGTGTGCCTCCAGATCCTTGGGAACATCTGCGCTAAGTGACTTCCGAGCATCCTTCAAGGTAAGAAAAGCACCACTTAGATCCTCTACAGTAATCGTACCAGCAGATTCCTTTCCAAGTCGTTCCAGTGTGTCTACAGCTGTTCCAAGAGCAGACTGCAGCTTATTCACCTGGCTCATCATAAAGGTTTCCGTTGCCTTAATCTTATACTGAATCTCATAATCTTTCAAAAACTCGGAAAATAGGAAGATATCTTTATTGGCAAGAACTTTCTCCGGGCTTAGAAAACTAAGACATACAAAATGCTGTCCTGGAATATCCTTGTCCGCTTCCAAATAAACTTCACGCTTCTCTTCTGTGGGGGTGGACATCCTTGTTAGTATCTCCCGAGATTTCGTGGGGATCCTTTAAACGCAAAAGAAGTTTGTTTTTTTCGTTTCCCTTGATATAAGGAATGGACGGTCTGAATGCTGCTGAACTTGCCTCGCGTGCAATCAAGTATTTTCTCGAAGGTCTTGCCGTTGCGGTGGCGATGACCATTATCCCCCGCAAGGTCCCCCAGGTGGAGGAGATCCTGACCGTCTCCGTTGTGGCAGCAGTTGTCTTCGCCATACTAGACTTGCTATCACCTTCTATTGGACTCACGGCCAGACAGGGCTCAGGCTTGGGTCTCGGAAGTCAACTGGTAGGCGGTTTTAAGATGATGTAAAAAAGTTATAAACTTATACAATCGAAAGAGTGCTACGTACAGTAGAATTATAGAATAACTTGTGTATTTCTACTAGATCCGTATTCTTCTCTTCTTGAATCTTTTTCACAAGAGTTTGAATCATTTCTTTTAATAATTGCAATCGTTTTTCTTTGGGTGGATTTCTTCGTTTTCCCTTTTCATCTGTAAATGAATCAGGATTATAACGGATATACACCCATTTACCTGAATGAAGCATATACAAATCGTCGTAGCGTATTTCTTCATCTTTATCATCCTTCGAAGTGTGTTGATTTTCATCCACTTCAATGGCTAACATGGTAGCTCCAATTAGCGTACGCAGATCTACACGTCTTCGATGAGTGCATTCGCAATTATGAGTCCATAACGGTTTATCATGGACTAATTTTAATTCAGGAAATTCTTTATTTAAATAATCTCTTACCGCTAATTCATGAGTATTTTTCCTTGCTAAAGCTGTTCGTGGATCATCAGGAAATCCTTGCACAAAACATTTCATACAATACATATCATATTTCTTAGTTCCCTTTGTTCCAAACGGGCAAAGACCATCAGGACCTTTTAATCCTTCTATACCAGGGCAGGCATCTTTTTTAACATCTATCATATCAGCATCTTTGTGTGATACACAGTGAGTTGCTGGTCCATCTTTTATTCCAAAGGTGGGCTGAATTGGACAGTCCTTAAATTCACAAGATGCATGAGCAATATCTTTCATATCGGCTAATTTATGCTCTGCACAACGTAATCGCTTTTTATCATATCCAAAGGATGGTAATTTTATACAATCTTTCTCTTCACAAACATTATTTGCCAAATCAATCATATCTTCTTTTTTGTGCGCAGAACAATATTCAGGCTCCTTTCCCTTAAATCCAAAATTGGCACGAGTTATACATTCTTTACATGTTTTATGGTGTATATCAATCATATCCACTTTTTTATGCTCTTTGCAAAATTGTTCAGAAGATCCTTCATATCCAAATGTCGATCGTTTTCTACATCCTTTAAAACTGCATTTTTTACCAGTAATATCTTCCATTCCTTCTAATCTATGTCCAGAACAGCGTAATAGTTTATTTTCTTCAAATCCATAAGAAGCTCTCACATCACAAGACTTAAATTCACAAATTTTATGTTTAAAATCTGACATTTCTGCAGATTTATGTTCAAGACAATGAGTTGCATGCCCTGCCACTAATCCAAAAGTTGGTAATTTATCACATAATTCACATCGACGTGATACAACATTTTTCATATCTGTTGTTTTACACATAGAACAATGTGTTGGTTTTGATTTAATTAATCCATATACAGCAGTTCCTTTACAATCTTTTGTAGTACATCGATTATAATTTACATTCTCCATTCCTTCTTTCTTGTGTTCAAAACAATGAAGCGGTTTCTTCCATTCAGTTCCAAAACAAGCTAATAAAGGACAATCATCAGTTTCGCATACTTTATTGACTAAATCAACCATCTTATCTTTCTTATGATCGGCACAATATTCAACTGTCGTGGTTCCTTTTACACCGTAGCTAGGTCGTTTAGAACAATCTTTACACGTTTTATGGCGTATATCAATCATTCCTTCCGTTTTGCATTTGCTACAACCAGATGGATATTCATCCCCTTTCATTCCAAAATTAGGCATAGCATTTCCACACAGACAGACTTGTCTAAATGATTTTGCACCTTTTTCTTTACCATGTTTTGTGCAATATAATAATTCTTTTTGCTTGAATGCATAAGTAGCTGGTTTGCTACACTCCTTACACGTTGCCATCCTGATTATAAGATTTATATTCAGGATGAAAATATTCTCAATTTTCTTATTTTCACCCTCCAACATAAGGATGTACTATGATGTACTGCCAAAGGAAAAACAAGAAGATGTGAAAAAGATATTAACAGGAAAAAACCCAAAGAAGGATCCCGAAGTAACCCGTAGTTTTCTTGATACGATGTTACGATCTTCTGCCGTCTTTACCCCCTCTGGAGATTACCGACGTTTGCAAGCACAAACCAAGGCGCCAGAACATGTGGAACTGCGAAAGGCATTGACAGAAACAAATGCAAAGCATACGTTGGAAGTCGGCTTTGCCTACGGTGCATCTGCCTTAGTCTTTGCAGAACATCATCAAACGATGAAGAATCTTGGAAAATGTCATACCATCATTGATCCGAATCAGCTGACGCAGTGGGAAGGCATTGGACTGGAAAATATGAAACGAGTCGGCTTTGGATCTCAGATCCGATTAATCGAAGAATCCTCTGTCTTTGCCCTTCCTGCCTTAGTTGGAAAGGTTGTTCTAGATGTTGCCGTTATTGACGGATACCATTTATTTGATTATACACTAATGGATATTTTTTACTGTTTGCAAATGTTACGCGTTGGTGGAATCTTAATTGTAGATGATAAACGAATGAAAGCAATTACTGCCGTGGCAAAATATGTAACTCGTGCTTACAAACATGTGATCGATGTTTGCAAAACATGTCGCACCCTTTTAGTCTTAAAAAAGATCAAAGAAGATACACGTGATTGGAATACCGATGAAACAGTTCATTACGATTTCCGCGAGTTTATTCCAAAGAAACAGGGAACTCGTAAACGATCTAGATGAGCGTAGTTAACCATTCCATTTCTGCTTCACGGGATCCTGCTTTCACTGGTGTTTCTAAGACGATTGAAATGCGTGGATGATGTTTGAACACCTCTAACATAAATTCAGTCAGTGGTGCTTTTCCAATCTTCCCTTCTCCAATATATGCATGGCGATCCACACCGGATCCCACGGCTGTTTCTGAATCATTTAGATGAATTAATTGAATATATTCCCATCCAATCGCTTCATCAATTTCTTTTAAAATATCCTTTGGATGTTTGGCAAGATCATAGCCAGCTGCAAAGATATGGCAGGTATCAACTACCACACCGACGCGTGATCGTCCATACAACCGAATCAATTTGCGACAAAAGGCACCAAAGGTTCTAAGATTCTTTGCGACCTCGGTTCCTTGTCCGGCACAGGTTTCAATTAATAATTTACATCCTGGTGCCGAATCTGTCAACACCTCCTTACAAAATCCTTCCATTCGTAATAATCCTTCCTCTTCTCCCATCTTGAGAGACTTTCCAACATGAATGACCACTCCCTTTGCTCCCATACGTTCTCCGCAATCTAATAATGATTTTAAGAGTTTGATTTCACGGGCAGTCACCGATGGATCACTTGGATTCCAGCGAGAGGGATTAATAATATAGGGAGCATGAATAAATAATTTGATATCGGTTTTTAATAAAGCTGCGTTGATTTTAGTGCACTTGGAGTCCGACCAGTTGCAGGGGGCAAAGGATTTGGGGTTGGATGCAAAGATTTGAAGTGCACCCAGCGTTGGAAATCCGGCTTTGAGTTCGTCAATACTTTTATCCCCATCGGGTATAGCGGCGTGGAATCCGTAGGACGGCATGGTATTTTTCTATTAGATGAAATTGAAATAACTTCATCAATTTTACATGCGATATATTGTAAAACAGGAAGCATATTATTTAGTTAGAATGGAGAAAACAATCTACGGAATTATGCTCGGAGTCATGTGCCTTATTGTCATTATATATTTGATTCAAAAAATACCAATTACGGAACTAGGTGTCAAGGACGAACTATAGTCCATATTCCTAGTTTTTGGAAGAAACCTCTTCCACAAAATGATACACAGGTACAGATCGTCTCACACGATCTTTATTTTGTTCATTAAGACACTTCGCAATTTTCATACATTCTTCATACGAATAGTAAATGATAGGTGTATAGTCTTTAAAGACTGTACCGTCCTCTCGTGTAACTTCCCAACGGATGCGAAATGTGTATTCAGATGCCATAGTTTATAACAGTATCTTATAATACTATTATAAATAATATCAATTTTTTAAATACGAGGAGCGGAATAAGAATTGACTCGCCCGCCACGAATTTCATTTCCACCAGCGAACGAGCAATCGGTGGGAGCGAGTCCCATACGAGGAAAGGTGCCAGGAAGAGGAGG
>Ga0164294_10001443_pt1 | contig 22096 bp, 19 predicted proteins | sample GEODES005metaG_FD_111479 | JGI IMG/M metagenome (GOLD analysis project Ga0164294, IMG submission 111479) | Oligotrophic lake water microbial communities from Sparkling Lake, Wisconsin, USA - GEODES005 metaG | ecosystem: Environmental > Aquatic > Freshwater > Lake | place: USA: Sparkling Lake...
ATGGATGTGAATGCCGGGAAGGGCGTCTCGTCGACTGCATACTCACCGCTGCTGACGAGAGGGTCCGCGCCGGGAGTCAGGCCCTGTGCGTACGAGCGCCACGTCTTGCCGGCGTCGTCGATGTTGGATACCAGGGTGGCAATGCTGGTGGAATTGATGCAGGCGGTCTTGCAGTTGTAGGTGATCCCAAAGTCCGTTCCGCCGACGATCGGGTAGTAGTTCGGCAGGCTCCCGTGGGTCAGCCCGTAGTAGTTGTCGGCAAGCCCGTACGCGTTGATCAGGCTGTTGAGGAACGGTGCGTTCGGGCTGCCGACGATGTCGTCGTAGCCCTTGTTCTCCAAATACACCATGTACACGTGATCGAGCTCGCCGACCGTCGATACCGGCGGAGGCGGTTCCGCGGGCGCGGGCAGGTCAGCGCTGATCGTGAACGACAGGTTGTCGGCGTAGGCGTTGTTGTAGCGCGCGCGGGGGCCGAGGATCCGGGGATTGTGATCCCGAAGGTCGAGCGTGACCTGCGCGTACTGGGTGCCCACCGGGAGGGTTCCGGAGGTTGTCCGTTCCCGGAAGCCGGTCTGCAGCCAGCGGTCCAGGGCGGTGACCGGACCAATGCTGGCGCTGCCGAGATAGGTCTTATTGGCATCGAGGAAATCGACCTTCACGGACGCGGCCGAGGGGTCGAATATGAAACCTCCAAGATCCCCGCCCAGATTGAAAGTCACTGTGCCCAGGTTGATCTCATCCTTCGCGGCGCTGAGATCGACGGTCTGAGTCAGCGTCGCACTGGCCACGTTGCCGCCGCCGAAGAACTGATCACCCGCGTCTGGCGGCGCGGCCTGCACATTCGGGAAACCCAGGAATGGCGGAAAGTCCGGCATCGCGAAGCTTAAGCCGACCGGCCAGAAATTGCGCAGCGTGCCGTATTGGACCACCGTCGGCGTGCCCGTCACCGTCCAACCCGGGATGCTGACCGCGCTGAATCCGGCCAGCGATGGGTCACCGATCTCGGCACCCGGGTTCGCCAGCAGATTAGGGCTCACGGTGCGGGTTTGTGCCGTCGTTGCAGACGCGGTAGCCGCGCGTAGCGTGGCCTTTCTGGTTTCGCGTCGTGCCACGCCCAGAACCGCCCATGCCACCGGGGACTGCGCCTGATCGTTCAGTGGGCCGGTTCCCAGCAGCGGTGCCGTCCCGACGCCGGCCATGCGCTGCCGCGTCGCTGCCGCAGATACCTGTGCGGAACGGGAACCGGCCTTGTGCGACCTATCTGCCGGCGCGGTAGCCGGCGCCGAGGACGGATTTGCCGATCCGGGTTCCGAAGGTTGGGCAGCGGCGGTACCCGGCGAGGACGCCACCGCCACGCCGATCCCTAGGGCTACTGCGAGCCCTCCGACCCGGCCTATGTGACGTGCGTACCCCATGGTGTTCCCCCCTGATTGAGATGGACGCGACGGGCGTCGCGAGATATCAGACCAGCACGGACGCCGGAATCCCTGCGGCCGGCGGCAGCGAGGCGCCCGGGTTCGGCGGCAGCGGAGGATCCGTCGGCGGGATGGCGCCCGATCCGGTCAGCCTGGCGACCACGCCGGCAATCACCTGCGTCACATCGACGAGGGCGCCACCGATGAAGCCGACGGCCAACTCCGCCACCTGGGCCAGGGTGCTGATCACGAAGATCTGCTGGTCGACTACTCCCTGCAGGGCGCCGGTGATGTTTTCAACGAACCCGTTGAGGAAGTACGGGACGGCGCCGACAACGGTGCGCAGACTGAGGGCGAAGTCGGTGATGGGATCCGGAAAGCCGTACAGCCCGAGAGCATCGGTGATCGACTGCTTGAGGTCTACCGGCGCGACGATGCCGGTGGCCTTCTCCTGTAGTGGCACACCATCGAAGTCAGACCGTTGCGCGATGCCGAACAGGTTCAGAATCGTCGGCGTGATGTCGGCGTTGGAGTAGCCCAGGTTCTGCAGGCCGTCGTTGGCGGCGTCCCCTTCGAGGTCGAAGATGACGAACGACGAGGTCTCCAAGGGCGAATTGAAGCCGTGGCCGAAGCCGGCCTGCGGTTGGTGTCCATGGTCGGTGGTGGTGATCACCGTCCACTGCTGGCCGGGGTTGGCCGCCTCCCAGGCGTCGATGGCCGTCATGATCGCGGCGATGTTCTCGCTGGTATTGATTAGCGCGGCCCGGTATTCCGGCGAGTCACCGCCGGCGGCGTGGCCCGCCTCATCCACGGCTACCTGGTATGAGAAGACGAATGCCGAGTCACTGGCTGAGGTGGTGTTGATCAGGTCGATGGTCCGCTGCGCCACCAGGTCGTCGGTGTCCTCCCAACTGGTGTCGAACGCGACGAAGTCGTTGACGTCCGCCGGGTATCCGCCGGCATCGGCGATGTCGTTGATGTACTGCCAGTCGGCGATGACAGCGGTGTCGACATCGGGCTGGTTGTACTCGATGAGGTTGATCGCCGTCGGCCAGGAGTTGTACGGGACGGGGCTGAAGATGTTGTTGAACACCCCGGTCTTGTTGTCCCAGGCGCCGGTCAGAATGGTCGACCACGACGGTCCCGAGAGCGTGGTGTGGCCGACGAAGCTGGTGGTTCCGGTGACGCCCTGGTCCATCAGGATGCGGAACCCGCTGGTCGGCTCATCGTAGGCGTACTCGAGGATCTTGCTCATATTGGTGCCGTCGGTGCCGATCACCAGCACATGGTTGGGCTCCGCGACTGCGGAGGCGACGATGCTGGCGCTGCGACCGCGCCCGGTCGACGCCGCATTGACCGTCACCGCACTGGCGGGAGCGGCGGGGGCGGTAGGTACCGGCAGCGCCGGGGCCGGAACCGGAGCCGCCGGTACCAGGGCGTCGGATGTGGGCAGCGCGGCAGCACGCCGACGCGCAGGCTGGCTGGCGGTCGGCTTGGCGAGGTTGGCGCGCGCCGCACGGCTGGCTGGTGCCGATGATCGGGTTTGGGCTGATCGGGTTTGGGCTGATCGGGTTTGGGCTGATCGCGTTTGGGCCGAATCCGACGAACTGACTGAATCCGACGAGGTTGGCTCGGCATGGGCCACGGCCGCTGTCACCACCGAACCCGCGCCGGCGAAGACGCCGGCAACCGCGACTCCCAGGCACAGTTGTTTGACGTGCTTGGCGGTCTCCTTGTTTTTCACGGTGCCCATGCTGCGCTATCCCCTCGATCCAGAGTCTCTGCCGTTGCGATGCGGTCGAGACCGAAGCTTAGATTTTGCTCAGAATAGAGGCGAGCCGCCGCTGCCGAGGCGTTTCACCGCGCATTCGACAGACGTGGCGCGGCGACGGATGGATTTCGTTCCCACCGGTGATGTTTCTGCGCCAGCAAAGCTGTACAGCGGCGCATTCCTGTGGTGCAATCGGAGCTGAGATTTTCTCAGGGGCGGATGAATCATGGCTGCTGCGATGCTGGTCGGGCGACTCGGGCCGCTGGCCGCCGCCCTGGGTATCGGCGCCGCGATCCTGGCAAGCGGTACCGGGATAGCCGCCGCCCAACCCACCGGCCCGGACACACGGTCCTCAGCGACGCATTCGGTGGACGGCGGTCCCGCTAAGCCGGCCGCTAGGAGTCGTCCGGGGCGGACTCCGGCATCATCGGCGATCGCAACCAGATCTGCGCGTCACGCGGGCCGACCGGCCGCTGCGGTCGCCACTGTTCCGGTCAGGGCGTCTGCCGTGGGCCTGTCGGGATTCTTCAACAACCAGACACCGCGACTAAGCCCGACCCAGACCGCACAGTCGCCGAGCGGTGTGGTCACCGGACAGCTCAATGCCGTCGATCCCGACAGCCCCCGGCTGAGCTACACGATCACCGCCGACCCCGCCCGTGGCATCGCGACGGTCGGCGTGGACGGCAGTTGGAGCTACACACCGGATTCGGCCGTGGCGGCCGGTGGCACAGACTCGTTTCGGGTGACCGTCAGCGATGCCCCCAGTGGTTTCGCCATCCACGGTGTGGCCGGGTTGATCAATTTGCTTTCCTTCGGTCTGCTCGGAAGTCGCGGAGACTCTTCCACCAGCACCGTGGCGGTCACGGTCGCGCCGTTCACCCCGGCTAATCGCGCGCCGGTGATGAGCACACCGGTGGTGGGAACGCCGGACTCCGTGACGGGAGTGGTGAGCGGCAGTGTGAGTGCCACCGACGCTGACGGTGACACTCTGACCTACAGCGCTCCGGCGACGACAGGCAAGGGCGGTGTGATCATCGCTGCCGGCACCGGCGCGTTCACCTACACGCCCACTGCCATGGCGCGTAACAACGCCGCGGCCACCGGCGCGACAGCGGCGGATCTGCAGGACAGCTTCACCGTGACGGTCAGCGACGGACGCGGTGGCACCGCAACTGCTGCCGTCACGGTTGCGGTAAGTCCATCCGCGGGCTCAGCAACCCCGCTCGCGGCGTTCCCCGGGGCGGAAGGCTTCGGCGCGTACGCCACCGGCGGGCGCGGCGGCAGCGTCATCTATGTCACCAATCTCAATGCCAACGGCCCCGGCTCGCTGCAGTGGGCTATTGACCAACCCGGTGCGCGCTACATCCTGTTCAAGGTCAGCGGCCTCATCGACACCCAGATCCATCTCACCAACGGCGACGTCACCATTGCCGGCCAAACCTCACCGGGCGGTATCACTATCCGGGGTCTGGTCACCGACGAGAGTCCTTATCAGGACCAGGATGTGCGCGCTCCAGCAGATTTCGCCGAGAACTGGATCCTGCAACACATTCGAATCCGGCCGGGTGCCACCGGTCCGGCCGATGACGGACTGCGGTTGCGCTACACCCGCAATGCCATCGTCGATCACGTCTCCATCGGCAACGCCGTCGATGAGGCGATCGAGATCTCCTACTCCAACAACATCACCGTCCAGAACACCTTGCTCGCCGAAACGGTCGGCGGACATTCGTTCTATGGCGGAATCCTGATGAACTACTCGAACCCGGCCTACGGGTTCGGACTGGACAATGTCTCGTTGCATCACAACGTCTTCAACCGCATCGAAGGACGGCTGCCTGAGGGCAGCCGGGAGTCAGCCGCCGCGGCCAACTCCTACATGAACCTGGAGATGTCCAACAACTTGTATTGGGATCCGCGATTCTTCGTCGCCCTCGGCGTCACCTCCGGCGTCGCCAGCGGGGGTGCACGTCCGATCTACTGGAGACTCAACGCCGTCAACAACTTCTTCCGCACCGCCAACACCTTCCAGTACGGCATGTTTGATGACCAGATCCTCAACGTCGCTCGCAACGAACTCTTCATCAGTGGCAACAAGATGAACCTGTACCCGTCCCGGTCGGACTACCAATTGTTTTACTGCTGCAACGACTATCGTGGCGAGACCAGTCCGGATGGCACCTCGCGGCAGGCACAGGCCCGGACCACGCGGCACCCCTTTCCGGCCATCACCTACACGCCCACCGACCAGTTGCGCACCGTCCTGCTCAACACCGCAGGCGCCTGGCCGCGCGACCCGATGGATACCCGTCTGATGGGTTTCGTGGCCAGTAACACCATCTCCAGTGCGCCTTCGAACACCAACCCCGCGGGGGATGCGTTACTGCTGCCGTTCTCCGGCGCCGCACCGGTCGCGCCGGCCGATACCGATAGCGACGGCATGCCCGACACCTGGGAGATCGCCAAGGGGCTCAATCCCAATGTCGCGAACACCAACGGGACCGCGCTCTCCGCGGCGGGCTACACCGACGTGGAGATCTACCTGCAGGAGTTGTCCACCAGTCGGATCACCGGATGGGCCTAGCGTCCGGTTATTCTCCGGCAGTGACATCCGTTGAGGTCTTCGCCGATATTCTGTGCCCGTTCACCCATGTCGGACTTCGTACGTTGATCGACCGTCGCAGTGAGCGGGGCCTCAGCGAACCACGACTGCGCATCAGGGCCTGGCCTCTTGAACTCATCAATGGTCAGCCACTCGACCCGCAGCATATCGGCGCGGAGATCACGGCACTGCGCGCCTCGGTGCGGCCCGATCTCTTCGCCAGATTCTCGGTCGACACTTTTCCGGCTACCTCGATGGCGGGTTTCGCCCTGACGGCCGCGGCGGACCGCACCGGTGATCCGGTACTGATCGAGGATGTCGGAATGGCTCTGCGCAACGCGGTATTCGAAGAGGGCCTCGATATCGGTCAGCCGGAGGTCGTCGTACCCATCGCGGCGCGGTTCGGCCTCGAACCACTTGATGCCGACGCCACTGCCGCTGCGGTCCGTGCCGACTGGGACGAGGGCCGCGAACGGGGCGTGATCGGCTCGCCGCACTTCTTCACCGGCGACGATGGAAGTTGGTTTTGTCCCGGCCTAGCCATCAGCCGTGATGATGTCGGTAATTTCATCATCGCCTGGAAGCAGGGCAGCGAGGCCTTCGTCGACGGGGTCTTTGGCTGACGGGGTCTTTGGCTGAGCTACTGCGGGTGTGCCGCAAGATAATCGGCGACCGGAATGCGCGTGGTCTCCGCATATCCGATGGGCAACAACACATCTCCGGCGGTGGTGTTGTAGTAAACGTCCCACCGGTAGTAGCCGCCGAATGCCGCGGGATCGCCGCCAATCACTGTGGCGTAGTCACTGACTGCCCGGACATATTCGTTCGCATGGTTGTAGGCGTAAACGGCGCGGTCGCGGTTGGTGGCGAAACCATGGGCGGCCAGATAGCGGCCGGCCGCCATGATGGCATTGCGGGGAGCGTTCACATCGCCCTCGCCGTAAGCGGCCCAGGTCTGGGGCATGAACTGCATCGGCCCTTGAGCGCCGGCAGTACTGACCCCGGCAATGCTGCCGAGGCGGGTCTCGATGAGGTTGATGGCCGCCAGGTAGTTCCAGGCGACACCGGTGGCCGCCTCCGCTTCGCGATACAAGCCCAGTAGTTCTTCGGCCGGTGGCGGCGCGATGATGCGCCAAGGCGGCAGGGTGTCGGATCGCGGCGGTGCCATCGCGGCAAGTTGCCGACGGGCGTCGACGTTGAGGTCGTAGGCCTGCAGAAGTGCAGGGGGAATGCGCGGTCGAATGGTCGAGTCCCATTCGGGATGACGCCCGATGGCACGGTAGGCAACCTGTTGACGGCGTGCTGCGGCAACCAAGCCCGGCTCCGGCGTCGACGGATCGCGCAGAGCCAGTTCGTCGGAGATCAGGCCGTCGGCCAGTTGCACGGGGTCGACGGGCGGCGCTGCTGCTGACGTGCCACTGCCCATCCCACCCAGCAGTGCCATCACCATGACGAAGGCCGCCGCGGCCATCCGGTTACGGAACACTGAATACACCTTTCAGTCCCGACAATCGTCGCACCTACTCTTTGACGACGAGCACCGTCTCGAGCATCGGATCACCGCAGTAGGCGATGCGCGTACCGCTGCGTGCTTCGGCCTGCAAAGCGGCCAGCACCTTGGCGTTGATCCGCTCGCCGGGGGCCAGCGCCGGGATACCGGGCGGGTAGGGTGCCGCGGTCTCGGCGGAGATCCGGCCGACCGCGGCGGCAGCGGGAACCCGCTCGTGGTCGGCGAAGAAGGCGTCCCGCGGGCTCATCGCGGTATCCGGTTCGAGAGTCCAGGCGGTGATGGGAACCAACGCACGTGGCTCGCCCCGGTGCTCCTCGATGGCGCGGATGATTTCGGTGACCATGAAGTCGACGGTTTTGGGTGTATCGGCCAGGGTGATGACGGGGCAGAACGTGTCGCGGTCGGCGAACTCCAGATGTAGGCCTCTCTCCTCGAGTACGTCGGCCACCAGTTGTCCGTCGGCTCCGGTGCCTGTCAGGGTCAGCACGATCTTGGTGGGATCGTGCATCAGCAATGCCGGTGAGCGGTCAGCGATCTCGTGACCGACGCCCCCGAGACCGGGTACCTGATGGAATCTGTCCCGCGCCTCATGAGCGAGCCGAATTGCCTGGTCGAGTAATTCAGTGCCGCGTTCCTGGAGCAGATCGCGGGCGAGGTCGATGCTGGCCAGAATGGCTCCTGACGGACTGGTGGTGTGCAATCCCTCGAACGCGGCGTCGAGACGCTCGAGATCGATGCGCTCGCCCTGGGCCAACACCATGGAGGACTGGGTGAACCCGGTGATGTGCTTATGAATGCTCGTCACCAGAACATCGGCACCGGCCGCGATGGCATGCGGCGGCAACTCCGGGTGAAATCCGAGATGGGCGCCCCAGGCCGCATCGACTGTCAGCGGGATACCGTGCGCGTGCGCCAGTTCGGCATGTGCGGCCACATCCGAGACACCACCGACGTAGCTCGGTTCGACGAGCATCACGGCCTTTGCGTCCGGGTGCTGCTCCAACGCCGCCGCTACCCGACTGACGGGCATGCCGGCGGTCAGGCCGGTCTGCTCGTCGACATCCGGGCGAATCCAGACTGGTATCAGTCCGGCCAGAACGATGCCGAAGAACAGTGACTTTGGATGGTGCGGGCCACGATCACCTTGTCGCCCGGCTTGCCGACGGTCAGGCAGATCGCCTCATTGCCGTGCGACGATCCCTGCACGGAGAAGCCGCACCAGTCGGCACCCCACAGTCCGGCGCCCAGACGTTCGGCCGCGACGAGTCGCTTGGTCGAGGCACGACGATTTTCGACGCCGCCGTAATGCGGAACGTCGAGTGCCAGGAAGTCGTCGATCAGATCCGGATTGCGCTTATGTCCGGGAACCGTGAACGGCGTACCGGCATTGGCCAGAAAGCTCCGGTATGCGTCGTACAACGGGGTTTCGCTCATCGCGGCGGTCCTCCAGCGATCGGCCACAGCAGAGCTGGGCGGATTACTTACGAGAGCCGCCCAGACCGCCGAGTGCGCGGGCAGGGCCCTTTACGTCATGCTCTGCTAGCTTAGCCCACCGGAGACCGATCGGAAGGACGCCACCATGGGTTCCCACTTGGCTGTCCTGGCCTCCCTGGCGCTCGCCATCTGCTTCAGCCCGGAAACCCTGGTGCTCGGTCTGGTCATCGCGAATGACCGGAAGGTGCCACGCCTGACTGCCTTCGCCTTCGCGATCGGCGCCGTTGCCGGCATCGCCTTTGCCACAGGTATCGGACTGTGGATTGCGCATGCCTCAGGTGCAGACATGGCCACTCGTCACGGTTCGTGGCCCGGGTTCGTTGTCCGGATTGTGATTGCCGCCGCCCTGCTGGTACTTGGCGCCTCGCGGGCGGTGAATGCGTTTCGGAAGAAGCCGATCTCGGACGTTTCCCAACCCGATCAGAAGCCAGGCACGTTGCGGGTTGCGCTGACCCGGCGATTTCCGAAGCTCATGTACCGCATGGACCCCGATGCCGATCTGACTGTCTCCCAGCGAATCGGCCGCGCCGGCTTGGCCGGCTTCGCGATCTGCGGGCTGCACCCGAAGGTGTTCCCGATCGCGATTGCCGCGGGGCATCAGATCGTTCAGATCGCCGATCCTTCCGAGCGCAGTCTGGGCATCGTGGTTTTCGCCGTGATCTCGGTTGTTCCGGCGGTGCTACCTGCCATCATCGAACTGGTGAAACCCGGTGCGATCACCGGTATCAAACAGGGCTACGAACGTGTCATGAAGGATCATGGTCGCTGGATCACCGCCGTGCTACTGCTGGGTGCCGGAGCATTCGTCGCCCACGATGCGTGGCGTTTGATGCCCGGGCGGTAGCGGACCAGACGAAGGAGCGCACGATGCAGGTAGTCCTGGCCGATGAGGTCGAGCCGATTGTCGCGGGGCTTCTCGGCGGTATCTCGATCAGAAGTGGTCCGACTGTTGAGCAGGTGACGGTTCTGGACTCCATCACCCGGCATCTGTGGGGCCGGGACGATATCGACGTACACAATCTAAAGCCGCTATCGAGTGCCGAAGTCGCGAAGGCCCTTACCAGGCCGCAGGCGCGTCTACGTTTCGCCGAGATCATGATGACGCTCGAACTATGTCGGCATCCCATCTCGAAAGAACAGGTGGACCGGGCGCAGAAATACGTCGCGGCGTTGGGTATCGATGATGTGGAGATCGAGACAACCCGTACCGCCCTCGTGAAGGGCGCTGAGGCGGCCGCGACGGACCTGGAACGTTTCTATCAACAGATCCTGCCGGAGATCTCAGAGATCTCCCTTCGCGATCGTTACCTCCGTCTGGACAAGCCTGACCCGGCGCTTGCCGCCCGGCTCAGAAAATTGCGGGAACTTCCCGAGGACTCGTTGGGTTATCAGTACTTAGAGTTTTACCGCCGCAACAACATTGAGCTTCCCGGAGATGACACCCATCTTCCCGCCCACTACGTCAACCACGATATGAACCACGTCATTACCGGTTACGAGCCGACGGCACCCGGGGAGATCGCCAGATCAGGATTCCTGCTGGCGGCCAATGACTCGCACCATAACTGGCTCGAATTTCTGCTGACCCTGTCTATTCACGAATCAGGTGTGCTGAACCACGGTGACATCCGTGCGAAAGTGGCCACGCTGGATCGGGAGGGCGTTCCTGAGTTTCTCGGCGAAGGCCTCGAGCGGGGTGCCACATGCACGGTGGATCTCAGTCAGGTCGATCATCTCGCCATCGCACATCTGCCACTGGAACAGGTGCGCGAGAATTTTTCGGTCGCGCCACTGCGATCCGCGCCGATGTAACCACCCGTCTCACTGCAGGGCGATGATGGCCAGCTGCGCGAGCGCGGCGGCTAGCGCGAGGATCAGCAATACCGTCACCCGCGGGCTGGCATAGACGCGAATGAACGGCTGGGTCGGAAACGAGAAGGTCTCCTCGACGCCGAGCAACTTGTACTTGTGGGCGTCTTCGAAGGTGGGATCGACCACCATCTTCATCATGTCGCGACGCGAGCGGTAGCGCATGAAGCCCACGATGGACCACCCCGGATCCGGGCCCACCTTCCAGGCGTCGACGTAACCGCCGACTTTGCGCGCGGCCAATGCAGGATGACCGCCGTTTTTGATCAGTCGCGGCATGAACGCTTTCGAGTAGGCCTTCATCATGTCGCTCGCGGGAACCTGTGCCCCGGAGTCGGGGTCGGTCACCATGGTGTCGGGCACCCGCACCAGGTTGGCCATGACGAACTCCCGGCCGTCATCGGCTTCAAGAAATGTGCGCACGATCGACAGGTCGTTAATCTCGCCGGCGCCCTGGGCCTCGGCCTGGGCCAGCATGGTGTCGATCTCCGCCTGGGTCAGCGGGCCGCGCCAACTGTCATAGAAAAGGCGGAAAACCACGTAAAGCGCGGCTGCCACCAGCCAGACCCACCATCCGGACATGAAAATCTCCTCTCGGGCGTCGCGCCCAAGTGTGCCGGTAGTTGCCTCGGAAAGCATGTTCTGGGGTGCCGGGAACAAATCCTGCAGCCGGGTGGTTACGACTACTGACAACTTGAGTCGATCACACTCAACTGTTGGTTGACAGCTGACGCCGCCTCCAGCAAGCTTGAGTCTAGTTCGCTCAGATCAGCAGCGGTTATCAGAGAAATTCGTATCAGGGAATTACCTAGTAGGAGGAATACAACATGGCTCGTGCGGTCGGAATCGACCTCGGGACCACCAACTCTGTCGTCGCGGTTCTCGAGGGTGGCGACCCTGTCGTCGTCGCCAACTCCGAGGGATCCCGCACGACCCCGTCTGTGGTGGCCTTTGCACGTAACGGCGAGGTGCTGGTCGGCCAGCCCGCCAAGAACCAGGCGGTGACTAACGTCGACCGCACGATCCGGTCGGTCAAGCGCCATATGGGCACCGACTGGTCCGTCGAGATCGACGGCAAGGACTACACCGCCCAGGAGATCAGCGCTCGTACGCTGCAGAAACTGAAGCGCGACGCGGAAAGTTACCTCGGCGAGGACATCACCGATGCGGTCATCACGGTGCCGGCGTACTTCAATGACGCCCAGCGCCAGGCGACCAAGGAAGCCGGCCAGATCGCGGGCCTCAACGTCCTGCGCATCGTCAACGAACCCACTGCCGCGGCTCTCGCCTATGGCATGGACAAGGGCAATAAGGAACAAACCATCCTGGTCTTCGACCTCGGCGGCGGCACCTTTGACGTCTCGCTGCTGGAGATCGGCGACGGGGTCGTCGAGGTCCGCGCCACCTCCGGTGACAACCACCTCGGCGGCGACGACTGGGATGACCGGATCGTCGATTGGCTCGTCGACAAGTTCAAGGCCTCGGCTGGTATCGATCTGACCAAGGACAAGATGGCCATGCAGCGGCTGCGTGAAGCCGCCGAGAAGGCCAAGATCGAGCTGAGCTCGGGTCAATCCACGTCGATCAACCTGCCCTACATCACCGTCGACGCCGACAAGAACCCGCTGTTCCTCGACGAGCAGCTGACCCGCTCTGAGTTCCAGAAGATCACCCAGGATCTGCTGGACCGCACCCGCGCGCCGTTCCAGCAGGTCATTAAAGATGCCGGAATTTCGGTGTCCGATATCGACCACGTGGTGCTGGTGGGTGGCTCCACCCGGATGCCCGCAGTGACCGACTTGGTCAAGGAACTGACCGGGGGCAAGGAGCCCAATAAGGGCGTCAACCCTGACGAAGTCGTCGCGGTGGGCGCGGCGCTGCAAGCCGGTGTGCTCAAGGGCGAGGTCAAGGACGTGCTGTTGCTCGACGTCACGCCGCTGAGCCTGGGTATCGAGACCAAGGGCGGTGTGATGACCAAGCTCATCGAGCGCAACACCACCATCCCGACCAAGCGGTCAGAGACCTTCACCACCGCCGATGACAATCAGCCGTCAGTGCAGATCCAGGTGTTCCAGGGAGAGCGTGAGATCGCGGCGCACAACAAGCTGCTCGGCAGCTTCGAGCTGACCGGTATCCCGCCGGCTCCGCGCGGCGTGCCCCAGATCGAGGTCATCTTCGACATCGACGCCAACGGCATCGTGCACGTCACGGCCAAGGACAAGGGCACCGGTAAGGAGAACACGATCAAGATCCAGGAAGGCTCCGGCATTTCCAAGGAGGAGATCGACCGGATGATCAAGGATGCCGAGGCGCACGCCGACGAAGACCGCAAGCGCCGCGAGGAGGCCGACGTCCGCAACCAGGCGGAGTCGCTGGTCTACCAGACGGAGAAGTTCGTCACCGAACAGCGGACCAACGAAGCGGGCACGAAGGTTCCCGAGGAAACCCTCGCCAAGGTCGACGAGGCCATTGCCGAGGCCAAGACCGCCCTGGGCGGCTCGGACATCGGGGCGATCAAGTCGGCCATGGAGAAGCTGGGTCAGGAGAGTCAGTCTCTCGGCCAGGCCATCTACGAGGCGGCGCAGGCCGAGCAGGCCGCGAGCGGCGGTGCCGCAGGCGGTTCCTCGGATGACGACGTGGTGGATGCCGAGGTCGTTGAGGACGATCAGGAGACCAAGTGACCCATCCGGATCATGACCGGGATCGCGACGAACCGGTGACTGTCACCGATAAGCGCCGCATCGACCCGAAGACCGGAGAAGTCCGCGAAGGTTCCCCCGCCGGCCCGGCCCCCAACGGGCCGGCGTCGGGGCCCTTCGCGGGTGAAACTCCGGAGGAAGCCGACAAGGCGGCGGAACTGCTCGGTGATCTGCAGCGGGTTCAGGCCGACTTCGCCAATTACCGCAAGCGCGCATTACGCGATCAGGAGTCGGCCGGCGAACGCGCGAAGGCAGTCGTGGTCAGCCAACTGCTTCCGGTGCTCGATGATCTCGAGCGCGCCCACAGCCACGGCGACTTAGAGACCAGTCCGCTCAAAGCAGTGGCCGACAAACTGGTTGCCGTGCTGACCGGGCTGGGTCTGGTGGGCTTCGCAGTCGAAGGTGAGGAGTTCGACCCGTCCCTGCATGAGGCCGTGCAACACGAGGGTGAGGGCTCCAACCCCGTCATCGGACACGTCATGCGGCGTGGCTACCGACTCGGCGACCAGGTGCTGCGACACGCACTCGTCGGCGTGGTCGACACGATCGTGTCCGACCAACCCGCAGAATCAGATCAATAACCACGGCGAGGAGGTGACGCAGCATGGTTCAACGGGAATGGGTTGAAAAGGATTTTTATAAGGTGCTCGGCGTCTCCTCGGATGCCAAAGAGGATGAGATCAAGCGGGTCGCCCGCAAGTTGCTCGCCGAGAATCATCCCGACCGCAACCCGAATGACCCCGCGGCCGAGGAACGGTACAAAGCCGTCGGCGAGGCCAAGGACGTCCTGCTCGATCAGGCCAAGCGCAAGGAGTACGACGAAACCCGCCGGATGTTCGCCGGCGGCGGTTTCGGTCGCCGCTTCAACGGCGGCGGAGGCGGCGGCTTCAGCCCGGGAGATGACGGCGCCGGCGCGTTCAATCTCAACGATCTGTTCGGCCAAGCCGGGCAGGACGGTGGTGCCAACATCGGCGACCTGTTCGGCGGGTTGTTCGGCCGTGGCGCGGCGCCCCGACCCAGCCGACCGCGGCGTGGCAAGGACTTGGAGACCGAGACCCAACTCGACTTCCTGGAGGCCACCAAGGGTGTGGCCATGCCTCTGCGGATGACCAGCCAGGCGCCATGCACCAACTGTCATGGCAGTGGAGCGCGTCCGGGCACCAGTCCGAAGGTGTGCTCCAGTTGCAATGGATCCGGTGTGATCAACCGCAATCAGGGCGCATTCGGGTTTTCTGAACCGTGCACCGATTGCCGGGGAAGTGGTTCGCTGATCGAGCATCCCTGCGATGAGTGCCGCGGTACCGGGGTCACCACTCGCGATCGCACCATTACCGTTCGGATTCCTCCGGGCGTGGATGACGGTCAGCGGATCAGGCTCGCAGGGCAGGGCGAGGCCGGACTGCGAGGTGCGCCGTCAGGCGATCTCTATGTCACCGTGCATGTGCGTCCGGACCGGGTATTCAGTCGTGACGGCGATGATCTGACGGTTGCTGTCCCGGTAAGCTTCACTGAATTAGCCTTGGGCACAACGCTTTCCGTTCCCACCCTTGATGGCAAGGTCGGTGTGAAGGTGCCGAAGGGTACAGCCGACGGGCGAATTCTGCGCGTGCGAGGACGCGGTGTGCCCAAGCGCAGCGGGGGTAGCGGTGACCTGCTGGTCACTGTCAAGGTTGCGGTGCCGCCTAAGCTCGAAGGTGATGCACTCGAGGCATTGGAGGCCTATTCCGCAGCCGAGAAAGCCAGTGGCTTCGACCCGCGCGCGGGGTGGGCAGGTAACCGGCCATGAGCACATTCCTGATCTCGGTTGCCGCCGAGTTGGCCGGGATGCACGCCCAGACGTTGCGCACCTACGACCGTCTGGGACTGGTCAGCCCCGAACGAAGCGCGGGTGGGGGACGTCGCTATTCCGAGCGAGATGTGGAACTGCTCCGTGAGATCCAGCGACTCTCCCAGGATGAGGGCGTGAACCTCGCCGGTATCAAGCGCATCATCGAGCTGACCAACCAGGTTGAGGCCTTGCAGTCACGGATCGAAGAGATCGGCGAGGAAATGGCGGCATTGCGCGCCCGGCCGCGTCGCGACCTCGCGCTGGTGCCCAAGAGTACGGCCGTGGTCGTCTGGCAGCCTCGCCACTCCCGATGAGCGCAACCGGTCCTAGTTGACCCGAATGGTGAATGTCGCGCTGGCCGGCCGACCCGGCACCGCGGTGCTGTAACCACCTTTGCGCAATGCGTTGGTGGGCGCGGTCATCGGCTCGATACCCACCACATCGTCATTGCTGGGGGCGAAGATCTGCACGGCCGGATAACCGTGGCCGAAGATGACCTCGATGCGGCGATCCCCGCCCGAGAGGGCGAACACCGATCCTTGCGGTACTTCGTCGAAACCATCGTCGTAAGTCTTCTCGCCCAATTCCCCGGACATCCCCGGCCAGGTTTCGGTCGCACCGGTTGGTATGCCCCAGTTGTCCACCGGAAGGTGACGCAGCGGCGGGGTTTCCAGTTTCCACTGCGACCGGGGTACGCCCGGGATGGTCAGGTAGGGGTGGAAGCCGAAACACAGCGGGACCGAGGCCGCCGTCGTGGGCGTCACGGTGGTCTCGACGGTCAGCGCCCGATTGTCCAGCGCGATATCGAGTGTCACGACGTGTGGGAACGGGAAGCTGGTTAACAGACGCGGTTGACCGCCGTAGTCAAGGTCGGCGGTGAGCCGGTTCTCGGCGTGCTTGACCAGCCAACCGGGATAGGCCGCCAGCACGCCGTGGATCACCAGACCATGCTCGTCGGAACGCACGCCACCCACGCCGGGGGTCAGGGTCACCGCGCCACCGTCGACGCCGTAGCCGTTTGCGCTCAGACGGTTCGCCCACGGGTACAGAATCGGGATGCCCATGGTCTTACCGGTCCGGAGATAGGCCTGCAGCCCGCGGCGTTGACCGAGCAGCTCGACACCGCCATCGGAAAGCGACGTGCACACCATTCCCGCCGACGGTACAAAAGTAGCGGTGAGGTCGGACGACGGATCCTTCAAGACGATCGAGGGCAGCTGGGCCATTGTCGGATTGTGCCATGGATGACCCGAGCTTGACTAAGAGGACTTCGGAGCACTCGTCCTGGTAATCATCGAGGTTTGGTGTGACCTGTAGGTCGCCGGCACATCTGCGGCGGGTCGAGTACGCCGTCCCGCCGAGCGCGGGGGAAGTTCGCCATGACCCGCTCGATCACCGCGCCGTAGGCGGCCCCGTCATTGAGGACGTCGTGCCGATTCAGATGGCGCAGATATGCATCGATACGGCGTTCCAGTGCCCAGTCCCAGTAGTCACGCCGGGTGTACTGCGAGCACAGGAACTGCCACGCGATGGCCTCGATCTCCTCGGCCGCAACGGCTTTGGTCATTCCTGTTCCTCCAGTCCCTTGCACCTGTGATGTTCATCGCATCACCTGCCCTGCGGGAAGGGACGAAAGTCACCCGATGTAGTGCTGGCAGGCCTCAGCCTCGTCGGCGGACCGCAGACGGGGTTTCAGAGAGCGTGAATTCCCTTGTACGCGACGACGAGACCGATCAGGATGAGGATCGCCCCGATCAGAGCGGCGTGGTTCTTCTCCATCCAGTTCTTCAGCCTGTCCAGGGGTTCGTCGAGTCGCTCGCCGGCGACCAAGCAGCCCAGCACTGGAAGGGCGACCGAGGACGCCGCGATGGCGGTGAAGACGGCCACCGAGGCCCAGGTCTGGGTGGTGCCCAGTTGCGCGGTGCCGATCACCGCTCCGGCGGCGGCGCACATGAACAAGACTTTGGGATTGGCCACCGTCAGGACCGCAGCGGTGATGAACGCCCGGCGCGGTCCGATCGAGGTCAATGACGTCATCCACCCCGGTGCCGCCGCCGGGCGGTTTCGCGTCAGCCAGCGGTACAGACCCCAGGCGATCAGCCCGATGCCGATGGCGATACGTACGTAGGCAGTCCAGTCAGGGGAGTTACCCGCGGCGGCCGTGAGGTCTGACGCGCCGACGAAGCCCGCCGTGACGACGGCGATGCCCAACACCCATCCCGCCAGGAAGGCCGTACTCGTCGGCCGCGGCCGCGGTGTGTGAAGGACCAGGATGCCCGGGATGATCGAGAACGGTGAGAACGCGATGACCAGCGCCAGCGGGATCAACTCGGCGACGTCGGAGCCCAGATTGCTCACCTCGGAAACCTAGCCTGGTGCCCGGCGCAGGGTCCATGCCGGCACCCAGTGCGTCACCTCGCGGCTGTCGACGCCAAAGCTGATCGCATAGGTGACCAGTCCCCACCAGTCGCCTTGTTCGCACAAGCCCCAGCAGCTGAGGCGGCCCGGAACCACTCGGTGCATCTGGAGACCGTGCGGGTGGTAGCGACCGTTCCGATGCGGCGCCCGGGGAAACAGGATGGCCAGATCCACCAGCACCCGCGCCGGCGGCCGCAGCGGGCGTAACGGCGGACGCACCGGCTGGCCGTTGTATCCGATCGCCGCGAGACCGCCTGTCGCCCCCTCCGCCATGTGTCGATCATATGTTCGAATGAGCGATCCTGAACAGATGGCTGAAGGCCCTATCGTGATCCTGGGATAATTCAATAAACTTGAGCGGAACAGACTCAAGGCTGTCGGTGTTGTAATCCTCGACAAGACTAAAAGCAAGAAGGAGGTGCCGTGGACTCGTTCAACCCGACCACGAAGACCCAGGCGGCGCTGACCGCCGCATTGCAGGCCGCCAGTGCAGCCGGCAACCCCGAGATCAGGCCCGCACACCTGCTGCTGGCGCTGCTCAACCAGACCGACGGTATCGCCGGCCCACTGCTGGAGGCGGTCGGGGTCAATCCCGCGACCATTCGCGCCGAGGCACAGGGTCTGGCCGATCGGCTCCCGTCATCCAGCGGCGCGACCTCGCAGCCGCAACTGTCGCGGGAATCCCTGGCGGCGATCAATGCCGCCCAGCAACTGGCCACCGAGATGGACGATGAGTACGTCTCCACCGAGCACCTCTTGGTGGGCCTTGCCACTGGTGATTCAGATGTCGCCAAGTTGCTCACCGGCGCCGGTGCGTCCCCCCAGGCCTTGCGCGAGGCCTTCATCAAGGTTCGCGGCAGCGGGCGGGTCACCAGCGCGGATCCTGAGGCGACGTATCAGGCGTTGGAGAAGTACTCCACTGACCTCACCGCCCGCGCCCGCGAAGGCAAACTCGACCCGGTCATCGGCCGCGATAACGAGATTCGTCGCGTGATCCAGGTGCTGAGCCGACGCACCAAGAACAACCCGGTCCTCATCGGCGAGCCCGGTGTCGGTAAGACCGCGATCGTCGAGGGTTTGGCCCAGCGCATCATCGACGGCGACGTGCCGGAGAGCCTGCGCGACAAGACCGTCGTCTCCCTGGACATGGGGTCCATGGTGGCCGGCGCGAAGTATCGCGGCGAGTTTGAGGAACGCCTCAAGGCCGTCCTCGACGACATCAAGAATTCGGCCGGGCAGATCATTACCTTCATCGACGAACTGCACACGATCGTGGGTGCGGGTGCCACCGGTGAGGGCGCAATGGATGCCGGCAACATGATCAAGCCGATGCTCGCCCGCGGCGAGCTGAGGATGGTCGGCGCCACCACGCTCGAGGAGTACCGCAAGTACATCGAGAAGGACGCCGCGTTGGAACGCCGTTTCCAGCAGGTGTTCGTGGGCGAGCCGTCGGTGGAGGACACCGTGGGCATCCTGCGTGGTCTGAAGGACCGCTACGAAGTGCATCATGGCGTGCGGATCACCGACTCTGCACTGGTGGCCGCTGCCACTCTGTCGGACCGCTACATCACCAGCCGATTCCTGCCGGATAAGGCCATCGACCTCGTTGACGAGGCCGGATCGAGGCTGCGGATGGAGATCGACTCCCGTCCCGTCGAGATCGACGAGGTGGAACGTCTGGTGCGGCGCCTCGAGATCGAGGAGATGGCGCTCGAGAAGGAAGAGGACGCCGCGTCGGCGGAACGGCTGGAGAAGTTGCGCGCCGAACTGGCCGACCAGAAGGAGAAGCTCTCGGAGCTCACGACTCGTTGGCAGAACGAGAAGAACGCCATCGATATCGTCCGCGATCTCAAGGAACAGTTGGAGACCCTGCGTGGGGAATCCGAGCGCGCTGAGCGGGATGGTGATCTGGCCAAGGCCGCCGAGCTGCGCTACGGGCGGATCCCGGAGATCGAGAAGCAACTCGACGCTGCGCTTCCGCAGGCGGAAGCCCAGGCGAACGTCATGCTCAAGGAAGAGGTCGGACCCGATGACATCGCCGATGTGGTGGCGGCGTGGACGGGTATTCCGGCCGGACGGCTGCTGGAGGGCGAGACCGCCAAACTGCTGCGCATGGAGGATGAACTCGGCAGGCGGGTCGTCGGCCAGCGCAAGGCCGTGCAGGCCGTTTCGGATGCGGTGCGCCGCAGCCGGGCCGGTGTGGCCGACCCCAACCGGCCCACGGGTTCGTTTCTGTTCCTGGGCCCCACCGGCGTCGGCAAGACCGAACTTGCCAAGGCGCTGGCCGACTTCCTGTTCGATGACGAGCGGGCGATGGTCCGCATCGACATGAGCGAGTACGGGGAGAAGCACTCCGTCGCGCGTCTTGTCGGTGCCCCTCCGGGCTACATCGGTTACGACCAGGGCGGCCAGCTCACCGAGGCGGTGCGCCGTCGTCCCTACACCGTGGTGTTGTTCGACGAGGTCGAGAAGGCTCACCCGGACGTGTTCGACGTACTGCTGCAGGTACTCGACGAAGGACGGCTGACCGATGGTCAGGGCCGGACGGTCGATTTCCGCAACACCATCCTCATCCTGACGTCCAACCTCGGGTCCGGCGGTAGCGAGGATCAGGTGATGGCGGCGGTACGGTCGGCGTTCAAGCCTGAGTTCATCAACCGTCTTGACGATGTGCTGATCTTCGAGGGTCTCAAGCCCGACGAACTGGTCCAGATCGTCGATATTCAGCTGGCCCAGCTGCAGAAACGACTGGCTCAGCGGCGCCTGGATCTGCAGGTGTCGCTGGAGGCCAAGGAATGGCTGGCCGAGCGCGGATTCGACCCGGTCTACGGCGCCCGACCGCTGCGCAGACTGGTTCAGCAGGCCATTGGTGATCAACTTGCCAAGCTGCTGCTGGCCGGCGAGGTGCATGACGGTGACGTGGTGGGTGTCAATGTGGCGCCGGACGGCGAAGGCCTGATCCTGGGCTGATTTCGTCCTGTCGCGGACAATGGTGACCCTGTTGTGATCTGCGGGGCCTCTCGGTGAACGCCGGTGAACCGTTACGCTACGACTAATGGTCCCGTTTTGGTTCACGCTGTCCGCACTCTGTTTCGTGGGTGCGGCGGTATTGCTGTACATCGATATCGGGCGACGCCGTGGACTGGGCCGGCGCCGCAAGTCGTGGGCGCGTTCGCACGGGTTCGATTACGAGCAGGAATCCACCGAGATCGTCGACCGCTGGAAGCGCGGTGTGATGTCGACCGTCGGCGAGGTCAGTGCCCGCAATGTGGTGCTCGGCCAGATCCGCGGCGAAGCGGTCTATGTGTTCGATCTCGAGGATGTTGCGACGGTCGTGGCGTTGCACCGCAAGATCGGCACCAACGTCATCATGGATCTGCGGCTCAAGGGCCTCAAGGAACCGCGGGAGAACGACGTCTGGTTGCTCGGAGCGATCGGTCCCCGAATGGTCTACTCCAACAATCTCGACGCCGCCCGCCGCGCCTGCGATCGCCGAATGGTGACCTTCGCCCACACCGCTCCGGACTGCGCCGAGATCATGTGGAACGAGGAGAACTGGACGCTGGTGGCCATGCCGATATCGGCCACCCGAGCCCAATGGGACGAAGGTCTTCGAACGGTTCGCCAATTCAACGACCTGCTGCGTGTGCTGCCGCCCATCCCGGCACAGGCCGCAGCAGCGCAATCTGCCGCCCGACGTAATGCCGCACCGAGTCGCCCGCAGGCACTTCCCCAGGGGCGCAGCGACGCTCCGCCGATCCTGCAGCCGCGACCCGGTACCCAGGCACCCAACTACCAACTGTGACCCCTCCCACGGGCCGCTGATCGCCGGTCCGACCTCGGGCTAGGGAGAATAGGACGAGGCCGTGACCGCACCTGAGCTCAACGCCGCCGACCGCACCGAACTCGCCGGCCTGGTTCGTCAGCTATCGGTGGTGTTCGGTCGCGTCACGCTGTCCTCCGGTAAGGAGGCTGACTACTACGTTGATCTGCGCCGGGCGACACTGCACCACCGGGCCGCCCCACTGATCGGAAGTTTGATGCGTGAACTCACCGCGGACTGGGACTACGCGGCGGTCGGCGGGTTGACCCTCGGCGCAGATCCGGTGGCGACCGCGATTATGCACGCGCCGGGTCGGCCGATCGATTGCTTCGTAGTGCGTAAAGCAGTGAAAACCCATGGGCTGCAACGTCTTATCGAAGGAACAGACGTAGTCGGCAAGCGGGTTCTGGTGGTCGAGGACACCAGCACCACCGGCGGTTCGGCGTTGACTGCGGTGCGCGCCGTGCGTGATGCCGGCGCCACGGTGATCGGCGTGGCAACCGTGGTGGACAGGGCCACCGGCGCCGCCGCGGCGATTGAGGCTGAGGGCGTGCCCTACCGCAGCATCCTCGGGCTTGCCGAACTCGACCTGCCGGAGCAGTGACCAAACGGGCCCGGGTGCATGAGTTCCCGGAGCCGGACGAGCACCCGGAATCGGATA
>Ga0164294_10001444_pt1 | contig 22093 bp, 19 predicted proteins | sample GEODES005metaG_FD_111479 | JGI IMG/M metagenome (GOLD analysis project Ga0164294, IMG submission 111479) | Oligotrophic lake water microbial communities from Sparkling Lake, Wisconsin, USA - GEODES005 metaG | ecosystem: Environmental > Aquatic > Freshwater > Lake | place: USA: Sparkling Lake...
GTTCCCACACAAATAGAAAGCATCCTCGTGTTTTAGCGGGTTTTCAGGAGAAGAGCGGGGGCAGAAGTCATGAAAAAGATCAAGGTGGATGAGTGGAGTGGGTCGGCTGCCGTGTGGCTGATGAATTGGCGATTTGCTCACGCCGCCACCTACTTGGCGCAGGGACCTCCCCCGCTCCTTTTTTGCGGGTCCGCCGGTGCCATTTGACTCGGCGGGATGCGAGACTTTCCCGAAAGCGTGGATTTCATTCGTCAATTGCTGAAAGTGGGGGATATTGAGCGGAATCCCCTCAGTTTAAATGGACTCTCCCACCACCACTCTGATGGAACCTTATCCGCGTAGTCCTCAACCCGATGAATGGGGAATCGGCCAAGTCCTGTAGGTAACGGATCGTCGCGTCCGTCTTCGGGAATACGGAGCGTTCGGTGAAATGAAATCCGGCTGAATCGACCAACCATGATTTCATCAAATTCTTGCGAGACATACTTCAAGCGAACCGCCAGGCTTTTTTACAGCATAGCTCACTTGAGGTGCATCAGTGTTTGTGTTCTCAGTGTCTGAATTCACTTTCATCGAAAAATTTGAGAGGTCGCCGATTTGAGCCACTCCACTCTGCTGGTGTGGGATAGTTGCTAGTTTTCAGTGTTCAGTTTTTAGGGAAGAGGAAGAAGTGCCCCGTCGTCGCGGTGTTAAGCCGGGCTAGTTGAGTGATCAAAATGAGGTTGGAGTTTCGGTTGGCGGTGTTTCAGAAAGGCGTTTATCGCTTGGGTTTCTTGAGTGCCTTTCTTGCCTTGGTTTCGAGTTTCTTGACGCTTTCCACGGTGGGCAGCTCCTCGGGCATGGTGCCGCCGAGTTCCTTGATGGTTTGGCGGACTTTGGCTCCGACATCGCGGTGGGCTTTGTTGGCCTTGTCCTTGCCAGTGATTTTCTCGCGACGGAGTTTTTCCTCGGCTTGGGTGGCGCGGAAGAGATTGGCAGCGAGTTCGGTGCTGCCCATATGGTCGAGAATCTGCTCGTTTTTCTGCAAACCCTTGCGGCGATGGATGTCCTTGGCTCCAAGACCACCGTAGAGCCCCATATAGCCATGGTTTTGAAAGATGGCGTAGTCGCGCGGCTCAATGACCCCGGCATCCTTCGCGGCATCCGCAAGCTGGCTATTGTGCGCGCGCAATTCGGAGCGGATGGCGAGGCGGCGTTGTTCTTCGATCTCAGCATCGCTCAATTCCTGCCTGCGGGTCTGGATGGCGAAGTAGGTCTGGCCTTGGGCGACGATTTCCTTCGAAGGATCAGCGTTCTGAATGACGAGGTAGCAGGCGTAGCGCGACATCATCACGGTCTTTGCCGGTCGCCTCGCGCCTTTGCCAACTTTGATCATATCGGTGACCTCAACGAAATGATCGTCCATTCGCTGCCCACTGTTGAAACAGGCGGTGCGGGCGGACTCGATGACGGACTGGAAATTCCGGTAATCGGCATAATCGAGCACTTTGGCGAAGTCCCGGCTGGACCAGAACTCGTTGCCCGCCGGGTTGGTGCGGCGGATGGACTCGAATGGCGTGATTTGCTGGCTCATGGTTTCAGGCGGGGGTTGCGAGTTTCGAAGGGTGGTGTTTGGGGAAGAGGAAAAGATGTGGCCGAGGTGGCATGGTGAAGGCGAATGGGAGGGTCAGTGGGCAGGGCCAGTCTTCACATGGTAACATTTCATGACAGCGGTACAGACCTTTAGTCAGCAGTTCGATTTCCCATACAAATAGTAAGCGTCATCGAATTTTTGAGGATTATCGGGGAGAGGGCGGGGTGATTAGGTAATGAGGTGATGAAGGTCAGCCGCGCAAGCAGGTTTTCATCCAGATGAAAGCCCTTCACGCGAGAGCGGCGATTTGAAAGTGATTCGCCATCAAACGCGGCGCCCAATCCATGCAGGCTAATACGTCCTCGCGGGTCGGGGCTGGATACTCCTGAAGAACATCCTCAACGGTGTCTCCCGCGGGCAGAAACTCCATCACTGGTTGCACCGTGATGCGGGTTCCCCTCACCACGGGGCGTCCGTTGCAGATCGCCGGATCAATCGTGATTAAATCTTTCATGAGCAAACCATGCGGATGGTAGAGGGGATTTGCAAGCTGGGTGAATCAGTCCTTCGCATTCTGCCGACCTACTTTCCTGAAAGCGTGGATTTCATTCGTCAATTGCTGAAAGTGGGGGATATTGAGCGGAATCCCCTCAATTGCAATGGACTCTCCCACCACCACTTTTCTTGGAATCCTTCGGGACCGTGTTGAAGCGCTTCGAGCTGCTGGAAATCTCAGCGAAGCACTCCACGCGGCAAACGCAGCCGTCGAGAAGGCCCAACAATCCCTCGATCCCGACCTTGATAGCATCGATGTGTTTGCCTCGGCGCTCGAAATCCGTGGGGACATTCACCGCGAATTTTCCCATCTTGAACTCGCAAGGGATGACTACCGCCAAGCGATCGATCAACTCGAAGACCGGCCAGACCGCAACGACCAGATTGGCCGGCTTCATGCGGGGCTGGGTGCTGCATACGATGGACTCGGACTCGAAGAAAAAGCGGCCAATCATTGGCATCAGGCGATCGATCATTTTCAGCTCTGCGAGCCGCCGCTGATGCTCGACATCGCTGGGATGTCCAACAACCTTGGATTTCTTGCGAAGGCGAAGGGTGACATCGAGACGGCAGAGGCTCACTTTCTGAGGGCGCTTGAGATTCTCCACTCGCAACTCGGGCAGGATCACGAACTCACCGCGACGGTTTCTAGCAACTTGGGAGCGCTCTATCAGACGTCCGGATTTCGCGAACAGTCGCGTGAGATGCACATGATCGCCCTGGAGACTCGCCGAAAGCTGCTAGGGGAAAACCACCCAGATACCGCGCAGTCCCACAACAATCTCGCGCTTGCGTTGTTAGCAACGGGTGATCGGCCATGGGCCCGCAGGCATTTTGAGCAGGCCCTCGCCAGCTACGAGGCGCTTGGTGTCGTTTTTGCAGACGATCTTGAGGCAGTGGCATCGAATTATTGCGGATTTCTGCGCGAGGAGGGTGAGGGACAGCTGGCAGATCGGATCGCTGCTAGAGTTCGCAAAGTGGTGGAGCTGCGAAATGGGGGAGCAGCGCCGGCTCGGGAAATGGCAGAGCACTCGAATTGAAGCGTGGTGGGTTACGGATGATGTTGCGCGGTGCGTGGTGCGTGGGATTGGATCGCTGACCTTGGAATCGGAGATCCCACGCTTGCATGATTTGAGTGGAACGCTAAAACAACGGCAGAGACCCTTGTGAAGAGCTATTTTCTCCGACGCCTGCTACTGATTCCACCGACGTTGGTTGGGATCACCATGCTCGTGTTTGCAATCACGCGGTTTGTCCCCGGTGGGCCACTCGACCGCATGTTGCAAGAAGCATCTCGGGGGGCAGACCAAGGCGGCAAGCGCTCGGCATCCAACCAAGCACAAGGCGGTCTGAGCGAGGAACAACTTGAGGAGCTTGAAGAGCAGTTCGGCCTCGATCAGCCGGTGCTAAGCGCCTATGGCCAGTGGCTTGGCATCGTGCCGCGCGAGGTGCACCTGTCCAAAGGTGAGTATGGAGATCGCGGCGATGAACGGATCGGCAGTGACCTTGATCCCGCAGTGACCGCCGCCGTGGTGCTGCGGGGGGATGGCCGTGCCGTGCGAGTCACCCGCCGTGACGAGGTCGTGATTTCCGCAACCTTTGTACAAAGCGGAAAACCCATCGAAGGCGAGGGCTGGAAAGTCCGCTACGAGACCGAGTCCGACCGACAAGAGCGCTACCGCCGGAGGAATTCGGGGAATGGCACGGCGCCCGCCTATGCACCACGGGTGGTGATCTATCAGACGCGTTACTCTGGGATTCTGCAGGGCAATCTCGGCCGTTCGACCGTCTTCGGCGACCCGGTGCATCAAATGATTTTCGATAGGATGCCGATTGCCGCCTATTTCGGCCTGCTAACGGCCATCATCACCTACGCGATCTGCCTTCCGCTCGGTGTGCTCAAGGCGCTCAAGCACCGAACCTGGATCGACACGACAAGCTCGGTACTCATTTTTCTCGGCTATTCGATTCCTGGCTTTGCGCTTGGGGCGATCCTTCTCGTTCATCTGGGTGCCCGGATGAATCTTTTCCCGCTCTTTGGCCTAACCAGTCCGGGGTTCAGCCAACTTGACCACTGGGCTCAGCTCAAAGACATCGCACATCACACGGTGCTTCCGCTGCTTTGCTATGTGATCGGTTCGTTTGCCATGCTCACCATGCTCACCAAGAACAGCCTGATGGACAACCTCGCGGCTGACTATGTGCGCACTGCGGTGGCCAAAGGCGCAAGCTATCGCAGAGCCGTTTTTACCCACGCATTTCGGAACTCCATGATTCCAGTGGCTACGAGCCTTGGCAGTTTGGTCGAAATTTTTATCGGTGGCTCGATACTCATCGAAACGGTTTTTGACATTCAAGGGTTCGGCCTTCTCCAGTACCAGGCGGTCATTGCACGTGACGTGCCGGTCATCATGGGCACGCTGACCGTCGCGGCTTTTCTCATGCTGCTCGGGCAGGTCATTTCTGACTTCTTGGTGGCCATGGTCGACCCAAGGATTAAATTCGAGTAACCATGAGGCTGTTAGGAATTGCATCGATCATGTTGGGTGCGCTTGCCGCCACCGGGCAATGCATGGACCTCGCGTTGCCGACGGTGCGCTGGTTTTTCGATGTGAGTCGGGAGTTGCCTCTGTCAGGCGGTGGGTTTCTGTGGTTTGGTTGGCTTTGCACGGCACTTCTCATCGTGGGTGGTATTTTTCTAGTCGTTCGCTCGTTCACTGCGGGCCCTCGCAATCCGGTCACGGTGCGGCGCATCCGCCGATTTTGTGAAATCAAACGTGGGTATTACTCGTTGATCATTTTGCTCGCACTCGGCGGTCTAGCAGCGATGGACCAGGCGATCGTGGGCAAGCGGGCTCTCGCGGTGCGCTATCATGGTGCATGGATCTTTCCGGCGTTTTTGCCAACGGACCTGAAAAACAAAGACTTCGGCGAGACTGGCGAGACGGCGGAGGCCCCTGCGGATTACCGAAAGCTCAAACGGGCGTGGGAGACTTCTCGCACGAATCGGGTCATTCTGCCACTCATCCCATACGACCCTACGGGCGACACACTTCCGCCGCGCTCGAGGGCGCTCGTCAAGCGTGGCGATCTCTACTCGGAAGGTAGTGGGCGGCCGTATTGGGGGCTGGTTGCGAAGTATCTCGATGTCGCGGAGGGGAAAATGCATCTGCGCTATACCATGCGCAATGGAGTTCTAACTGGGCCAGTTGATGGTTGGAATAGCGAGGGGCTGCCGGTTTATTCAGGCGAGTACCGCGATGGGGAATTGGTCTCGGATCACTACACGGGCGACGGGACCAAAGAGGCGTTCCTCTCGTGGGAGAGTAGTGAACTGAGAGCGGTGAAATATCACCCAGCTCCACCGCTCCCGGAGGAGGGCAATTGGTTAGGAACTACCTCTCAAGGATACGATGTGCTGGCTTACCTTTATGGAGGATTGCAGGTCAATTTCAAAGCCGCGCTGATTTATCTGCCGATCGTGTATCTCATCGGAATAAGCATTGGGATGATGATGGGGTACTTCGGCGGTTGGTTTGACATGATCGCCCAGCGGTTGATTGAAATTTTTTCTAACATGCCGTTCCTTTTCATCGTGATCATTTTTTCGAGCCTCGTTCCGGATCGCTTCAAAGGTCTACCCGTGATCATGACCATCTTGATTGCATTCGGTTGGATCGGCATGACCTATCTCATGAGAACCGCTGCGTACCGAGACCGCGAGCGTGATTACATCTCTGCGGCGAAGGTTTTGGGCGCGAGCACACCACGGATCGTGTTCAGGCATCTCCTGCCGAATACCATCGCGATCATCGTCACGTTGATTCCATTCACTCTGTCGGGGCTGGTCTTTTCGCTGACTTCTCTCGACTACCTCGGCTTCGGGCTTCCAGCGGAGTATGCGACGTGGGGGCGCTTGTTGAATGACGGGCTATCCAATCTCTCGGCGCCGTGGCTCGTCACCTCGACGTTCATCGTTCTTGTAGGTTTATTGGTTCTAATCACTTTCATCGGCGAGGCAGTCCGCGAAGCCTTCGATCCCAAGAAGTTCACCTACTACCGTTGATGCAAAAACTCCTAACATCGCTGGTATTGATCGGGCTTGCCCTGACCGGCTGCCGTCGTGAGACGAAGGACGTAGCGCATGGCCTCACCTTTGAGGACTTCGCTCCGGGTTACAATCGCCACATCGAAAACTGGCTCAAGGCGCAACAGGTAGCCACCGAAAAGGATGCGGCTCACGTGGAGGCTCAACTTCTAACTGCAGTGGGCGAAGCAAAGACCGTCCTTGACGCTCGAGCGAAGGCAATCCGCTTGGATCAGGAAAAATGGAGATTCCGGCTCGGCCTCGGAGACTTCTTGAAGGTTGGGAATCCGTCGGAAGTGCCGAGTGATCTGGTTTGGAGTGATGGCATGAATCAGCCGGAGATCGGTGATCCGGCCGCAAAAAAAGGTGGGGTGTTCCGGCGTTTTATTTCCTCATTTCCGCCAACCCTTCGCCCGTTTGGCGAAAATTCAAACCACTCATTTCGGGGTGATCTATACGATTATATCGATTTCCCATTGGTGACTTTACATCCGGAGACCATGGAAATCATTCCCGGCATCGCCAACCAGTGGGCGACCTCTACGGATGGAAGGACGATTTATTTCCGCATCGATCCCGAGGCCCGCTACTCCGATGGGGTCTCAGTTCGCGCGCGTGATTTCCTGCTTTCTGTCTATTTGCGTGTTTCAGACAACATCATTAACCCATACTGGAAGCAATACTATCGGGAAAACATTGCGCAGGTTGCGATGTATGATGATCTAACGGTGTCCATTTCGCTGCCCGAGGCAAAGATTTACGCGCCTGTCTTCGCTGGGGCGATCACGCCTGCGCCACCTCATTTTTATGCCGAGTATGGTCCGGACTATGAAGAGCGTTATCAGTGGCGATTTCCTCCGACGACCGGAGCTTACGAAGTGCGGCCCGAGGACGTTATTAAGGGAGTATCGATCACTCAGACGCGGGTGAAGGACTGGTGGGCGAAAGATCGCAAATACTACCGTTATCGCTTCAATCCGGACAAGCTTGTGCACACGGTCGTCCGTGACGAGTCGAAGGCTTTCGAGTTGTTTCGTGCAGGCGAACTCGACACTTTTTTTCTAACACAACCTCAACTTTGGTATGAGAAGTCGGAGATGGATCCGGTTTATAAGGGTTATATTGAGCGCTACACCTTTTATAGCAAATATCCCAAGGTTCCCCGCGGACTCTATTTGAATGTCAGCAAGCCTTTGTTAGCTGATCGAAACATCCGCATCGGAATCCAGCACGCAATGAACTGGCAGAAGGTCATCGACGTGATGTTCCGTGGTGATTACCAGAGGCTGAATGCCTTCAATGAAGGTTATGCGCTGTTTAGTGATCCCTCGATCGTTGCGCGTCCGTTTTCCATCACTGCGGCGCGCGAGGCTTTCGCGCAGTCTGGATTCACGCGCGAGGGGCGCGATGGGATTCTGACAAGGGCCGATGGCACCCGGCTTTCGGTGTCACTCACCTATCCAGCGACCCCGCAGACGGACCGAATATTCGCGATCCTCAAGGAAGAAGCGAAGGCTTGCGGTTTCGAGGTTCAGATCGATGGACTCGAATACACCGTTTGCTATAAGAAAGAGATGCAGAAACAGCATGAAATGGCTTTCGGGAGTTGGTTGATTTCTCCACCCGTCCCTGACTTCCACCAGTTTTTGCACTCATCGAATGCGGTGGACGAAAATGGCCACCCCAAGCCGCAAACTAACAATATCTTTGCGTGGCATCGCGCGGACACGGACGCCCTCAGCGAGCAGGTGCGCAGCGCGACCACGGTGGATCAACTCAAGGACGCGGCGTGCAAGCTCCAGCGGATCATGCATGATGAAGCGATTTTTGTCCCGGGCTATACCGTGGATTTCGTTAGAATCGGTGCATGGAGATGGGTGAAGTGGCCGGATTGTAAGGAAACGCGATTCAGTCCGCCAGTGGTGTATGATCCACAGGAAGTTTTCGTTTTTTGGGTGGATGACGCGGTGAAGGAGGAGACCCAGCGTGCGAGGCGATCCGGCAATTCCTTTCCCGAGGTGAGCCGATCCATCGAAGATTACCGCGTCAGAGCGCCGGAATCTCAAGCGCCACCCGACGAGCAGAACCTTGGAAATCCATGATTGGCGAAACGGAAAATATTCTGGAGGTGGACAAACTGATCACCTCGTTTGAGACCGAGCGCGGGCTGATGCGTGCGGTGGACCAGGTCTCTTTTTCGGTTCCTGCGGGGATGACCTTGGGGATCGTGGGCGAGTCTGGATGCGGGAAGAGCGTGACCGCCATGTCGATTGTCCGCTTGCTGCCGCAGCCTGCGGGAAAGATCCTGGGTGGGCATGTTTATTTTAAAGGTCATGACCTTGTCCGTGCGAGCGACTCTGAGATCCGCAAGATTCGTGGTGGGGAGATCGGGGTGATTTTTCAGGAGCCGATGGCTGCGCTCAATCCGCTTCACCGGATTGGGCGGCAAGTGGCGGAGGTTTTCAGAATCCACAAAGACCTGTCAAAAAGAGATGCATGGGACGCCGCGACCGAGATGCTGGATCTTGTGAGGATCCCCGCGCCAGCGCGTCGGATGATGGATTATCCGCACCACCTTTCTGGCGGGATGCGGCAGCGGGTGGTGATCGCGATGGCCTTGGCATGTCGGCCGTCGCTTTTGATTGCCGATGAGCCGACGACCGCGCTTGACGTGACAGTGCAAGCGCAGATTTTGGATCTCATGGAGCAGATCCAGTCGGAGATGGGCATGGCTACCATTTTGATCACGCATGATCTTGGGGTCATAGCGGAAACCTGTGATGACGTCGTGGTGATGTACGCGGGTCGCGTCGTTGAGCGGGCAAGTGCGGTTGAGCTTTTTGCCAATCCACTTCATGCATACACGAGGGGTCTTCTAGCTTCGATTCCCACGCTCGACACTCCTTCGAAGTCGTTGCTCAGCACGATTCCTGGGACCGTGGCTTCGCTGGCCGATTATTCCCACGGATGCCGTTTTTGTCAGCGCATGGGCCGTGAAAAAAATGTCATCCGTGAGCGTCCCCAGTTTGTGGAAGTATCCACCGGCCACTGGGTCGAAACTTGTCCTATTTGTTATCAACCGTGAGTGCTTCCCCATTGCTAGCTGTTCAAGATCTCCGCATTCATTTTCCGGTGCGTAGCGGAGTCATGTTGCGTGCCACCGGTGCAGTCCGTGCGGTCGATGGGGTTTCATTAGACATCGCGCCGGGTGAGACCCTCGGATTGGTCGGTGAGTCCGGCTGTGGGAAATCGACCCTTGGGAAAGCGATCGTCCGCTTGATCAATCCCACGGCGGGACGGATTTTGTTTGAGGAACAAGACATCAGTCATGCGAGCCAGCGGGCGCTGCGGCCTTTACGACGGAATTTCCAAATGATCTTCCAAGATCCCGTCGAGTCGCTCGATCCGCGGATGAGCGTGCGTGCGATCATCGAGGAGCCATTCATCATTCATGGCTTAGGCAGCCGGGCCGAACGTATCCAATGGGTGGACGATCTATTGGACCGAGTTGGGCTGCCGTCCTCTTCTGCGGAGCGGTATTCCTTCGAGTTTTCGGGCGGACAACGTCAGCGCATTGGGATCGCGCGCGCGCTTGCCCTGAAGCCGAAGTTGATAGTTTGCGATGAACCGGTCTCGGCGCTTGATGTGTCGGTGCAGTCGCAAATTCTGAACTTGCTGGTCGAATTGCAGAGGGACTTCGGGTTGTCGTATTTATTCATCGCTCATGATCTATCGGTCGTGAAGCATGTGAGCGACCGCGTGGCAGTGATGTATCTTGGGAAGGTCGTTGAGGTGGCATCGGCAGAGTCGATTTACCGAGATCCGCGTCATGCATACACCAAGGCGTTGCTTTCGGCGATTCCCTCGCATGATCCAACCGCGCGGCGCGAGCGGATCTTGCTTGAGGGAGATGTGCCATCGCCCATCGATCCGCCAGAGGGGAGTGCCTTCGGCCACCGGATCAACCACCCTCGGTATGCGGAGACCATCGGGCTTGACCTCGGGCTGCGGAAGATTGCACCGGGCCATCAAGTTGCTGCGGATCCGTGCTGCATTTCGGATGAAGACTGGGGGAAAATTCGCCAGGATGAGTTGCCGCGCGAGGGGGACTCCTGATCAGGTGTCGATTTGGCTCCGACTGAGTTCTTGGAGTGAATCTTCTAGCAGCTTGACCCGCGCAATGAGCTTGGGCAGGCGGCGGACGAGCGCGAGCGACTTCATTTCGTCGCGCATGGGTTGCGCTGGTTTACCGGCATAGACTTCATCACCTGGGATGTCGGCGGTGACGCCTGTGCGTGCGCTGAGTACCGCCTTGGACCCGATGGTGACGTGGCCGGCGATCCCTACTTGGCCCGCGGCGGTGACATAATCACCGAGGCGTGAGCTACCTGAAATACCGGTTTGCGCGATGATTAGGCAATGCTTGCCGATGATCACATTGTGGCCGATTTGGACGAGGTTGTCGATTTTCGTTCCCTCTCCGATGACCGTCTTGCCGAAGCGTGCGCGGTCGATGGTGGAATTCGCGCCGATTTCCACATCGTCGCCAATTTCGACGATGCCGACTTGGTCGATCTTGACATGGCGGCCGTTGAAAAACTCGTAGCCATAGCCGTCCGATCCGATCACGGCACCGGGCTGGATGATGACTCGGTCGCCGAGGATGCATCCCTCGCGGATCGTGACATTTGCCATGACTCGGCCCTCTGTCCCGATCGTCACGTTTTCGCTAATGACGCTGTTCGGGCCGATTTCTGAACCGTCGCCGATCTTGGCGCCCGCCATGATGACCGCGCCGGCGTGGATGCGGACTTTTGTGGGATCAAGTGCGGCGGTAGGATCGATCACCGCGCGTGGGTCGATGCCTGCAGTGAACTTGCGGCTGGATTCTGCGAAGTGCTTGACGACGACCGCGAAGGCGAGTGAGGGGTTCTTGACGGCGATGATTGCGGTTCCTTCGGGTCCATCGGTGACGCCGTGAGGCACCATCACCGCGCCCGCGTGAGTTAGGAGAAATTGGCTGTGATATTTCTCATTGCCGAGAAAGCTGACATCACTCGGAGTGGCGACGTCGAGCGCGGCCATGCCAGTCAGAGAAAGATCGAGCTCGCCCCGGATGATGTCACCATCGACCCAACGGGCGAGCTCGGAAAGCGTGAGGGCGAATGCCAACGCGAGGGAGTTCTTAAAGCCTCAGGACTACTGTTTGTCGCCGGCGGGATCTGGATCTTCGGCGCTTGGTTTCACCTCGTCGGCGGGGGTGAGAGAGCCTGGAGGCGCGTCCTTGTTGAGATCCTTGAGGAGCGTGGAGGTAAGGTCAGTAGCATCCTTGGTGTAGAGAAGCACGGGAACTTGGGAGGTGCTGAGGCCAGACTTGTCGAAGACATAGTCGAAGTTTTCGAGTTTGGCTTTTTCTTCAACGAGCTTGCGGATTTCCTCAAGGATGCCCTTCATCCGTTGAACCATTTTTTCGTTAAGTGCCTGATTGCGACGTTGTTGGAACTCGCGGCGTTCGCGATCAAGGGCGATGCCTTCTTGGTTTTTCGTCTGCATGTCCTTGTAGATCGTTTGCTTCTTCGAGTCATTGATCGACGAGTCATTGAGCTGCTTGGTGAGTTGCTCGATGCTTTCTTGCAGTTCGCGGATGCGGGCGAGGCGCTCGTTGTTATCCTTTTGGATTCGTGCGCGCTCCACGTTGATTTGTTTTTGAGCTTCGTTGGTGCGGTAGTACTGCTTGAAGAGCTCCTGCATATCGACCGTAGCGATGTTGAGCTTGGCTCCTTGGCCCGCAGCCATGGTGATGAGTGATGCGGCAATTGCGGCGGTGAAGAGACGGCGAATGAGGATCATCTGATAAGGTAGTTGAGGTTCAAGATCGGCTAACGGGCTGTATGATGGATAAAAACTGGGGTGCGTCAACGCTCATCCGGTTCCCAAGGTGCTTCTTTCGGGTGGTTCTTTGTCGTATGGTTTTGCAAATCAGGCGTGAGGCTGCATGCTTTGGGCGATGACTGCGGTGTTGGATTGGCAGAATTACCATGATTCATTTCGGGAAGCGGCTGAGGCGGCGGGTTTCTCCGCGGTGGTGCTGGCGGAGCTCGATTGCGGGCCCATTGTGGCGTGGGAGCGGCCTGGAGTGGGGCCGCACGTGTATGTCTCGGCGGGAATTCACGGAGACGAGCCTGCAGGGCCCTTGGCGGTGCTCGAGCTGTTACGCGAGGGCTTTTTTTCCGGTGAGGTGAGTTGGTCGATTTGTCCCTTCCTCAATCCGTCGGGATTTGCGGTCAATCAGCGTGAAAATGCTCACGGCGTCGATTTGAACCGGGATTACTGGTTGCAGAGCACGACCGAGGTTGCAGCGCACGCGTTGTGGCTCAAGGAGGGCCGGAAGCCAGACCTCTCCATTTCCCTTCATGAGGATTGGGAGACGACGGGTTTTTATTTTTATGAGATCAATTCGGGGCCTGATGATCCTGAGTGCATGCGGCAGATCCTTGAAGCGGTGGGTCCATGGTTTGCTCCCGAGGCGGGACAGGAGATTGATGGGCACGAAATCCGAGATTCGGGCTGGATTTTCCATGTTGCGGAGCCGGATCTTCCCGAGGGGTGGCCCGAGGCGATTTATTTGGCCAAAATGGGATGTCCTTTGTCCTTCACCTTTGAAACTCCAAGTCGTGCGGAGCTTTCCCACCGGGTTGCAGCGCAGGCAGCGGCGGTGAGAGCGGCGAGCCGCCGGTTATTCGATCAGATCGGCAAGGGCGGAGTCCAGTGTCGGGAAGCGGAACTCGAAGCCGTCGGCCTTGAGGGCAGCGGGGACAACGCGCTGGCTGCCGAGTAGCGCGGTGCTGAAGCCGCCAAGCACCAGCTTGAGCGCGAGGGCGGGTGCGGGACAGAACGCGGGGCGGTGCACTGCGGCTGCAAGTTTGCGAGTGAGGTCGCGGTTGCGCTCTGGGTTGGGTGCGGTTGCATTGACGGGCCCGCTGAGGGTGGCCGACATCGTTGCATGAACGATCGCGGCGCGGAGATCGGTCAAGTGGATCCATGGCATCCATTGCTGTCCTGTTCCGAGTCTCCCGCCGATGCCGAGCTTGAACACCGTCAGCATTTTCTCAAAAGCCGGACCCTTCTTGCCCAAGACTACCCCAATTCGGAGCTTTACCACGCGCACCCCGAGGGCCTCGGCTTCCTGCGCAGCACACTCCCAATCGTGGCAAAGGTCGGCGAGGTAGCCGTGGCCATGCGCGCTTGCTTCGGTGAGCCGCTCATCGTCGCGGTCGCCATAAATGCCGACGGCTGATGCATTGATGAGTACTTTGGGTCTCTCCGCGGGCGGCAGCTTGGCGATGGCTGCAACCACTTGTTGGGTTAGTCCGACTCGGCTTTCGTGAAAGAGTCTGCGTGATGTTTGAGTCCACCGTTGGTCGATGCGTTCACCGGCGAGGTTGATGACGGCATGGTGACCTGAAACATCGAGATGATCGGTAGTTTGCCAACGGTCCACACCGGGCACGTTGCCATTTCCGGCACGGCTGATGCCGGTGGTAGCGATGCCATTTTCGGCAAGGATGGTGGGTAGTCCAGCGCCCACAAATCCGGTGACTCCGATGATTGCCGCTCGCGGGTTCGTCTGCATGCCTGACTATGGACTGAATTGGGGCAGGGTAAAATGCATTTTCGCCGCGCGGCGGTCGGGCTTTCAACCTTTACTTCATGGGATTTGAGTTCTCTTATCATCTTGATGCTGAAATTTGGACGATGGATGATGTATCCGCTGCTGGGAACGGCGTTGCTTGCCCAGCAGCCAGAGATCGCCGCGGAGCGCTTGCAGGCTATGCCAGAAGTGGATCGTCTGGCTCCGGTGCCTGTGCCGGAGATCCATGTGACCGATTCCGCAGGTCTTGCGACTGAGCCGCCCAAAAATTTGACCATTAGCAATTATGGAGGTGGTCCGATCGAAGGGGTCAAGGATGTGGGATTGCGCTACTTGGGTCCTGGGGTCAAAGTCACGGGTGACAATGGCCTTGAGGTGTTTGCAGACCGCGTAACCTTGGACCTTAAAGCAAAGTCTGCGACGTTTGAAGGCCACGTCAGTGTTTACCAAGGAAATGGCCTTCAGCGTGGTGAGCGGGCGGTTTATTACTACGAGCGCAAATTCCTTGATGCGAGCGGGCTTGAAGCGTCGCTGGGCCCAATTCTGCTAGAGGCGGGGAAGTTCGCGGTCGAGGAGCGCAATGGCCAGCGGGTCTACGTCGGTGAAAACGCAGGGATCACCACTCACGATGTGGAGGATCCAGACTACTGGGTTCGCTCGGAAAAAACCACGATCTATCCGGGAGATAAAATTGTTTTCAATGACTTAAGGCTTTATGCAGGCGAAACGCCGGTTTTCTGGCTGCCCTACTTGAGCCAAGATCTTCAAGGCGAGGTTGGCTATCGTTTCATTCCTGGCTCTCGTTCAAATTGGGGACCTTTCGTGCTCAATACCTATGGAATTATGCTAGGTGGTGGCCCTGATGCACCTGCAGGAGCGGCGGATGCTCCATGGTTACTTTCTCGCTGGCACCTCGATCTTCGTGCTCGCCGTGGTGTGGGCGTCGGGGTGGACCTCCTCGATAAAAAAGACGTGGCAAATACCGAAATCACAGGGTTGGGACTTTATTACACCCACGACCTTGCGCCGCAAACCACTCGCAATGGAGTGCCTCGTGGAATCGTCGATCCAGAGCGCTACCAAATCGGTTTGAAACACCGGATGACGCCTCATTTCTCCAGTGATGCGGATTGGAGGATCGACTCGAATCTGACCTTGCTTAGCGACGAGCACTATCTGGAGGACTTCGAATTTAACACTTATAAGACCAACCCATCACCCGACAACACGATCGGTATTTATCGGCATGATGACGCATCCTTGTTATCTCTTGCCACGCGGTTTCAGGTGAATGATTTTTACCGAGCCGACACGCGCTCGCCCGAGATCGCTTATGATCGTGCGCGGGCACCCTGGGCAGGCCTGCCGTTCCTGCATGAGGGTAGTACGACGTTGGGTCTTGTGGGCGAGCGAGCCGCAGATCCGACACGGCATGCGATTCTTGATCCATTGTTAGAACTTAGCGCGAGTGATGCTGCCGCACAACCACTGCTGAACCAGCTCAAAGGGTTTGAGCGGCAGATGGCCGAAGACTGCATCGCGTTGCCGCTGGGTGATCCAAGGCGAGAGGCTTATCGCACGCAGCTGCTAGATTCAAGCTACGCACGCTTTAGGACCTATCAGGAGTTTTCGATGCCCACCACCATCGGCAATTTTCTCAGCGTTTCGCCGCAGGCAGGGTTGGGATATATGCGCTATGGCATGGTGGATGGGCCAGTCAGCGGATCCGAGCGAACTCACCTCCACGTCGGTGCCGAAACCTCGCTGAAGTTTGTCAAAGCACTTCCTGGGTACACCGAACCTTCATGGGGGCTCGATGGGTTGATGCACATTCTCCAGCCATATTCTACTTGGTCGCTGGTTTCCACCAATGACTTTGACCCGACGGACCCGATGGTAGATCGGCTGACGCCCACAACTCGGCCAAGACCATTGAATCCGACCCGCTTCACCGCGGTGGACGAATTGCAGAGTTGGAATGTGCTGCGCTTTGGCGCGCGAAACCGGTTGATGACTCGGCGTGATCATCAGAGTTTTGAGTGGCTCTATCTCGATACCTATGTGGATGCTTTCATGAAAGACCCTGAGGGGCAGAGGGATTTCTCCAATCTATATAATGACATGCGTTGGCAACTCTTGCCGTGGATGTCGGCTGATGTGGAGACTCAATTTCCCATTGTGAGTGGCGGGTCGGGTTTCAACGAATTCAGCACGGCTTTGCGCTTCATGCCGACTCCCGATTTTGACTTCTCATTTGGGTACCGTATCCTCAATCATCATCCGGACTTGGTCGATTCCAACCGCGTCGAGTTTAGGACCTATAATCGCCTCAATGAGGACTGGGGAGTAGGGACACGACAAGTGATTGAGCTCGATGACGGTACGCTGGAACAAGTGGAATACTCGGTCCATCGCGATTTGGGAAATTGGGTGGGTGGCCTCGGATTCAGTCGGCGTGACAACCGCTTGCAACGGGAATACGGCATGATCTTGAGTCTAACACTTAAGGATTTTCCGTCGGTTTCCTTGCCTTTCCGCATTGATCAGTGATGATCGCAGCGCCATGAACATTTCTGCAGAACAACTCACTCAATCCCTCCGCTGGCGCTACGCGACCAAAAAATTTGATTCTTCCCGCCAGATTCCGACGGAGACCTGGGACGCGATCGAAAATTCGCTTGTCCTTACTCCCTCATCCTTCGGGCTCCAGCCCTGGAGGTTCCTCGTCGTGGATGATGCCGGCATCCGTGCAAATCTCGCCAAGGAATCTTGGCACCAGCCCCAAGTGACCGAAGCATCCCATTTTGTGGTGCTCACGGCGCGGAAGGACCTCGAGGAGGCGGACATTGATGCGTGGATCGCTCGCATGTGCGAAGTGCAGGGCAGCAGCCCAGCGGATGTCGCTCCGTTAGAGGGGATGATCCGTGGATTCGCGCAGGCGATGAGCCACGAGGCTCGGCAACAGTGGAACATCCGCCAAGTCTACATCGCTCTTGGTCAGTTGATGACCTCCGCCGCATTGCTGGGCGTCGATGCATGCCCGCTTGAGGGGATCAGTGCTGCGGGTTATGACCAGATCCTCGGACTCGAGGGAACGGGCTACGCAACCGTGGTGGCTTGTGCTCTTGGATACCGCTCAGCGGATGACCGCTACGCGAGCATGGCCAAGGCTCGGTTCGACCGCACCCAGGTGATCCACCACCTTTAAGGTTGGTGGTATTCCTGAATGCTTCTCACTGTGAGTTCGCGCGTCTTCAGCGAGCGGATCGCCTTCACTGAGGCTTCCGCCGCTGACAGATTGGTCGCGTGGGAAATTTTCTGGGCGATGGCCGTGCTGCGGATCTGGACTTCGTCGGCACGAGCTTCGTGACCACTCGGGGTGTTGATGATGAATTGGATTTCACCGTTCTTCATCATATCGATCACGTTCGGACGCGCTTGTTCGGCGAGTTTGAACAAGCGGTTGCTCGGAATGCCCTCGGCCACCAAGCGGGTATGGGTGCCGCCCGTGGAGTAAATTTTAAACCCAAGCTCTGCGAGGTCGTGAGCCACGGCGATCGCGCGGGATTTATCGAGATCCGAGACGGAGAGGAAAACATTGCCCTCGGTGGGAAGCGGGTTAAATGCGCTGATCTGTGATTTGGCGTAGGCCATGCCCCAGTCGGCGTCGATGCCCATGACCTCGCCGGTGGATCTCATTTCCGGACCAAGGACGATGTCGATGCCGGGGAAGCGGTTCCATGGGAAGACGGCCTCTTTGACCGAGAAATGGGCGGGTGTAAGGGTCTGGGTGTAGCCCATGTCTGCTAGTTTTTCGCCGACCATGACCTTGGCCGCGAGCTTGGCGAGGGAAACTCCCGTGGCCTTGCTGACGAAGGGGACGGTGCGCGACGCACGGGGGTTGACCTCGATGACGTAAAGCTGCTCATCCTTTACGGCGAACTGGATGTTCATGAGTCCCTTTACGTTCAGTTCGCGGGCGAGATCGAGAGCGGCACGCGTGATTTCTGCCTTGATCGCGTCTGACAACGAAAATGATGGGATGACGCACGCTGAGTCGCCGGAGTGGATGCCCGCTTGCTCGATGTGCTCCATGATGGCGCCAACGACCGAGGTTTCCCCGTCGCTGATGCAGTCCACGTCGACTTCGGTTGCATTGTCGAGGAAACGGTCCACGAGGATGGGGCGCTCGGGCGAAGCGACCACCGCCTCGCGCATGTAACGCGAGAGCTCGGCATCATTGTAAACGATCATCATTGCGCGGCCGCCGAGCACGAACGATGGGCGGACGAGGACTGGATAGGTGATGCGATTGGCAATGATCAACGCTTCGGCCTCATTGGTGGCGGTGCCGGCTTCGGCTTGCCTCAGATTGAGCTTCTCAAGCAAGGCCGAGAAAAACTTGCGATCTTCCGCCTGTTCGATCGATTTGGGCGAGGTGCCGATGATCGGTACGCCGTGGCGTTCGAGGTCTGCGGCGAGGTTGAGCGGGGTCTGGCCGCCGAACTGCACGATCACTCCGTGCGGTTGCTCTTGGTCGCAGATGTTCAGGACATCTTCGAGGGTGAGCGGCTCGAAGAACAACTTGTCCGAGGTGTCGTAATCGGTTGAGACTGTCTCGGGGTTTGAGTTGACCATGAGTGTCTCGTACCCCAACTCCTTGAGCGCGAAGGCTGCATGGACGCAGCAGTAGTCGAACTCGATCCCTTGGCCGATTCGGTTCGGGCCGCCACCGAGGATGATGATTTTCTTTTTGTCCGACTGTCGGGCTTCGTTTTCATCTCCATAGGTCGAGTAGAAATACGGAGTGTACGCTTCAAACTCCGCGGCGCAGGTGTCGACGAGGCGGTAGGTTGGAATGATGTTTTTCGATTTGCGCTCGGCGCGAACCTCGTCTTCAGAGGTGCCGCGAGCCAACGCGATTTGGCGGTCGGAAAACCCGAGTTTCTTGGCGCGCTTGAGATCGAGTCCCGCCAGTTGTTGGCCTTCCTGGGCGATCTGCTCAAGGTGGCGGAGGAACCATGGATCGATCGCGGTCGCCGCGTGGATTTCCTCAAGTGTCCAGCCATTCACGAAGGCAGTTTGGAGCCAGAAAATCCGCTCGGCATTGGGAATCTGGAGCTTGCGGGCGATCTCGTCGCGAGTGGGGTTTTGAGGATCCTTCGGGTCGAAACCAAATCCCCAGCGGCCGGTTTCAAGCGAGCGCAGGCATTTTTGCATGCTTTCCTTGAAGGTGCGCCCGATCGACATTGCCTCACCGACCGATTTCATCGAGGTGGTGAGCACGGGATTGGCGGTTGGGAATTTCTCGAAGGTGAAGCGCGGGATCTTGGTCACCACGTAGTCGATGGTCGGCTCGAACGAGGCGGGGGTGACGCGGGTGATGTCGTTCGGGAGTTCGTCGAGCGTGTAGCCGACTGCAAGTTTCGCGGCAATTTTGGCGATGGGAAATCCCGTTGCCTTCGAGGCAAGTGCCGACGAGCGCGAGACGCGTGGGTTCATCTCGATGACGATCATGCGGCCGGTTTGCGGGCAGGTGGCGAACTGGATGTTTGAGCCGCCGGTCTCCACGCCGATTTCTCGGATCACCGCAAACGAGGCGTCGCGCATGATTTGGTACTCACGATCGGTGAGGGTCTGGATCGGCGCCACGGTGATCGAATCCCCGGTATGGACGCCCATGGGGTCGAGGTTTTCGATCGAGCAAATGACCACGCAGTTGTCGGCGCAGTCACGCATGACCTCCATTTCGAACTCCTTCCATCCGAGCAGTGACTCATCGATGAGGACCTCGGAAACCGGCGAAAGGTCGAGGCCGCGATGGATGATTTCCTCGTATTCCTGGCGGTTGTAGGCGATGCCGCCGCCTTGTCCACCGAGCGTGAAGGCTGGGCGAACGATGAGCGGGAAGGTGCCGATTTCCTCAGCGACCTTGCGAGCCTCGTCCATCGTGTGAGCGATCCCCGAGCGTGGCATGTCGAGGCCGATCTTGATCATGGCCTCTTTGAAAAGTTGGCGGTCCTCGCCCTTGTCGATGGCAGCGGCATTTGCGCCGATCATCCGGACGCCGTGTTTGGCGAGCGTGCCACACTTGAAGAGCGACATCGACGTGTTGAGCGCGGTCTGTCCACCGAGCGTCGGGAGAAGCGCGTCGGGCTTCTCGCGGATGATGATTTTTTCCACCACCTCGGGGGTGATGGGCTCGATGTACGTCCGATGCGCGAACTCCGGGTCCGTCATGATCGTCGCTGGATTCGAGTTCACCAGCACCACTTGGAAGCCTTCTTCCTTGAGTGCCTTGCAAGCCTGAACCCCTGAGTAGTCGAATTCGCAACCCTGACCGATCACAATAGGGCCGGATCCAATGACGAGAATTTTTCGAATCGATGTGTCTTTGGGCATGGTGTGAGCAGGTTCGTGGGAGACCGCCGAGCGGCTAAATTTCGAGTTGTGTGGCAGGGATCATCGGTCTTGTAAAGAGTGGGATGCAACGAATGCGCAGAGAAATCTCGACGCCGCGAAATCGCCCGCCTCCGAGGCGCCGAAATTCAAGGGCAAATCCCCCAATTCTAGGCGACATTCTCGGCCTTTTCCGAGGACTGTGAGTCCTAGGGGAAAACAATCTCTTGGCTCGCCGGCTTGCTGTGCCCGAACTTGTCACCGATGTCTTTGCTCGTGACGTAGAGCATCAGCGCCATCAACAGGAGCGCGCAACCCGTCTGAAGGATTTCGAGGGGCCTCGCTTTCACTGGGCGGCCGAAGATTTTCTCGAGGACCGCGAGAGTGATGTGGCCTCCATCAAGCACGGGGAACGGCATCATATTTAGCACCGCGAGGTTGACGTTGAAGAGCACCATGAAAGACAGGATGCGCCGCCAGCCATCCTTCATTTGCAAGAGCTCGTACTGCAAGGTGGCGATGCCAACTGGGCCGCTGAGGTGCCCAACCCCGATGCTGGAATCACGCGCGGTGACGCTGGTGATCGTGACCCACATGCTGCGCAAGCTTTCGCCGACCTGCTTGAATGGGGTGGGATGTACGATGTTTTGGTTCTGGTAGGGCCCGCCGTAGAAGGCGATCCCCAACATCGGCTTGCCGCCAGCGGGTGAAATTGGAACTACCGGGGCTGCGGTGACGGTGAGAGGGCTGCCATTCCGCGAAACTTCGAGGGCGAGCGGCTTTAGGCCATTCTCCTTGATCAAGGTCACGACCGCTTGGGTGCTGGTGAATCTTAGCCCATTGATCGAGATGAGAAGATCGCCGTCCTTCAGGCCGGCCTTGTCGGCTGGGCTGCCTTTGATGGCTGCGCCGAGGGTGATGTGATCGACCTCTGGGATGATGCCGACTTGGCGCAGGCCACCGCGCTGGTACCATTGAGTTTTGGCGGTTTCGAACTGGGAGACGAGATTCAGCTTCGATGGGACGCCCGAGTTGCTGTCTTTGCGCTCGATGGTGAACTCGATTTGTTTGCCTTTGCTGAGGATGATGCTCTCGGTGATGCTCTCCAGGGAGCCGGCGAATCCATTCACCGGATTGCCATTGATCTGGGTGATCTTGTCGCCGGGGAGGATCCCGGCTTTGGCCGCTGGGCTATTTTCCACCACAGCACCCACGACTTGCGTTGGGATGAAATCTTTGGGCTTGCCTACCCCCCACACGACCACGGCGGAAAGCAACGCGAGCACCATGGAAAAGAGAGGCCCGGCAAACGCGACGATGATTTTGTCGAGCGGAGTGATCGGTGGAAGCGGTTTTTCGTCCGTGCTCGTCCCTTCGAGTGCTTCCATGGGAGCCATCTGTGGCAGTGCCACAAATCCACCTGCAGGAATCCAACCGAGGCCGTATTGCACTCCGTTGAACTGTTTTTTCCAAATCGGTGTCCCGAACCAGATTTGGAATCGGTCAATTTTCAAGCCGCGCCATTTAGCAGCGAGGAAATGCCCAAGCTCGTGGACAAAGATGATGATATTGAAAATCGTTAGAACAATGACGATCAACAATACAACCTGGAGAAATGTGACGATGACAGACATAGGTGAGGGAAGCCCGAGAATCTAGCAAAGGACCCTAGCGAGGCAAGTTGATTAAATTTGGACCCATGGGGTCGCATTGCGCCAAGTAGAATGACACCGGCGGGCCAGCAAAAAAGGAGCTGAAGAAGGTCGTTGCGCCAGAAAGAATGACACCCAGATGCAAACGATATCTGGAATCATGAGTCAAAAGAGCA